>Ga0210385_10000493_pt1 | contig 28095 bp, 24 predicted proteins | sample IncBWH26OmetaG_FD_160107 | JGI IMG/M metagenome (GOLD analysis project Ga0210385, IMG submission 160107) | Forest soil microbial communities from Barre Woods Harvard Forest LTER site, Petersham, Massachusetts, United States - Inc-BW-H-26-O ...
GCCGCTGGAGATCATCCGCGCCATTCTCACGATGCCGGTCGACCTGTTGTGGAACGGCGGTATCGGCACCTACGTGAAGGCCACGACCGAGAGCCACGCGCAGATCGGCGATCGCGCCAATGACGCCCTGCGCGTCAACGGCGCCGAGCTGCATGCGAAAGTGGTGGGCGAAGGCGGCAATCTGGGAATGTCGCAGATGGGCCGGGTCGAGTACGCCCTGAAGGGTGGCCGGCTCAATACCGATTTCATCGACAACTCGGCAGGCGTCAACACCTCGGATGTCGAGGTGAATCTCAAGATATTGCTGAACCCGCTGGTGCTGGCGGGCAAGCTGCGTCTGAAGGATCGTGACCAGGTCCTGACCCGCATGACGAGCGATGTGGCGGCGCTGGTTCTGCGCAACAACTATCTGCAAAGTCAGGCATTGAGCACGCTGGAGGTGCAGGCCGTTTCACGCCTGCCCGAGCATCAGCATCTGATCCGGCAGTTGGAACGCAGCGGCGATCTGAATCGCCGCATCGAATTCCTGCCCGATGATGAGGCGCTGGCGGAGCGCCATAAGCAGGCGCGCGGCTTGACCCGGCCGGAACTCGCGGTCCTGTTGTCCTACAGCAAGATCTGGCTCAGCCATCATCTGGTGGAATCCGACGTACCGGAGGATCCCTATCTGTCGCAGGAGCTGGAGCGCTACTTCCCGGAGGCCGTGCGCACCCGCTTCGCGCGCGCCATCAGCCGGCACCGGCTGCGACGCGAAATCATCGCGACTGCGACCACCAACAGCCTCGTGAACCGGATGGGCCCGACGTTCGTGATCCGCGCGCAGGAGGAAACCGGCGCGGCCCCCGCGCGCGTTGCGCGCGCCTACACCGCGGCGCGCGAAGTGTTCGAGATGCGCGAGCTGTGGTCGCAGATCGAAGCGCTCGACAATCGGATCCCCGCTCAGATGCAGTACACCATGCTGGATGAGACCGGGCGGCTGTTGCGGCATCTGACGTACTGGCTGTTGATGCACCGTCCGGCACTGTCGATTGACGCCGCCGTGAGCGAATTGCGGGGACCGGTGCGCAATCTCACGGCCCATCTGGCCGAGATGCTGGCCGGCCAATGGCGCGGCGGCTTTGACGCCGTGCTCGCCCGCTATGCCAGTGCCGGCGTACCGCCAGCCCTGGCCAAGCGCATGGGGCTGCTCGATGCGCAGAACAGTGCCCTGGACCTGGTCGAGCTGGCCGTGGCGGGTAAGGTCGCGGTCACCGAGGCGGCGCAGGTGTACTTCGGGGTGGGCGCGCGCCTGGGCCTCGACTGGATCCACACCCAGGTCGAGGCTTTGCCGATCGACGGCAACTGGCAGGCAGTGGCCCGTTCGGGTCTGCGCGATAGCGTGTTCCATTCGCAGCGACTGCTTACGCAGAAGGTGTTGGGCCAGTCGGCCCGCATCAGTCCGGCGAGCCGTATCGACACCTGGGTCGCCGCCAACGCCGACACCCTGGCCCAGTGGGAGCGCATGCAGGCCGACATGCGCACCGCCGGCAAAGCCGACTTTGCGACCCTGTCGGTCGGCGCCGAGACCCTGCGGCGTTTGACGGGCTGACGATCGCACGGGCCCTGCTGTACAGTAGCCGGCATGCCTGGAAAACTCATTCTCGTCCGCCATGGTCAGAGCACCTGGAACGTCGAAAACCTGTTCACCGGGTGGCACGACGTGGATCTGTCAGAGCAGGGCCGTACCGAAGCGCGCAGCGCCGGTCAGCAGATCCTGGCCGAAAAACTCACCATCGATCTGGCCTTCACTTCAGTGTTGAAGCGTGCCATCCGCACGCTGTGGTTCATCCTGGATGAGACCGACCGCATGTGGGTCCCGGTGGAGCGCAGCTGGCGCCTGAACGAACGCCACTACGGCGCGCTGCAGGGCCTGAACAAGGCGCAGACCGTGGAGAAACACGGCGCGGCGCAGGTGAAGATCTGGCGTCGCAGTTACGACATCCCCCCGCCGGCGCTGGCGCTGGAGGATCCGCGGCACCCGCGGCACGACCCCCGCTATCATGACGTCGACCCGGCATTGCTGCCGTCCACGGAGTCGCTCAAGGACACCCTCGCGCGCGTGCTGCCGTTTTGGACGCAGCGCATCGCGCCCGAGCTTGTGGCCGGGCGCAATGTCCTGGTCGTGGCGCACGGCAACAGTCTGCGCGCCATGGTGAAGATGCTGGACAACCGTTCCGAGGCCGAGATCGTCGAGCTCAATATCCCGACCGGTGTGCCGCTGTTGTACGAACTGGATGCCAAGCTTGCGCCGCTGTCCAGCCGCTACCTGGGCGATCCGGTGGCGATTGCGGCGGCCGCGGAGGCGGTGCGGCGCCAGACCGAGAAGCGCTAGGCGAGATTGGTATCATGCGGTATGACGGCCGCCGACCAGCCGTCGTAGTGACCCCCGTGGGATTTGGCGAGCTCCCCCAGGTGTTTGGTCAGCTCGCGCATGTCCGGCACCGACAGCCGCATGAGCTTGGTGGCATGCAGGCTGAAGGGCTGGTCGCTCGGATTATCCGGTGCCGGCTTTACATCGACCCGATAACCCTCGCTCTCCAGGATTGCCCCGACGGTGCGCCCGACTTCCTCTGACGGCATGGCCATGAAGAAATCCACCGCGTGCGGCTGAAAGGGATCCGAGCCCGCCTTGCGCAGCCGCTCGATGAGCTTCGCATCCCAGTCCTTCTCGGTCTTCTCGTTCATCTTGCGCAACTGGTAGTAGATGCGCCCCAAAGCGGCGCCCGCGGCCACCACCAGCAATGTCAGAAGCCAGCTCATTCGTCGGGCGCAACCGTCACGTGCAGCCCGGCCAGCGCCTGAGTGAACTCGATCTGACAGGACAGACGCGAATTGGGTTCGCGGTGCGACAGGTCGGCCAGTAGTTCGCGTTCGTCCGACATGGCGGCCGGCAACTTCTGCGTCCACTCAGGATCCACATAGACATGACAGGTCGCGCACGAACACATGCCGCCGCAGATCGCCGCCACCCCGTATTCGAGGTCGCGCAATGTCTCCATCACCTTCAGGCCGGTCTTCGCCTCGACCTCATGTTCAACTCCGTCTCGATCGGTCACTCGCAGCAAGGGCATGAATTCGCTCCGGCAAATCGCTTGGGTAAAGCGGCTAGTGTGCCGGTGGCGGGTAGCGGCGGGCAAGCGCCAGGCGCCGGTGCCATAGATTGGACAAGAAACGGTAGACCCAGGCGAAATCTTCCAGATCAAGGACGCTGACCGACCCCGGTAGTCCGCAGCGCCGCAGCAGTGTGGCGCCATGCCGCAGCAGCTGCGGGTAATAGGCCAACAGGCAGGCCAGATCCGCCAGTGGATCAGCCACGGCGGCATATTCCCAGTCGATCAGGCGTGGCTGCCCGGCACCGATCAGATTCTCGTGACTCAGGTCGCCATGGATGATGCATGCCGGACGACCCGCATCGGCCTGACGGGCCAGAATGTCCCGCGCGCGCGCCATCTGCGGCAAAAGGTCCTCCACCTGCGCGCGATTCTGCGCCGCAATCTGCGCGACGTGACGCTCCAGCAGCCCCCGCAGATCCAGCGGTGTCGCCGCCGGCGCCGGCAGGGCATGCAGTTGGCTCAAGGTCTGCGCCAACGCCCACAGTCGAGTCTCATCATCCAGATCCACCGCCCGCCACGGCGGCCCGGCCAGGAACTCGGTGACCAGGTAACGACCCTGGGGATCCGCTGCCAGGATCTGGCTGGCGAGACCTGCCTGCGCAGCAGCCCCATGCAGCAGTGCCTCGCGGCGCCGATCCACTCCCAGGTCGAGCGTGTAGGGCTCGTGCAGGCGCACGACGAAGACGCCCTGCGCAGTCGTGACGCGGAATGTCGCATTGGTCGTTCCACCCGCCAGCGCCTGTACCTCGAGTGACGCCGGGGCATCGGCACCCGGTACGTGCCTGAGCGCCTCCTGCCAGTTCGGGCTCGTCGGCATGTTCATGCGCCGGCCGGTATCGCAGCAGCGCCCTGCGCGCGCCACGTCCGCCACCAGGCGCGGTGACCTACGATGATGACGATCAGCGTCGCGGCCGTCATCAGGCCCAGCAGGTAGAGCTTCTGCTCGAAGAACAGGTATGCCTCCACCGCATCGATCAGGAACCAGTAGGCCCAGTTCTCGAGCTTCACCCGCGCCACGAGCCAGGTCGTGAACAGACTTCCCCAGGTCGTGAGGGAGTCGAGATAGGGCCACGCGGCCTGGGTCTCGCGCTGCAGATATTGCGCCGTGATGATGCTGATCAGAATGACGGCCAGCGTGCCGAGCAGGTGCCAGCGCAGCGGCAGCAGCGACACCGCCGGGCGTGGAATCTCAGCGTCGGTCCAGCGCCAGTAGCCGTAGATGGAGACAATGACGTAGTAGACATTCAGGCCCGCCTGCATCGGCAGTCCCTGCCGTGCCGAGAGCCAGATGACGATGGCGGAACTGACGCCGCCGGCCACCCAGCACCAGCGGCTGCGTTTGACGGCCAGCACCAGGTACGCCACGCCGAGAATCACGGCGCTGACCTCGGCCAGCGACATCGCCTTGAGTGCGGCGATGATCTGCCCCGTCACCGGATCAGTCCGGAGTCGGTGAGCGGCCCGATCAGCTTCATGACGATGACCGACTTGTCGACCTGGCCAAAAGTCGTCTTGATCTCGCGTGCCAGGGTCGCGAATACCAGGTCGAATGGCCCGACAAGCTGGGTGCTGAGGCTGTTGGTGATGACCCGCACGCCGCGGACCGCATTCAGGCGCTCGATGAAGTCCTTGATCCTCGGGATCCGATCCTGCTCCAACGGATACAGGCTCAGTTCGACGGCGATTTCCATACTGACCATCCTTTGCTCATTTGAACGAGTACGACAGGGTCGCACCGACCTGACGCGGCGGCCCCAGCTGTACGAACTGCTGATAGGGGAAGTTCGGTGGCACATCGGCGAAGTAGAAGCCGCGCACGGCGTAGCTGCGATCCGTGACATTGCGCACCCAGACATCGGCGGACCAGCGATCCCGGCGCACGCCGGCCTTCAGATTGAGGAGTACGTAAGCATGGCTCGAGTAAGGATCGAGCGCCGGCAGATCGTAGTAGAAGCTGGCACGTCCGGTCAGGTCGGCCCGTAGAAAAAGACCGTCCGGGCCGTGCAGTGTCCCCGACAGCGAACCCTGCCAGCTGGGCGCGTGCGGCAATGCGCGATCCGGCAGCACCGCACCGTCCAGCGTCAGGCCGTGATAGCTGGAATTGAGCAGGCCCATTGAAGCGCCCAGTTCGAACAAGTCCACTGGCGACCAGGTGAGATCCGATTCGACACCGTAGTTGCGGCCACTGGGCGCGTTGGCGTTGTAGAGGATGAAGGTGTTGGGATTGTTGGCCTGCAGTTGCTCCCCGGTCTGCAGCTGCAGGCCCGTGCGCTGTGTGTAGAACACATCGGCGTCCAGCCGCAGCCGCCGCTCCAGCAGGTCTGCCTTGTAACCGGTTTCAAAATTAAGATCGGACTCGGGCTGGAACAGGATCTGGTCCGCCGGCAGGCCCGGCCCTAGATTGAAGCCCCCCGCCTTGTAACCGCGACCCACGCTCACGTACAGGTTCTGTTGGGTTCCAACCAGATACTCCAGTGAGGCATTGCCGCCCCAGAGGTGCTCGACGGGCGCAAAGTCATGAGTCAGCGGCGCCGGATCATCCAGGTCGTTGGCGATGTCATGGTAGTCGGCCGTGCGTCGCTCCGCGCGAGCGCCCAGATTCCAGCCCCAGCGCGCGGCGAACTTGCCATCGAGCGCCCCAAAGATTGCCGTATTGACCGAATCGAAGTGGCTGTCCGTGACGTTGAGGGATTCTGAATCGCTGCCGGGATCAAAAGGATCCAGATACACACCCGGCTCGGTATCCGCCAGGCTCTCCCACAGCCCAAGCTGATAGACGCCCAGCAGCCAATTTACCGTGGCGGGAGTCGTATTGGACAGTCGCAGCTCGAGGCTATGCGTGCGCCGCTCGCGCACCTGCGAGTCCGAGTACTGGTAGCTGTAGGGCGCCCACAGCACCGGATTGCCGAAGTCCGCATCATAGGAATACCGGATGTGCGAGTTGGCGAACGTTCCGATGAAGGTCAATGTGGTTGGACCGAGCCCTGCATAGGCGACCTTGAGGGATGCGGCCGCCGAATCCTGGGCATCCTGGCCCGGCTGGTCGGTCTGTGTCGTGCGGTCGTTGTCGATGTCCCAGGCGTCATAGCCGTCATTGATGCGGATGTCGAACACGGTCAGATCCACCCTGAGATCGGCCACTGGCTGATAACGCCAGCGGGCGCGGATGCTGAGTTCGTCGTCACCATCGGTGCTGCTGCGTCCCAGGTACTCGTTGCGATAGAAGCCATCACTGGAGTACTGCTGGACCGCGATCCGGAACGCCGAATCGAGCGCGGTCACCGGACCGGTGAGCATCGCGCCGTATGAGCGCGTGTCGTAGTCGCCGCCGCTCAGCTCCACCCGACCGCCGAATTCATCTTCCGGCGCGGCACTCTCCATGGCGATGAGGCCACCCAGCGCGTTCGCCCCGTAGCGGGTGCCCTGCGGGCCGCGCAGCACTTCGATGTGGTCCATGTCGAACAGCGTGCCCACCGTACCGATGCTGCTGAAGTCGACATCATCGATCAGGAATCCAACCGAAGGATTCGGCGCACCCTGGTATTCGTCCAGCTCGCCGATGCCGCGGATCTGGAAGTAGCGGGGCCGGTTGGTGTCGCCCGACCAGTTGAGATTCGGCACCATGCCGATCACATCCTCGAAATGCTGCTGGCCCACCGCCCGAAGGGTTGCCGAGTCAAGCACGGTGATGCTGGCCGGCACGTCCCGCATGGGCTGATCCCGCAGCAGGGTCGCGGAGACCACCACTTCCTGCAAAGTGTTGCCGGAGGTATCGGGGGATTCCTGAGCCTGCGCCGGCTGCGCGGTCAGGGCCGTGAGCAGCGAAAACGCGAGAAATGCGGTTGAAGCGCGAAAATCCACACCTGCTCCCTACGCCGGCATTACCCGGATCAGGTTCAACGGGTTCGCAGGACCATCCTGCGTCTCAGGCTTCCGCAGAAGCCACCCCAAGGTTCTAGGGTGCGTATGTTAGAGACTGCACCGCTGTTTGCAAGCCCGACGGCGCCGCCGGGCATACAATGCACGCCAGCCTTTAAACGTGCCCTGCATACACAGGAGCCGCATCAGCATGCCGCGCACCATTCATGTTCATCAGATCGACGCGTTCACCCGCGTCAAGTTCACTGGCAACCCCGCCGGCGTCGTATTGGACGCAGATGCTCTGACCGATACCGAAATGCTCGCGATCGCCCGCGAACTCAACAATGCCGACACCGCCTTCATCCTCAAGGCCGACGGCCCCGACCACGATCTGCGGGTCAGATTCTTCACACCACGAACCGAGGCCGCCTTCGTGGGCCATGCCAGCGTTGCGGCGCACTATGTGCTGTCTACGGCGAGCAGCGGCAGCCGCCGTGTGCGCCAGAAGTCGCGTTCCGGAGTGGTTGAGGTTGAGATTCGCGGTAGCGATGCGCAGCGTCGGATCGCGATCCGTCAAAGCGCCCCACCGCTGGGGCGCGAGATCAATGACCGCGAGCGCCTGGCAGTCATGGATTCACTGGCGCTGGCCTCGGCGGACCTCGATCTGCATTGCCCGGTGCAGGTGGTCGGCGCCGGCAGCACCCGTCTGATGGTCGGTGTGCGCGGACCGGAACAGCTGCGGCAACTGAAGCCGGATGTCGCGCGTCTCACCACTTTGTCCGCGCAGCTCGGCGCGCAGGGTTTTTTCGTCTTCACCCTGGCACCCGCGCTGCCCGAGGTACTGACCGAGTCGCGCATGTTCTGTCCAGCATTGGGGATCGCCGAGGATCCGGTCAGCGGCAATGCGCACGGCATGCTCGGCGTCTATCTCGCTCGGCATGGACTGTTGGGCCCCAGTGCGCCACAGGTGAATTTCGCCGGGGCGCAGGGTCATCACGTCAACCGGCCCGGTCGCGTGGAAGTCGAGCTCGAGTACCGCGACGGCACGGTGGCCGGCGTGTGGATCGTGGGCCAGGCCATGGCGATCTTCGAGACCCGGATCGACCTGTAGATCAGCCGTTGGCCGACTCCACATCGGCGCTGCCAAGGTCCTGTGATCGCCAGATCAGCAGTAGCGCAGGCACCGTGATGCCTGCGGCGACCAGAAATGGTGAGTTCGCGCCCCATAACGCAAATACGGGGCCGCCGACAAACGGGCCAAGCACCCGCGCGAGGCTGGTGGCGGACTGGTACACCCCCATGACGACGCCCCGATCACCCCCGTGTGACTGGCGTGACGCGAGCGAGGAGGCACTGGGACTGAAAGCACCCATGCCGGCGCCACAGAACAGCAGTCCGAGCGCTGCGGCCATGAGACTGTTGCCCGCGAGGCCCACCAGCAGCAATCCTATGACGTAGGACAGGATCCCAAGCTGCGCCAGGCGTCGCTCGCCCAGGCGCGGCGCGAGGACGCGCACCAAGCCGCCCTGCATCACCACCGCGACCAGGGCCGCACCGAACAGCGCCCAGGCCACGGTGCGCGGCCCGGCCCCAAAGCGACTCAGTGCCCACAGCGCAAAAGTGGATTCGAGTATGCCCTGCGCCGTGGTGACCAGGAGTGCCGCCGATGAAACGAACAGCAAACGCGGCCGTTCGCGCAGCAGCGACAGCGGGCCGCCCTGCTTGGGCTCCGCCTCGCTGGCGCCAGGAGTGCGCTGGACCCGACTCTCGGGCAGCAGGAACTTCACCAGCGCGAGCGCCACGAGGCTCAAGGCGGCCGATGTGACCGCGGGCCACAGAAAATTCGCGCTCTGCGCGTGATCACCGGCCAGGACGCCCCCGATCGGTATTCCGAGCATGAAGCCAATGCCGATCGCCGCGCCGACCATCCCCATGGATTTGGCGCGCGTTGCCGGCGTGCTGATATCCGATGCATAGGCGAAGGCGGCGGCCAGATTGCCGGCCATGAAGCCCGCGAGCATCCGTGCCGCGAGCAGCATCCACAGACTGTTCGCGAGCGCCAGGATCACATAGGACAGGCAGGCCCCAACCAGGCTGCTCATCAGAATGGGTCGCCGTCCATAACGATCGCTCAACCGTCCCCAGACCGGCGCAGCGAGCAGCTGGCACAGTGAGTAGCTGCCGAGGATGGCGGTAGTGAGACTCGGGCCCGCGCCATAGCGATGCGCCATGTAGGGCACCAGCGGAATCAGCACGCCGAAGCCAAGCACATCGATCATCGACACCACGAACAGCGCGTGCAGTGAAGGCGCCCGGGCGGGCGCGCCGGTTTGCGAAACGGAAGTCATCGGATAGGGCCACACCATACCGGGGCACCCTGGGACAACGCCAGCTCATGGGTGGCACCGGCCGGCCATTCCTCACGATTATGAGTGGCGATGACCACCGTGGTGCCCGCCGCGATCAGTTCATCCAGATGCGCAATCAGGGCGTGACGGGTTGGCGCATCGAGCCCGACGTAGGGTTCATCCAGCAGCAGCAGTGCGGGTTTGCCGACCCAGGCGCGGGCGAAGAGCACACGGCGCAGCTGTCCATACGAGAGCTCATGCAAGCGGCGCGTGGCGAAATCGCCCATGTCGAAAAACCTCAGGGCAGTGCGCGCCGCGGCGCGGTCAGCCGGACTGGGTGCCTCCACCAGACCGATGCTCGCATGGCGGCCGGACTGCACGACCTCCGCGACCGTGAGCGCGCGCGGATGATCGGCCTGCAGATGCGGGGCCACCAGGCCCACGCGCCGTTTGAAGATCTCCAGCGGCACCCCCGGAGTGATGCCGGCGCGCTCGATCCGACCGCCCGCCGCCACTGCGTGATCGCCGTAGATCGTGCGCAGCAGGGACGACTTGCCGGACCCATTCGGGCCGTGCACGACCCAGCAGTCGCCTTGATGAACGGTCAAAGTGATGCCGCTGAGCACCCGATGCTCATCCAGATACACATCCGCCCGCGTCAATCGCACCAGCATGCGCGCGCGCCGCCGGGAAGGTGCTTTCAAGACCGTGCGGCGCAACCGCGCGCGCCGCGCGAACCATCGATCGAAGGGAGCCCGGGAGAGTGGCCCGCGAAAGACGATGCGGCCCGCCTCGAGAATCAGGGCATGGGTCGCGCCCGTCGGCACATCCTGCGGCCGATGCACGGATAGAATCCAAGGCAGCCGTGAACGACGGGTGGCGGCGAGGAACCGTAGTGCATCGGTGTGGCGCGTGGCGTCCAGACCATTGAGCAACTCATCCATGAGCAGCAGCCTGGGACGACTGGCCACAGCGCGCGCCAGCAGCACCAGACGCCGCTCGCCATAGGACAATGTCAGGAATCGCCGTGGCAACAGCACAGTCAAGTCCAGGCGCCGCGCCAGAGCCGCGATGGTACGCAGGTCCCCCGCTGACAACTCCCGCAACGGAATATCGGTGCGATGGATGCCGGTGCCGATGACCTGCTCGACCGTGTGGTTCCAGCCGTAGCGCTCGTAGCGATCCTGGCGTTCCGGTCCTACATAGGCGATTTCATCCTGTGCCTCATAGGGTGTATCGCGCACCTGCCGTCCCCACCGATAACGACGCAGCGGACGCCTTTCCGGAACCGGCCAGACGGCACCGGCGATCAGTTTCAGCAGCTGAGTCTTGCCGGCGCCGTTGGCCCCGATCAGCACCCAGTGCTGACCGGGGCGAATGTGCCAGTCGATGGCGCGCAGGACCGTGCGCTCGCCGCGCTTTACGTGTACGCGCTGCAGACGAACTTCGAGATAGGCTTTCACGGCGCGCACATTGGACCGAACAGGCGTACGTGGCAAGATGCCGCCCATGCCGATCGGTTCCGTCGCGGAAAAATCCTGTGACCTGCTCGTGGTGGGCGGCGGAATCAATGGCTGCGGCATCGCGCGCGATGCCGCGGGCCGCGGGCTTTCGGTCCTGTTGTGCGAGCAGGATGACCTGGCCGCGCACACCTCCTCCGCCAGCACCAAGCTCATCCACGGTGGTCTGCGCTATCTGGAGCAGTGGCACTTCGGACTGGTTCGCAAGGCGCTCAAGGAGCGCGAAATACTGCTGGCGAGCGCGCCGCATCTCATCCGTCCGTTGCGCTTCGTGATGCCGCACGACGCACACCTGCGGCCGATGTTTGAAATCCGCGCCGGTCTTTTCCTGTATGACCATCTGGCATCCCGCAAGCGCCTGGCGGCCTCCAAGGCGGTCGATCTGCATCGGCATCCGGCCGGATCGGGTCTCGATCCGCGCTTTCGCGAGGGCTTCATCTATTCCGATGCCTGGACGGATGATGCACGGCTCGTGGCACTCACCGCCCGCGATGCGGCCGAGCACGGCGCGACCATCCTGACCCGAACGCGCTGTGAACATGCGCAACGTCTCAGTGCTGAATGGCACGTGCGCCTGGCGCCCACGCACGGTGGCGCGGCGCCCGCGATGGTGAAGGCGCGGGCGCTGGTCAATGCGGCGGGACCCTGGGTCGCAACCTTCCTGCACGAACACACGACCGTCAGCACGCATCGCATGGTGCGGTTGATCAAGGGCAGCCACATCATCGTGCCGCAGATCTTCCGTCACCGCTTCGCCTACATCTTTCAGAACATAGACCGGCGCATCGTATTTGCGATTCCGTACGAACGCGATTTCACGCTCATCGGCACCACCGACGTCGAGCATCATGGACAACCGCAGGATCTGGAAATCAGCGCCGCGGAAGTCGAGTATCTGTGCACCACCGTCAATCGCTATTTCACTCAGCGGACCTCGCCGGCCGATGTAGTCCACAGCTACGCGGGCGTGCGGCCGCTGCTGGAAGACGAAGCGGCGGACGCCGCGAAGGTCTCACGGGACTATGCGCTGGAGCTCGACACGCAAGGTGCTCCGATCCTGAATGTCTTTGGCGGCAAGATCACCACCTTCCGTCGCCTCGCCGAGGAAGCCGTCGATCAGCTGTGCACGGCGCTGCGGGCCGAGGCACCTGGCTGGACCCAACTTGCGGTGCTGCCCGGCGGAGATCTGCCGGGCGCAAGCCTCGCGGTATTTCTGCGCACGATGGCGCGGCGCTTTCCATGGCTGCCCGTCACCGTGCGGGAGCGGTACGCGCGGGCCTATGGCACCCGGATCGTGAAGCTGATCGGTGCTGCCCGCACCCTGGCCATGATGGGCCGGGAAGTGCTGCCTGGACTCTATGAACGCGAGATCGACTATCTGTGCGGTTTTGAGTGGGCGCACACGGCACGTGACATCCTCTGGCGGCGAAGCAAACTTGGACTGCATCTGCCGCCGGACAGTGAGGCGCGGCTGGATGCGTGGCTGGCGGATCGCGGGGGGTGAGCATGAAGGCATATGTGCTGGCCATCGATCAGGGCACGACCAGCTCGCGCAGCATGGTGTTCGACCAGCAGCGGCGAATCATCAGCCTCGCGCAGCGCGAACACCAACAGTCCTATCCGCGCTCCGGATGGGTCGAGCACGACGCCGCTCAAATCTGGTCGACGCAGTCCGCGACCATCGCCGATGCGCTCAAGCAGGCCGGCCTTGCCCCGCGTGACCTCAGCGCAATCGGCCTCACCAACCAGCGCGAAACCACCGTGGTCTGGGACCGGGGCAGCGGCGTGCCCATTGGTCCGGCCATCGTCTGGCAGGACCGGCGCACTGCGGATCGCTGCGCGGCGCTGTTGGCGCAGGGCCATGGCCCGCTGATCAGTTCCCGCACCGGCCTGCTTCCCGACAGCTACTTCTCGGCGACCAAGCTCGAGTGGCTGCTGCGGGAGGTGCCCGGCGCCCGGGCGCGGGCCGCGCGCGGTGAGCTGGCCTTTGGCACGATCGACAGCTGGTTGATCTGGAATCTCAGTGGTGGCCGCACCCATGTCACGGACATCAGCAACGCCAGCCGTACCATGCTGTTCAACATTCACACCGGGGAGTGGGACGAGGAGCTGCTGCAGCTGTTCGATATTCCCCGCGGCTGCCTGCCGCGGGTCCTGCCGTGCGCTTTTTCGACCGCCGCTGAGCCTTTGTGCGCCGAACTGGATGGCGTTTCCGTACCCATTACCGGAATCGCCGGCGATCAGCAGGCGGCGCTGTTCGGTCAGGCCTGTCTGAGTCCGGGGATGGCGAAAAACACCTATGGCACCGGCTGCTTCCTGCTCATGAACACCGGCACAACCGTCATGCAGTCCCGGCAGCATCTGCTGGCAACCGTGGCCTGGCGAGTGGGGACCGACGCCCCGCAGTACGCGCTCGAGGGCAGTGTGTTTGTCGGCGGTGCCGCCGTGCAGTGGCTGCGCGACGGATTGGGGCTGATTGAAGACTCAGCCGCGGTCGAAGCGCTCGCACGAAGAGTGCCGGACAGCGCAGGCGTGCACTTCGTACCGGCCTTCACGGGCCTGGGCGCGCCCTACTGGGATCCACAGGCCCGCGGCGCGCTGCTCGGCCTGACACGGGGAACGTCGGCGGCGCATATCGCGCGCGCCACCCTCGAGGCGATCGCCTTTCAATGCACCGATGTCCTGAAGGCCATGCAGGCCGACTCGGGTCACCCGCTGCATGAATTGCGGGTGGACGGCGGCGGCAGTCGCAATGCCCTGCTCATGCAGTTCCAGGCTGATCTGCTCGGCGCGCCGGTCGTGTGCGCGCAGCACAGCGAGAGCACGGCCCTCGGCGCCGCGTGTCTGGCCGGAGTCGGTGCGGAAATCTGGTCCGTCGCCGAGGTGGCGGCGGGCTGGCAGTCCGGCGCAACGTATGTACCGCGCATGAGCCGTGATGAGGCTGCCTCGCGCCTGCAGCGCTGGGCGCTCGCGGTCGCCAGCACGCGCAGCTTTCAGTGACCCGATCGGCCCGGGTCCGCAGGGCTTTCCAGCACCACCGTGTCCTCCAGCTGACCCGGCCCCGGCAACTCCTGCAGCGGATCATCCGGCGCGGGCTCCACCCGCACACAATTGCGACCGGAGCGTTTGGCCGTGTACAGCGCCGTGTCGGCGCGCGCCAGCATGTTGCCGGGATCATCTGCACCGATCATCGACACGGTCAACCCGACGCTGGTGGTCACGCCGGCATGTCCGGGAATCAGGACCCGGGTATTGATGGCAGCGACTTTCTGGCGCAGCACTTCGGCGAACTCGCGCGCCGCGGTCAGGCCCGCATCCGGCAGCACGATCAGGAATTCCTCCCCGCCCAGACGTCCAAAGAACGCCGGCGGGGTCACGCTGCTGCGGACCGCCTCGGCGACCAACTTCAGTACCTCATCACCCGCGGCGTGCCCATGCTGATCGTTGATGCGTTTGAAGAAATCGATATCCATGATCAGGATGGCACAAGGTGGCGCCTCGGGTCGCTTCAGCAGCTGGCCCAGACGCGCCAGCACGGCGCGGCGGTTGGGCGCCTGAGTAAGTTCATCGGTCATCGCCAGACTCCCCATGCGGCGTGCTCGGCCGCGGTTGAGAATGACCAGCCAGATCAGTACCGCCCCCAGCGCGACCCCCAGGGCAATAACCACACCCTGGAGCTGCCGCACACGGCGAGACTGAGCCAGTGCGCTGCTGGTCGCAGCGTTCTCGCGCACCAGCGCGCGATTCTCGCGCTGCTGCGCGGCGGTGTCATATTCGACTTTCAAGGTCGCGAAACGCTGGTCCAGCTGATGGCTCAGCAGCTGTTCCTGCTGCTGTGCTGCCTCGGTGCTGGCAATGTAGGCCGCCTGCCATTCGCCCAGCGCCGCCTCGACCTGTGCCAGCACCCGGTCGGTCGTCACCAACTCCGCTGCCGAATCGGAGGACTTGAAGACACCCAGCGCGAGCTGCAGGGATGTCAGACTGTCACGCAGACGCCCGGCAAGATAGAGCGCCCGCCCCTGCTCCAGGTTGATCTGCGCGGCGAGCCGCGCGTCGGGAGTCTCGTGCTGCAGGACAGCCGCGCGTGCCAGATCCACCAATGCCCCGGTGGCATCGTTGCGGTCGATTTTGATGGCCGCGAGACCGCGCAGCGCGTACGCCTCGACGCGCGGGTACTTGAGGTTACGGGCCAGATCCAACGCCTGAGTAAACGCCGTCTGTGCCTGCTCCCACCGGCGTGCATCCTCATAAGTGCGGGCGAGATTCTGCAGCGTGACCGCCTGCTCGCGCAGCATGCCGCGCTGGCGTTGGAGGCTCAGCACGTCACCGTACAGCCGCGCGGCCTCGGCCGGGTCACCCATGCGACGGTAGAGTGTGGCGATGCCATCGCCGCAGGAGACCGCCTCGTAATGACGTCCGACCCGCTCATATAGAACCTGGGCGCGGCGCAGGTCTACCAATCCGGACGCATAGTCGCCCTGGATGCCCAGCAAGTGGCCGCGCGAATCGAGCGCCGCAGCCAGCAACATATCATTGCGGCTCGTGGTGGCAAGCGCCACCGCGCCGTCGAACAGCCGCAATGCCTGTGCGTTGTCGCCGGCGGTCTCCCGGGTATCACCCTGACAGGTCAGGATCCCGGCACGCAGATCCGGCTCACGTGATCGCGGCAAGAGCGCCAGCGCCCGCTGTGCCTGAGCCTCGGCCGCCTCCAGATCACGCTCCGAGTCATACTCACACAGCAGCTGCAGCGCCCGTATCTCCAGATCCACATCAGGATAGCGCTGCAGTGCCTCGAGGGCCGCACGCGCATCGCGATTCTCAGCCTCGGGATCGCTGAAACCCTCCTTCTCGGCCTGGTCGATGGTGCGCGCGATATCCGGCGCTGCCGTAGCCAGTGCGGATGCCGGCAGCAGCGACATGCTCATCAACAGCAATGCTGGATATCCCGCCGCTCTCAAGTCATGACCCTCGCCTGACGGATTTCGGACCGGGCGCATTATCCCGTATCGCGGTCATCCGGTGCGGGGAGAATGCGTTCGGGTGGTCGATTATTGTCACGCACCGTGCTGGTGCGATGCGCTCGAACCCGTGCTGGCACTGGACCGCTACCGGGCGTTTGACGTATATGCAAAAGCTAGATGACGAATTCGACCAAGAAATGGAATGAAGGGTGAAAGCGGCGCTGCGGCACCAGCGGGCTGATGGCGCCGCCCTGTTGAGCATCGGGTGCGACGGCGACGGCGTCAGTCGCCTGTCTGATCTGTATCAACGCGCACCCTGCCGCATTTTGTTTCCCGATGTCGAAGCGGGCGAGCCGCTACAGGCCGTGCTGCTGACGACCGCCGGAGGACTCACGGGCGGCGATTGCACCGGTGTCGAATTCAACGTCGCGGCAGATGCGCGCGCCACGCTCACCACCCAGGCGGCTGAGAAGCTGTATCGCGCCCTGCCCGAGACGGCACCGGTGGTTTGCACCGTCGCCTTGCGGGCCGGCGCAAACAGTTGGGCGGAATGGCTTGCGCAGGAGACGATACTGTTCAACGGTGCGCGCCTGCGTCGTGCTTTTTCCGCGGACCTGGCGCCCGGCTCGCGTATGCTCGCGGTGGAGAGCATCGTATTCGGTCGGCACGCCATGGGAGAGGAGCTGCGAGCGGGGATGCTGCACGACTCCTGGCGCATCCGGCGCTCGGGGCGCTTGATCTGGGCTGATGCCATGCGCCTGGATGGAGACATCGCCGGACTGCGTCGGGCACCCTTTGGCTTCGGCGATGCCGTTGCCTGCACCACGCTTCTCTACGCGGGTCCGGATGCCGCCGCATTGCTCGAGCCGGTACGCGCCGCGCTCATGGAGAGCGCCGGCGACTCCGGCGTGACGCTGCTGGACGGATTGCTGATCGTGCGACTGTTGGATGGCGATGCATCGCGACTGCGTTCACAGGTCATCAACGTGGCGGCCCTGATCCGCCATACTGCCGCGGGGATTTCAAGGGCATTGCCACGGGTCTGGCACTGCTGAGGCTCATCGAGGGACATCCATGAATCTGACACCCAGGGAAAAAGACAAGCTGTTGGTTGCAATGGCGGCCTTGGTCGCACGCCGGCGCCTGGAGCGCGGGGTCAAGTTGAATCATCCGGAGGCAGTCGCGTTGATTGCCGACACGGTGGTCGAGGGCGCGCGCGATGGTCGCAGCGTCGCACAGCTGATGCAGTCCGGTGCTCAGGTGCTCACGCGCGCCCAGGTCATGGACGGTGTGCCGGAGATGATCCACGAGATTCAGGTTGAAGCCACCTTTCCGGACGGGACCAAACTCGTCACGGTCCACCAGCCCATCAGGTGAGAATCATGATTCCAGGCGAAGTCATCACCCTCGACGGCGATCTCATTCTGAATGCGGACCGCCGCAGCATTACACTGAACGTCGCCAACAGCGGCGATCGTCCGGTGCAGGTCGGCAGTCACTACCATTTTGCGGAGGTCAACCCCGCGTTGGTATTCGATCGTGCGCAGGCCCGGGGCATGCGTCTTGATGTCCCCTCCGGTACCGCCATGCGCTTCGAACCCGGCCAGCAGCGCGAGGTGCAGCTGGTGGATTACGCGGGCAGCCGCACGGTCATTGGCTTTCGCGGCGAGGTCATGGGACCGCTGTCCGCCTCCGCCAAGAAGGTTTGAATCATGCCATTCAGCATCAGCCGCCGTGCCTACGCCACGATGTACGGTCCGACCGTCGGGGATCGCATTCGCCTCGCCGACACCGAACTGTTCGTCACCGTTGAGGAAGACCGCACGCTCTACGGCGAGGAAGTGAAGTTCGGCGGCGGCAAGGTCATCCGCGATGGCATGGGTCAGTCACAGGTCAGCCGCGCAGCCGGTGCGGTCGATACGGTGATCACCAATGCCGTGATCCTCGATCACTGGGGAGTGATCAAGGCGGATATCGGAATCCGCGACGGTCGCATCAGCCGCATCGGCAAGGCGGGAAACCCGGACGTGCAGCCGGGCGTCGACATCGTCGTCGGGCCCGGCACGGAGGTCATCGCCGCCGAAGGCAAGATCGTGACTGCCGGCGGCATCGATGCGCATATTCATTTCATCTGCCCGCAGCAGGTGGAGCACGCGCTGTTTTCCGGGGTCACGACCATGCTGGGCGGCGGCACGGGTCCGGCTCACGGCACCCTCGCGACCACCTGTACGCCAGGTCCTTGGCATCTGGCGCAGATGCTTCAGGCGACCGATCACCTGCCGATGAATATCGGGCTGTTCGGCAAGGGCAATGCCAGCCAGCCCGAGGCGCTGGAGGAAATGGTGCGCGCGGGCGCCTGCGGCCTGAAGCTGCACGAGGACTGGGGCACGACACCGGCGGCGATTGACTGCTGCCTGTCGGTGGCCGATGCCATGGACGTGCAGGTCACGCTGCACACTGACACGCTCAACGAATCCGGATTCGTGGAAAGCACGATCGCGGCATTCAAGGGTCGCACCATTCACGCCTTTCACACCGAAGGCGCGGGTGGCGGCCATGCGCCGGATATCATCAAGGTGTGCGGCCTCCACAACGTGCTGCCTTCGAGCACCAACCCCACTCGCCCCTACACCGTGAATACGCTCGATGAGCATCTGGACATGCTCATGGTGTGTCATCACCTGGACGCGCGCATCGCCGAGGATGTGGCCTTCGCCGAAAGCCGTATCCGCAAGGAGACGATCGCCGCCGAGGACATCCTGCAGGACCTGGGCGCCTTCTCCATGATGAGCTCGGACAGCCAGGCCATGGGGCGCATTGGCGAGACCATCATCCGCTGCTGGCAGACCGCAGATAAGATGAAGCGACAGCGCGGCGCTTTGCCGGGCGACAACGCCGGCAGCGATAATTTCCGCGCCCGACGCTATGTCGCCAAGTACACCATCAACCCCGCCATTGCTCAGGGCATTTCCGACCATGTGGGTTCAATTGAGGTCGGCAAGCTCGCGGACCTGGTGCTGTGGTCGCCGGTTTTTTTCGCCGCGAAACCCGACCTGGTTCTCAAGGGTGGCATGATCGCCGCGGCGCCGATGGGCGATCCGAATGCCAGCATTCCCACCCCGCAGCCCGTGCACTATCGTCCGATGTTCGGGGGCATTGGTCGAGGCGCTGCCAACAGTGCCCTCACCTTTGTCAGCGGCGCTTTCGTGGATGGCGCCGGACCGCAACGCCTGGGACTGGCGCGCGCGGCGGTTGCCGTCCGCAACACCCGCGCCATCAGCAAATCGAACATGGTGCTCAACAGCGCGACGCCACACATCGAGGTGGATGCGGAGACCTACGAGGTGCGTGCCGATGGCGTGCTGCTGACCTGTGAGCCGGCCCAGGTACTGCCGCTGGCGCAGCGCTACTTTCTCTACTGAAGGTCAAGCGATGACCGACTCGATGCTCAGGGCGACACAGGTGCTGAAGGCTGGCAGCTGGCAGGCGGCGCCGGTCGATCGCATCACGCTCGGCTACGATGAACGTCATCGGCGTCGGCTGCGGTTCGTTGCCGAGTCTGGCACCGAGTTCTTGCTGGACCTGCCCCGGACCACCGTGCTGCGCGGCGGCGATGGTCTGCGCCTAGAAGATGGCCGCGTCATCCTGGTCGCCGCTGCCGCCGAAGCGTTGCTGGCCGTCACGGCGGCCGACGCGGACCAGCTGGCGCGACTGGCCTGGCATATCGGCAATCGTCACCTGCCGGCGCAGCTTGACGGCGGGCGGATTCTGATCCGCGAAGACTCCGTCATCGAGGAGATGCTGATCGGTCTCGGGGCGAGCGTGCGCCACGTCACCGAGCCCTTCACGCCCGAAGCGGGCGCCTATGATGCCAGTCATTCGTTGCTGCTTGGGACCGGACACCGTCATGGATGACCTGCGGCCGCCTTCGTTCTTGACTCAGTTCCAGCTATTCGCCTGGTGCTCGCCCGCGTACCCCACCGGAGCCTTCAGCTACAGCCATGGGATGGAATGGGCGCTCGAGTGCGGAACCGTGACCACGCTCGAAGGTCTCCTGGAATTCATCACCGCGGTCCTCACGCGGGGCGGCGGCTGGGTCGATGCAGTGCTGTTCGCGCACGCCTGGCGCGCGGCCCGAAAGCCCGCCGCACACTGGCAGCAAAGTGGGCGCTCGCAGCTGTGCGAGATTGCGGAACTGGCCGCGGCCTTTCGCGCAACTGCCGAGACGGCGCTGGAGAGCCGCCAGCAGGGCGGCGCGTTTCTGGACGTGACGCTGAAGGCGTGGCCGCATCCGCGGCTGGCCGAGTTCGCCGCCGATCAGCGCGGACAACCGATCGCACAATCGGTCGCGATCGCGGTGGCCTGCGCGGTTCACGGCATTGAGCTGTCAGCCGCCCTGCAGGCCTATATCCAGGTCATCGCGGCCAATCTGGTGTCGGCGGGCGCCCGATTGATTCCTCTCGGCCAGACCGATGCCCAGATCGCCATCGCGCGGCTGGCGCCCGTCGTCGCAGCCACCGCGGCTCGCGCCCTGGACGTGGAACTGGATGAGCTGGGCACTTGCGCCCCGGCACTGGAGCTTTGTTCCATGCGCCACGAAACCCAATACACGAGGTTGTTTCGATCTTGAACGCCAAAATCATCGCTCCCATCGCCGGTACCGGCCCGCTGCGCGTTGGCATCGGTGGTCCGGTGGGCTCGGGCAAGACCGCGCTCACGGAACGTCTGTGCCGGCATCTGTGCCAGTACTACAACACCGCCGCGATCACCAATGACATCTATACCAAGGAAGACGCGCAATTTCTGACACGCTCCGGAGCGCTGCCCGCCGAGCGCATCATGGGCGTGGAGACCGGCGGCTGTCCGCACACGGCCATTCGCGAGGACGCCAGCATCAATCTCGCGGCCGTGGCGGAAATGCACGCGCGCTTCCCGGGGCTGGAACTCATCTTCATCGAAAGTGGTGGGGATAACCTGGCCGCCACCTTCAGCCCCGAGCTGGCGGATCTGACGCTGTACGTGATCGACGTTTCGGCCGGCGACAAGATCCCCCGCAAAGGGGGCCCGGGGATCACCCGTTCGGACCTGCTGGTCATCAACAAAATCGATCTCGCGCCATTGGTCGAGGCCTCCCTCGAGGTCATGGACCGGGATTCGCGCAAGATGCGCGGCGCCCGCCCTTTCATCTTCACCAACCTGAAAAAGGACATCGGGGTGACCGAGATCGCACAGTTCATCATCAGATCAGGGGGCCTTCCGGAGCGCGGCGGCGGTGCCGCAGCGCCTGTGCGGCCAGTGACTTAGCTGCACCGGCAAAAGCGGTGAGGAAGCCGCTGTTCAGCAGCCGACTGGGGTTCTGGTGCAGGTACCGCCATTCCTTGAAGGCATCCTCAATGTGCTTGAGGTGCGCTGCGAAAATCGCTTCATCAGCGCCGGTGAGGGAACTCAGGGATACCTGGTGCTGCGGGGGCAGAAGTCCAACCAGCCTGGCGAGGTCGTGGCTCCGGAGCTGCTCTGGTGCGCGGCACCTGAGCGCAACCAGAGCCGACTTCAGGAACAGCTCCGCGGCCAGCGCCATGCAAACTGCGCCAGGGATTGTCATCCCGGATGGCCGCCGGCCATTGCCGGCCTCGAGAGCCTGCGCGGCCAGCTCAGCGGTCTTCAAGAATTCCTCAGCCGTCGCGAACAGGATATGAGGGGCAACGGCGCTGGGCACCACGACCGAGACCGCTGGGGAGGAAATCTCGATGTGTATCACTGATGGTAACCTTTGAGCATGATGCTCCTAGCCCATAGAATTATACGGTGACCACTTCCACACGCCTGCCGACGCTTTTCATCCCCCATGGCGGCGGACCCTGTTTTTTCATGGACTGGCCTGGGCCCTCACCCAATCCCTGGACCACTCTCGCCGCCTGGCTGCGCGCATTGCCCGGCACGCTGTCCCAGCCACCCCGCGCGGTGCTGGTGATCTCCGGACATTGGGAAGCCAATCCGGTCGCGGTGAATGTGCAGACCCGGCCACCGCTGTTGTTTGACTACTATGGATTCCCCGAGCATACCTACCGGCTCAAGTATCCCGCGCCCGGTGATCCGCAACTGGCGCGCGACGTGCGCGCACTGCTTGCGGCGGCCGGTTTTCCCGCCAGTGAGGAGCAGCAGCGCGGCCTGGACCACGGGGTGTTCGTACCCTTTCTCCTGGTCTATCCGGATGCCGACATGCCCATGGTGCAGTTGTCTCTCAAGCAGGGGCTGTCCGCGGCCGAACATCTCAAGCTCGGCGCGGCATTGGCGCCACTGCGCGAACAGGGCGTGCTCATCGTCGGCAGCGGCATGAGCTTTCACAATCTGCGGGTGCGCTCGATGGACAACACACTCATTCCAGGCTCGCAGCAATTCGATGACTGGCTGGGCCGAACCGTGTGCGACAGCGATATTCAGGCGCGCAACGCGGGTCTCGCGAACTGGTCGCAGGCGCCGGCCGCCCGCTACGCGCATCCCCGCGAAGAGCACCTGCTGCCACTGATGGTCGCGGCCGGCGCGGCCGGTGAGGATGCGGGTGTGCGGACGTTCAATGACGTGATGATGGGCTGGCGGATTTCCGGCTTCCGTTTCGGCTAGTGCGGTTGTGGGTGCTGACGGCGCAGGTTCAGTGCCACGAACGCTTCACGCACCGGCTCCCCGAGCAACTCATAGATGGCTCGGTTCGAGCGCAGCATTCCATCGGGTGAGGGCAGGTAGGGGAACAGCGCATCATCGTGGCGCGGCTGAACATGCACCGGCGCCGCGGTCACCGCAATTCCCGTCGCGGCAAACTCCTGCATCGCGCGCCGCATATGGGTGCTGCTGGTCACGAGCAGAATCGAGTTCACCTGGTCGGCCCGCAGCATCACAACGGAGTTGCGGGCATTCTCAAAGGTGTCGCGGGCAAAGGATTCGACCCAGCGCGGTGGCGTCTGAAAATCACGCGCCAGCGACGCCGCCATCGCCTGCACATTGCGGGGGTCGCTCGTCACCAGTATCGGCAGATGGGTATTCCTCGACAGCCAGGCCCCGTAGTCGAGCCGCTCGAGCAGTTCCAGATCGGCTGCGGGCTGGCCGCCATACTCGGGCGCTATCCGGTTGCCATCACCGCCCAGGATGACGATCGCCTGGGCCGCTACCGGTTGGGTTGGATCGAAGGGAGGATAGGCCTCCACCAGGCGCGAGAGCTGATCGGCCACCAACGGCACTGACAGCAACCAGGTCAGCGCCAGTCCCGCAATGAGGCAGGTCCAGCCGCTGCGGCGATGGCGCAAAGCGATCAGGACGGCTCCCAGAATCGTCAGCATCAACAAGCCGAAGGGTGGCAGCAGCAGCGCGCGGGCTGCCGCTTTGAACAGATAGAAAGGCATCGTCGTGGCTTATTCCGTACCCGCTCACTTTCTTTCTTATTGGCCCTTGCTCAGCCGCCGGTAGTACTCGGCCACCGCATCCTGATAGCCCTCAGGCACCGGCAGTGACTCGGCATTGCGCACGACATTGCGACTGTCATCGGTCGGATCATGGCCCAACTGCAGCTCCAGGCGATCGACGCCACTGCGAACTTCAGCGAACAACTGGTCCACCACTTCCGGATTGCCGGGAAAGCGTCGTGGATCGAGCTGCTGCATGGAGCGAATCAGATCATCGACCTGCTTCCTGGCCGCCGGATCATCCGCGACGGCACGTCGTACGCTTTGCAGGTCCGCCAGCCCCTGGTCGAAATTCTTCTCCCGATCTTCGGGGGTGGGACCGGTGTCGCGCGGCGCCGCGCCCCGCACGCCATACTGGTTATTACCGGTGTTCCAACCACCATCAACAAAGCCTCCCGCACCGCCGCCCGCCGTCCTGACACCGCCAGCGCGACCGGTCACATTGCCCGCATCACCAGGTCCCTGCCCCTGATCCCGCTGTCCCGACGTCGGTCCTTGCCCCTGTCCTTGTCCTTGACCCTGCCCCTGCTGCTGCGAAGGACTACCCCCACGCGCCAGTGCCTTGGGATCTATGCGACTGCCCGACTGTCCCTGCCCACCTGGCTTGCCGTTCGCGCCATCCATCTGGGCTAAACGCGCGCGGAAACGTTGCACGGCGCTGAAGGCCTCATCCGAGCCCGGACTGTCACCCGACGCGCGCCCGGCCTGGCGCACGTCTTCGCTCAGCTTTGCCAGCGCATCGGGAATGTCGCTCTCGGAGGAATCTCCGCCGGGGTTGTAGCGGCCACGCAGGAGATCGGCGCTGCGTTGCAGCCGGGTCTGAACATCGGACTCGTCCAGATTGTTCAACGCATCGCGCAGCTTCGATGCCGCCTCATGGTTGCCCTTCAGCGCCTCGCGCTCCGCATCACGCAATGACTGCTCCAGGCGTCCAACGTCATCCGCCAGCTGCTGCCGCGCATCGATCATGCCCTCGACATTGGGCGCGGGCCGTTGGGCACGGCCGGTACCGTTCCCCGGAACCATCATGTCCTTGAGCTGCTGCTGCTGTTGACGCGCTCGGTCGGCCAGCTGCTGAGCCTGGCGAGCCAGCTCATCCACGTGACCGGCCGATTCGTTGCGCTGCAAACCGCCGAGCGCGGCCATCGCATCACGCAGCCCTTCCGCGGCCCGGCGCGCACCGGCGGCATCGCGCTGATCAACGGCGCGCCGCATCGACTCCTGCGCTTCGCGCAACCGGTTCATTGCCTGACGGATGGTCCCGGATGCATCCTCCCCGCCCTGACCCTTGGTGGAATTTTGGCGACCCGATCGGCCGCCCGATTGCCCGGATTGACCCGACTGCCCCGATTGGCCTGACTGGCCTGACTGGCCTGACTGGCCCGATCGGCCGGACTGCGCTCCCGACTGCGATCCGGACTGCTCGTTCTTGGCCATCTGTTCGAGCTGGCGCTGCAACTCCTCGGCCTGCCGGCGCAGCATTTCCTGCTGCCAGCGCTCACTGGCGGCATCGGCTGCGTTCGGATGCTCCTGCGCCAGTTCTTCCTGCTTGCGTGCCAGTTCATCGAGCTTGCGCAGCGCGGCGTCGATCTGCTCGTCGCGCTTCTGGGCGGGCGAGGCCGACTGCGCGGTCTCGTATGAATTCTTCTGGGTGTCCAGCTCCAGATCCGACAGGCTCGCGAGGTCACGCCCCATGCTGCCGCCGCCACCCCCACCGCCGGCACTGCCGAAGGCGACCTGGATCTGCCGGAAGGTTGCTTCGGCTCGCAGCAGGTGCTGCAGGGCCTTCTGTTCATCCGGTAGTGCATCCCGCCACTGCGATTGGGACAGCTTGGTGGCCGCCGGTGTCATGGCATCGGCCGCGGCAGTCATTTCCTTCTGATAGCCGCTGAACTGCTCATTGGCATCGTTGAGTCCGCGCATCTGCAGACGGCCGGTCAGCGACATCGCCTGGCCGCGCAGCGTGTTTTGCACGTCGGAAAGAAACTTCGCCTGCTCGGCTTGCTTCGCGGCGGCCGCGCGGCCGTCCACCTGGGCAAAGGTGCCGGCGATGATCTCCTTTTCGCGGCGCGAGATGTCCATCTGCTCACCAGCGCCCCCACCGCCGCCACCACCGCCACCGCCACCCGCCTGGGACTGCGAGAACTCGCGCTCGTAAGGATCGGCCTGGACGAACACCATCTGCGAACGTGACTCGGCGCGTGCATCGGAGGCCTGCGCATAAACGCTGACGACATCGCCCGGTACCAGCTTCATGGACTCCAGGCTGATGACGGCTGCGCCGCGTGCCTGCTTGGTGCCGGCGTGCGGCAGAAGCTTGACCTGCTGATCGGGTCCACCGTTCACCGAGTAGTGCAGCGAAAAATCACGCAGACCGAAGTCGTCGGCGGCCTGGGCATTGATGGTGACTTCCTCGATCGGACTGGCACGGTAGTCGCCACCGGGCCTGACGATGGCGACCTGCGGTGCCGTGGGCTCGCCCGCCTCGATGAAATAGTCCTCGCTGATGCGGGTCGGATGTTCGCGATCGACGGTGGTCAGGTGATAGGCACCATCCTTGTCCAGTGGCACGGTGACGCTGTAGGTATTCGCGGCGGCGGCAACCAGCGGCAGCTGGTGTCCATCGTCCAGTACCAGGGCGCCGTGCAGCAGTGGCTGGTCGGTGAGGATGGACAGCTCCGCGTGCGTGCCCTGCACCGCGCGCAGGTCACCACCATGATCCTCCGTGCGATCCGGCATCTGCGTCCAGGCCGGGAAATGGTAGGTGACGCGGATCTGCTTGATCTGCGCTACGTCCGCCACCTGCGCATTGAAATGCGCCGACTCCATCGGGCCCGCTTCGACATAGTATTCGGCACGATCCGGCAACGCGGACAGCAGATAGCGGAAGCCGCCCGTTTGCGGCTGTGGCTGCATCGTGACCTCTTGCCAGGCCGCGTTGCCGATACGCACGTGCAGCCGCACATTCTGGGTGGCAAGCCCCACGAGGCCGGCGGTGACCAGCAGATCCGAGTGACGCCGCAGGGTGGTATCGCCCGGCGCGACATGCAATTCGTAGAGCGGGCCGCTGCGGGGCACTGACCACAGCAGTGCCGCACCGTAGCCCATGTAGCCCGGCCCGGCGCGAATCAGCCACACCAGTGCGCCGACGCACAGCACACCACAGCTCAACAGACCGGCGAGCAGCGACGTCGATACCAGCGAAGCGGGTCGTGCGGTGCGGGCCACCCGCAGCGTGTCCACCGCCAGCAGTTCCCCGAAGGCATTGCGCGGCACTGTCGTCGGTGGGTCGGCTGCGACCGCGTCCCGTTGCGCGAAAGTCCGCAGGCGCTCTTCGAACTGCGGGAAGCGATCTTCGGCCCGACGAATGACGCGCAGCCGGTTCAGCCGCCACAATGGAATCGCGAGCCCCAGCAAGGCGCCGGCCGCCAGCACCACCAGCAGCATCAGGCGCGAGCCACGCACACTGCCGGCGGAGAACGCGTAGCGGTTGGCGAAGATCACCAGCAGCGGCGTGACCCCGAGTGCGACACCGCACAGGATCGCCGCGCCACGCGCGATGGCACCCAGACGCAACCGCGTGTGCAGTCGCGCCAGGTAGTCACGCAGTTCCTCGCTGGCATTCATGAGGAGTCCCGGAGCGTATTGAGGTAGCGGCTGGCCACCAGTGATTCGGCGACCACGGCCACGAGCACCAAGCACATAGCGTACCACCAGAGGTTGTGGGCCGATTCTTTGCGGCCGATTGCGGCCGCCGTGGTCACAGTTGTCGTGCCCGCGCTTTGCGCGACCTGCTCGGCACTCGAGGCTTTCCAGAGCTTGAGCGTATCAGGAGTGGCCTGGGCAAGATCCGACTCCAGGCGGGAAACATTGGCGGCCACCAGGTCGTGGCGCGAATCGGCCAGGGTGAGCGCGTAGAAACCCGCGCCCGGCAGGGGCCAGGTACGCACCTGCGCGGCCTGCCGCAGGTCCAGCGGGTGAGAGCCGTCCGGGGCCAGGACGTCAACGCTGCCGTGGATCGCGGCATCCGGCCGCAGGTTCACCGAATCCCCGACGGTGAGTGCGCTGAGGCGACTGCCGCGACCACTGAGGTAGCTCCCCAGCCGATCGACGAAGGCGACGAACTGCGGATGCAGCGGCAGATCGGTGGTCAGTCGGTCGAAGCCGGTCGCGAACAGCAGCACGCGCCCCTGCCCCAGGGGTTTCTCGAGCAGCAGCGGTGTCTGGTCGGCGAGTCGCAGACCGACCTGCGCCTGCGGGGCATCCACGCGTGTGACGTAGAAGATCTTGATGCCCTGCCATCCGGACAGCGCACCCGCCGGCGCGTAGGCATCATCGACGGCAGCCACCGCGGCGAAACGGATGTCATCGCGGGTGAAATCGTGCGAGCCGACGATCGGCGCATCGAACACCGGAATGCGTTTCTGTTGCGCGGCGGCGGTGCCGGCGCTGAGCAGCAGCCGCCCGCCCGCCCTGACCCAGGTCGAGAGACGTTGTTCAACCGCGGGCGCCAGCCCCGCGACATCCGAGAGGACCACGAAGGCATACGCCGAGAGGTCCCGGTTCTTCAATTGATCCGCCGTGACCACCTCGAGAGCCACGGCCGCATCGGCGGCGGACTCCAGCGCCGAGCGGAAGTACAGCCCGGTCGAGGTATCCGACCCCTGGTGCACGAACAGGCCGTGCACCCGCTCGCTGCGCTGAATGACGAAGTCGTACCGGTCATCGGCGCCGAGCGCATCGGCGGGATCGATCTGCACGCTCGCGCGCACCAGACCATACGGGAGTTCGGGGCTCGC
>Ga0210385_10000494_pt1 | contig 28026 bp, 21 predicted proteins | sample IncBWH26OmetaG_FD_160107 | JGI IMG/M metagenome (GOLD analysis project Ga0210385, IMG submission 160107) | Forest soil microbial communities from Barre Woods Harvard Forest LTER site, Petersham, Massachusetts, United States - Inc-BW-H-26-O ...
GGCCAGGGCGACAAAGGCGGCGGTTATCCAGGCGGTGGCCAGGGCGGCGATAAAGGCGGTAGAGGTGGAGGCTACGGCGGCAAAGACAACCAGGGCTACGGCGACAAAGGTAGTCGCGGTCATCGTTAGGCCGGCCTGATGGGCAAGCGGACGACGGCGGCTGTCGTGTGGTTGGCGATCCTCGTGGGGATCGCCGCGACAGCCGTCGTCCTACGCAATCGCGGCGGCGAGGACCTGTTCCGTGTCGAACAGGCTCGCTCGCTCGGCACGCCGAGCGCAACGGTGCTGAGCGCAGCGCGCGTGGAGGCGGTCGTGGGCCAAGCTCCCGAGCCCGTGGCGGCGGATAGGCGTACGCTACCTACCCGAGTGAGCTGCATGCCGGGTGGCTCCGGGCCGTTGCGCGACCCGTGGTCGTGCACGATCGAGTATCGCTCTGGCACTCGCGCCCACTACCGCGTGCAGGTGCAGCCGGACGGCTACTACAGCGGTACTGGCACCGGGCTCATCGATGGTTGCTGCGTAAGGACGCCTACACAGGCTTGATCTCGTCGTCGGCCCGGCAGGTCACAGACCGAAAGCCGTGCACGTATAGATTTTTCGGGGATGATCCGTACGCCATCTATCATCCCAGGGGCTCGCACACTTTGGGCCGAGAACCGCCCAGGGAAAGTCCCATAAATCGAATTTTATGCGGGATTTGCGCAGTTTTTGCACGAAACTACCCGCAAAATGCGCAGTCAAACAAAAAATCTGTATCATCCGGCTAACTTCGGACGATTCGGGACAGCCATTCGAACCTATCGAACTGGTTGGCCTTAGGAGTTCGGGCCTAATGAATAGTCGGTAGATGGTCGACACCATTAGAGCCGCTCATCATCGGGACGGAGCCCAAAGGAAAAGGACATACACGGAATGATCGCCGCGAGCAGGGACCAAGGAGTTCATGCTGCGTCAGCTTGGGTTGAGTTTGGCCGGGGCGCCGCCGCACGGACGGTAGGAAAGCCCGCCTCGAGGGCTGTCGAGCGGACCGCATTCAGCACCACAAGCAGCGCTCCTGGATCTCTAGAGCGGTTGTCGTGAGCGGCGTGGAACCCACGATCGTGATCGCCGACCACCAGCAGGTGAGTCGGCTCGGTGTACGCATGGCGCTCATGCGCGGAGGCTTCCAGGTCGTCGGCGAAGCAGCCGAGTGCAATGGCGCCGTCAGCGCCGTCATACGCGAGCGCCCCGATGTATGCCTGCTCGACGTCTCCATCCCCGGAGGGGGGATAGAGACAGCACGTCGAGTTGCCGAGGCAGCGCCGGCAACCTCTGTGGTCATGCTGACCGTCTCCACCAATACCGAGGATCTGCTCGCCGCGCTGCGGGCGGGAGCTATGGGTTACCTGCCCAAGGACACTAGCCCCGATCGTCTTCCGGCAGCGCTCAGCGGCGTGCTCAAGGGGGAGGCAGCCTTGCCGCGCACGCTTGTCGGGCGTGTGTTGCAAGAGTTTCGCGCCTTCACCGTCGCTGCGGGCCCAAGCCCGGTGCGGGTGGGCAACGTGCAGTTGACCCCAAGGGAGTCGGAGATCCTGCGGATGCTCGGCTCGGGTTTGACGACCGTCGAGGTCGCCGACATGCTCTCGCTCTCGCCGGTCACCGTTCGCCGCCACATATCAGCCGGAGTGACCAAGCTCGGTGTCGCTGACCGAGACGCGGCGATCCGCGCGATCGAGCCTCTCGCCGCAGCCGGTTGAGCGCTGCGGCATTCGCCTTGTTGAGGCAGAGCGCGCCGGAGGGCGCCAGGCCTTCAGAGGAGATCCGCGCGCACGGCAAACACGGCGGCCTCGACGCGGCTGTGGACGCCAAGCTTCTCGAAGATGTTCGTCACATGTTGCTTGACGGTGTGTCGGCTGATGGACAACTGCAGCCCGATCGCAGCGTTATCGGCCCCCTCTACCAATAGCCGCAGCACATCCTTCTCGCGCGTGGTCAGCTCCAATCCGCCGGTGCTGGGTCGCATCTGTCTGGCGGCGTGGTCGTTAGGGATTGCCTGTCTCATGAGCGCGTGTACGACCTCCCGAGAGAGCACAACGCGACTGCCGGCCGTTTGACGGATGCTGTCGATGAGCTCATCCGCGGGCGTGCTCTTGAGGATGTAGCCGCAGGCGCCCGCGTCCAGCACCTCGAGCACATCGACCTCCTCAAGTGTTGTGGTCAGAACCACCATGCGGACCTGGGGGCTCGTCGTTGCGATCTGGCGCAGCGCCTCAGCGCCGGGAGTGTCGGACATGTCGAGATCGAGCACGATCAGGTCCGGTCCGAGCTCGCGCGCCAGGGCTACCGCTTCGGCCCCGTCCTTGGCCTCGCCTACCACGCTCACGCCGGCACTCTCCAGCATGTCGCGCAGGCCTTCGCGAAAAAAGTGGTGGTCGTCCGCGAGGACGACGCGTAGAGCATTGCCCGAGCTGTTCACAGGGCGAACATAGTCGAATCGCGTGCCTGGTGCCCGACTCGGCATGCCCACGTTTGATCGACGGCCAAGTGGGCATCTCCCCAGGAGCCCACTTGCGGCTTCTACCTAGACGCTCACCTCTATATGGGTGAGTGTGTCCAGTGCGGCTCTAAAAGGGTCAAGCGCTACACCGGGTAGACCGAAACAAGTGAGCACATGCCCAAGTCCATGCCCATCCCTGGCAGGAGACGATGATGCTCAAGCTTCTAATACGCGACTTTTCGGTAGTTCTACTACTAGTTGCCTTCGCTGCACCATCGGCGTTGGCGGGTCAATCCTCCCATCATGCAACATCTCGTGCAGCACACTCCCGCGCGGTCCGCCGTGGAGCGAAACACAAGCACAAGGCTCGCCACAAAAGCATCGCCCCAACCGTTGCCTCGCGCGCGGCGGCGACCATCTCTACGACAACGCTACTCGGAGACAGCGTGGTGGAGACGCATATCGACTCTCTCAAGGCAGGTCGTGCCAAGGCATTCAGTTTCCAGGCCTCTGTCGCTGGGAGCGGCGAACTGGCGCACGTCTACGTCGACTCTCACAACGCGGCACGTACTCTGACCGTCGGTTTGTATAGCAATGTCTCCGGTAACCCCGGCTCGTTGTTGAGTACGGGAACTATTTTGAACGCCCAAGCCGGCGCCTGGAACACGGTGTCGCTTGCGCCTACCGCTCTGCTCGGCGGTGAAACCTACTGGCTTGCGGTGCTAGGTGGGAATGGGACGCTCCGGATCCGCGACCGTAGTGACGGGCCGTGCCTGAGCCAGACCGACGCCCAGTCCGGTCTCAGGGCGCTGGCTTTGTCTTGGAGCGCAGGTGAGACGTCCTCGAGTTGTCCGATCTCCGCCTATATGAGTGGAGCGAGCTTGATCGCTGATCCACCACCACCGATTGGACCGGTGGAAACGACCCCTCCGGTAGAAAAAGATCCTCCGGCAAAGACTCCCCCCGTCGAAAAAGTCACTCCGGCTCCGACCGCGGGATTCGTATACGCGCCAAGCGGACCGACCGTAGGTAAGGCGGTCAATTTTAACGCGGCCAGCTCGACCTGCGCGGATAGCCCTTGTACCTATGAATGGTCCGATGATGGATCCAACGCCCGCCCGGCGACGGTTCTCTGGCCGCTCGGCAGCGGACAGACGATGTCTTTTACATTCCACGAAGTGGGAACCAAGTACGTGCGCCTGGTGATAACCAATGCGGCGGATAAGAGCGCGACGGTCGAGCATAACGTCGTGGTCGCCGCGGAATCTTCCCCTCCGACGGAAACCAAAGAAACGACAAAAGAACCGGTCAAAGAAACCCCTGAAGAAGCCAAAGAACCGGTCAAAGAAGAACCAAAAGAAGAAGTAGCTAAAGAACAGCCTAAAGAAGAACCAAAAGAAGTTGTCAAAGAAGAACTCAAAGAAGTCAAGAAAGAAGAATCAAGCAGTCAGACCAACTGTATAAAAGTGCCGTCGGCCTGCGGCTACCCGGACTCGACCAACACGGGAGTACCGGCTGGCACGACCTTGAAATCCCAAACAAACGACATTACGGTGACCACTCCCGGAACGACGATCAAGGACGTTGCTCTGGAAGGCTCGATCAGTGTTGAAGCAAACAATACGACGATCGAAGACACCGATGTCACGGTAAACGGGACCCAGACATGCGGTGAATCCTGTGGTGGGCGGGGAATCTGGATAAAGCCCGGTGTCACCGGTACGTTGATCCAGAATGTTGCCTGTCATGGAGGCGCTCTGTCTGGGGCCAATGTCACCCAGTACTGCGTCATGAGCAATAATTCAACTACCACAATCAAGCAGTTGCATGCCTACAATTGCACGGAGTGCCTTGCGGGACCGATGAACCTCTCGAACTCCTTCATCAACGAGAGCGACGCGACGATTCCCCAAGAACACTATGAGGACATCTACTACGGCGGTGGTGGCGGTCCGCTGATCGTCAACCACAACACGATGCTCAACCAGCAGGGCCAGACGGCGGTTGTGTTCGCCAGCGTAGATTTCGGTAACCAGACGACGCTCACCATCACCAACAATCTGATGGCTGGAGGCGGCTACACGATCTACGGCGGCGGTAGTGGCAGCGGCGGCAAAGTCGTCGGCCCAGTCACGATCACGGGCAACCGCTTCAGTCGTGAGTTCTATCCAAACGGCGGCTCCTATGGCGTAGCCGCCTACATGAACGAAGCGGTCACCAGTTGGTCAGGCAACGTGTGGGACGAAACGTTGAAGAGCGTCGAACGCTGATCCCGGCGAGATAGCAAGGCAGCAGCGACGGAGGCGGCTCGAAGTCGAGTCGCCTCCGTTTGACGCTCTACAGCCCCGCTGACGTTCTAAGCCGCCGGCCGCGGATTACTCGACGAAGGCAGTGGCACGAGCTCAGCAGAGCGCGACCTTGTCCCCATCTCCAACCTGAAGACGCATCGCCCGCGGCACCGAGAAGTCCCGGAAGACCCGAGCCTCACGGCCGACAATGCTCCCCACCAGGCGCCCACCCACGTGGATCACGCTTGACCCGGCAAACAGGATCGAGCGCTCGATCTCCGCGCCCTCGACGTGCACACGCTCGCCGATCGAGGTATGTGGCCCGATATACGAGTCGACCACGCGCGCGCCGGCGCCAATGACGATCGGCCCGCAGAGCACACTCGTGCTCACCGATGCAGTCGGGTCGACGAGCACGCGTCCTTCGAAGCGGTTGCCGTCGCGCTGAGGAAGAGAGGCTTGCGGCTCGATCCCGTCCAAGACCGCGCGGTTCATGTCGAGCAGGTCGATCGGGTCGCCAAGAAACGCACGCCACTCGCGCACAACGCGTACCTGCATGCGGGCGTTCTCGCGGGCTATCAAGCACTCGGCGAGAGTCTTCAGCTCGACCGCAGGGCTCCTTGAGGGGTAATGCAAGCCCTCGAGTGCGCCTACTCCAAGGATGCAAACGCCGGCCATCCCAAGTGCCGAGTTGCTGGGATCGAGCTCGGCCACGCGGAGTATCTGCTGTGTGGAAGGCCCCAGCGGTTCGGAGTTGCGAGCGCCCTGTGCGACGAGCAGCACCACATCCGAGCCCTCTTCGCTCAACACATCGAGAAAAGGCCGCAATGGCTGACCCAAGAGTCCGTCGGAGCGATGCACGATCGTTGCGGCGCCCTCCGCGAACTGTGCGATCGAGCGCAACAAGTCCGCCGGATCGGTTTGCGCTTGATGGGCTAGATAGCGCAGAGGTGGGCGCGGCTGGCTATCGCTCTCGATACAGATCGAGATCTCCTCGACCAGCTCCGCGGGCGCGAGAACGGCGACCTCCTCCACGCCGGCCGCGGTCAGAGCGTCGAGCACGTGGCAGACGATCGGCCGATTGGCGATCCCCTGTAGCGAGGTTGTGCGGGTAGCGTCCAGCCACGGTCCCGTTGAGCGGGCCGCTGGAGGGATCAGGATGACGCCCCTGACTTGCACCCATACAAAACGTTCGCAATAGCCCAGTGCTCGCACGCGGATTTGAGATCCGCCAAAAACGTCCGTCCTATGCAGTAGCATCTGGAACAGTGCCTGAGTGCCACCCACCTGCCGCCGTGGCGGTAAGGATGCGCGTGCTGTTGGCGATCACGACGATCTTTGTCGTCACAATCGCCGCCTTTGTGCTGCTCGCACGGCCCAGCGGCGCTTCGGCAAGCACAACGGCCACGCAAGCGCACGTAAAGAAGAAGGCGTCCCGTAGGCAGACCAAGCTTACCCGTTGTGTCGTAGTCAAGCCCAAGCACACCTCGGGCAAATCCTCCAGCCGTCGTTCGGGAGCTAGAGGCAAGTCTGTGGTCTGCACGGTCTTTCATCTTCGTCCCAAGGCGCCGCAGGTGCCCGGTGGCGCTGGCGCGACCCTCGGCACAGGAACAAGTCCGGTAGCGGCAGGGACCAGTCCTCTGGTGCTTCAGCTGGTTCCGCCAAGCGAAGAAACGATTCCGCCGGGCAAAGAGGTCCCGCCCGGCAAAGAACCAACTAAAGAAGTCCCGCCCGGCAAAGAACCAACCAAAGAACCCACAAAAGAACCGCCGGGCAAAAAAACGACTCCGCCGGTTGAAACTGGCGGCACTCTGGTCGGCAGCACGACGGTGCAACCTCATGTCGACACCGATACCGCTGGCTCCGCCGAAGCCTTCCAGTACAAGGCCTCGGCCACCGGCACCATCAACAGCCTCGATCTCTACGTGCCCCAGGCGAGCACGGCCACCTCGATCGTTGTAGGGCTCTACAGCAGCGTCGCGGGCCACCCGGCAACGTTGCTGACCAGCGCCACGATTGAAGAACCGACCGCGAATGCTTGGAACAGCGTCGAAGTCTCCCCGGTCAGCGTGAGCGCAGGCTCGGAATACTGGTTGGCGGCGCTGGCGCCAAGCGGCAAGCTGGCGGTCACGGACATTGAAAGTGGCGGCGCGCCAACGCAGGAAAGTAGCTCCCACTCGCTTGAAGAACTGCCCTCCTCGTGGGGCACCGGAGCCGTCTACAAAAACTCGCCTGCCTCGTTCAACGCCTCCGGAAAATCCGCGAGCAAAGGGCCGGAAGAACCAACCGAACCAAAAGAACCGGAAGAACCGGAAGAACCCAAAGAACCCAAGGAACCGGAAGAGCCGGTGGCAAGCTTCAGCTATAGCCCCAGCTCGCCCACGGTTGGCCAGTCGGTCACATTCAATGGCTCCAGCTCAACATGCCCGGGCGGGCCCTGTACGTACGAATGGTCCAACGACGACGGCCCGAACCAGCCGATCCCACCCCAAACACCGCTTGGCAACGGTAAGAGCATCTCGTTGACCTTCTCGACCGCCGGCATCCAGTACATACGTTTGCTGGTCACCAACGTGCTCGGTCAGTCGGCCACGGTCGAGCACAACGTCGCCGTCGCCCCCGAACCGCCGCCGCCCCCACCGCCGACCGCGCCGAGCAACACCGCGGTGCCGAAGATCAACGGCACTGCCGAAGTTGGCCAAACGCTGAGCGCGACCACCGGCAGCTGGGCAGGGAGCACGCCGATCAGCTACAGCTACCAGTGGCAGCAGGACAGCACCATGAACATCGCGGGCGCGACGAGCTCGAGCTATGAACCGGTGACGAGCGACGTCGGTCACACCCTCGACGTGGTCGTGACCGCCGGCAACAGCGCTGGTAAAGCCTCGGCCACGAGCGCGCAGACCGCGGCTGTTGCCAAAGAAGCAAGCGTGGGTGGTCAGCAGACCAACTGCATCAAAGTCCCCTCAGCCTGCGGTTATCCAGATGCCACCAACACCGGCGTGCCGGCCGGCACGGCGCTGAAAAGCGAATCGCAGAACATCAATGTGAACAAAGTCGGAACCACGATCAAGGACATCGCCCTCAACGGCGCAATCAGCGTCGAAGCCAACAACACCACGATCGAAGACTCCGAAATCACAGTCGAAGGAACCCAGACGTGCGGCAAATCCTGCGGGGGGCGCGGAATCTGGATCAAGCCCGGCGTCACCGGCACGGTCATCAAGAACGTAACCTGCCACGGTGCGGCTCCCACGGGCGAAAACGTCACGCAATACTGCATCATGAGCAACGACTCCGACACCACGATCGAACACCTGCACGCCTACTACTGCACGGAGTGCCTGGCCGGGGCGATGGACCTCTCGGAATCGTTCATCGACGAGACGGGCGCCATGATCCCCGAAGAACATTACGAGGACATCTACTACGGCGGCGGCGCCGGCCCGCTGATCGTCAACCACAACACGATGCTCAACCCCGAGGGCCAGACGGCAGTCGTGTTCGCCAGCGTCGACTTCGGCGATCAGACGACGCTCACCATCACAAACAACCTGATGGCGGGTGGCGGCTACACGATCTACGGCGGCGGTAGTGGCAGCGGCGGCAAAGTCGTCGGCCCTGTCACGATCACCGGCAATCGCTTCAGCCGCAAGTACTACCCAGAAAGCGGCTCATACGGGGTCGCCTCCTACCTTGAAAACTCGGTCACCAGCTGGTCGGGCAACGTTTGGGACGAAACGCTCAAGACCGTGCCGATGCCCGGAGGTTGAGCTGTGAGCCCTCGGCGTGCCGAGGGCTTGGTCGAAAGCGGACGGACCAGCACGCGCCAAGGGGGTTGGTCGGGGCTCGATAGACGCAGTGCGTCTATCGAGACAGGTGCTTGCCCGGCCTGAGCGCACCCAGCATCCGCGCGCGTAGCTCGCCGTGCACAAAACGCCGGAACTCAGCATCTTCCACACGCGGAACGCGCCGTACGGCCGAGCGCAAGTAGCCGTAGAGAAAAGCGATACCAGAGAGCCCACGTGGGCGCGAGAGCGCCAGCTTGAAAGCTCTCAAGGTCACCCATGGAAGCGTGAAGTGCACGATGTAGGCGCACTCGCCATGGCGCGCACGCCCTCTGAGCGTGCCGTCGGCGCTGCCCCAGGGGCGGTGATGGTGGGCGATCAGGTCAGGGTATGCACGAGTTCGATAGCCGCGCAGGCGCGCATAGGTCTCGTCGATCGTGTCCCAACCGAGCCGTTCCTGCATGCCCCCAACCGCCTGCAGGCAGCTGCGCGAGTAGCACTTCAGCGTGCCAGGCACATGGTGCTCGGAGGGGATGCCGACCACCTTCCAGCCGGTCCCATCCGGGTTGGGATCGGGGTCGGCGTACACGCCTCCGGCAAGGCCCAGTTTCGGGTCGCGCTCGAACTCGGCCAGCACTCGCTCGAAGTAGTCGGCCGGCAGCTCGGTATCGCCATCGAGCTTGGCTATGTGCGTGAAGTCCTCCCAGGCGACGCTGTTCAAGCCGAGGTTGAACGCCCGCGCCTCGGCGGCAGTGGCGAGACGGTCGGGTACGGCTCCGATCTTGGGCAGCTTGGAGGTATCGAGCACGCGCAGGAAATCGATGCGCGAGATCAGCTCCTCGAGGATCTGCGGCGTGCGGTCGGTGGAGCCGTCGTCCACGACAATCCACAGATCGGGAGGACGAGTCTGAGTCGCGATCGCGTTTGCGACCAGCTCCAGGTATGCCTCCTCGTTGCGCACAGGAGAGATCAACAGCAGCCGCTGGCTTGCCTGCTCGTGGGGAGTCGGCGAGCCGGCCTCGATTGCAGGCGTATCGAGCGTCTCGGGCATCGTCAAAGCAACGCTTCGGCAGATCACACGCTTGCGGGCGATCCCGTATGGCCGGCGGTATGCACCGCCTCGCGGATCACGCGCTCGATTGTCGCCCCAGCGTCCTGCCAAGACGCCCCGGCCACGCTCGCGGCTGCCGTCTGCGCGGCCGCGGCACGCTCCTCGGCGGGCCGCTCCACCAGCGCCGAGAGCGCGTTGGCCAGGTCGAAGGGCGTCGCCGGCGCATAGACAACCTCGGGGTTGTCGAGCACCATCCGGTTGTGCTCGGCGTCGTTGACCACGGGAATGCACCCAGCCGCAAGCATCTCGTGAGGAGCGAGCGAGACATTGGTTGCAGAGAGAACGAGGCCGGCGACGCAGCGGTTGTAGAGGGCGTTCAGCTCGTCCGGAGCAAGTAGCCCATGGTCGGTCGCAGCAAACGTCAGCCCGCGGGCGGGCTCGCCATACAGGTGGATGTCGACCTCGGGATGGCGCTCGGCGAACAGGTCCAGAGCCGCGCAGGCAAGCTCGAACGCACGACGGGGAGTGGAGGGCCGCGAATACAGGCAAACCCCGGTGCGCTGAGCGTGCGAGTCCAGTCGATAGCGCTCCAAGTCGCAGCCGAAGTCGAACCAGTCCGTGCTCATCCCGTACTCGCGCTCGAGCATCCCGGCCAGCCAGCGCCCGGCGGTCAGCCCATGGAAGCCGAAGCGGTAGGTGGCCTCGGCAAGCAGGGCATTGCTTCCGGCCGCGTAGAACAGCGGCTCATAGTCCTGCACCAGATACATACGCGCCCCCTTGGCAAGCGAGGTCAGTACCGGATAGGCGGTTTCCCAGGAAGTGGCAAAGATCGCATGCGAATCGGCGATGCCGTCGGCGGCATCGCGAATCTCGGCTTTCAGCGAAGGCCACCAAGCGTGCATTGTGCGCTGATGCTGCTCGATCGACCAGCCATGGCGATCCTGCAGGTAGATCGTGCAGCGGTGTCCAGCACTCTCGAGCGCGCAGGCGAGTCGACTGATCGTGGTGAAGCCACCGGCTCCAGCGCTCTGAGGCACGCAAACCCAAGCCACCTCCAGCGGCTCTCCGTCTTGCAGGGCAAGCGGCGCGGGCAGATTCCAGCCGGCGCCGGCTATCTCCGCAGCCCGTACAAGATCCTCGCGGGCGACCGGCAAGGGCACGCTGCCGGCAGGAGAGATCCGATCAGCAGCGCGGGCACGTAGCCGTGTCGCGACACCCGCATACCCTTCGGCTTGAAGCAGCCGGCGTGTCTGCAGCATGCGCTCGCGCACCGTGGGACGGCTCATGCATATAAAACGCTCGCTGCCAGAACGAACTTGTATAGACGCTCCCGCTGGGATGAGCTGACACGCCGGTTTGGGACGTGCTGACGCGCACGTTGGAATGAGCTGACGCGCACGTTGGAATGAGCTGACGCGCACGTTGGAATGAGCTGCGCAGAAGCCAGGCTCGTGGCGGCTACAGCAACGGTTGCAGGCGGTCGCGTCCCTCGACCAGCAGTCGTCTGGCCAGTGGCCAAGCTTTGCGCCGCGGCGCGGCGACCTGCAGGGGATCGAGCGGGCGATCGGCCACCAGCTCCAGATCGAGCTTGCCCGCAGCGCCAATGGACAACGGCCCGGTCAGGCCTGTTCCCCCTTTGAAGATCATCTGCCCTCCGCCGCCGCTGTAGCGAACTTCGTGCCAGCCGGCGCCGCCGAGCGGCTCCTGGGCAAGCACAAACAATGTGTCGATGCCCTGCGGAATATCGACCGAGACCCGGCGACCGTACATCTGCACCAGCAGCACGCCGTCAACCCCGCGCGTGGCGTAGGCCCCCCCGGCCACGCCATCGAGAGACCCCCAGCGCACCTTGCCCAAGTCGTTTATATCGGCGGCGGCCTGCTCCAGCAGGTCGAGCCCGTCGGCGAAGTCGCCGTGGTGGCCGTGGAGGATCAGCGGCTGGCCAAGCAGTGCACGGAAGACCAATTCCTCACGGGACGCAGTCAGCGCCTGGCGCGGCGCCACAGGGATTCCGCCGGCGACCAGCTCGGCGGGATGCCAGCCGGCCAGTGGCGTTGGCGCCGGCAGCCCGTCTCGCCAGGGGTAGGGCCGACTGATGCAGGCAGCCTCGAAGCCAAGCCTGAACATCGCGCGCAGCGCCGCCTCAGAGCAGACACCGTGCGGCGGCGCCATCACGCGAGCGACGCTCAGCCCGGAGGCACGCTCGAGCGTCGCGATTCGTCGCAGCGCCTGTGCCATCGCCGCCTCGGCCTGGCGGTCGCTGTTCAGCCCGGCGAGCTCGCGTGCAACGTGATCGTTGCCGTGGATCAACAGCGAGAGCGCCGCGGGATGCTCGCGTATGGTCGCCACCGCACGAGCGTTCACCCGCCAGCCATCGAGCGGTACGGTCGCGAAGGCAAGGTGATAGCCGTGGCGCGAGGCGTGCTCTGCAAGCTGGGGATACTTCAAGAACCCGTAGGAGGGCCAGTGCAGGTTGGGATCGTCGATCACAAACGCCGCGCGTGGCGCAGGTAGCTTCCAACCTTCCTCCGCAAGCAGTTGTCGGAGGAAGTGCAGCAACGGGAGCAGCCCCATAAAGGAACCAGGGCACAGATGGTCGCGCAGTGTCTGTGCTTCGCCCAACTCGGCAAGGGGATAGAGGCTGCACTGCAGCCCGCCATCGCCGGATTGCCACCAGACCGCCCGTTCCTCGACGCGAGCAAGCACGTCCCGGTCGCTGTGCGGAGTAAGCGTCAGTTCGCCGACGCGTGCGTGCTCTGCAATCTTGCGTTTACGCAAGGGCCTCGCCAAGCGCCCGTCATCGGCCAGTGCCACAGCGGATGAGGGGGCGCGTCGCTCAGCCGCTGCGAGGACCAGCCGCGGCAGGTGCTCGGGCGCCTCGTCCAGGCGCTCCGGATCGAGCACAAGCACGCCATCGGCGGCGCGTGCATCGCCAGTTCCGCCCAGCTCGAAGCGGACAGGAAAAACACGCTCGAGCCAGCCAAGTAGTGTGGGCAGGGCATCGGCCTGCGCCCCGATCACAGCAACCCGCTTGTGCGGCTGTTCGAACTCGAGCGCCGCGTCGCTATGAAAGCCGGTCAAGCGGCTCCTCGTTTATCTCTCATGGTCGGTCAGCAATCATTCGCGGCAAGCAACGGTAGGCGCTCAGTATCTCAGCGCGTCGTGATCCTGCTCGAGAACTTCACATATCCGCAGGACACGCGCGTGCGCAACGAGGCCGAGTCGCTGGCCAGTGCCGGCCACCAGGTCACCGTGCTGGCCCCGCGTGGCCCAGGTCAAAGCGCCGGTGAGCGGATCGAGGGCGTCGAGGTGCGGCGCTATCGCATCGTGTGGGCGGAGGGCTCGCCGTGGTCATATCTCCTGGAGTACGGAATCGCCCACGCCCAGCTGCTGGCACGCTCGCTGGTAGCGCTTGTACGTGGGGCGGATGTCCTGCATTTCAACGGACCTCCGGACACGCTGGCCATCGCCGGCCTGCTCGCAAGGCTTGCGGGCCGCAAGGTCGTCTATGACATGCACGACTCCGCGCCGGAGCTGTTCGACGCCAAGTTTGGCTCCTCAACCTTGGTACGGGCTCTGCGCCTGGCGCAAAAGGCGGCAATCCGCTGTGCCGACCAGGTGATCGTCACCAACGAGACCCAGCGTCAGCTGGTGATAGCCCGCGGGCCACGATCCCCGGAGGATGTAACGGTCGTGCGCAACGGTCCGCGCATCAGCGAGTTCCCCGATCCGCCACAGGGACTTGCGGGCTCGCTGACGGCACCGAAGCTCGTCTACGTCGGCACGCTGGACGTGCAGGACGGGGTGCTCGAGCTACCCGAGATCCTGAGTACGGCTGGGCTGCGGGCAGCACATCTGACGATCGTCGGCAAAGGCACCGCTTTGGAGGAGCTGCAGGTGCGCTGTCGTCGAGCCGGAGTCGAGGACCGCGTCACCTTCACAGGCCACGTGCCCCACGAGCAGGTAGCCGCGCTGATCGCCGAGGCCGACATCGGCATCGACCCGGCCCCGGGCACCGAGCTGAACCACGGCTCGACGATGATCAAGGTGGCCGAGTACATGGGCTGCGGACGGCCGGTGGTGGCCTATGACCTGCGCGAGACGCGCCGCACCGCAGGCGATGCGGCGCTATATGCCCCTTGCGGAGAGCCAAGAGCGTTTGTAGATCTGATCGGGGAACTCGCAAGCGACGGCGAGCGCAGGCTGCGCCTCGGGCGCATCGCGCGTGAGCGAGCAATGGAGCTGACCTGGGACCGCTCCGAGCTTGCTCTGCGCGAGGTCTATCAGCGCCTCGCTCGCTAGGCTTTGCGCGCGAACGGAGGCTCGCTCGTGCCCAGCACGACCCCAAGCGCCCGCCGCTCGACGACGGCTCGGGGGGCCCATCGCGGTCGCAGCTTGCCGGCGGCGACGGCAAAGCTCGCACGCAGCCCATGGCGCAAGGCAAGCGCAGCCTTGATCGCGGTGGCGTGGACTCGCCCATAGTGCTTGCGAGCGAACAGAATCTTCGCGTAGCTGAGCTGGGCCGAGAGGTCGGCCCCAGGAGCGTGCCCGGTGTGGTGGATGATGCTCATCGTCGGTAGGTGGGCGACCTTCCAGCCAGCCTGGTGGAAGCGATAGCACCAGTCGGTCTCCTCGGAGTACAGAAAGAAGCGCTCGTCGAGCCCACCGACTTGGGCGCTTGCCTCCGCGCGAGCGATCAGGAAGGCCCCGACCAGCCAGTCCACCGAGGACTCCTGACGGTAGCGTGAAGCGTTGGACTCCTCCTCGCGCCAGCCGCGCAGCGGACCAAAGCGTGCCGCGCCAAGCGCCTCGCCGAGCGACAGCCAGGCCGAGGGAAAGCGTCGGATCGAATATTGCAGCGACCCGTCGGGGGCGTTCTGCACGACGCTCGCGACGCCGATCTCCGGCTGTGCGTCGAGCGTGGCCACGAGCTCGTCGTAGCTGCCGGCTATCGTCTCCACGTCGGGATTGAGCAGCAACACGTAGCGCCCGCGCGCGCGCGCAAGGCCAAGGTTGTTGGCCGCGGCAAAGCCGATATTGGGCTCACGCTGCACGTGCATGTCGGGGTAGGTGTCTTCGATCGCCTGCGGTGTGCCGTCGCTGGAGCCGCTGTCGATCAGTAGCCACTCGACCGTGATCTCGCTGATCGCGGTCAGGGCGGAGCGCAGCGTCATCAGCGCCAGCTCGGCCCGGTTGTGAGTCACCACGATCACGCTGAGGTCGGGACGATCGGTGGTATCGCTCGGGCTCATTCACCAAAAGCAACGGACCTGCCCGACGTTTCTCGCGTCGGGCGGTCTGTCGGGCCTGCGTGGGAGCAGGGGAGCGCGAGCTTCGCTCCACCCCAGCGCCCGCCCAGATGAGGAAGTTCTCGTGCCGCAAAAAACAGCGTGGTGTGATCGTTGCTTGCAGTGAGGACCACAAGCGACCGGCCTAGTGATGCGGCTTTATACGGTCGCCGAGGCTGTCAAACAAAGCGGCACAGTGACATGGTCCTCTGAATTGCCCACGGTGGGCTGTAGAGGTACGTAACCAAGCAGGAAGGACAGGCCAGATGGAGTTTGCGCTGATATTGCGAGAGCTGTCCCGACGCCGCGCGGCGCTCGGCATCGGCGTAGTCGTAGCTTTGATCGCCGCGATTTTCAGCGTCTACCGCCTGACGTCCACAGGACTCGCAGCACGCTCGCTGCAGTATTCGAGCGCCAGCACGCAGGTGTTCGTGGATACGCCCTCGTCGGTCCTTGGCGATCTGCAGCCCTCTTTCGAACCGCTGCAAGCACGCGCGACTGTCTATGCAAACTTCATGGCGAGCCCGACATTCCTCGCCTTGGTCGGCGAAAAGTCCGGAATCCCCGGCAGCCAGATCTACGCCGCCGGCCCAGTCGATCCGTCCGTGCCGCGTGTGGTCGAGGAGCCGACGGCCGTGCAACGCAACGTGGAGATAACTGGGGAATCCACCCCATACCGATTGAATTTCAACGACGATCCCAACCTTCCGACGATCGGTATCTACGCGCAAGCGCCCAACACCCGCCAGGCAATGGCGCTCGCCAACGCTTCGGCCGCGGCTCTCGGGCAGTATGTGGCGACGCTCGCGAAAACCGGCAATACGCCGCCCGCACAGCGAGTCGTGATCCGTCAGCTGGGTAGTGCCAGCGGCGGGGTAGTCGACGGCGGCATCAGCAAGTCGATCGCGTTCCTGACGTTCGTCGTCGCCTTCTTCCTGTGGTGTGTCCTGGTGCTGGTCGGTGGGCGCTTCGTGGAGAGCTGGCGTGCGACAGCCGACATTTATGACGCTCGGCGCGCTTCTGCCAAAGGTGAGAGCTCGAGCCCAAGCACGAATGGCGCGGCTCACGGCGACGAGCAGGCCGCGGAGGCAACGCTGGCTGCGCTGCGTTCGCCCTCACAACACAGACAGTGAGTAGGGAGGCCTTGGGCCGATGAGCGGCGAGGACGACCAGCACGACGCTTTCCCGCACACACGCCGTCCGCTGCCGTGGGTGCTGGCAGCGTTCCTGGCGATGCTGTTCGTCGTCCCGGTGGACTCCACCGAACTGAAGCTCAGCCTCCCAGTCGGCTCGGACATCGACCGCTTCGCGATCGTGGGCATGGTCCTGGCCTGGATCGTCTTCGGTGGCGACCAGCGCGCCTTCCTACGTACGCGGCGCTCAAAGCTGTATGCCGGCGCAGTATGCGTATTCCTGGGATTGGCTATCGCAAGTGTCCTGCTCGGCGCCGGTCGGATCCTCAACGTCGGCGAGTTCAGCCTGGCGGAGAAGCGCTTCGGTCTGCTCGGCGCGTTCCTTGTGCTCTCGTGGTTCACGCTCACGGCATTGCGTTTTGAGGATTTGCGTGGCTTCTCGACTTATCTGATCGGGCTGGCCACGTTCATGGCGGTGGGAATGTTGGTCGAGCGTCACACCGGCTACAACATCTTCTACAACTGGAGCGCCAAGGTCCTCGACCCGATCGCCAAAGTCGCTCCATCTCCGACCGACATCCACCCGGCCTATGGCACCGACGGTCGTGTAACTGTCGTCGGGCCGACGATTCACGGGCTCGCCGCCACGACGATGCTCGTGCTGGTGATGCCGTTCGCGCTGGTGCGGATGTTCGACGCCAAATCGCGAAGGTCGTGGTGGCTAAACGGGCTTGCATTCATACTGATGCTGGCCGCTGCGGCCGCCACCGATCGCAAGACGGCGCTGTTGGTGCCGGTCGCGCTGGTGCTCTACATCGCTTGCTATCGCCCGCGCCAGGTACTGAAGCTTGCGCCGATTGGTCTCGTCGTGCTCGTCGGTCTGGTGCACTTCGCATCCCCAGGCGCGCTGGGCACGATCTTCACGCCGACGGCAGGCTTTCAAAGCAGCTCCACAGAACATCGCCTGGGAGACTTCACCGATGTCACACCGGACGTATACGCGCATCCGCTGTTCGGGCGCGGCTTCGGCACGCTTGACTCCGACCTGGAGACCCAATTCCGCATCAACGACGACGAGTACATTGATGAGATCTGGCAGGTCGGCATCTTCGGCCTGTTCGCCTACATCTTCATGATCTTGGCGCCGGCATTCACGGCACGAAGAGCGATTCGTGGTCGAGATCCGAACGTAGCGTCGCTTGCGCTGGCAACCTCGGCAGGCTGTATCGCCTACTTGGTCGTGAGCGCCCTGTTCGACGCCTTCTCGTTCCCGCAGGCTCCGTACATGTTCTTCTTCATCGCCGCGTTGACGGTCATAGCCTCGGCGGGCCCGGAGGGCAATGTTCAACCGTTGCGCGAGCGCGTGCGGGGAATCGTCATACGCCCCGGCAGGGGCCCCAAGCTCGGCATTCGGCGCATTCCGCTTGTGAGCGGCTGGCTGTTGGTCCGCGAACCCGATCTGGTCTCCCCCTCCGAGGAGGCCTACGCCCAGAGCGGGTCCGCCGACCGAGCCAGCTGACGCGGCACGAGCTCAGAGCTTGTCGACGGCGCGGTGTAGGTCACGCCGGTCGATGACTCGTGCCACCAGATAGCGAGCGTTGGCTGCGTCGGTGAGTTCGCGGTAGAGCACGCGATGCTCACCGACGCGCAAACGACGCCAAGGGGCATGTCCGGACACTGGCTTGATGTCGAGATTCGCTGCGTCTGTCCCCAAAGCTTCAAATGCCCGCTGCACCCGCTTGCGGGTCTTGTGGTCCAGGTGCTTCAGGTCTCGGATAGCGCGCGGAGCGAGCTCGATGTTGCTGAGCGGGTCCGCCATCTATGACGACCAGGCTTCCTGTAGGTAGGCGCTATCGTTCAGTGTCCTGCGCGTCCAGTTCGGCAAACACGTCAGCAGCTGGGCGTGCTTCGCCATTCGCATGAGCCTGATCGGCGGCAGCCATGTCCTCGGCGAAACCTGGGACCTTCGAGAGCAGGTAATCCTCAAGATCCTGCGCGTCGATCGGCACCAGTGCAGCAATGGGCTCACCGTGTCGTGTGACGAGAGCGGTGTGCTTGGAATCGGCAACGTCAGCGACGACGCCACTTGTGTTGCGCTGTAGATCACGGATGCTGATAGTGCTCATCGGATATCCTCGACATTCCTGGGGAAGGATGTCCGACAAGTATACGTACATTAGGTGCGGACAACAAGTCCCCTGAGGGCTTACCCCAAACGCCCGAGTGCCTTGCTGGCAAACGAGGCGGCGATCGGGCAGGGCGCCACGACGCTGAGGAAGCGCCCGGCGCTCAATGGAACGATCAACGTCGGTGTACCAGCCACGCCACAGTAGGCGCTGTGGCCGGCGATGCTCAGCGTGATCCGGTCATGCAGCTGCGATTGCGGCTTGACCGTCGAGAAGTGCAGGGCCTGCACCGCAAGCGTGACCGGAGCCTTAGCGCCTTGGACGCTATAGATACAGGTCGGTCCTTGGGGCGCGTCCACCGGTTCGCCGACGGGCTTGCCGACGATCGTCTGGGCTTCGTCGCGCGTGACAAGCGTGCAGGGATCAAGCGTCTTTGCGCCAGAGGCGTTGACCTCGTCGTCGACGCTGCCCGAAGGTTGGCGCGCCTTGAAGGGACTGCTCTGGCTGGGGATGATCTTGCCGGCACCAAGCGCCCGTGGCGCAGGATGGACGTCGCGCGCCGTCTGCACGGGCACATGCCCGTTATCCGCCGAAGCGGAGCCGGTCGTGTTCGAGGAGCTGTTGGTCGAAGAGCCGCCGCAGGCGCTCAACAGCAGCGCAGCCGCCGTGGCAAACAATGCGCCTGTTCCCGCCCGGGCAAGGCGGCTGTCAGGGGCGAGGTGGCTGCCACGAGCCCCAAGGCGCGCAGCTTCGGCATGAAGCTGAGTCGGGTGGCCCTGCGTATCAGCACACTCTCCGGGACGCTCAGCGCCTGGGCTCATATTCACGAGCCCGGCGCGAACAGCACATCGACCGAGTAGCTGGTGGCGTTGTAGCTACTGGTGGGGAACGTGGGACTCGCGCTGTATTCGTAGATCCCGTTCGGGCTGGTGCCGTTGGCGAGAGCCTGTAGTGGCGGGTTGCTCAGCCCGGCCGCGCTGAACGCGGCCGGTGTCGCCGGGTAATGCCCGTTGGGGGCGAAGTAGCCCGCCACGTAGGTCGTCCCGGCGGTGATCGGCACCGGTTCGGAGAAGGTGACTTGCTGCCAGCCGGAGGCTGTTTCGTTGGTGAAGGTGGCAGACGCGAGCAATGTGCCGTTTTCGCTCCACAGGCTGCCGATGTGCGTCCCTGTGTTGGTGGCGGCCTTGTAGAAGCGGATGCCCGTCACCGAGCCGTTTACTTCCGAGCTGAACTTGACGCCGAGCTCGATCGAGTGCCCGTCGCCCGCGTCGGCGATTTCCGGTGTGGCGAAGTCGAAGATTGTGTTACGCGGAGTCGCCACGCTCGAGGCTTCCGACTGCGGCCCGGTGCCGAGCGCGTTGACGGCAGCGACCTTGAAGGTGTAGTTCGTGCCGTTCGTTAGGCCTGTGATGACGGTGCTCTGGGCCGAGGCTCCTACGCTCGCCGGAGTCTGCGCACTCGCGCCGATGTAGGGCGTGATCGTATACCCGGTGATTGGGCTGCCGTCGCTGTTAGGTACGGTCCAGCCCACCAGCGCCTGTCCGGTGGCGGGGCTCGCCGTCACGTTTTCGGGTGCTTCGGGCGCGCTCGCGGCCGACGGCGCATACAGCACGTCGACGTAATAGTTGGTCGCGTTGAAGCTGCTACTCGGGAAGGTGGACGTGGTGCTGTAGCTGTACACCCCGTTGACGCTCGTTTCGTTGGCGAGTGCCTGCAGCGGCGGGTTGCTGACGCCAATCGGTGAGAACGCGGCTGAGGTTGCCGAGTAGTGCCCGTTCGGAGCGAGATAGCCGGCGACGTAGGTGGTGCCGGCCTTGATCGTGACCGGGCTTGCGAACGTCACCTGCTGCCAGCCAGAGGCGCTTTCGCTCGTGAAGGTGGCGGAAGCGAGCAGTGTTCCGGTCGAGCTCCAGAGGCTGCCGATGTGCGTGCCGGTGTTGGCGGTGGCCTTGTAGAAGCGGATGCCGGTGACCACCCCTTTTTCCTGGGCCGTGAACTTGACACCCACCTCGACCGAGCTCGGGTCGCCGGAATCGACCATCGCCGGCGCCCCGAGTTCGAAGATCGTGTCCTCGGGGGTGGCCGCCGCGGACGCCGCCGAGGCCGCGCTGGTGCCGACCGAGTTGGTGGCGCTCACCTTGAAGGTGTAGGCGGTCCCGTTCGTCAACCCGGTCACCGTGACCGAGTTGGCGGGCGCCGTCACGCTGACGGGTGTTTGCGCGATCGAGCCGATGTACGGCGTCACGGTGTATTTGGTGATCGGTCCGCCACCTTCTTCGGCGGGCGTGGTCCAGCTCACCGAGGCCTGTCCCGAGGCGACAGCGGCAGACACGCCGGTGGGCGAGGTGGGCGGACCGGAAGGCGGCGTGGGCGCAAAGGTCACGTCGACGTAGTAGTTGGTCGAATTGAAACTGTTGGAAGGGAAGGCGCTAGCCGATCCGTACATGTAGACGCCGTCGGCGCTGGTCGAGTTGGCGAGTGCCTTCAGTGGCGGATTGCTTGTGCCCGCGGAGGCGAACGCGGCGGGAGTCGCCGAATAGTGCCCGTTGGGAGCGAAATAACCCGCCACATAGGTCGTGCCGGCGGTGATGCTCACGGCTTTAGAGAAGGTGACCTGTTGCCAGCCGGAGGCTGTTTCGTTGGTGAAGGTGGCGGATGCGAGCAGTGTGCCGGTTGAGCTCCAGAGGCTGCCGATGTGCGTGCCAGTGTTAGCGGCGGCCTTGTAGAAACGGACACCCGTTATCGATCCGCCCTTTTCGGCCGTGAACTTGACCCCGAGCTCGACCGAGTTGCCGTCGCCCGAATCGATCATGCTCGGTGTCGCAAAGTCGAAGATCGTGTCTTGAGGCGTAACCGCGCTTGAGGCCTGTGAGGATTCGCTAGCGCCCACGGCGTTACTTGCCGTGACCTTGAACGTGTAGGTGGTCCCGTTGGAGAGCCCAGTGATTTTGGTCGAGGTGGTGGACGCGCTGACGTTGGTCGATGGCTGCGCGGCTGAGCCGATGTAGGGCGTCACCGTGTAGCCGGTCAGCGGCGTACCGCCTTCTTCGGTTGGAGCGGTCCAACTCACAAGCGCCTGTGCGGTCGCCGGGCTTGCCGAGACATTGGACGGCGCTTCGGGTGCGACAAAGGTTTGTGGCGTCACCTGGTTCGAGGCCGCTGACACCGGCCCGGACCCGTTGGGATTCGACGCCTGCACCTTGAAGGTGTATGTCGTGCCAGGTGTGAGACCGGAGATTTTCGTGCTCAGCGTCGATCCGCTCACCGCGGTGGGCGTCTGCGCTGTGCTGCCGATGTAGGGCGTCACCGTGTAGGTGGTGACCACGCCGCCGCTCGTTGGCGCAACCCAAGATACGCGCGCCGAGCCCGCCCCAGCGGTTGCGCTGACGCCGGTGACCTGGCCGGGAGGAGCGGCCGGTGAGAAGACCGGGTCCACCCAGTAGTTGGTGCCGTTGTAGGTGCTTGTCGGGAAGCTCGAAGTCGTCGTATAGGAGTAGAGCCCGTTACTGGTAGTGGCGCTGGCCGGTACGGCGTGCAGCGGTGGGCTGTTGAGCGTTTTCGGCCCTGTTGGCGAGGGCGAGTAGAAGTAGTAGGAGTCGGCGGAGTAATGGCCCTTTGGGGCGAGGTAGCCGACCACATATGTGGTGTTCGGTGAGATCTGGACCGGCGTGGAGAAGTTGACCTGCTGCCAGCCCGAGGCTGTTTCAGTGGTGAAGGTGGCGGATGCTAGCAACGTGCCGTTTTCGCTCCACAGGCTGCCGATGTGCGTGCCGGTGTTGGCGGCCGCCTTATAGAAGCGCACGCCGGTGACGCTGCCGAACACTTCAGATGTGAACTTGAGCCCCACCTCGACCGAGGACGCATCCCCAGAGTCCGGTGTGCCCGGCGTGACAGCTGAGCCCCAGATCGAGCATGGGCAGGACACATTGACGGTGATACCCGCGGACGGTTTCTCGAGGTTGGCGCTGTCATCGACCGCGCGTGAGCGGAGTGTCGTCGTGGGATTGCCGTGCGCGGCCCACGTGTATGACCATTTGACCGTCTGTTCTGCGGGTGTGGTGAGCGTTGCCGGGTGCCAGGTGGCGCCGCCGTCGGTCGAGACTTCGACGCCCGCGACCACGCCGCCGCCGGTATCGGTCGCGCTGCCCGCGATCGTCACAGCGCTGCCGTCCTGGAGTGTCGCGCCCTGCGTTGGCGAGGTGATCGTGGAGGTCGGGGGCGTGGTGTCGGTCGACTTGGTTGCAGCGACGAGGCCAGTGGTCAGCGACCCGGGCTGGACACCCATTTCAGCGAACAGGTTGACGGTCGCCTGCTCCAGGTTGGGGTCGGCTGGCGTTTTGCCAGGCTCGGTGGTTGGTGCTTCCCAAGCATTGAAATTGGCAAGCCCCCACGACCATTGCACGGTGCCGGCGCCGAACACGAGCGCGCCGCTGGGAGCCTTGTAGAGCGTCAGATGATGGGTGGCAGTCGTGCCTTCGGAGAGCCTGCTGCCGTAGTCGTTGAACGTCTGCAGCCCGCTCACGGTCGTAGAGGAGAGGTCGAACTCGCCCGCTGGCCGGAAGCCGTTGTCGACATCCTCGTCCCACTCGTAGCCGAGCGTGCCAGCGCCGGGCGCAAGCGTCAGCGATTGTCCGGATTTCAGCGTCGAAGCAGCCGTGTTTTTCCACAGCCGGTCCTTGGCGTACTGGGAGGGCACAGTAATGTTGGAGGTGCCCGCGTTCACCAGGAAGAACTGGCCTGTCAAAGCGTTCTCGGGCTTGCCCCCGTTGGCGGGCGGACTGAAGCGTGGATCGCGCCAACTGCCTGTCCAGGTCGGCGGGTCCTGTGGGTCCACGGGCGCGTTGAAGTGCGTCTCCTTGTAAGAGGTAAGCGTGCGATAGGGCGTATTTGTGCCTTCCGTGCTCGGCCCCCAGCGCGTCTTCCAGAACATCTCGTTGCCGCTGAAGAAGGCAAGGTTGACGCCTGCCGATAGCGCAGATTCGACGTTCGCCCGCTGGCCTTCAGACCAATACTCGTCATGGCCGCTCGAGATGAATAGCTTGTGGTTCTTCAGCAGCGCGCCATTCTGGTCGACGTTGGCCTCGCTGGTGTAGCTGACGTTGTAGCCGTTCTTCTCCATCCAGTAGATCATCTGGAACTCGGCGTACCAAAGGTAGGAAGCGCCGCCGTCCACCGCGAAGGATCCCTCCCACGGCCGGTTATAGGACACCGCGTAGGCAGCCTTATAGGCTTCCGGTTCGCCGGGCGGGCAAGCGACCGTGCACGTGTAGAGGCTGTTGCCGCCGTAGTCGTTGTAGGCCTCCCAGGTGGCGTCAGAGGTCTGCAACAGGACTTCAGAGTGGCTGGAGTCGTTGCGCACGACAAACGGGATCTGGCTTTCGCCGCTGCCGTCTTCGCGTACCAGATGGGCGATGTACACGCCGGAGACCGCGTTGCTCGGAACCGTCCACGATGCCGAGACGCCCCAGTTGCCACAGTCGATCAGGCCGGTGGCGGAGTTCGTAAGGCAAGCCGGCTGTTTCTGGGGAAGCGTCGCGGTCGGTTTGATACCGGCCTGTACCATGCGCGCTCCGTCGCCGCCGTAGTAGCCGAGGCGCAGGATGTCGATGTGGTACTTGGTCGAGGGCGTGCTGATCTTGAAGGACTCTGTTTCGCCGACGTTGACGCTCATCGAGGTGCCGTAGCCCTGGATCGTGCTGGAGCCGACGCCTTCCACCTCCCAGTCGCTGGGAGGATCGCCGGGCAGGGCGTTCTCGCAGACGATCGGGTTGGGCGCCGAAGCGCATTCGTCGGTCAGGGCCAGCGCCGGCGAGCTCGTGGCAAGCATGCCAAGGCAGGCGATCAGGGTGGTGGCGATGGCCAGCAGCAGCCCCGTCAGAGATAGTCGGCCTGTCTTCATGATGCTCCTCTTCCACTTAGGACTGCCGGCACAGTACGCACCAAAATCGCAATGTTCAGCCACACCGAACGCCGGCGCGCGTATTCGACGTCTAGGCGCACCATCTCCTCGAGCGTCACCGTGGAGCGGCCGTTGACCTGCCACAGGCCGGTGACGCCGGGCTTGACGGCAAAGCGCGCAAACCAGTGCGGGGGATAGTGCTCGACCTCATAGGGGATCGCCGGCCGTGGTCCCACCAGCGACATCTCGCCGCGCAGCACGTTCCACAGTTGGGGCAGCTCGTCGAGGCTCGAGCGCCGCAGGGCCCTGCCGAAGCGGGTTACGCGTGCATCGCCGGTCATCTTGAATTGCGGCCCAGGCGTGGTGTGCTCGCGATGCTCGCCGGCGATCAGCCCGAGCACGTAGTCGCGGTGGCGATCATGCGGGACGCCGTCGTGCATCGTGCGGAACTTGTTGACCGTGAACGGCACCGTGTCGCGGCCGACGCGACGCTGGCGAAAGATCGGCGAGCCCGGCGAGTCCAGGCGCACGAGGATCGCGATCAGAGCAAGCAAGGGGGAGAGCAGGATCAACAGGATTGCCGAGCCGACGATGTCCAGAGCCCTGCAGCCGAAGTCCAGCAGTCTGCCTTCGGCTGGCTGCCCGGAAGCGACGTCAAGCGCGCTGCGCGGGACGACGCTCGAGCCGAGCGAAGCGGTCTGTCGATCGATAGCGCTACTTGCCACAACAAAGAAACGCGCGGAACGTCGCCAACTTTCGTCCTTCTGAACCGCAATTTGCGTGCTCACCCGAGTGAGCGCCGACGGGTGTATGGCGTCAGGCGGCCAGCGCGAGCAGGCAGGCTTCGAGCCGCTCGAGGATGTAGTCCTGCTGATCCTCGGAGAGGTCGGGGAAAAGCGGCAGCATCAGCGTCTCGCGGGTCGCTGCCTCGGTGTGCGGAAGATCGAGCTGAGGGCCGTCGTTCGTTCGGTCCGCATAGGAGGCCTCTTCGTGGATCGCCATCACACCGCGACGCGTGGCGATACCGTCCTGCAAGAGGCTGCGCATCAGATCGGTGCGCCCCAGCGGAGCGCCAGGCGCGACGCGAACGCAGTAGGACTGCCACGTGCGCTGCGCGTACGGCGGATCATAAGGGGCTTCGAGATGTGGAATGCGCTCCAGCGCCTCCGTATAGCGCTCGGCAAGTAGGCGGCGGCGCTCCAGGATCTCATCCAGCACGCGCAACTGACAGAGCCCAAGCGCGGCCTGCATGTCGGTCATGCGGCTGTTCCAACCACGCTCCGGATAGGCCTCGACGACGATGTCGCGCGCGGAGTGGCGGGCAAGGTCGGAGGTATCCATGCCGTGCGCGCGCAGGCGCCGCAGCCGTTCCGCGACCTCGGGATCCGCCACGGCGATCATTCCGCCCTCGCCGGTGGTGATCACCTTGCGCGGGTGCAGCGAGAAGCAGGCGAGCGGGCCGAGCGAGCCGATCGGCCGATCCTTGTAGTTTGCGCCGATCGCGCAGGCGGCGTCCTCGATGATCGCCACGCCGTGGCGCCGGCCAAGTTCCAGGAATGCGTCCATGTCAGCCGGGAGGCCCACCTGATGCACGGGCATGATCGCCTTTGTACGGGACGTGATCGCGCGTTCGGCGGCAGCCGCGTCGAGGTTGTAGGTGCGCGGGTCGATGTCGGCGAAGACCGGTTGCGCGCCGCAGTGCCAGACGGCGTTGGCGGTCGCGATGAAGGACAGCGAGGGCACGATCACCTCGTCGCCTGGTCCTACACCAGAGACATGGAGCGCTAGCGAAAGGGCGGTCGTGCAGCTTGTGGTGGCAACCGCATCGGCGGCGCCGACGCGCTCAGCAAAAGCCTCCTCGAAGGCTCGCACCTTAGGACCTTGGGAGATCCAGCCGGAGGCGATCACGTCGGCGACGGCCGCTTGCTCATCGCCCGCAAGGTGTGGGCGCGTGATCGGGATCTCCATCACGGTGCGGCGCTGAGCGTGGGCGAAGCGATCGAAGCTCGTTCGGCGCGCCACCAATCCACCAACAGACGCAGGCCTTCTTCGAGGTCGACCTCGGCCTTGAAGCCCAGCCGCTCGCGAGCCGCGCGCGTGTCGGCCAGACGTCGTGGAACCTTGTTGACCGAGCGCTCCGGGCCATGTTCGACCTCGACTTTGGCTCCCATCACCTCGATCAGCATCTGGGCGAGTTCGAGCAGGCTCGTCTCGCTGCCGCTGGCTACGTTGAAGACCTCGTCGCTGACATTGGCCGAAGCGGCCAGCACGTTCGAGCGGGCGACGTCGCCGATGTAGATGAAATCCATCGTCTGTGAGCCGTCGCCGAGTATCAAGGGTGGAACGCCTGATTCGATGCGTTCCATCCAGCGCACCAGCACCTCGGTATAGACCCCGTGGATGTCCATGCGCGGTCCGTACACGTTGAAGTAGCGCAGCGCGACGTAGTCGAGCCCCTGCATCGAGTTGAAGCTACGCAGTAGGCCCTCGTTGAAAGTCTTGGCGGCGCCGTAGAGCGTGTCGTTGGCGTAGGGGTGATGAGACTCATCGGTCGGAAACTGCTCGGCCAGCCCGTAGACCGAGGCCGAGGACGCGGCGACGATCCTGCGCACTTTCTCGGCCAGGGCAGCCTCGATCACGTTGTAGGTGCCATCCACCATCACTTCGAGCGCAAGCCGCGGTTCCGCCGCACATTGGGTGATGCGCAGGGCGGCCTGGTGGAAGACGACATCGATGCCGCGTGTCAGCTCGGCGACAAGCTCACGGTCGCGGATGTCGCCTTCGACAAGTCGCACCGGGCCGTTCTCGATCGCCCATGCGAGGTTGTCGCGACGACCGCGCACGAAGTTGTCGAGCACGACGATCTCCTGTGCGCCGGCCTGCACCAGTTGGTCGGCGATGTTGGAGCCGACGGCTCCGCCGCCGCCTGTGATCAGCGCGCGTTCACCGAGCATCTTGCGAGCACCTCATGATCACTCAACGGCCAATGAGGCGGGATTTTCCACGCGCAACTGAATTTGCCAGTGCTCGGCGCCTGGTAGAGGGACCTGTCCCTGGGTGCGATCGAGTGGAACATCGCCGATCGCGCGCGCCGGGTTGCCGGCCGCGATCACCCCGGCAGGGATCGATTTGGTGACGACACTGCCAGCTCCGATCACCGAGTGAGCGCCGATGTTCACGCCCTTGAGGATCTTGACGCCGTCGCCCACGAACACGTTCTCCCCAAGCTCGACGGCTGCCATCTGCGGTCGCCCACCGCGACGGCGGGCGGGGTGGAGATCGTGGAAGTCGCTGTCGAGAATCTCGACGCAGGAGCCGATCAGCGCGTTTGCGCCGATGCGGATGCCTGGCCCTTCGCTCTTGATGAAGGCGTTGTTGTTTACCTGGGCGCCATCGCCGAACTCAATGATCGACTCTGGCATGGAGGCCTCGATGTGGCAGTAGCCGCTGTAGAACTGCGTCGAAGTGGGCCATCCGAACTCGACATCGCGGCCAATGACGATCGCCCCGTCGCCGAGCAGCAGGACGGGTTGCAATACCACCGGGTTGCCGTTCACGCGCTCGCACGTGGAGAGCGCACGGTACTTCCAGACTCGAGCCCGACGGATCGCATCGCTGAGACGCCCCCCGCCCCTCATCGCGACCCACCGCGCTCCGCCGAGCTCTGCCTGTACCGATCGCTCGTCCTCATCTGTTCAACAACGTCTCGGTGTGTGGCGGCCTTCCGCGTGAGAGTGCCTTGGATCGATGAAGCCGATACTCGTGCGATCCCGTCGGTCCGGTGCGAGAATCGCCCGCCGTTGCACGTTCATACAGCGATATGACCGACACTCGCAAACCATCCATCTCAGTCGTCGTGGCGGCCTACCAGGCCGAGCGCTTCATCGCCGAGGCGCTCGAATCGATCCTCGGCCAAACCCACCCACCCGATGAGCTGATCGTGGTGGATGACGGCTCGACCGATGGCACCGCGGCTG
>Ga0210385_10000495_pt1 | contig 27997 bp, 22 predicted proteins | sample IncBWH26OmetaG_FD_160107 | JGI IMG/M metagenome (GOLD analysis project Ga0210385, IMG submission 160107) | Forest soil microbial communities from Barre Woods Harvard Forest LTER site, Petersham, Massachusetts, United States - Inc-BW-H-26-O ...
TCGTCGAACGACGTCTGGATCCGGCCGGCGTCGCCTCGTACCTGTCGCAGGGTTTCGTGGTGGGCCCCTCCACCATTGTCGAGGGCGTTCAGCTGTTGCCGGCGGCCAGCATTCTTTCCATCACCCCCGGCAACGGCGATCAGGATGCCAACGTCCACACCCTCCAATGCTATTGGAGCTTGCCCTCATCGGTGGGACGCCACACCAGCGAGGAGGAGTTGCGGGAAGAACTGGCCAACACGGTACGCATGCAACTGGTCTCAGACGCTCCGCTTGGAATCTTTCTCTCCGGTGGGATCGACTCGAGCGCGGTCGCGGCGCTCGCCAGCGAAGCCCAGCCGGGCGCGGTGCACACCTTTACGATCGGCTTTGATGAGGCCGGACTGGACGAGTCACAGTACGCCGCTCGCGTCGCGGCGGCGATTGGCAGCCGCCATGCCAATGTGACGTTGCACGAAGAGGACTTCCTGCAGCAGCTTCCGGATGCATCGGCGGCCATCGACCAACCGACATTCGATGCCCTGAATACCTATTTCGTCAGCCGCGCGGCACGCCAGGCAGGAATGACGGTGGCCTTGGCGGGAACCGGTGGTGATGAGCTGTTCGGAGGCTACCGAAGCTTTGTCGAGCTGCCAAAAATGCTGCGGGCCGGAGCATGGGTGCCACGAGGACTCGAAGGTCCAATCGCGGGGACTTATCGCCTGTCTGCCGGCCTGGTCTGGAACCTTCTGGGGCGCACGCCGCCGCAAACGCGGTGGGGAAAAATCGCCGACGTCGCCTGCGCCGCCCATGATCTGTTGGGGCTGTATCAGACTTCCTACGCGCTGTTTACGCGGGAGACCCAGTCACGCCTGGCCGCGGCGCGCGTCCAGGCAGCCCAGAGTGCCCAGGATTTCGGACTTCCGGGTGAAGTTGCCCGCGCCTGGCGCGCGCGAGTTCAGGGTAGCGAGAGCCTGCATGCAATATCGTTGCTGGAGCTGTCCAGCTTCATTGGTGAACGCCTGCTGCGCGACACCGATGCCGCGAGCATGGCCGTCTCACTCGAGGTGCGCGTGCCATTGCTCGATCATGTCCTGTGCGAAAAGGTGGCCGGCATGGACCCGGGACGACGCTTCTCCCCTCCTGGCAAGAAACGCCTGTTGCGCGATCTTGCGCTGGCGCGGCTCGACCCTGCTTTATTCGACCGGCCCAAATCCGGTTTCGTGTTGCCGATCGGCAAGTGGGCAAAGCGACGCCTGCAACCGGAGATGGAGCGTCTGCTATCGGATGCGGCGCTGGTCAGCCGCGTTGGCCTTAACCCCCGGACCGTGCAAACGTTATGGAGATCCTACGTTTCGGGCAAACCCGGACTGTACTGGTCCCGCGTCTGGTCGATCTACGTGCTTCTGTCCTGGTGTCAGAACAATGACATGGCACTTGCCGCATGACGGTTCCTGAACGTCTGAAGATATTGTTGGTGACGCCGATGGCACCGAGCCCGCCGCGCTTCGGGGCACAGGCGCGCACGCACGGGCTGCTCAGCAATCTCGGCAAGCACCACGATCTCACCGCCATTGTGTTCTACGATGACATCCAGATACCCGATGGCAGCCGGGCGGCCATGCAGGCCTATTGCCGTGAAGTGATATTTGTGCACAACCCGTTCGGCGTGACCGGCTGGCGGCGTCGGCTGCTGCAGGCTCGTTCGTGGCTCTCCCGGCGCAGCTACCAGCGCCATCAGTTTGCGGCGCCCGTCCTGCAGGATGTGCTCGACCGTGTGCTGAGTGCCCAGCGGTTCGATGTGGTGTTTGTAAACTTCCCGCACCTCGCGCATTACCGCCTGCGCATCTCCCCGCCCGGGACCGTGCCACCGGTGGTCATCATCGACTCGCACGATATCCACTACGACCTTGCCCGCCAGGTGGCAAAGAGCACCGCTGGCTTGGGTCAGCGCCTGCATGCGGCACTGAACTGGCGCAAGCTGGCGCGCGAGGAGCTGGCGGCTTACAGCGCTGCCGACGGCGTGTGTGTATGCAGCACGGCGGACCAGCAACGGCTCGCCATCGATGCGCCGGCCGCCACCACCGTGGTCATTCCCAATGCGGCGGATGTCGAGGGCCTGCAGCCGCGCAGTTCCGATCCTGCGCCGGACCGACATACGGTGCTGTTTTTCGGTCTGTTGGCGACAGTGCCCAATGTGGATGGGGTATTGTACTTCGTGCGCGAGATCTGGCCGCTGATTGCCGCAGCCCGCCCGGATTCCCGATTCGTCGTCATTGGCGCGAACCCGGCGGCGGCGATTCTCGCGCATGCCGGTTCGGGCGTGACCATCGTCGGGCCGGTGGATGACCTGCGGTCGCACGTGTCCGCGGCGGCGGTGGTGGTAGTGCCGCTGCGGCTGGGCAGCGGCACGCGCCTGAAGATCCTCGAGGGCTGGGCGATGGCGCGGCCGGTGGTGTCAACGACGCTGGGCGCGGAGGGACTCGACGCCGTGCCGGGACGGCACCTGCTGATCGCGGATGATCCTGCCAGCTTCGCGCGCGCCGTACTGAGAGTTCTCGACGAACCGGAGCTTGCCGCCGAGCTCAGTCGCGAAGGGCGCGCGTTGGTGACCGAGCGCTATTCATGGCGCGGCGTCGCAGGGACTCTAGAGGCATTTTTCCAACAGGCGCTCGCGCGGCGCGACGCGACGCCAGGATCTCACCGGGAGGCGACGAATTGAGAGCAGCATTGATCGGGGCGGGCCAGATAGCCCGCCAGCACTTGAATTGTCTGAAGACGCTGCCGGGGGTGCAGATCGTCGGAGTGTGCGATCTTTCCCCATCAGTGGCGGAGAGCATCGCTGAACGCTTCGGTGTGCCTGCGTGGTTCACCGATCATGCCGCGATGCTGCGCGAAGTGAAGCCGGATGTCGTGCATGTCACGACGCCGCCCACTTCGCACTTCCGCCTGGCGATGGACGCGCTGCAATCGGGTGCGCATGTCCTGGTTGAGAAGCCAGCCACAGTCACATTTGCCGAACTTGAACAACTGCTGCACTACGCCGGCGAGCGGCAGCTCATGATCGTGGAGGATCACAACTACGTCTTCAACCATGCCACGCGCGAGATCGCTCAATGGGTCGATAGCGGAAAGCTCGGGGCGGTCGTGCACGTGGAGGTGCTGATGACCCTGGATCTGTTCGGTCCGGGCGGATTTGCGGATCCCAATGCGCGTCATCCGGCCCTGGCACTGGCCGGTGGGGCACTTGCGGATTTTTTGCCGCACCTGGCGTCTCTGGCGCACCGATTCATCGGGGCGCATCGGCGCGCGCACGCCATCTGGACCAAGCGTCGCCCATCGATTCTTCCCTACGACGAGTTCCATGGAGTGGTCGAAGGGGAACGCGGGACGGCGACGCTTGGCTTCAGCGCGACGGCGCAACCGGATGCCTTCTGGTTGCGTGTCTTCGGTGAGCGCGCCCAGGCGAGTACCAACCTGTTTGAGACGCGCTTGACCTGCGAGCGGTTGCGCGATGGCTTGAAGCCGCTGCAGCCACTGAAGAACGGCCTTGAGGAAGGTAAGGCCGTGCGCCGCGCCGCCATGGGCACCTTCTTGCGCAAATTCAAGCCTGGCCCGGCCACGTACGATGGCATGTGGCACCTGCTTGCAGGCACCTACCAGGCACTGGCGCAGGGCACGGTGCTGCCGGTGACCCCCGAGGATGTACTTGCGGTAAATCGCATGGTGGAGGCGTTGAAGCCGGTGGAGGCCGCATCATGAGAGCGCTGGTGACCGGAGCGAATGGTTTTCTCGGCCAAAGCGTCGTTGCTGCCCTGCTGGCACAGGGGCACACCGTGCGCGCGCTGGTACGGCCCGCCACGGCCGTGGAGAAGATTGGCTGGCCCGCTGCCGTCGAAATAGTCCGCGGTGACCTGCGCTCGGCGCGCGAACTGGCGCCGGCGTTCGCTGACGTAGACGTGCTCGTGCACCTGGCCGCGGCCGTGACCGGCGGCGATGATGCGATGTTTGCATCGACCGTGAGCGGCACCGAACGCCTGCTGACCGCGATGGCGGGCACTGCCTGCCGGCGCATCGTACTGGCGAGCAGCTTCGCCGTGTACGACTGGAGCGCGATCCACGGTACGCTCGATGAGAATTCACCGATTACGAGCGGCACCAAGCTTTATGGTCGCGACGGTTACGCCATCGCGAAATCCTGGCAGGAACGTATTACGCGGCGCTTTGCCGCGCAACACGGATGGGATCTGACGGTTTTGCGTCCCGGTTTCATCTGGGGGCGCGACCACGGCTACCTCGGGGCTTTGGGCCAGCAGATCGGTCGGCTGCACTTTGTGGTCGGACCGTTCACGCACCTGCCGCTGACGCATGTCGACAACTGCGCCGACCTGTTCGCCCGGGCCGCGGCAGATCCGCGTGCGATCGGCCAGACGCTCAATGTCGTGGACGGTCCAGGGGCGCGGATTTGGGGCTATCTTGGGGAATATATGCGCGGCTCGGGGGAGGGCGGATTTCGCCTGCCGGTGCCGTACACGGTCGCATTTGGCATGGTCAGGCTGGCGTTCGCAACCATCCTGAAGCGCAACGAGAAGCTGCCAAGCGTGCTGGTGCCCTGCCGCTTCGAGGCCCGTATGAAGCCGCTGCGCTACACCAACCGACGGGCGCAGGAATTGCTCGGCTGGCGGCCGCCGCTTGATTACGCCGAATGCCTGCGGCGCACGTACGGTGCGAAGCAAGGCACGTAGGCCTGGTCACTGCGGCAGGGCAAAGGTAAACAGGTCCTGTCCGGCCATGATCGCCACGATCTGCCGGTCACCGCTGCGGAAGGTAACCGGCGGCGCGCTGATGTGGCCGCCGGTATCGAAAGACCAGAGGCGCGTTCCGTTTCTGGCATCCATCGCATACACAATGGGGCCATCCGATCCAAACAGCAAGCCGCCAGCCGTGGATAGCAGGCCACCGCGCGGCAAACTGCTGAGGGTGGCGTTGGGCTGCTTCCAGATGATCTTCGCAGTGGTTGGATCAATGGCCACCACGAAAGCGGCAAACGAGTCGCCGTAGGTCGTGGTGCCGCCCAGGTACATGTGCCCGGAGTTCGGGCGTTCGGCGCCGGAAACGAAGAACAGGCCGCCGCGCTCCTCGGAGTTGAGGTAGTAGTAGCCGGTGCTCGGGCTGTAGGTGGAGGGCCACCAGTTGGTCGCGCCATTCACGCTGGGCAGTACGTAGGTGCCTTGCAGGGTAGGCGAGGTATTCGGTAGTCGGATCGGTTTGCCGGAGGCGGAGATGCCGGTGGCCCAGGTTTGATTCACGAAGGGGACGCTGCGCAGATACTGGCCGGTGACACGATCAAGCACATAGAAGAACCCACCGCGATTGGCCACCGCCAGCAGCTTGCGATTGACGCCACCCTCATTGACGTCAATCAGGGCGGGGGTTTGCGTGGAGTCCCAGTCGTGATCCTCTCCGGGGAGAAATTGAAAGTGCCACACCAGTTTGCCGGTCTTCACATTTAGGGCCAGCATTGAACTTGAATAGAGATTGTCCCCTGGCCGTTTGCTGTGGTCGAAGTCCGGCGATCCCGTGCCGGTGCCCCAATACAGCAGACCCAGCTGTGGATCGTAGGCACCCGAACCCCAGGTGGAAGCCCCGCCGGTCTTCCATGAGTCGCCGCCCCAGGTCTCGTTTCCAGGCTCCCCGGGTGCCGGGACTGTATAGAATCGCCAGCGCAGCGTGCCCGTGGCGGCGTCGTAGGCACTGATGAAGCAACGCGTCGGGAATTCGCTGCCGGCAATCCCGGTAATGACCAGGTCATCAATGGGCAGCGGGGCGGCCGTTATGCTGTAGCCGGGGGTATGGTCGGTGACCTCCCGGTCCCATATCACCTCGCCGCTGGCCGAATCCAGCGCGACGACATGGGCGTCGAGCGTGCCGAAGTAGACACGCTTGCCCAGCACCGACACTCCGCGGGTGGTTGCGATACAGCAAACCCGGATGTCGGGCGGCATCGGGCGGGTGTAGTGCCAGATCTCGGCGCCGGTTTTCGCATCAAGCGCATAGACCGACCCGGGCGGAACCGTGACGAACAGGTAGTTGCCGGCGACCACCGGAGTGGATTCGTTGGCAGCGGCAACGGTCGCAAATTGGTGGACCCACCCCGCCTGCAGCCGGGAGACATTGCCGGTGTTGATCTGCGAATCCAGGGCAAAGCGCTGGGCGCTGTAGGCCCCTGAGGGCAGGGACCAGCGTCCCACATTGGCCCCGGACTCGAGCAAATCACGATAGGTGATCTCCGGAGGGGGGGCAATCGCTGCCATGCCGGCAGCCTTGGGGCCGCTGCGGGACACGTCGTGTGCCGAGTTCAGGTACTGCAGGTAAGAGATCACTCGCCAGGTATCCGCGCGCGAGATCAATCCGCCAATCATCGCGGTCCCCGGGACGCCGCCGGTGATGGTGCGGTACATCGCCCAATCGCTGTGGCCGTGCAGCAGGGCGCGGCCGACCAGCGCCGGTCCCATGCCGCCGCCTGCATCCGGCCCATGACACCTGGCGCAGATGCCGGCAAAGAGTTGCTGTCCGCGCGCCTGGTCAGCTGCCGAAGTTGCGGGATTGTTGATGGACGAGTACGGATCGCCGGTCCGTAGCAGTCTGGTGAGGCGGAATCCGGCTCCGGGACGGCCGATGTCCAGGAGGTCCGACCAGCTCACCTCAGGCAGCTGGCCAACGAATTTGCGCAGCGCAACCGGACCAGCCCAGCGGAACTCGACCCCGACGAGCAGGCACCCCACCAAGACGATGCCCGCCGCAATGGCCAGAGTCTTCTTCGAGACCCGAATGCTACCCGACTGCGCGGCGAGCGATGCTGGGTAGCGTTGCACCAGAGGAAGCAGGTTTTGCTTTGAATTCTTGTACTTCAATTTGCGGGTGAGTCAGATGTCTGGTGACGGGATTGCCATGATATTCGAAACGGAAAATCCAAGAATATGACACACTTATCGTTCTCACTTAGCGTGGTCGCGCTAGTCTACTTTGTCCGGTAGGCGCGGGTATTTAGCAGGCCCCGGGCGTCACTGCCGATGGGCATCGGCGTCAACCCTGCGCGCTTACGCGCACCTTACTACGGCAGCTGAGACCACTCTCCGGCGCAGCGGCATGTGCTCAAGGAAGCCGCAGCCGGCGAAGTCAGTGCGCTGCTGATCGACCGGCGCAACAGGCCGGTACCGCACACCAGGACCTACGTCACGAATTGCCGCGTGCCGCGAGCGGGACACGGCGAGATTATGTAGCGTTACTGAAATTCGCGCGCGATTCGCCGTCGTCGATCGGTAGCTTGGCAACACAACTGAATGCCATACTATCGCGGGCAAAGGAACTCAAATGAAACTTGTGCTGTTCAGCGTTGGACGTGGCACTCGCTTATCCGAGCATTCTGATACCGCGCCAAAATCGCAGTTGGCCGTCCGCTTGCGCCCGAATCCTTTGCACCCGCGGCACTACTACGCGCAATATGCGCACAAAGAGTTCAACGGCGGCCACGATTTCCAACTGCACGGCAGGTGCAGGCACGAAGTCGCAGTGGATCGCCCGAAAGCCCGGAAGGGATCGCGGGGGATGGAGTGGTAGTAGACAGCATGATCATGGGCGCGCGTCACGCCCAGGCGGATGCCGCGCTGAGCCCGGCTTATGGCCAAACGCCGGCCGTGAGTGCCGCCACCAGCGCCGTGGCCGACCCTCTGCAGGGCAATGTCCTGCTGCTCTCTCAGCGTCGGATCGCGGACCTGGTTGCCTACTGCATGGTGTACGAGTTCGAGGATGCGTTGGCCTCGCTCACGGCCGCGCAGCGAATCGATGCGACCGACCTGCCGGCACTGGAATTTTCGCGCCGCGCTTACAAACTGGCGCGTTTCGCCTCAGGGTCTCCCAGGCTGGCGCGCCGGCTCGCACCCTACCCGTCGAACAAGGTGACTCTGCAACGGGACTATGAGTTGTTCTTTCCCATGTTCAGCCATGTCTACGAGCTGTACGCGTTGGCGTCCATTCCGAACTGGCGCCAACGCTGTCACAAGGCCGCATGCTTCATCACCGAGGTGTGGTCGGACTGGTTGCCCGAATACCTGGTCGAGATGCTGTCGCAGTTCGACCATATTTTCATTGGCGGACCGTATGGTGTGGCGGACATCAGCCGTATCTCCGGCAGGCCGTGCAGCTACCTGCCGCTGGCTGCCGATGTGCTGCGATTTGCGCCCGCGTCCGTGGAACAGCCGCGCGCAATCGATCTGTGCAACATCGGCCGCCGTTCTCAGATCACCCACCAGGCGTTGGTGGCGCATGCCGAAAATGGGCAATTCTTCTATTACTACGACACGGTGGCGGCCAGCGGCAGCGACGGCAAGCACCGCACATTCCGGGTCGAGAACGCGCGTGAGCATCGGCAGATGCTGGCGACCCTGCTGAAACGCAGCCGTTACTACATCGCCAATCGCAGCATGGTGAATCGGCCGGAGTTCACTGCCGGTCGCGAGGAGATTTCGGCGCGCTTCTACGAAGGTGCGGCGGCCGGCGCAGTGATGCTCGGTGAAGCACCGCGTTCGGATTCGTTCAAAGGCCAGTTCGACTGGCAGGACGCCGTGATCCACCTGCCGTTTGACTCACCGGACATTGCGCGATTCCTCGCCGAGCTGGACGCCGACCCTGAGCGCGTGCAGACGGCACGGCGGGCCAATGTGCGGCACGCGGCACTTCGCCATGATTGGCTGCACCGGATCAGCACCGCGTTCGATATGTTGGGATTGGCCCCGACGGCGGCCATGCGGGCCCGGGCCCGGCGTCTGGAGCAGATCGCAGCCCAGGCAAGGTGAGTGGCAGATAACGCCTGGCGGCGGCGTATCTGCCGGCCCCGCCCGAGTCGGGCAATGTGACGCAGAGCACAGTTCTCCTGCAGTTATCAGTCGACAGTGGCGCCAGTCTTTACACTTCGGTTGTAAAGCTGCCCCTGCCCGATTTGCCAGGAGTGTTCGCCTTGAACGAGCGCCGCAAGCTCCTGATCCTCGAGAATGACTCTGCCGTATGCCGGGAGCTGGCCACGATTTTTTCCGATCTGGACGTCGTCAGCTGTGACATCGGCGAACAGGCATTGGTGCTGACACGACGCATTGAGCCGGACGTGGTGCTGTTTGATCTGGGGGAGTGCGATGCTGCCGCGGAGACGCAGAATCTGGCACTGCTGCGCCAGATCCTGAACCTGGCCCCGGCGACCAAGATCATCGCCATGACCGGACAGGAAGGCCGGGATCTGGCGGTCAAGGCCGTGGGTCTGGGCGCCACCGATTTCTATCACATGCCGCTGAATGCGGCCGTGCTGTCCATCGTCGTGCGTCGTGCCTTCCGGATCCGCGAACTCGAAGCCGAGAACGGCCGTCTGCGCGAGCAGACCGGTTCGATGGCGCTCGAGGGCATCATTGGCGTCAGTGACGCCATGCGCAGTCTGTGCCGGGCGGTGGAGAAAGTGGCGCCCACGGGCGCGACGGTGCTGGTGCTGGGCGAGAGCGGCACCGGCAAGGAGCTCGTGGCGCGCGCCTTGCACCGGCTGTCGGGCCGGGCGCATGACCCGTTCATCGCCATCAACTGCGCGGCGATTCCCGATGCCCTGCTGGAGAGCGAGCTGTTCGGGTACGAGAAGGGGGCGTTCACGGGTGCCGCGAAACGCACCATCGGCAAATTCGAAGTCGCCGGCCACGGCACCATGTTCCTGGACGAAGTCGGAGAGATGCCCGCTTCCCTGCAGGCCAAGTTGCTGCGCGTGCTGCAGGAACGCAGCATGGAGCGCATCGGCGGCCACACCCCGATACCCCTGGAGGCGCGCATCGTCTGCGCCACCAACCGCAATCTCGAAGAGCTCATTGCCGCGGGCAGCTTCCGCGAGGATCTGTTTTACCGCATCAGCGAAGTGGCCATTCGCACCCCGCCGCTGCGCGAGCGCCAGGGTGACAGCCTGCTGCTGGCGCAGTGGGTGCTGCAGCAGACCGCCGCGCGCTACGGTCGGCCGGTGCGCGGTTTTGCACCCGATGCCATCCGCGCCGTTCAGGCGCATCGCTGGCCCGGAAACGTGCGCGAGCTTGAGAACCGCATCAAGGGCGCGGTGATCATGTCCGAAGGACCCGTCGTCACCGCCAACGATCTGGGCCTGACCGACCCGGGCGAGGAGCCCGAGCACCTGAACCTGCGAGTCGCCCGACAACGCGCCGAGGCGCAGGCGGCCCGCCAGGCGTTGGCGGTGGCTCGCGGCAATCTGTCGCGCGCCGCCGAGTTCCTCGGCATCACCCGTCCGACGCTTTACGATCTGCTGGAGAAGCACCAGATCGATGCCAGGCAGTTCTCCCGCACACCCTAGCGCTGTTTGAATTCCTCCGGCGTCAATTGGTGCCGGCCCAGCAGTTTGTAGAAATCCGTGCGGTTGCGTTTCGCCAGACGTGCCGCCTGACTGACATTGCCACCGGTGATCTGCAGGATCTGCGACAGATAACTGCGAGTGAATTCATCGCGTGCCTCATCGAATGAGGGCAGCTTGCCCTGGCCACCGCCCAGGGACTGCTGCACCAGCTCCACCGGAATGATGGGCGTCTGCGACAGCGCCACGTTCTGCCGTACGACATTCTGCAACTGGCGGATATTCCCGGGCCAGTCGGCGGTGGCGAGCAGTTCCACGGCCTCCGGCGCATAGATCTTGCGCGCATTGTTTTCCCCGGCCATGGCCGCCAGAAAATGCGCCACCAGCAGCGGGATGTCCTCGCGGCGCCGCAGCAGCGATGGCATTTCAATGTGCACGACATTCAGCCGGTAGTAGAGGTCCTCGCGGAAACTACCCTGCTGCATGAGCTGCTGCAGATCACGGCGGGTGGCGGATATCACCCGTACATTCACCGGCACCGGCGCGGTGCCGCCCACCGGTCGAATCACATTCTCCTGCAGCACGCGCAGCAGCTTCACCTGCAGGCGCATGGGCATGTCGCCGATCTCATCCAGCAGCAGCGTGCCGCCATCGGCGGTTGGGAAAAGTCCAGGCAGCGGCGCGGGCGCGCCGCTGGTATCCTTTTCCTGGCCAAACAGTTCAACCTCCAGCAGCTCCTCGGCCATGGCGCTGCAATTGACGACCACGAACTCGTGGTTGCGTCGCGGACTGGCCTTGTGGATGGCGCGCGCCAGCACTTCCTTGCCGGTGCCGCTTTCCCCGGTGATGAGTACGCGCGCATCGGTGCCGGCCACCATGTGCGCCTGCGCCAGCTTCTCCTCCATGACCGAACTGCGCGTGACGATCTCCGCGCGCCAGTCCTCATCCGAGGAGCCGAATCCTGAGATCCGCAGCGCCTTCTGCACCTGGTCCAGCAGCTCCTGCTTGTCCACGGGTTTGGTGAGAAAACCGAACGCACCCATCTGAGTCGCCTGCACCGCATCCGGAATGGTGCCGTGGGCCGTCAGCATGATGACCTTCAGCCCCGGCCAGCGGTTCTGCAGCTCCTTCAGCAGCGCGATGCCATCCATCGGCTCCATGCGCAGGTCGGTGATGACCAGGTCCGGGCGAAAGCGGCTGGCGGCCGCCAGGGCCTGCGGGCCACCCTCGACTGCCTCGACGTCATAGCTCTCGGCGCGCAGCCGTATGGTGAGCAGACGAAGCAGGCCCGGGTCGTCATCGACGACCAGAATTCGGGCTTTGCGTTTGCTGGTGATGGTCACTGTGGTGTACCCCCGGGAACCTTGGGCTTGTTCAGTGCCCGTTCAATGTTGGCGATGGCGTCCAGTTTCGCATGGGCGTCGTCCAGTTCCTTATGCAGCCGCGCATTTTCGTCTAGTTCGCTCTGCAGGCGGTGGTTCAGTACCACCAGCCGATCGCGGTCCGTGTGATCGGCGGACACCTGCAGACGCTGATTTTCGGCCGTCAGCGACAGGGTCTGATCCACGCTCTGAAGGGTCAGGAAGGCCATGGCGCGCTCCGCCGGCAGCAGCGTTTCCTGGGTCGCGATCAGCTCCCGCAACAGCTTCTGGGCCTTGCTGCAGTCCGTGCCGGGGTGGCCCGGGGTGGCGAGTACCATGGCATAGCGCAGCTCGTGGCTGGGTGTAGGGGCTGTCTCAAAATCGCGACGGGCACCACTGAGGATCTCGGCCTGTTCGGCGGAGGCGCCCTGGACCAGCCGCTGCAGCATCTCCAGATAGCTCGCCAGTAGCGTGGCCTGGGTGACGGCCCGGTCAATGGTGGGTGGACGATCCGGCGGTGGCGCATCGTGAGTGGCGGTGAGACTCGCGCAGCCGCCGAGCAGGGCCAAACCCAGCAGCCCCAGCAGACGTATTGGCGCGCCGGAACTAGGCGGCATTGGCCCGTTCCTTGGTGTCGGCATCGCCCGCATCCCCCTCGCTCTGCAGCGGCATGGTGATGCGGAAATGCGCCCCGGGGAACTGTCCGTCCACGATCTGCACGGTTCCGCCATGCGCCGCGACGAACTCCAGCACCACCGACAGTCCGATGCCGGTGCCTTTCACACTGGCGCCGCGGGCCGCCTTGCCGGTATAGAAGGCCTCAAAGATATGCGCCCGCTCATCATAGGGAATGCCCGGCCCGGTGTCGGCGACATCCAGCAGCAGTTGTTCGCCATCCGCCTGCGCGGACAGATAGATGGCACCGCCCTTCGGGGAATACTTGATGGCGTTGGACAACAGGTTGTCCAGAATCAGCCGCATCTTGCCGCGGTCGGCGTTGAGCGTGATGTCCTCGATTTTCACCTCCAGGCGCACCCGCTGGCCCAGCAGCGTCAGCTGCTGGTTCTCCAGCACCTGCTTCACCAGCGGCCGCAGCCGGAACTGGCTGTTCTCCAGTCCCACACTGCTGGTCTGCCAGGCGCTGAACGACAACAGATTTTCAATCAGCCGCTGCAATTTAAGCCCGTTCTCACGCAGTATTCCCGTGACCTCACGCTGATTGGAATCAAGCTCCCCGACGGCACCGTCCATCAGCAGCTCGGTGCCCTCGCGGATGTTGGCCAACGGCGTCTTAAGCTCATGTGACATGTGCCGCAAAAATCGGTTTCGTTCCGCCGCAAAATCCAGCAGCCGCCCGCGCAGCCATTCAAGCTGTCGCCCCAGCCGCTCGATGTCCTTGGGGCCGCTGACGCTGATGGGGTGTGACAGATTGCCGCGACCAAGCTCGCTGATGGCCCGGTCGATCCGCCGCAGCGGTCGACCCACTCCGAAGGTGAGGACCACGATGGCGAAAACGGCCAGAGGAATCAGCAGTCCGCTCTGCCACAGCAGCAGCCGCTGGGACTCGGCGGTGCGACGCTGAATGCCGGCGATCTGCGCATCCACTTCCACCTTGCTCTGGATCGCGATGCGCTGCGCCAAGGCGCTCATCTGCGCGAATTGCCGCAGCGTCGCACCGACGGTGTCGCTGTTGGCGCTCGAGGCGAACAGTTGCTCCGCAATCGATCCTTGCAGGGCCCCGAGCTGCGCCAGATCCTTGCTGGCCTCCGCCGAGCGCAACTGATGCGCCAGCTGTAACCGTGAGGCGCTCAACTGGGCGTCGTGTTCCCGGTAGACATGCAGGTCCAGCAACTTCGGATCCACCAGGTAGAAGCGGGTGGCACGTTCCAGCCACAGGGTCTCGGAGATAAGGTCCTCACTGGCCCGCGCCGAGCCGATACCGGCCGAAGCGATGGTGCGGCTGGAATCGGCCAGCTGCTGGATCTGCAGCGCAGCATTGGAAATAGCCACCAGCAGCGGCACGGCGATCACCGCCACGCCCAGAAGCATCAAACCACTCAACGACTTGGGCCAAAGGAAGCGCATATCAGGCTATTCTACGCCAGCGGCCGGCGGCCCTAGCGTGACAGTTTTCCCGTTGCGGAGAAGGACTTACCAGGGTTCGCGCAGCAATCTGGCCTCCCATGCAAGAGAGCTGCGCACAATGGTATCCAGATCATCATGCTGGGGCGCCCAGCCCAGCAGCTCCCGGATCCGATCGGCCCGTGCCACCAGCACGGCCGGGTCACCGGCCCGCCGCGGCTCTTCGCGGATGGACAGGGGGCGACCGGCCACACGCTGCACGCTGTCCAGGACCTGACGCACGCTGTAGCCGTGCCCGTAGCCGCAATTGAGTACGGCACTGGCGCCCTCACGGCGCAGGTGATCCAGGGCCGCCAGATGGGCCCGCGCGAGGTCCTCGACATGGATGTAATCGCGTATCCCGGTGCCGTCGGGTGTCGGATAGTCGGTGCCGAAAACACTGACATGCGAACGCTTACCGAGCATGGCCTCACTGGCGACCTTGATCAGCAGGGTGGCCCCCGCAGTGGCCTGACCGATGCGTCCTGAGAGGTCGGATCCGGCGACATTGAAATAGCGCAGCGACACATAGCGCAGGGCGGTGGCGAGCGCCAGATCACGCAGCATCCACTCGCAGATCAGCTTGGAGGTGCCGTAGGCATTGATGGGGGCGGTGGCGCAGTCCTCGCTGGCCAGGTCCTGCGCCGGTGTCCCGTATACTGCCGCACTCGAGGAGAACACAAAGTGGCGGACCCCGGCTTCGGTACAGCATTGCAACAGGTTGCGGGTGCCGCAGACATTGTTGCCGTAATACTTGAGCGGGTCGCGCACCGACTCGGGCACGATGGTGAAGGCCGCGAAATGCATCACGGTGTCCACCTCATGCTCGCGCAGCAGCCTTGCGACCAGCTGCCGGTCGCCAACGTCGCCGACGATCAAAGGCGTCTCACCCACCGCCTGGCGAAAGCCGCGCGACAGATCATCAAGCACCACCAGCGATTCGCCGCGCTCGCGCAGCTGCAGCACGACATGACTGCCGATGTAACCGGCGCCGCCCGTGACCAGAATGGTTCCTCGACCCATGCGCGTCCTCGAATCCGTGGGGTGATGGCGGCATGATAAACAGAAAGTCCGGCAGCGGCGCTGGGGAAACGGTGGCGCGGCCCTTTGAAGCGCTCAGCCCCGATGTGGTGCTGGATGCCGCCGCTTCGGTCGGCATCGAGGGCGATGGCCGCCTGCTGGCGCTGAACTCCTATGAAAACCGCGTGTATCAGCTCGGCACGGACGCCGGCAACCTGGTGCTGAAGTTCTATCGTGCGGGGCGCTGGAGCGATGCGCAGATTACCGAGGAGCATGAATTCACCGCGGAAATGGCCGCCGCGGAACTGCCCGTGGCCGCGCCGCTGCAGATTCAGGGGGCGACGCTGTTTCGCTATCAGGATTACCGCTTCTGTGCCTTCCCGTGGATGCCGGGGCGTGCGCCGGAACTGGATGCCGCACAGTCGCTCACGCTGCTGGGCCGCGCCATCGCCCGCGTTCACCAGATCGGCTGCGTGCGGCCGTTTCGCGTCCGGCCGCGCCTGAGCGCGCAGCGGCTGGGCTGGGAGGCGCGCGAGTCGGTGCTCGCCAGTGAGCTGATGCCGCAGGATCTGAGCGCACGCTACGAGGAGGTCTCCGGAGAGCTTCTGGAGGCCGTGGAGGGGATATTCGAGTCAGCCGGGGAGGGGGTGGCCATCCGCATCCACGGCGACTGTCATCTGGGGAATCTGCTGTGGAATGAGCGCGGGCCGGTATTCGTGGACCTCGATGACTGCATGATGGGTCCACGGGTGCAGGACCTGTGGATGCTGCTGTCGGGCACGCCCGCCGAGCAGCAGCGGCAATGGGCGGAGATCCTGGAGGGCTATCAGCAATTTGCGAATTTCGATTACCGTGAGGTGCTGCTGGTGGAGGCCCTGCGCTCGTTGCGCATGCTGCACCATGCCGCATGGGTGGCCCAGCGCTGGCGCGACCCGGCTTTTCCCCGCGCCTTTCCCTGGTTCGGGGAGCGTCGCAATTGGGAGAACTACGTCTTAGACCTTATGGAACAATCGTCTAACATGCGCGAGCAGCCGCTATTGCAATAGTGACGCACGGGGGCGGAACGTTGGCACGGGTACGGGGCACAATGATCGCAACGCTGGTGGCGGCCGGTGGGCTGCTCGGCGCCTGTGGCCATTCCAGCGGCAACTCCTCGACGGTGCTGGTCAAACGCAATGCCGGGCCGGGCGGCGCGGCCAGTTCCGCCGCGGCGGATGCGGCCGCCGGACCCACGGATCTGGTCTCAGCAGTCTCCGGGGGCGGCGAGGCGGGCCCGGTGGGCCTGAAGTTCCAGGTCGGCCAGCGGCCCGTGGCAGGCACTGCGGTGGTCATTACCCTGCGCCTGGTGGCCAATCAGGCACTCGATCACCTCGAAGCGCGCTTTCGACCCGATGAGGGCCTGCAGGTGACGCAGGGGGGAGATTTTGACCCCCAGGGCCATATGGACGCTGGCGCCACGGTGGATCATGACCTGACCCTGATCCCTGACCATGACGGCATCTACACCGTCCTGGCGACCGTAACCTCCGGTTCGGCGGATTCGGCGGTCAGCCGCAGTTTCGTCATCCCCATCGTGGTGGGGGCGGCCGTGGCGGCACCTGCGGCAGCGGTGCCGGTGGCCGCCAAACCGGCCATCGCAAAAGCGAAGTAGCGGCGTAAAACCGCGACCCGATCACGCGCCTGCCGCGACTCACAACCTATGATTGAGGGGTCTTTCTGGCACCCTTATGACAAATCCGGCCCCCGCCAATGCCCGCGATCCCGCTGCTACCGCAAGCTATGCCACGACCGTCGTGCGCGTCGATCCGACTGCCACGGTGGCGGGCTTGGACGCATTGCATCCGCTGCTGCTGGCGCAGATCCGCGAACTGAAGCTGCGCACCGGAACCGAGCAACCCGAGCTCGCGGCGCTGCTGGGGCTGATCAGCAGCCACTACACCACGGTCGATGAGGAACGTCGCGGCGTGGTCCGCACCATGCAGCTGATGGCCGATGAAGCGCGGGCCCTGGCGCTGGAGGCGCAGGAGCAAAGCTCAGATCACCTGCAGATCGTCCTGGACAACATCAAGGACGTGGTGCTGACACTGGACGAATTCGGCGTGGTGCTGAGTTTCAATCCCACCGCCGAACGCGTGTTCGGGTATGGCGAGATGGACGCGGTCGGCCGCCGCATCGAGGAATTCCTGCCACAGCTGGCCGACCGTGGCGATTCCGGGGAGGCCCTGGAGCGTCTGGCCGAGAGCACCGGCGACACCTATCTGGATCTGTCGGCGCGCGAAATCCGCGGCCGCCGCCGCAGCGGCGAGGTGTTTCCGGCCGAGTTCGCGGTGAGCCGGGCACGCTTGAAGCGCCGCACGATCTATGTGCTGTGTCTGCGTGACATCACCGACCGGCGCGAAGCCGAGCGCCAGCTGCGCGAGAGCGAATTGCGCTATCGGCTGTTGGTGGACCACGCGCCCGAAGCCATCCTGGTCTTCGATCTGGATACCGGCCGTTACGTGGACTGCAACCCCAACGCCGAATGTCTGTTCGGCATCGAACGCGCCACGCTGCTGCAGCAAAGTCCCAGCGACTTGTCCGCGGAATTCCAGCCCAACGGTGAACGGTCGGAGGATGAGATCCAACTGAAGACCGCACGCGTCATGGCCGGGGAGATGCTGGTGTTCGAGTGGGTCGTGCGCACCGCGCACGGCGCGCATGTGGATTGCGAAATGCGCCTGTCGCTGGTGCCTTCCGGCACGCGGCGGCTGATCCGGGTGAGCGTCACGGATATTTCCGACCGCAAGCGCGGCCAACGGCGTGCCGAGGCGGAGCGCGAGGTGCTCGACCGGCTCACCGCCGGCGCGCCGGTGCCGCAGGTACTGGAAGCCGTCACCCAGCTGATCGAGTCCGTGGATCCGGGGTCCTTGTGTTCCGTCAGCATCCTGGATGAAAGCGGCACCCGCTTCGCCTCGGTGGTGGCCCCCGGGGTGCCCGGGCCGTTCCGCGAGGTGCTGTTGGGGGCGGCGGTGGGTCTGGGACACGGTTCGTGCGCCGCAGCGGTATACCTGTCGCGCCCGGTGCTGGTGGCCGACATGTCCAAGGACCCCTACTGGAACCAGAATCGCCCCGCGGCGCTGAAGTCCGGGCTGGGCGCGGCCTGGTCGACCCCGATCAGGAGTACCGACGGCAAGACGCTGGGCGTGCTGGGAGTATTCCAGCACGACGTGGGCCTGCCGGATGAGCATCAGGCCGACTCGATTACCCACGCCTCGAAACTGGCGGGCATCGCCATCGAAAGACTGCTGGCCGAGAACCGCCGCAAACAGGCCGAGCAGGCGGTCATCGCCGAAAAGGAACGCGCCCAGGTCACCTTGAAATCCATCGGTGACGGCGTGATCAGCACCTGTGCGCGCGGCCTGATCGAGTATCTGAATCCGGTCGCCGAAAAACTCACCGGCTGGTCCATCGAGGAAGCGCGCGGCCGGCCGCTCAGTGAGGTCCTCAACCTCATCGACGAAACCACCCGGGCGCATGTGAGCCATTCGCTGGAGCGTCTGCAGGCCATCGGCACCACCTCGGCGCTGGTCACACACCCGGTGCTGCTGACCCGCGATGGCCAGGAAGTGGCGGTGCAGGAGTCCGCGGCACCGATCCGCGACCGCAACGGCGAAGTCATCGGCGCCGTCATCGTGGTGCACGATGTCACCCGCGAGCGGCGCCTGAAGCGGGCGCTGTCCTATCAGGCCACGCACGATGCGCTGACCGGGCTCATCAACCGTCGCGAGTTCGACGTTCGGCTGCGCGATGCGTTGACCCAGGCGCAAAGCGGCGAGCGCCACTACACCTTGCTGTACGTGGACCTGGACCAGTTCAAGGTCGTCAATGACACCTGCGGACATCAGGCCGGTGACCGGCTGATGCGTGATGTCACCAGCCTGCTGCGCGCCAGGGTGCGTGCCCAGGACACCATCGCCAGACTGGGCGGTGATGAGTTCGGCATACTGCTGGAGAACACCTCGGTGGCGCAGGCCGGCCGCATCGCCGACTTGGTCCGCCAGGCCATCTACAATTACCGCTTCATCTGGGCCGGCAGCACGCTCACCGTGGGCGCCAGCATCGGCGTGGTGCAGATCAATCGTGAAACCGAGAGCGTGGCCGCCGTGTTGAGTGCGGCGGACATCGCCTGTTACGCCGCCAAGGAAGGCGGACGCAACCGGATCCACGTGTACGACGGTGACGGTGCCGTGGGCCGCCACCGCGAGCTGCACTGGGCGGCGCGCCTGACGCGCGCCGTGGAAGAGAACCGGCTGGAACTGTTCTATCAGCCCATCGTCCCGATCGCGGATGTGGGGCCGATGGCGTTTCATGAACTCACCGTGCAGCTGCGTGATGATGACGGACGGCTGGTGCCGGCCGGGGAGTTCATTCCGGCGGCCGAACGCTACAACGTCATGCCGGCCATCGATCGCTGGGTGATCCTGCGGGCGCTGGAGCGGCTGCGCAATGCGCCGAACGGTCCGGCCGCATCCCCGGTACTGGCGGTCAATCTGTCCGGCAATTCCCTCAGCGACCAGTCATTCCTGGAATTCGTGGTCGAGCAGGCCGGGGCGCCGGATGTGGCGCGGCGGCTGTGTTTTGAAATCACCGAGACCGCGGCCGTGACCAATTGGTCCAATGCCCTGTACTTCATGAAGGAGCTGCAGCAGCGCGGCTGCCGCTTCGCGCTGGATGACTTCGGCAGCGGCCTGTCTTCGTTCATGTATCTGCGCACGCTGCCCGTGGACTTCCTCAAGATCGACGGCCAGTTCGTGGCCCAGGTGGCCGTCAATCCCATCGACCGCAACATGGTGGAGGCGATCTGCAAGATCGGCCGCTCACTGGGCATCTGCACGGTCGCCGAGTGCGTGGAGTCCGAGCCGGTACTGGCCGAACTCAAACGCATCGGCGTCGACTTTGTGCAAGGCTACTACCTGGCGCGTCCGCAGCCGATCGCGCAGCTGCTGCAGGGGGCCTGAGCCTCAGGCGGCGTCGGTGGCGCACACGAACAGGTGCGCGGGCGGAATATTGCGCTTCTCCATGCTGCGCGATACATCCTGAAAGGTACGCTGCAGCACCGGCAGCACGCGGCTGGTGAACTGGTACACCAGGAACTGTCCCCCCGGCGCCAGGGCGGTGCGGGTCTTGGCGACGATGTCGACCCGCAGCGCTTCGGGCATGCTGCCCAGGGGTATCCCGGAAACCACATACTGGGCCAGCGGCAGGTTCAGCTGCTGCAGGATCTGGCCCACCTCCGCGGCCGAGGCATGGGCGACGTGCAGCCGCGCGTCGTTGAAGGTGGTGTCGAGGAATTTCACGAAAGCCTCGTTGGTCTCGATCACGACCAGGTGCGCATCCGGGCGCATGCGCCGCAGGATTTCGCTGGTGATGGTGCCGACCCCCGGGCCGTATTCCACAATCACCTCGGCGCGCTGCCAGTCGACCGGCCGCAGCACCTCGTCGACCAGGTAGCGCGAACTGGGCCAGATCGACCCGAGCATGAAAGGATGGCGGAAGAAGTTCAGGGCGAACAGCAGCCGCTGCGTAAGGGGCGAATGGGTTGTTACCGGCATTTCGGATCCTTGAGTCAGATCGGATGGAACAACGTGTCTGATATTACGTGATTCATTGAGCGCTATCATTCGGGTCCATGGACTACTTTGTCTGGAAGCAATTGCTGAAGAACCTGGTATTGCCGCCCACCGGGCCATTGCTGCTGGCGGCCCTGGGACTGGCCATGCTGATGCTGCGGCGGCGGCGCCTGGGCGGGGCGGTGGTGTGCGCCATCGGCCTGGCCGCGCTGTGGTTGCTGGCCACACCGATCGCGGCCGACTCCCTGGTGCGCTGGGCCGAGCGCTACCCGGCGCTCGACCCCTCGCAGGTGGGCGATGCCCAGGCCATCGTCATCCTGGCCGGCGGTGTGCGCGTCGACGCGCCCGAATACGGGACCTCCGCACCGGGCGCCACCAGCCTGGAGCGGCTGGTCTATGGCGCGCGGCTGGCTCGTCAGACCCATCTGCCGGTGCTGATTTCGGGCAGCCGCCTGGAGGCCGCCTCGATGAACGACTTTCTGCAGCAGGACCTGGGCGTGACCGCCCAGTGGCTGGAGAACCATTCGCGCGATACCCATCAGAATGCGCAGTTTTCGGCAGTCATCCTGGCCCGGGCCGGTGTGCACAAGGTGGTGCTGGTGACCTCCGCCGCGCACATGGCCCGCTCGGTGGTGGAGTTCAACCAGGCGGGCATCGACACGGTTCCGGCACCGGCGGCGATGTGGACCCAGCGTGATACCGGGGTCCTGGCGTACGTGCCCAACGCCGATGCCCTGGTGCGCTCCCAGCGCGCTTTGTACGAGGGGCTGGGGCGGATTGTCCAGGATGTTCAAATTCGTTTCCGTTCAGGCACTGGCCTGATCGAGACCCGTCCAGCGGGCGCTGCGGGCCATTAACTCATCCTGCAGGGATGGGTCGCGCGCCGCCGCGGCCGCGCTTTGGACGCGCTGATATTCATCCAGATACTCGCCCTGCAGGCTGCCGGCCGCAGGATCAAGGGCCAGGTAAAGGGTGGTTCTGGCGCCCTGTTCGGCGGTCAGGATCAGCCGTTTGAACAGCGGGCGGATGCGGTTCAGCCAGCCCGGAAGCAGGTTCGTGGCCACCACGCCCGGATGCAGGCAGTTGACCGCGATGCCGCTGCCGGCGAGCCGGCGTGCCAACGCGAAGGTATCCAGGACATTGGCCAGCTTGGAGCGCGAATAGGCCGCGACGCTGCTGTAGCGGGCACGCGGGTCATCGATGCTGTCCAGGTCCATGCGGCCGCGGTAATGCACCCTCGAGGCGACATTGATGATGCGGGCCGCGGGGCTCAGCGCCGGCAGCAGCAGCCGGGTCAGCAGGAAGGGCCCCAGATGATTGGTGGCGAAGGTCAGCTCGTGGCCATCCACGGAGCGGCGGTGCCGGGTGCTGACGATGCCCGCGTTGTTGATCAGGCGGTCGATTTGCGGGCAGCGCACCCGAACCTCGCTGGCCGCGGTGCGCACGCTGGACAGGTCGGCCAGGTCGCAGTGCACGACCTCGACCTGGCTGCCGGGCTCCTGGCGCATGATGTCCTGGGCAAGAGCGGTGGCTGCCGCAACATTTCGACACAACATGACCACCCGGTAACCCGCCCGTGCCAGGGCATAGCTGGTCACGGTGCCGATGCCATGCGTGGTGCCGGTGATGACGGCCGTGGGGCGCTCACTCATCGGCTAGTGTGAACAGGGGTTGGCCCATGCGCACGGTGGTCCCGCTCGCCAGCCCCTCCACCAACCGCACGCCCGGTGGCACGAAGGCAATGATGGTTGAGCCATGCTGGAACCAGCCCATCTGCTCACCGCGTTTGAGCGCTGCGGCACAGGGGATGTGATTCGGACCCCGGTACCGCAGGTGCAGCAGCACGTTCAGGAAAGTCAGACGGATGCTGGCCACCAGAATGGCCGCGACCGGTACCAGTGTGACGAGGTGTCCGGAAGGCTCCAGCCGCAGACGGATGACGGCCCGTTCGTTCTTGCAGAACAGGTTCTGGATGCGCTGGACGGCGATTGGATTGACGTTCCAGGTATCACCCGAAATATACGAGACCTGCTCGACCCGGCAGTCGCCCGGTGCATGGAAGCGGTGATACATGCCCGCGGTCAGGCGCAGCGTGACGTAGGAGCCTTGCTGGTAGTGCCGCACCAGGTCGCGGTCGGCCAGCAGATCCATGAGCGGGTAGGCATAGCCCTTGGCCTGCAGGCACTCCCCGGCCACGACCTTGCCTGAGGCACCGATGATGCCATCGCTGGGGCTGACCAGCGTGGCCGGGTCCGGGTCGACCGGCCGCGCACCGGGCTTCAGTTCGCGGGTAAAGCACTGGTGCAGACTGCGAAACCGGCTCTGGCTGGCATCACTGAGATCCACGTCACAGAACAGTCGCCACAGGGCGATGGCGGGAACGGCGATGAGCGGATTTTCGATCTTGCTCAGCCAGCCCACGAACAGCGTCAGCCAGCGTCGCGGGATGCGATTGGTCAGCAGGAAGTTGATGTCCTCCTGCTGGACCACCCGGCTGATGGCGGCCCTGACCGTCATGGGAATGTCATTCCCATGCAATAGTTTTCCGAACTCATGAACTCATACCTTTTCGCGGTTCCTGTGGCGTTGGTGGCCTTGTGGGTCGTTTACCGCGGCCGTCAGCGCCTGGCGCTGTCGGCCGCCAAACACCGCTCGCTGGCCGGGCATGCCCGCTGGTCGCGGCGGATTGCGCGCCTGCTGCCCTACTATGAATACTCGGAACAGCGCTTCTTTGTCGCCGACGGCGCACCGCAGGAGGTGGCAACCCGGCGCCGGGCCGGCTTCAAGGCACTCTCCGAATTGTTCGCCGCGCGCTTCGCCCGTTCTGCCGGACTGACGGGCGAAGTGGCGAAGTCGGTGTCCGACATGCAGTTCACCGCCCGCTACCGCGTGCCCTTCCAGTTCAGCCGCATGGTGCGCGAGAACCTCAAGGGCGGCTCCTTCCTGCAGGCCTCCGCGGGCACCCGGCTCACCGATCTTGATGGCAACCAGTTCTATGACCTGGCCGGCTCCTACGGCGTCAATGTGTTTGGCTACGATTTCTACAAGCAGTGCATGGAGCGCGGCGCCGAGCTGGTGCGTGAGCTCGGTCCGGTACTGGGCACCTACCATCCGGTGATGGCCTACAACGTGCGCCGGTTGCGCGAGATCTCGGGGCTGGATGAGGTGTCCTTCCACATGTCGGGCACCGAGGCGGTCATGCAGGCGGTGCGCCTGGCGCGCTACCACACGGGACGGCGCTACCTGGTGCGTTTCTGCGGCGCCTATCATGGCTGGTGGGGCGACGTTCAGCCCGGCGTCGGCAATCCGGCCACCGCCCATGACACCTATACCCTGAAGGACATGAGCGAGCAGACCCTGCGGGTACTGCGCATGCGCCGGGACATTGCCTGCGTTCTGGTCAATCCGCTGCAGGCGCTGCACCCGAATGCCAGCGCACCCAATGACGGGGCGCTGGTGGACAGCGCCCGGCGCGCCGATTTTGATCGCGCGGCCTACAGTGCCTGGCTGCGCCAGCTGCGCGAAGTGTGCACGGCGCGCGGCATCGTGCTGATCTTCGATGAGGTATTCGTGGGCTTCAGGCTGGCCCCCGGTGGCGCACAGGAATACTTCGGCGTGCGCGCCGACATGGTGACCTACGGCAAGACCCTGGGGGGTGGCTTGCCGGTCGGGGTGGTGTGCGGCCGTGCCGAGCTGATGCGACGTTTCCGCGAAAACCGACCCGCCGATGTATGCCTGGCACGCGGCACCTTCAATTCGCATCCGTACGTGATGGGCGCCATGCACGAATTCCTGCAGCGCCTGGAGGGCGAGCCGGTGCAGCGGCTGTACCGCGATCTGGATGCCGTGTGGAATGCCCGCGCCGCGGCGCTCAACGCCCGCTTCACGGCCGAGAGCCTGCCGGTAAGGGTGGCGAATCTGTGCTCCATCTGGACGGTCGGGTACACCCGCGCTTCGCAGTACAACTGGATGTTCCAGTACTATCTGCGCGCGCATGGTCTTGCCTTGAGCTGGGTGGGTACCGGGCGCTTCATCTTCAGCCACAATTACACCGATGAGGACTTCGCCGCAGTCGCCGAGCGCATTGTGGCGGCGGCACGCGACATGGATCGCGACGGCTGGTGGTGGTCCGACCCACTCCTCACCAACCGTGCGATCCGACGCAGGCTGCTGCGCGAGCTGCTTCAGGCCTGGTGGAGCGGTTCTTCGTCGACCGCGCCCAGCGTCACATCATCCATCGGATCGATCAGCTCCCCGCGCAGCAGCGCCAGCGGGGCGCGGTAGTAGAGCATCACATCGTGGAACGGGTCGGTGATGATCTTGGTGAGCCATACCAGGCCCGTCTGCACGTCGCGGATGAAGAACAGCTGCACGGTCCGGAACAGCAGCCCGCCGATTCCGACGCTCAGCCACATGATGCCCACATGGCTGATGAACTCCGCCGGGGTGGTCGGCACCTGGAACAGGCCGAACAGCGTCGGATTCAGCCACAGCACGGCCGGTGAAACCGCCCAGATCGCCAGTAGCACGACCTTGCGCTTCAGGTTGTAGCCGACCTTGATGTCTTCCTTGTGCTCATGGGTGGCGTGATTGACCTTGTCGTAGCCCTTGGGCTCGAAGAAGAAGTGACCCGATTGACGGCTCACCATGGCGACCAGCCACCCGAGCATGGCGGCGATGGTCGGGCTCTTCCAGACCACGGCGTACGAGGCCAGGAAGCTCAGCGCGCTGACCAGGTGCAGTGATTGGTTGATGCGGCTGTGGTGGTAATAACGATGATCGTCCCAGCGTTGGGTTTTAAGCGCCTGCCAAAAACTTTGCATTCCAATACCTCTGGTTCCCTAAACAGTGTTGAAACACCGGCATGAAGCAGATATCTCAAAATATTTACGGGAACATGACGGTTGGGCCTTTTGCGTACTTAATGTGCGCGAAATGTGAAATGCACCCGCCAATGCGGCCCTCGGTCACGGAACCGTCACGAATCCCGGCAATCATGCCCGGCGCATGAGGATCGTCATTGTCACGGATGCATGGCGGCCGCAGACCAACGGCGTGGTGAGTACGCTTGCGCATACCGTGGACTGCCTGCGCAGCTTCGGACACGAAGTTGCGCTGATCACACCGCAGGACTTCCGCACCATTCCCTGTCCGAGCTATCCGGAAATCCGCCTGGCCGTGTTGCCGGGCGCCAGGCTCCGGCGCAGCATCGAGGCCTTCGCGCCCGATGCCGTGCATATCGCCACCGAGGGTTCACTGGGCCTGGCGGCGCGCCGTTACTGCCTGCGCGGCGGTTGGCACTTCACGACCTCGTATCACACGCAGTTTCCGCAATATCTGCGCTCTCGTGCGCCGATTCCCCTGAGCCTCACCTATCGCTGGCTGCGCGGGTTCCATGGCGCGGCCCGCGCCTGCATGGTCAGCACCCGGAGCATGCAGGCGGACCTGGAGCGCTGGGGGTTCCGCAATGTCGTGCGCTGGCAGCGCGGGGTCGATACCGAGCTGTTCCGGCCCCAGCCCAAGCAGTTCCTGGATCTGCCGCGCCCGCTTGCGGTGTATGTCGGACGCCTGGCGATCGAGAAGAACATCGACGCCTTCCTGAGCATGCCTTGGAGGGGCTCGAAGCTGGTGGTGGGCGATGGTCCGGAGCGCGCGCGCCTCCAGGCGAGCTTTCCGGAGGCGGTATTCGCCGGTTATCGCTTCGGCGAGGAACTCGCCGCTTATCTTGCGGCGGGGGATGTGTTTGTGTTTCCCAGCCGCACGGACACCTTCGGACTGGTCAACCTCGAAGCCATGGCCTGTGGGCTGCCGGTGGCGGCCTATCCGGTCACCGGACCCATCGACGTGGTGGAGGATGGCGTGACCGGTGCCCTGGACGAGGACCTGGGCCGTGCCGCGCAACGCGCCCTCACCCTGGATCCTTCCGCCTGCCGCGAGCGTGCGCTGCGCTCCAGCTGGCACCGCTGCACGCGCGAATTTGAGCGCAACCTCACCTGCCTGCGCACTGGCGCGCGCTTATTGGCGGGCAGTGATGCAGGCCTGGAGCGCGCCGGGCAGGTGCTCGGCCAGGTAGTCCAGCGTGGCCCGCACGGCGGGCAGCAGCCCGCGGCGGCCCTGGAAGACCACGTGCAGCACGCCCTGCGGCATAGTCCAGTCGTGTAGCACCGGTTCCAGGCGCCCCGCATCCAGGTCCAGACGCACCAGGCTTTCGGGCAGCAGCGCGATGCCGGTGCCGGCCAGCGCGGCGGTGCGCAGGACCACAAAGTCGTGGCAGATCAGCCGGGGCGCAATCTCCAGCCGCACGGTCTCCTGGTTCGGCCCGGTGAGCTCCCAGCGTTGGACATCGGTCTCGGGCGCGAACCCCAAGGTGGCATGGGCCTGCAGTTCCTCGGGGCGCTGGGGGCGGCCCGCGCGGTCCAGATAGGCACGCGAGGCCACCAGCAGTTCGCGCGCCTGCCCGTAGCTGCGCATCACCAGGCCGTCCTCGCCGCTGGGATGAGTGCGCACCCGCAAGGCCAGGTCGAACCCCTCATTCAGGATGTCCACACGGCGATTGCTGGCATGCAGCAGCAGCCGTATGGACGGATAGCGGGCAAAGAACGGCGGCAGCAGCTCCCCGAGCGGGTGTTGAGCCAGGGACACCGGACAGCTCATGCGTACGATGCCCCGGGGCTCGGCCCGCGCGAATTCCACGGCGGACTCGGCGGCCTCGGCCTCGCCGAGCATGGCGGTGGCGTGGCGGTAGACTTCCTGACCGATGTCAGTGACCACGAAGCGACGGGTGGAGCGGTTGACCAGTCTGACATTCAGCCGCGTCTCCAGCTCAACCACATGCCGCGACAGCCGTGACTTGGGAATGGCCAGGGCCCGGCCTGCGGCCGCATACCCCCCGTGCTCGACCACCTTGGCGAAGTAGTAGAAGTCATCCAGGGATTGCATGGCTTATATTAACACCAAAATTGGAACGAAATGTTCCATTCACCCAGGATTATCGTTCATCGTTCCATGGAGTAGCCTTCGTACATCCTCCAACCCTCAGGAAGACCCGTATGAAGCTGCTACACATCGACTCAAGCATCCTCGGTGACAATTCCGCCAGCCGTGCGGTCTCCCGGGAAATCGTGGCCCGCTGGCAGAAGGCGGTTCCTCACCTGCAGGTCGAGCACCTGGACCTGGTGGCCAATGAGCTGCCGCACCTGACCGGGCACCATCTGGCGCAGATGCAGGTGGCCGAGTCGCGCGATGCGCAGATCCTGGCGGACTTCATGGCGGCGGATGTCGTCGTGATCGGCGCCCCGATGTACAACTTCGGCATCTCGACGCAGCTGAAGTCCTGGATTGACCGCGTGGTCGTGGCCGGCAAGACCTTCAAATACGGTCCGAACGGCCCGGAGGGCCTGGTGCATGGCAAGCGCGTCATCATCGCCATATCGCGCGGCGGGGTGTATCCGGACCAGGCACCGGCCGAGCACGCCGAGTCGTATCTGAAAATCATATTCGGGTTCATCGGCGTGACCGATCTG
>Ga0210385_10000496_pt1 | contig 27959 bp, 24 predicted proteins | sample IncBWH26OmetaG_FD_160107 | JGI IMG/M metagenome (GOLD analysis project Ga0210385, IMG submission 160107) | Forest soil microbial communities from Barre Woods Harvard Forest LTER site, Petersham, Massachusetts, United States - Inc-BW-H-26-O ...
GGATGGATTCAAACCCTACATCGCGGCCATTGAAGACCATTTCGGGGCGGACGTTGACTTCGCCCAGCTCGTGAAGTTGTACGGAAGTGCGGACGGCGAGGGGCCAGACTGGTATTCGCCATCGCGTGTTACAGCGACGATCCCTACTCCGATCATCGGCAACCCGCACCCCACACGAATCTCCACGAGTCATGTTGAAAGGGCGAATTTGAGCATACGCACCCATCTGCGGCGCTTTACGCGGTTGACCTTGGGATTCAGCAAGGCGCTGGAACATCTGAGTGCCGCCGTGAATCTCTATATGGCTTTTTTCAACCTCTGCCGCGTGCATTCGACTCTCCGAGTCACCCCGGCGATGCAAGCTGGAATCGCCGATCACGTTTGGTCCGTCACCGAGCTTCTAACATGGGCGAGCGCATAAGCAAATGGAGCGCCATTCACATCCGCTCGCCACCAACCCTCACACACAATTAGCCCAGCACCCGCGTGGAGGCTCGGCAAGACCGAGACAATTCAAAGTGAAAGGCGTTGAGTCAAAAACGCCACTGCAAGCCGCGTGCGCCGCGTTATGGCAGAAAGGCCTCGGGGCTCCCGCAGAAAGCGCGGGAGCCCCGAGCTACATCAGGCAGCCGGAGACCTCAGCGGTATTGGGCCGAAGCTACGCCGGTGGAGACTAGGAACCCAGAGGCTACTTTCCGGTGTAGTACTGAAAGGCCGCCCAATAGAAAGGCTTTTGATACACGGTGTTCGAGTGAAGCAGAGACAGCTTGGCGTCTCTCAACGCACTGGCTGGATCGTCGCCTTTGCCCAGGCGATCGTAGAAGCGGTCCATCAGCTGTGCCGTCGACGCATCGTCAACTTCCCAGAGCGCGGCGATCACTGCGCGCGCTCCCGCGCGCAGGAAGGCCCAGGAAAGGCCCACGAGCCCCTCACCGGAGTATGTCCGCGAGCCGGCACCGTGGCAGGCAGAGATCGTCACCAGTGCACCATTCAACGGATATTTCACGATGTCGCGTCCATAGAGCTTGTAGGCGTCGCCTTGCCTGGAAAGGATCACGGCGGACTCGAGCGGAGTCGCTTCGCTGGATGTGCCGTGCGCGACGAAATGGATGTAGGAGAATCGCGCGGGCTGACTTGCCATATAGGCTTGCGGTGTCGCTTGGCCTCCCGTGATCACAGTCGTCTGCTGCGACGAGAAGTGTTTTTCGATGTCGGCGATCTCGGCGCCTGCTTGCGGGAGTGCAGGGAAGTCGGCGCTCGGCGAAACGGGGTCGCCGATCAACAGCAACTTGCCGCGCGGGGACGGATTGGAGGACTGCTTTGCAGCGAGAAATATGGGAGAGCTGGCGTTGATCACGCTTACGTCGTCGATCCAGTAATGAGGCGTGGGCGATCCGACGGGCAGCGCTTCGAAGTTCAGGGCAAAGAGGGTGCCGTCCGGTACGATCACCACGCGCGATCCCCTGGGGATCAAGCCGGCGGCCGGCTGAACGAGCAGCGTATAGAGCTGGTGACCGTCCGGGTTATTCGTTGAGAGCGGATCGCGCGGCCCGAGCAGCGCCTCGCTATAGGAGCGTACGAGGGAATCGATCTGGTCCGCTGCGGGGAGAGTGAAAAGCCGAGTGGGGCCTGCCGGCTGAATTGCCCACAGATAGGAATGGCGGCGGCCGAGCCAATAGCAAAGTATGATGGCGTGATTTTGCTTCGCCGCATGGCTCCAATCGATCGAGGCGAGGTTACTGGCCGAGGCAGAGAGGCCGAGGCCTTCGACGAGCGTTTGGGCGCGAGGGAGGCTGGCGATACCAAGGGCCTGGCCCGTCCTGTGCTGCGCGACGAGAAACTCCACGTAATCGTCGTAGAAATCGATCGCATTAGATAGGAAAGAGAGCCGCAACTCTTCCTGCTGGACGGAGGCGCGCGCCGTTTCAACGGTTGCAATCGCGCTGCGAAATTCCTTTTCGGCTTGCGCCGATTCGCCACCTTCGGAGTAGACGGTGGCAAGGCCAGCCTGCGCCTCCCACCTTACGGAGGGGCCGGCGGCGGGATCATTCATGAGCGTAGTGAGGATTTGCTCGGCTCGGACGCGGTTCTGTTTCTCACTTTCGATGCGTGCTTCGATCAGTTCGGCGGAGATCTCGTTGACGCGGTCGTGAATCGCGCGGCTCTGCGTAAGGGCCCGCCGGCCGTAGGAATCGGCGGCGTCAAGCCGGCCTTCGGAGAGCGAGACTGCCGCGAGCCCGGCGAGCGAACTCACGATTTGGCTGGGTTGATTCAGCTTCCCGGCCAGATCGAGCGCCTGGCGGAGATCGGTCTCCGCAGCGGGATAGTCACGAAGATAGGCGTGAAGTTCGCCGACGTCGATTGCCCAGATCAATTGGGAGGCAGGCGAACCTTGATTGGCCGCGGACCGCTCCGCCTGTTCAAAGAGGTTGAGCGAACCTTCGTAGTCGCCAAGTTCAAAAAGGCCCCAGGCCATGTTGCCGAGGATATTGGTGGTGGAGCCTTCCGCCCCGACCGATTGAGAAAGCTGCAGAGCGGTGCGATTTAGCTCAAGGGACGCGTCATAGTGTTCCTGCTGCGTGGAGATGAGTCCCAAGCTGCCCAGCGAAGCCACGTCCAGGAACGGGTCGTTGCGCTGGCGTGCGATCTGCAGAGCCGCACGGTAGGACGACTGCGCGCCTTCGGCGTCGTTCTGCAGAAGATCGAGGGTGCCCTTTCTGAGCGCAACTTCCCCGAGCAGCTCCGGATGATATTGCGACGCGAGCGTCTGCGCGTTGGCAAGGAACCGGGTGGCATTTTGGAATTCATACAGATAAGCAGAGGCGCTGCCTTCCGTGAGCTGCCGCCAGACGGCGACATCGCTGGTTGCGAGCGATTCAGGAAGGGCAGGGCTCAATAGGTCGAGCGCTTGCTGATTCGAGCGTTTGCGAAGAAGCGCCTCCGCCTTGAGCGTGGTGAACTTCCAATGCCACTCGGTGGCTGGATCGGGAAATTCTTTCAGCCCTCGATCAGCCGTGCCAAGAACGGCACTCAAATCGCCGCGCTGGAGCTGGAGGCGAGCGTTATCGTACGACTGCGTTGCGGAAGCAACCGGGCCCCGATGGCAGCCACTCATGAGTATGGGCAGTGCAACTGCCAGAAAGACTATGGCCAGGTGTTGCCATTGACCGTCCCCCCAACAACCGCGGCATCTGCGGTAACAGGGGAACCGAGTTCGAGGCGCAGCATGGTGAGAGTTCGAGTGCCATGCTTGGCGACGATCTCTCCGACGAATACTTTCCCAAATTGCGGCACAATGAAGACGTGTCCGTGACGCTTCACGCCGGGGCAGTCCACCTTCATGTTTTTCACGAGAGAACAAAGCAATGCCCCATGCGCTTCAGGAACGGCCTGCTTCAATCCAGCCTGGTAAGGGTCTTCCGCCATTTTGCGGAATTCGGTGTCGGTTTCAAACTCTTTTCGGAGCGCCTCAAAGGTATCAAGGCGCGAGAAAAGATTGTGATTCAGTTCCACATCGACAGGACAGCCGGCGATTCGCAGATTTTCAAACTTACTGCCGAGGAAGAGGATGTGCGGCTCGTGATGCTCCGTAGGATGTTGGGAAGAGATGCGCGCCACGAGGCGGTCTGCCGTGACCATATCCAGGATATTCAGGCCCTCGATGGTCGAGGTGACCAGCGTGGTATATGATTCATCCTTTTTGTTTTGGCTGCCGGAGACGTGGGAATAGGCCGCGTCGAAGGCTACGAACTCCTCGAACTTGAAGTTGTTGATGCGTGAATTGCCGTGGCCGCCCGAGATCGGGAGCGCGGTGGCGGCCTGCACCTCGATCTGACGCTGCACGGGACGATCGAACTGCGCGCTGAGTCCGAACGCGTGGGCATTGTAATGGTAGGTCTTTTTGAACACTGTTTCGCTCATGGATTCGCCTTTATCAGTTCAGTCTGTGAGGGCCTAGTTCGCGTAGGTGAGTGAGAAACGAGACCGTCCGACTTCGGTGGCCTGCGAAGCCGTGCCCTGGGAAGCACGGCCGCGAATCACCAACTCGTAGTTGCCCGGAATCAACCGTCCTGCTGGAACGAGAATCTGAACGGTGTTCCTGGCCTCGTCGGCGGAAACTGCCAGCGAAAACTGCAAAGCACCTGCCGCGTTTTCTACGTCGAGAGTATACAAAGAAAATGACGGCTGCGGTGGTACATCTACGTAAAGCGTGAACGGGAGTTCGCGCTTCGCAACGACGGGCACAGACGCCTCGCCCCGGGAACTTCCACTCAAGAGCGAGAATGAGGCGATGGAACTTGGCGCATTGGCGGTTGCCAAGGAGGATTCCATTCGTGGGATGGTGACGAGCGATTCATAGCCGACGACGCACAGAAGTACCGCGAGTGCGGGCGCGGCGATGGCCGGGCGAAAGAGCGCGTCCAGCCAGCTGGTGCGGGGCCTTGAACTTTGGGGCGCGGCGGCAGCCGGGAGGGATTCGGCGCGGAGAGCCTCTTTAGCATTGGCAACGAAGATGGCCCCGGCTTTGACCTCAGCGGCGCACTCTGCGCAGCCCATGAAGTGGTCCTCGAATTCGTCGCGAACGCCTTCCGACAGCTCTCCCAGAAGGTATTGCTCGACGGCCTTCATTTGTAAAGCTTGCGTGTGATTCATTCTTTTTCTTTTCTCTAGCTAATAGTGCAGTTCAGGTCCAAATCGTTTCGCCCCGGATACGCCCAGGTGCGTATGTAATTGATTTGAAAAGAGCTTCAGTAGCTCTCGCAGGGCTAGGGGCCCGCCAAGCCTGCGTCCTTCTGATATTCCTCCTTGAAACTCTGCTTGGCCCGATGGAGGAGGACGCGGAGGTAGTCGCGCTCGACTCCGAATTCGCGACACACCTGATCCTTATCCTTTTCCTCCAGGAACATCGCCCGCAGGAGTCTGCGGTCTTTCTCCGAAAGTCGGTCGAGAACTTGTCGCACCTGAGCGCAGGTCTGCTCGGTGACCAGGTAGTCGTCGAGGTCGATTGTATTGTCGGGAAGGTCGGGAGGGTCGTCCTGACTCTGAGGATTTCGCGCCCCGGAACGATAGAACTCCAGTAAGACATTGTTGCAGACGGAGTTAACGAACGATCCTAGCTTTTCCGGTTCGCGGATGCCCGTCCCGCTGCGAATGGCGGTGAGGACGCGGACGAAAGTTTCCTGCTGGGCGTCTTCGATGGCCTGCTTTGAATTGAGGCGCGATCTCAGCTTGATATGAAGCAGATCGCGGAAATAGGCCACGAAGTGGCTTTCCGTCTGGGCGTCGCGATCCTGGAGACGGCGGAAATAGGCCCTGTCAAATTCAAAAAAGTCCACCCCCATCCTCCGCCTAGAGCCAGAGTATATCCTCGCGGATTGAGACGCGCAATGAACCGAGGGGTCGGCGCGGAGCGTGTGCTGGTTGCAAGGGGATGAAAAAGTGAAGGCAAAAAAAGCTATGCCGGAATGAAACGATTGGGCGCACGTCAGCACTATTACGGTGACAAGGCAAATGCATCACCTGAGCTGATGCGGGCACCTGTCAGGCAGACCATCCGATCCCCGGTCCCCCAACGGCAAGCGGATGGTCTGCCTCCCCCCTTTTTTTGCAAAAGGGGTGCGCCTACGAGTGCGAGAAGGAGCGATACATGCAAACGGAAGTTGTGACCGAAAATGTTCCTCAAGCGGCCTGGTTGAACCGGCCGGCGTCAGGCCCTGCGCTTTTCGGGGCGGATCGCGAAGCGGCGCAAGCGATGTCCAACATTCGCGCGGTGGGCTTCATTGCCAAGCCGGAAAACGTGAGCGATCTGGCGAAATGCCTGGGTGGCCCGATCATGAAACTACTACGACAAGCGCCGGGTTTTGCGGGCGCGATCATTCTTAGCTCCCACGCCGAACGGCGGAAGGTGACGGTGCTGAGTTTCTGGGACACGCAAGCTCAGGCCACGCGCACGCGCTGGGAGGATTTCACTTCCGTCTGCAATCTGATTTATCCGCTGGTGGATGCTTGCACTCGAGTGCAGACGTTTCAGGGAATGCTGCCTGGAGCTTGCGGCAAGTCCGCGGACTGAAGGGCTGGCGCAATTCCAAACACTTTTATCGGGGAGTAAGAAATGCAGATCAATATACGCGTAGCCGCTCCGGCAGCAGAAAACGGGAACGGAAGGTTCATCATGAACGAAAAGTTTTCGCAATCGTCCAGTGCTTCGACGTCATCCTCCTACGGGATCATCCGGCAAATTCGCTGCGACGCCAAGGATTGCGGGGGAGCAGCTGTGCTGCGTTTCGGAACGCACCTTTTCTGCCTGGAACACCTGGTGGGATATTGCCACGCGCGCCTGGAAGTGTGCCAACGCGAAATCAGCAAGGGTGCGATGCCCGCATCCGCCGATCCGACGAGCAGCAACCGGTTTTTGGAGGAGTGCACGTCCAGGGTGGCTGGTTTTTTAATGGCGCGGCCAGAGCTGCAGAATATCGATCGGGCGCGGCTGCTCGACGTGCTGCTCTGGGCGGCGGAATTGGACGGAAAGGGCACGGCGTCCGGGCCGAAGCTTAGTGTTGTTTCCGGCGGCGGGAGCGACGCGTGAGATTGCGGCGGGCGAGGCGTGAGCGATTGTTTAGTTTGCCGGAATGAATTGCAGCGTGAAAGCTGTCGAGGGATCGAAGGGTTTCTCGATGACCTTCAGGTCGGTGAGTTGCGCGTACATCGAGTTCCAGCGGTCGGCGGTCATGGAGCCGATCTTGACGCCGCTTGCGGGATCTCCGGTGATGAAATTGCCGTCGCGCAAGGCCTGCCAGGTGAATTGCATCCACTGAGGATTCAAGGCCGGATTGAGCTTCGCGATGGCCGCGTTTGTGGAGGTGGGGTCCTGTAAGTAATCGATCCATCCTTTGATCGAAGCACGCACGAAGCCGGCGACGACCTGCGGATGCTGCGCGATGAGCGATTGCGAAGTGAACGTCACACGGTAGGGACTGTAGCCGGCGTCGCTTGTGAGCATGACGCGCGTATCAATGCCGGCCTGCTTTGCGAAAAACGGCTCGGACGTGGCGAAGGCCTGCTGGATGTAGTTGGGGTCTGCGATGAAATTGGCGATGTTGAACATGGCCGGAACTTCGTGGACGTTGGTGAGGTTGTAGCGCTTCACCAGAAATTCAAACCATGTGGAGCCCGCCTGGACGGCGACGGTATGGCCGTTCAAGTCGGCGAAGCTGTGAATCGGCGAATTCTGGCGGACCATGATTCCTTGCGGATCGTGTTGCATGGTGGCTGCGATGGCCACGAGCGGCTGGCCGTCCGCGACGGATTCGAGGATCTTGTCAGAGCCGATCATTCCAAAGTCCGCGGCGCCTGCGGCGACTTGCTTGGGCACCGAGACGTATGGGCCGCCGGGCAGAATCGTTACGTCGAGTCCTTCCGCTTTGTAATAGCCGTTTACCAGGGCGTCGTAGAAGCCACCGTGTTCGGGCTGGGGATACCAATCGGCTTGCAGCGTAACTTTTGTGAGGCCGTTGTCCGAGGGATGTTTGCAGCCGGCGGCGAGCAGCGAAGCTGCGAAGAGAAAGGCGAACGCGCGGAAAAATCGGCTGCCCATAACGCAGAGTAACACAGTGTTTTGCTGAGGCTGCCGCGATTTTCGCGCGGCGCTTTGCGGGCGCGGGGGTTCGTGATTCCGCCGAGTTCGCCCTGTGCTAAGATTCGACATGGCGGCAAACTCAGGCCCTCGCCCCGGTTCCCCTGCGTTCGACGAAGACTGCATGCGTGAGATTTGCCGTTTCACCGCGCGCACCCTGGAAACACCCAATCCCGTTCCTTTTGGTGCATTGATCGTCGATTCGCGCACGGGCAAGCGGCTGCTGCGCGCGACCAATAACGTCCTCCGCGAGAACGATCCTTCCTCCCACGCCGAGTTGCGCGCTGTCCGGCTCGCCTGCAAAAAATTAAAAATTCGCAGCCTTGCCGGCTACACGATGTATACAACGTGTGAGCCCTGCCCGATGTGCATGTCGAACGCGCTGTGGGCGCGACTGGATCGAGTGGTCTTCGGCGCGACGATCAGCGACGCCAGCCGGCATTGCAATCAAATTCACATTTCCGCAAGAGAAGTTGCGCGGCGTTCGGACATGCCCTGCAAGGTCGATGGCCCGGTGGAACGCGCGCTTTGCAATCAACTTTTTGAGCATCCGAATATGCAGAAGGCTTTTCGCACCTGGTCCGCGACCAAAGGCTGCGGCAAGCGAAAGTAATTGGGAAGGAGCTGCACATAGCCGTGGATCACGCGCTTGCGCTCGCTGCGCTGCTGGGCGACGAAACTCGCGTGCTCACGCAGCCGCAGATTGTGGAGCAGCTTTCGCGTGACTTTTACTGGTACTCGCCCGTGCTTCGAAAGCAGTTGGACGGCAAAGTGGCCGACCTCATCGTCCAGCCGCTGAGCACTGAGGAAATCCTAAGGATCTTTCGTTACTGCGAATCGCAGAACCTTCCTGTGACGATTCGTGGCGCCGGTACCGGAAACTACGGTCAGGCCGTGCCGATTTGCGGCGGCCTTGTGGTCGATCTTGCGCGGATGGATATGATTGAGCAGATTCTGCCGGAAGGCGTAGCCGTATGCCAACCGGGCGCGCGGCTGGGCGCGATCGAAAACGAAGCGCGCAAATCGGGCTGGGAGCTGCGGTGCTATCCGTCGACCATTGTGAAAGCCACGGTCGGAGGATTTCTTGGAGGAGGATCCGGCGGGATCGGGTCGGTTGCTCACGGCGGTCTACGCGATTTCGAAACAGTGCGCGAGATTGAAGTTGTGACGATGGAACGCGAGCCTAGGCTCATTCGCCGCCAGGGCGCGGACGTTCACGAAATTCTGCACGCCTGGGGCACGAACGGAGTGATCACGCGCATTTGGCTGGCGTTGACGCCGGCTGTCGAGTGGTCGCAATGCGCCGTGGCTTTCGAATCGCACGATGCCGCGTTCGATTTTGCAGAGGAAGTGGCCAACGACGAGCGCTGGACGAAGCGCTTGGTTACGACATTCGAGTGGCCGATTCCGTCGTTCTTCACGCCGATCCGGCAGTGCGCGCCAGACGGCAAGGCGCTGATCTTCGTTCTGATTGCCTCATCACAGCTGGCGGATCTCGAAACGGCTGCGAGAAACGCAGGAGGCGACATTACCTATTCCGCTGCTTACGCGGGCCTGCGCACGCGTCCTCTGCTTTCCGATTACACCTGGAACCACACGACGCTATGGGCAATGAAATCCGACGAAGCGTACACCTATCTCCAATGTGGGTTCGATCCAGACCGCGTTCGCGATCAAATGCGAGCGCTGAAGGATCGATTCGGATCGCACTTTTTGTTTCACATGGAGTTCATGAAGATCGGGACCGGGCGCGTAATCCCGGGAGCGATTCCCGTGGTTTATTACACAACTGAAGCGAGGCTGAACGAAATGATCGATTTTTGCCGTGAAATCGGAGTGTCGGTTGCAAATCCGCATGTGAACAATGTGGAAGGCGGCGGACGATATCGCCCGGACAACGTCCAACTCGTGGCGAAATATCGATACGATCCAAAGGGACTGATGAATCCGGGGAAAATGATCACATTTAAGCGCGAGGCCGACGCTCTATGAAGACGTGGGTTCCGGACTCGCGCAACTTCGCCTATCTCAACTGGAAGCAGGTGGACGCGTTGCCGCGCAAATCCACGCTGTTGATTCTGCCCACTTCGGCAATCGAACAGCACGGCCATCATCTGCCGCTTGCCACTGACGCGCTGATCAACAATCTATTGCTCGGACACGCGCTTGCGAAATTGCCGGCCGATTTGCCGATTTATGCGCTGCCTGCGGTGCACTATGGAAAAAGCAACGAGCACACTGATTTTCCCGGAACTCTTTCGGTGAGCTCGACAACTTTTATGGTAGTGCTTCGCGATATCGGAGCGAGCCTGGCGGGCGCCGGCTTCAAGAAGCTTGTTCTCTACAATACGCACGGCGGCAATAGGTCTCTCGTGGACGTGATGGCTCGCGACCTTCGCGCGGAATTCGGGCTAACGACTTTCGCTCTTCACGGATCGGGCGGCATCCAATTCGAGGGCCTGAATCCTCAGGAGCGGGCATACGGCTTTCATGCCGGCGAAGTGGAAACCGCGCTGCTGCTGGCAGGCATTCCGGAGCTGGTGGATCGTTGCGCGTACACCTCGAATTACATCGCCGACATTTCGAATCCGGCTACGCTGCTGCCCGAAGGCGGGCCCGCGACTTTCGCCTGGCTCACGCGCGACATCGCCGAAAGCGGCGTGTTAGGTGATCCGACCGCAGCCAGCGCGGAAAATGGCGCGCGCTGGATCGAAGAGTCGGCTGCCAAGCTCTCCGTGGCGCTCACGGCCATGTATCACTACACGGACCGCCGGCCCACATGAAGGAGCCGACTTGGGTCGACTGCGGTGGCGTTCGACTGGAGCGCGGTGTGCGGTGCCGTCTCCCTGACAGTACGGAGCTTGTCTCCGATCATTATTATTCCGTCGAACCCGGCCCGCAGCCCACGCTTCTAATGCGCCAGCCCTACGGGCGCGATATCGCATCGACGGTCGTTTACGCGCACCCCGTATGGTTTGCGCGACATGGCTTCAACGTGGTGATTCAAGACGTGCGCGGCCGTGGAGATTCCGGCGGCGAGTTCTATCCTTTTCGTCACGAAGCTCGCGACGGTGCTGAAACGATTGCGTGGCTGCGCCAGCGTCCGGAATGCAACGGACGCGTCGGCATGTATGGATTTTCCTACCAGGGCATGACGCAGCTCCTCGCGGCGGCAGAGCAGCCAGAAGGACTTGATTGCATCGCGCCCGCGATGACGGCGCACGATCTGTATCAGGGCTGGTTCTATCGCAACGGGGCGCTGCGTTTGGCTTCGACACTTAGCTGGGGCTTGCAGATGCTGAAGGCAGACACGCGCCACGCACAACTGCGAGAAGCGAGCGACCGCCTCGAACAAGCATGGACAAATCTTTCATCGCAGACGAACGTGCTGCCTATTCGCGCGCATCCTGCACTGCACGGCGAGGGGCTTCCGCGATATGTTCTCGATTGGCTCGACCATGTGGAACCCGATGACTACTGGGCATCGCTTGACGTGAGCAAGACGTTCGGCAAGATTTCCGTGCCCGCGCTGCATGTCTCCGGCTGGTACGACACTTATCTCGGCGGAAGCGTCGATGGCTTTCTAGCGCTGCGCGGGGGAGCGGGTTCCGCTAAGGCGCGTGACGGCCAGTATCTGATTGCAGGACCGTGGATTCATATTCCATGGGGTGATCGCGCGGTCGCGGCTGATTTTGGACCGGCTGCGCTGCTCGATACGGATGAGATTCATCTTCGCTGGTTCAATCACTGGCTCAAAGATTCAGGCGAATTCAGCCGTGAGCCGCGCGTGCACTATTTCGTGATGGGAGCAAATCACTGGCGCGCCGCTGAAGAATGGCCGGCCGCAACGAATCATCTGCTTTATCTTCATAGCGAAGGGCGCGCAAACTCCCGGAAAGGAAACGGCAGCCTCTCCGTTGAGCCTCCGACATCGGGCGGGGCGTGCGATGTCTTCGTATGCGATCCCGAGGTGCCCGTGCCTGCACCCGGAGCGTTTGGCGCAAGCGGGCAGTTCGATCAGAGCGCCGTCGAATTAGGAAACAATCTTCTCGTCTATACATCGCAGCCTTTGCCGCATCCGATGTTGGTGTTCGGATCTCCGCGCGTGCGACTGCACTGCGCCACGTCAGCGCGGCACTCGGACTTTACCGCCAAGCTGATTCGCGTGACGCCAAACGGCGCCGCGGAATTTCTCTGCATAGGTATTTCGCGGTCGAGTTATCTGTTCAGGCGGCAATCTTACGAAGCGGACAAAATCTACGAGTGGAACTTTGCGCTCGAGCCGACATGCTGTCTGTTTTCCGCCGGCGATCGCATCCGCCTGGAAATAGCCAGCAGCGCATTTCCTCTTTACGATCGTAATCCGGGAACCGACGTGCCTTCTTGCGAAGCGACGTCGTGGGATTGGCAGCGCTCAACGCAGGTTGTCTTTCACACGCCGGATCACGCCTCGGTGCTGGAATTGCCCGTAAGCGAGGCCGCGGAATGAACGAGGCTCACGGCGTCCCGCAGATCGAGTTTTCCAGTGTCGTCAAGACGTACGGCAGCGGCAGGGTCATTCTCGATTCGCTTGACCTGATGATTCACAAACGCGAATTCGTCACTCTCCTTGGGCCCTCCGGATGCGGTAAATCGACTGTCTTGAAACTGATTTCCGGTCTCACTCGGCCCAGCGCGGGATTGATCCGCATCGACGGCATGACGCCAGAGAACGCGCGCGCGACTGTTTCTTTTGTATTTCAGGACGCAACGCTGCTGCCCTGGCGAAGCGTTCGAAAAAATGTGGTGCTTGGACTTGAGCTGGAAGGCCTTGCTGCGCCACGCCGTGCGCAGAAGACGGCCGAGTTGCTGGAGCTGGTCGGCCTTGCGGATGTTCAGGATGCCTATCCTCGGGAGCTTTCCGGCGGCATGAGGATGCGGGTTTCGATTGCCCGCGCGCTGGCCACCAGCCCTCGGCTGCTCCTGATGGACGAGCCGTTTGCCGCGCTGGATGAGATGACTCGCGATCGTCTCGATGAGGAGCTACTTCGGCTTCGCGATGAGCAGAAGTGGACCGGCGTCTTTGTGACGCACTCCGTTGCGGAAGCGGTCTTTTTGTCGACACGCATCATCATTCTCGCGCCGAATCCGGGCCGCGTGCACGCCATCATTCCGATTGAGTTCCCGTTTCCACGGGGGGCCGCGCTGCGAGAGACCAGCGAATACGAGGAACTCGTGGTGAACACGTCGCATATTCTGCACCAGGCGCTCAGTGCATGAAAAAGAATGCGATTGCCGTCTGCAACGCGGTCGCTGGTTTTGTGGCGCTGCTCGTCCTGTGGCAGCTGGTGATCTGGATATTCCGCGTGCAGCCCTACATGCTTCCTGCGCCGCTGGCGGTCGCCCGGGCTTTGCGCTCGCGATTTTCAGACGTCCTTTCCGCGCTCGCGATCACGGCTGAAGAGTCCTCCGCCGGTCTCGCCGCGAGTATCGTGGTGGGCGGAATGCTGGCGCTGATATTCGCGCAATGGCGATGGCTTCGAAAGATGCTCTACCCTTACACGGTTTTTCTGCAGACGGTGCCGATTGTGGCGATTGCTCCGCTGATCTTAATGTGGATCGGCGGAGGCGCGGTTGCGGTCGCGTTCGTGGCGTTCATCATTTCACTGGCGCCGGTGATCGCAAATACCACGCAAGGCCTGATCAGCGTGGACGAGAACCTGGTGCATCTCTTTCTGATGCATAACGCTTCGCGCGCGCAGTTGCTTTTCAAGCTGAGGCTTCCTCATGCGATTCCCTCGCTTTTTGTGGGAGTGCGCATCGCAAGCGGCATCGCCGTAATTGGCGCGATTACGGGCGAACTTTACGCAGGCTCGGGCACCGTGGGCGGGGGCGGGCTTGGCTATGCGATTCTTTACGCGTCGTCACAACTGCAAACGGACTATCTATTCGCGCTGGTGCTGGCTGCCATCGCTCTGGGTCTGGCGTTCTATTTCATCGTGGATTTTCTGGAATGGCATTTTTTGCATCGGTGGCACGAATCGGCCCGCGCACCCGAAACAGATTGAGGCGCGAAGCGAATTGTGTGGAGGAGGAGCGATGTTGCGGTTGGAGACTGAGGCCGGCTGGTGGCTGGTCACGCACCCCGATCATGCGCGCCTTGCGGGAGCGTTTGCGGAGCGATGGGGAAACGAAGAGTTTCTCCCGCTCTGTCCGAGAGACCGCGTTTTGAAGGGCATCGCGCGGCATGATGACGGCTGGCTGGCGCGCGACGCGGCTCCAGAGATTACGCGCCAGGGGAAGCCGAGCGCATTCTCCGTTGAGCTTGTGGGGAAATATTCAGCGTTCGAGGAAATCAATCTGGCGGATTACCTGGCGGTGCGTGGGCGCGCGCTCAGGCTGATTGCTCAGGAAGATCCTTACGCCGCGATTCTTGTAGCGATGCACACGCACAGTCTGCTCACTGACCACGCCGACCGGTCAACGATTACGCCGGAGCATCTGCCGCTGCTCGATCAATTTCTGGGCGAACAGACCCAGTTTCGACAATCGCTACGCGAGCGGATCGATGCGGATGCAACAATTGCGGCCGATCAAAAGTCAGAGGCTGCGATTCTGGATCGATTCCATTTGCTTCAGGCCACGGATAATCTCTCGTTGCTCACCTGCGTGGATTTTGTGGCTCCGTCGAACTTGTTGCACGCTCTGCCGCTGCGCAACGGCACCGGGGCGAGAGTGAATGTGACGCATCGAGGGACGCGCCAGTTCGAGCTGTCGCCCTATCCGCTGGACGAATCGCCGCTGACCTTTGCCTTTCCGGCACGGCACGTTCGGGGCAAGACGTTCGGTTCGCGCGAGGAACTGCGCGAGGCTTACGCGGCGGCGCCATCGGAGATGCTGACCGTAACGATCTGCGCTGGTTAGAAAAGCTTCGCCGGGGGGAGAATTCGCTTCGGAAGATATGCGGAAACCGTGAAGACCGGTTCGTTCACGACCTGGCTAAGGCGCAGATGCATTGCCACGCTGCAAAGAATGTAGGCGTGAACTTCCGTGAAGCCCCATTTCTCGACGAGCAGATCGATCATTCGCGAAGTTGCCGCGCGTGCGGCAGCGGTGGCGTCCACGCCCGATTCGATGAGAATCCATGAGGCTCCTGCGCCGGAGGCCAAATCGTATTCGCCGGCCGAGGGTGATTCAGCCAGCGGGGAGGCGAGCGAACGATTCTTGTGCAGGTGGAAACGGAGACTGGCGTCAACGGGACACTCGATACCGTTGATGCAAACTTCGCCGTCCCCCTGGGCAGCGTGCGCATCGCCCACGGAGAAAAGCGCGCCCTCGTTCATCACCGGCAGATAGAGCGTGGCGCCGGAGCAGAGGTCGCGCACGTCCATATTTCCGCCGAACGCTCCCGGCGGACGCGTGCGAAATTCGCCGTCCTCCGCGGGTGCAACGCCCATCACGCCGCAAAATGGACGCAGCGGAACAATTGCGGGCGCGAGCGAGCGCGTGACGTCGGCCTCCAGCTCCCAGGGAAATAGAAATGGCTCCGTGAAACGGTCCTTCAGAAAACCGAGGCCGCCGATCACGCTCGACCATCCCCAACCTTTATGCGCGATTTTAAGTACGTCGACTTGCAACACGTCGCCCGGTGCCGCGCCTTCGATGTAGACCGGGCCGGTGAGCGCATGAATCAGGCCGCGGTCGATGGCGAGAAACTGCGCGACGGTCATACCGGGATGCACTTGTGCGCCGCTGGAATCGAGACACTCGAAATGAACCGTATCGCCGGATTCAATTACAAGGCGCGGCGGAAGCGCGCGATTCCAGCGCGAGTGAGTTGGGCGCGCGGAAAGGGCGTGCTCGGGCACGTTTAGGGATGGACCTCGACGGACATTTGCACTTCGACGAGCGCGTTGCGAGGAAGGGCGCTGACACCGATGGCAGCGCGGACGTGGCGTCCTGTTTCGCCGAATATTTCGATCAGTATGTCCGACGCGCCGTTGATCACTTTGGGTGAGTCCGGAAAGCCGGCGACGGCGTTCACGTAGCCGTTTACGGCGACGACGTTTTTGACGGCATTCAGCGAGCCGAGTTCCTCGCGGAGAATTGCCAGATGTAAGAGCGCGCAGGCGCGGGCGGCGGAATAGGCTTCGTCGAGCGTGCGATCGAGGCCGACGGTGCCTGCAATAACGCCATCCTGCGCGGTGGAGATGACGCCCGCAAGATGAAGAATGGCGCCGACCCTTCTTGTGTGGAGGTAATTGCCGCCGGCGGAAGGCGGCTCCGGGAGGATAATGCCCAATTGCTGCAGGCGCTCTTCGGCGGTCGGCATCGAGTCTTCCCACGCCCTTTCGCGAGCAAAAATCACTTTAACACAGCCCAAAGCCCAACTTATTGCTGAAGCGGCCCGGGGACTTGAGCTACCATGTGCCATGCAGCGTCTGCGCGTGTTCCCGCCCATCGCGTCGATTTTGATTGCATGCTCATTTATTTTTTTCGCAGCGGCTGCGTCCGGGATGCCTCAACAGGCGACCGATTCAAACTCACCAATAAAACTAAACGCATCGCGCACTTCGGCTTCCGATCTGGAGGTTGGCGGCGACCTGGCTGGATTCCTGGCGGGAGCGACGCGCTACGTCACGTTCGCCGATCTGCAAGCTTTGCCGCAGTCCGCTTATACCGTCACCGACGATTCGAATTTCAACGGGCCGACGAAAATTTCGGGTGTACCGCTGGCGGAATTGGCCCGGCGATTCGGCGCCGATCCTGGGAACGATCTGGTGATCGCGATTTGCGACGATAAGTATCACGCCTACTATTCGAAAGCTTACATCGCGGCCCATCAGCCGCTCCTGGTGCTGGAAATTAACGGAAAGCCGCCCTCGGGCTGGCCCAAGGATTCGGGCGGGAATGGTTTTGAGATGGGACCGTTTCTCATCTCGCATCCGCGCTTCGTGCCAAGCTATTCGACCGTGTCCCACCCCGAAGAGGCCCAGATACCGTGGGGTGTGGTGCGGCTGGAGTTTCGCAACGAGAAGCGAGTGATGGGCGCGATTTCACCTCGCGGACCGCACGCCGGCGACGCGGATGTGATCGACGGTTTCGCCCTCGCTCGGCAGAACTGCTTCCGGTGCCATAACTCCGGCGCGGAAGGCGGCGAAAAGGCCGGGATATCCTGGCCCGCGCTGGCAGCTCTGGCTGCCGGCGCACCGCAATTTTTTGCCGCGTATGTCCGCAACCCGCAGGCGCAAAATAAGGCGGCAAAAATGGAGGGAAGTCCCGACTACGACGATGCCACGATGCGTGCGCTGATCGCGTATTTCGATACGTTTGCCGGAGCGCCGGGTCAATGATGCTGCGGGCCGCCAAAGTGCTTCTCGTTTTCGCCGTCGCGATCTTCTATACGCTGGTCGTTTTCAACAATCTTACGGACTACAACTCGAACGCTCAGTTCGTCCGCCACGTTTTGATGATGGACACTACGTTTCCCGGGAACAGCGGGATGTGGAGGGCGATCGATCAGCCGGCGGCTCACACCGCCTTCTATTTGGGCATCATCGGCTGGGAAATCGTGACCATGATTCTCTGCTGGTGGGGCGGAGTCCGCATGGCTCGCGCCCTGCGAGCCGATGCATCACAATCCCATCGCGCAAAGAACCTGGCGATTGCCGGGATGACGCTCAGCCTGCTGATGTGGCTTTTCGCGTTTCTCAGCGTGGGCGGTGAGTGGTTTTTAATGTGGCAATCGAAATCATGGAACGGGCAGGACGCCGCGTTTCGGATGTTCACCGTCGTCGGGATCGTGCTGCTGATTGTGATTCAACCTGAAACAGATCCTCTCCCTTAGAGACCGCTTACACATGGTCTCATCTCAATGAAAGTCCGGACACTTCCATCAGCTTTCTCGATCATTGGCAGTTTTCCCGGCGGGTTAAAATGCTAAAGTGAGATAGTGGCGGGGCACCAACGCTATACCAACTCCGCTTGGTTCATCGAAAGGCGCGACATGACCCGCGACAGAGTCAGGATGCCTCCTTTTACTCCTGATTATCGCGGTTCGGGCATTCTGCTGCACGTTACCTCGCTGCCGTCGCCTTACGGCATTGGTGACATTGGCCCCGCGGCGCTGTCCTGGATCGACCTGCTCAGCCGCGCCGGTCAGGGCTGGTGGCAAGTTCTTCCCCTGGGCCCCATCGGTTACGGCAACTCGCCTTATCAGCCGCTGTCTTCATTTGCCGGCAATGCGGTTCTGATCAGCCCCGACTGGCTGATCGAAGATGGACTGTTGCGAGCGGCCGACTGCGCGCACGACCCATTCCCCCCGGACACCACGGACTACGACTCCGTAATTCCGTTCAAGAGCAGGCTGATCGAAAAGGCCTGGGACAATTTCCGCGCCGGCACCCGGCCCGACTTGCGACCCGCTTACGACCAATTTTGCATCCAACAAGACCACTGGCTGGGAGACTACGCGCTATTTCGGGCGCTCAAAGTTAAGTTCAATGAAGCGTACTATCTGGATTGGCCCGACGAATTCATCCAGCGGAAGCGGTCTGCTCTGGATCGCGCGCGCATCGAGCTTGCGGAGGAAATTCAACGCGCTTCCTTCACTCAGTTTTTGTTCCTCCGCCAGGCGGAGCGGCTCCGTGCATACGCTCGCGAGAAGGGCGTGCAGTTGATGGGCGACCTGCCCTTTTTCGTTTCGCCGGATTCGAGCGACGTGTGGGCCGATCCGGAGCTGTTCCTATTGGACTCGCATCACCGTGCCAGTTTTGTAGCCGGCGTACCTCCCGACTATTTCAGCGCGCAAGGACAGCTTTGGGGCAATCCGCTCTACGACTGGGATCGCCAGCGCCAGTCGGGATACCGCTGGTGGGTGGACCGCTTGAGTTCAGTGCTGAGTCATGTGGATTCGATTCGCTTGGATCATTTCCGGGCGTTTGCCGCCGCGTGGCATGTGCCTGCGGGCGCGCCGACGGCCCAGACAGGCCAATGGGTGCCGGGACCCGGCGCCGACTTTTTTCACGCCGTTCAGAAGGATTTGAGCAGCAGCTTGCCCTGCGTCGCTGAAGACCTGGGGATGATCACGCCGGACGTCTACGCCCTGCGCGATCAATTTCATTTTCCCGGCATGCGAATCCTTCAATTCGCCTTCGATGGTCACAGCGACAATCCTTATCTGCCGGAAAATTACGTCACCGACACGGTGGTGTATTCCGGCACTCACGACAATCCCACGACGCGGGGCTGGTTTGAAAATATGACGCCCGAGCAGCAGGCAGGCTTCTGGAGAGAGGTGAGAGCGCGTGGGGCCGAAGGCGGCGAGGCGGCGCGGGCTCTGATGGAGCTTGGCTGGTCATCGATTGCCGCGCTGGCGATGGTCCCGTTGCAGGATTTGTTGGATCTTGGTCCGGAGGCTCGCATGAACGTGCCTGGCGATCCGGACGGAAACTGGCGCTGGCGCTGCACCGCGGAAAAGCTTGAGGACCCTGCGTTCGAATGGCTCAGTGATTTGACAATAAAAGCGCGGCGTTCGACAGTCGTGAAGGCGGCGGACGCCAAGGCTTTCGAGGCCGCGACCACAGACTGAAAGTGATGTGCCGCATAGCATGAACCTGTAACGTCTACCGGCTACTATCGACTGTCACCGCGAACCACGCTGCGCTCACAAGGCGCGGCAGCGAAACAGCAGAGCAAAGGAGCACGAGCATGGCAACATCCGCGAATCCGAGCACGGCGTCTGGCGGCACTGAATCACTGACGAAGCGAAATTCCTGGGCCGAGCTGCAGAACCACTACGAGAAAGTGCGCTCGATCCATTTGCGGCAACTCTTTGCGGGCGACGCTACGCGCGGCGAACGAATGACGGCCGAAGCCGCCGGCCTCTTCCTCGATTACTCAAAAAATCGGGTCACGGACGAAACCGTCAAGCTGCTGATCCAGCTTGCCGAGGAGTCCGGTCTGCGCGCACACATCGACGCCATGTTTCGAGGCGACAAGATCAATTTCACCGAAAAGCGCTCGGTCCTCCACGTGGCCCTGCGCGCGCCCAAAGGCGCCTCCATCTTTTCGGACGGAGTGAACGTTGTGCCTGAGGTTCACGCCGTGCTCGATAAGATGGCCGACTTTTCCGACCGCGTCCGCAGCGGCAAATGGCTGGGCCATACGGGCAAGCGCATTCGCAACGTCATCAACATCGGCATCGGCGGCTCCGATCTGGGCCCGGTGATGGCTTATGAAGCGTTGAAACACTACAGCGAGCGGTCGATGACGTTCCGCTTCGTTTCGAATGTCGACGGCACTGATTTCGCTGAGGCAGTCCAGGATCTCGACGCGGATGAGACACTCTTCATCATCTCTTCGAAGACGTTCACGACGCTGGAGACGATGACGAATGCGAATACGGCTCGCGACTGGTCGCTCGCAGCCCTCGGCGGCGACGAGAAATCCGTCGCCAAGCATTTCGTTGCGGTATCAACCAATGATGCAGCGGTGGCGAAGTTCGGCATCGATACAGCCAACATGTTCGGATTCTGGGATTGGGTTGGCGGCCGCTACTCAATGGATTCCGCAATCGGACTTTCCACGATGCTGGCGATCGGGCCGGACAATTTTCGCCAGATGCTGAGCGGCTTCCATCAAATCGACGAGCATTTCCGCACCGCGCCATTTGAAAAGAATCTTCCCGTTCTGCTGGGCCTTCTGGGAATCTGGTACAACGACTTCTTCGGGGCGCAGACGGTAGCCGTGCTTCCATACGAGCAGTACTTGAAGCGTTTCCCGGCTTACTTGCAACAGTTGACGATGGAGAGCAACGGAAAGTACGTGAAGATCGATGGCACGCAGGTCAACTATCAAACCGCACCGATCTATTGGGGCGAACCGGGCACCAACGGTCAGCACTCGTTCTATCAGCTGATCCATCAGGGAACCCGCCTGATTCCCTGCGACTTTATCGCCTTCATGAAGGCGCTTAATCCTCTTGGCCGCCATCACGACATATTATTGGCGAACGTCTTCGCGCAGACCGAGGCCTTGGCATTCGGAAAGACGCCCGAGCAGGTGAAAGCGGAAGCCACTCCAGACTGGCTCGTGCCGCATCGCGTGTTCGAAGGGAATCGCCCGTCGAACACAATCCTTGCCGACGAGCTCACGCCTGAAGTCTTGGGAAAGCTGGTGGCGCTTTACGAGCACAGCGTGTTCACGCAGGGCACGATCTGGCAGATCAATTCGTTTGACCAGTGGGGCGTGGAGCTGGGGAAGGTACTCGCCCAACGCATCATTCCAGAACTTGAAAGCAAAACCGAACCGGCGCTCGCTCATGACAGTTCCACGAATAGCCTGATCCGCCGCTATCGCAAACTCAAGAGTGCTTCCTGAAGACGGCGCTCGAACGGCGTGTAACCGCGGCGAAACAGATTTGGCGTCCGCAGAGCCAGAGCAACCAGGCCCGACGGCGCCCCTTAAGGAGAAAACGATGCAACTCGGAATGATTGGCCTGGGAAGAATGGGGGCAAACATGGTGCGCCGTCTCTTGAAGAACGGTCATCAATGCGTCGTGTTCGACAGGTCCGCAAAGGCGGTGGACGATCTGGCGAAGGAAAAGGCCGTCGGATCGACTTCGTTACAGGAGTTCGTAAGCAAACTCACCAAGCCGCGTGCGATATGGCTGATGGTGCCTGCCGCCGTGGTGGATCAGAGCATTGCCGACCTGCTTCCGTTTCTTGATGCGGACGACATCCTGATCGACGGCGGGAATTCGTATTACATCGACGACATCCGCCGCGCCAAAGAACTCGCCTCGAAAAAGATTCACTACGTGGACGTTGGAACGAGCGGAGGCGTCTGGGGGCTGGAGCGCGGCTATTGCATGATGATCGGAGGCGAGAACGACGTAGTGAAGCATCTCGACCCGATCTTTTCGACGCTCGCGCCCGGAGCCGGAGACGTCCCGCGCACGCCCGGCCGCGAGGCGATTGGCGGCACTGCCGAGCAAGGCTATTTGCACTGCGGCCCAAACGGCGCCGGGCACTTCGTAAAAATGGTTCACAACGGAATTGAATATGGCCTGATGGCTGCCTACGCCGAGGGGCTCGGTATTTTGCGCAGCGCGAACGTGGGCAAGGGAAAACATGAGGTCGACGCCGAGACGACTCCGTTGCGCGATCCCGAGCACTATCAATATGATCTGAATTTGCGCGATGTCACGGAAGTATGGCGCCGCGGCAGCGTGATCGCTTCGTGGCTGCTGGATTTGACGGCGTCCGCTTTGGTAAAAGACCCGGCGCTCGGTCAGTTTGAAGGTCGCGTTTCCGATTCGGGCGAAGGCCGCTGGACGATTAAAGCCGCGATTGACGAGGCCGTGCCCGCACCGGTGCTTTCCGCCGCGCTCTATGCGCGCTTTTCCTCGCGTGGCGAAGCGGAATTCCAGAACAGAGTTCTCTCCGCGATGCGTTACGCATTCGGAGGGCACCTGGAGAAGGCGGCCGGCAAGTAGTTCCCAGGCAAAGGAGCATTGGCAATGAGCGAGTCCCATTCCGACGCGCTGGTCTTTTTCGGCGCTACGGGCGATCTGGCCTACAAGCAGATCTTTCCGGCGCTGCAAGCGATGATCAAACGGGGCAATCTGGATACCCCTGTGATCGGCGTCGCCAAGGCCGGCTGGAATCTCGCGCAACTGCAGGCGCGGGCGAAGGACAGCATCGAGAAACACGGTGGCATCGATCAAGCCGCCTTCGACAAGCTGATCAAATTGCTGCGCTACGTGGACGGCGATTACAAGGATCCCGCCACGTTTCAGGCGGTCCGCAAAGAGCTGCAGGGCGCGCAGCGGCCGGCGCATTACCTTGCGATCCCTCCTGTTCTTTTCGAAACGGTTGTGGAACAACTGGAGAAATCCGGGTCGGCGAAGGACGCCCGCGTAATCGTCGAAAAGCCCTTCGGCCACGACCTCGCCTCGGCGCAGGAGCTTAATCGAATTCTTCACGCCACGTTTCCAGAGTCCTCGATCTTTCGCATCGATCACTATCTCGGCAAGCAGCCTGTAAATAACATCGTCCTTTTTCGATTTGCCAACGCGTTCATGGAGCCATTCTGGAATCGCAACTACATTGAAAGCGTGCAGATTACGATGGCGGAGAATTTTGGAGTCCAAGGGCGCGGCGCATTTTACGATCAGACCGGAGCGATTCGCGACGTGGTTCAAAACCACCTCTTTCAGATTTTGTGCAACTTGACGATGGAACCTCCTGTTCGCGAGGGCAGCGAAAGCGTCCGCGACGAAAAGGTAAAAGTATTGAAGGCGATTCCGGAGATCAAACAGGACGACGTTCTGCGGGGCCAGTTTCGTGGTTACCGTCAAGAGCCGGGAGTGGCGGCTGACTCGAAGGTCGAAACCTACGCGGCCATACGGCTGGAACTTAATTCGTGGAGGTGGAAGAGCGTGCCGTTCTACCTGCGTGCAGGAAAGAACCTCCCGGTTACATGCACGGAAGTGCTCGCCCGTTTTCGAAAACCTCCGACCACGCTCGGCGCAGCCGGTCTGACCCAAAATTATCTGCGATTCCGCATCAGCCCGGAAATGACAATTGCCTTTGGGACGAACGTGATGTCCCCGTTCGATTCCATGAAGAGCGAAACGGTTGAGATGGTGGCGAGCCGTCACCCGAGCCCTGCGGAAATGGCGGCCTACGAACGCGTTCTGGGCGACGCGATGGCCGGCGACTCGACTCATTTTGCGCGTGAAGACTACGTCGAAGAGGCTTGGCGAATCGTCGATCCCATCCTGAAATCGGACCGCCCCGTCGACGAATACGAGAAGGGCACCTGGGGGCCAACCGCTGCCGATGGAAAACTAGCCCCGGCGGGAGGCTGGCACAATCCGGCCGGCGCGGATACGGAAGACTTTCGCGTTGCCACGCAAAGCTCGTGAATATTACTCCCGTCGACATTCTTGGTCGACGGGAGTTTTCATAGTCTGCAAATCAAGAGTTCGCGTTCGAAGATCATTTCCTTCGGCAGATGGTCCTGCAGCTTGATGAACAGCTCCTCGTGATCGAGCACTTCCTTGCGCCACGTGTCGCGGTCGAACGCCTGCAGTCCCTCGAATTTCTCGTTTGAGAAATCGAGGCCCTGCCATTCCATATCCTGGTAACGCGGCATCCAGCCGATGGGCGTTTCCTTGCCAAGAGCGCGGCCGCGAGCGCGATCGACGATCCATTTCAGCACGCGCATATTCTGGCTGAAACCGGGCCAGAGGAATTTGCCCTGCGCATCCTTGCGAAACCAATTCACATGGAAGATCTTCGGTGTCACGCTCAGCGTGCGCTGCATCTTGATCCAGTGCCGGAAATAATCGCCCATGTGATAACCGCAGAAGGGCAGCATCGCCATTGGATCTCGTCGAACAACCCCTATGGTTCCCGCCGCGGCTGCCGTCATTTCCGAACCCATCGTCGCCCCCACGTAGACGCCGGAGCTCCAATTGAACGTCTGGAACACCAGCGGCATCGTCGTCGCGCGACGAGCTCCGAAAATAATCGCGCTGATCGGCACGCCTTCCGGATCTTCCCACGCCGGATCGATGGACGGGCATTGCGGGGCGGGCGCGGTGAATCGCGCATTGGGATGCGCGGCAGTTGCGCCGGTCTTCTTTCCAATTTCGGGCGTCCAGCGGTTACCGCGCCAATCGAGGCACTCCTTGGGAGGCTCGTCCGTCATTCCCTCCCACCAAACGCCGCCTTCCGGCGTCAGGGCAACGTTTGTGAAGATCGTGTTCCGTGAAAGTGTCGCGATTGCGTTCGGATTTGTCTTCGCGGATGTTCCCGGCGCGACGCCGAAAAATCCTGCTTCCGGATTGATGGCTCGGAGCCGCCCGTGCGCGTCCGGACGAATCCACGCAATGTCGTCGCCGACGGTCGTCACTTTCCAGCCCGCGAAACCCTCCGGCGGAATCAGCATCGCAAAATTTGTCTTGCCGCACGCGCTGGGGAACGCCGCGGCCACATACGTTTTCTCCCCATGCGGATCTTCCACGCCGAGAATCAACATATGCTCGGCCATCCAGCCTTCGTCCCGCGCGATGTTGGAAGCGATGCGCAATGCGAAGCACTTTTTCCCGAGCAGCGCGTTGCCTCCGTAGCCCGATCCGAACGACCATATCTCCCGCGTTTCGGGGAAATGGACGATGTACTTTTCCGGATTGCACGGCCAGGGCACGTCTTTCTGCTTGGGGGCGAGCGGTGCGCCCACAGAATGTACGCAAGGCACTACGCGAGCCTCGCCCTTGTCGATCTCCTGAAATACCGGCAGGCCGATTCGCGCCATGATGCGCATGTTCACCACGGCGTACGGCGAATCGGTGAGATGCACTCCGATGCGCGAAAAGGGCGAGCCCACTGGTCCCATGCTGAAGGGAAGCACGTACATCGTGCGCCCGCGCATCGCTCCGCTGAAGAGGCCCTTCAGGCGTTTGCGCATCTCATATGGATTTTCCCAATTGTTCGTCGGGCCGGCGTTGTCTTTCGAAAGGGAGCAGATGAAGGTGCGATCTTCCACGCGGGCCACGTCGCTTGGATCGGATCGCGCGTAAAAGCAATTCGGCCAGAGCTTTTCGTTCAGCTTCAGGAAGGTGCCGGACTCGACCATCTGCCGGCAGAGCATGTCATTTTCTTGCTGCGACCCATCCACCCAATGGATCGCGGCAGGCTGGGTCAATTCGGCGATTTTCTCCACCCATCGCAGCAGGTGCGAATTCTTGCTGAGTGGCTTTGAGGCGACAGGTGCTCGTTCCATGATTTCTCCGCCGGAAAAGCAATTCTAATCGACACACGGGGCCGATTCGGGCTTATTATAAGTCCTTTGCCGTCAACAAATCTTCCCGTTCTAATCGACGCAAATTTGACGTGAGTGCTCGTTGAAATAAGCCGCAATCCGGGCGACGTCTGGAATATCATAGACGGCCTTCGCGGCCGGGAAGTGGCGGGTTCCTGGAGCGCCGCGCAGAGTTTCACAAGGGATCTCCCCGGCTGGCCGTTTGAGTGAAACGGCGCAAGGAAAACGGAAAGGATTTTTCGCGAAGATGGCTTCAACGAGCGGCAATCTGGTCACACTGACGAAGCATAGAGACGGCGCTGCGATTATCACGATCGATAATCCTCCGGTGAACGCTCTGAGCCCGGGAGTGCCCGAAGGAATCAAAGCCGCACTCGACGGAGCAATGGCCGATCCCGCGACGCGCGCGATTGTGCTGATTGGCGCCGGCCGTACTTTTATCGCGGGCGCGGATATCAACGAATTAGCCACCACTTCCGGTCCGCCCGATCTTCACGCGCTCTTGCAGGAAATGGAGAACTGTCCGTATCCACTCGTCGCTGCTCTGCACGGCACGGCTTTGGGCGGCGGCCTCGAAGTGGCCATGGCCGCACACTATCGCGTCGCCACGCCGGATGCCCAGGTCGGACAGCCCGAGGTGAATCTCGGGATTATTCCCGGCGCGGAGGGAACCCAGCGGTTGCCGCGTCTGGCTGGAATCGCGTGCGCCGTGAATATGTGCGTTTCGGGAGCGCCCATCAAAGCGCCCGAAGCGTTACAGGCGGGCATTCTCGACCGCATCATCGAGGGAGATTTGCTCGCCGGAGCTGTGGCCTTTGCGTTGGAGGCGGCTGCGAATGGGGGGCCGCATTCGAAGACGCGCGAGCGCAACGAGAAACTTGGCGATGAATCCTCGAACGAGCCTATTTACGCCGCCGGACGCGAGCAGGCTCGCAAGATCCGTCGCAACCAGACGGCTCCGCTCAAAGCCGTGGAGGCGATAAAAGCTGCTGCCACGCTTCCTTATGAAAATGGCTGCCGTCGCGAGCGGGAGCTCTTTTCCGAGGCTGTGGCGTCCGATCAAGCGAAAGCTATGATCCACGCGTTTCTCGGCGAGCGCGAAGTGGCAAGGATTCCCGGCATCACGAAGGACACTCCGGTGCGAGCCGTCGCCGGCGCTGCGATTATCGGTGCCGGAACGATGGGCGCCGGAATCGCGATGGCTTTCGCCAACGCCGGCGTTCCAGTGCGTATCAAGGACGCCGATCAGGGGGCGCTGGACCGCGGCATGGCCACGATCCGAAAAAACTACGAAGGCTCGGTAAAGCGCGGCAGGCTCACGCCGCAGCAAGTGAACGAGCGCATCGCTCTGATACGACCGCAATTGAATTATGAAGCGTTCGATCGCGCGGATCTGATCGTTGAAGCCGTGTTCGAAAACATGGCGCTGAAAAAGTCGATCTTCAGCGAACTGGAGAAAATTGCCAAGCCCGATTGCCTGCTGGCTTCGAATACTTCGTCTCTCGATATCGACCAAGTCGCAGCGATGACGTCCCGTCCGCAGAACATGGTCGGACTGCATTTTTTCAGTCCTGCCAATGTGATGCGCCTAGTGGAGATCGTGCGCGGCCGCGACACCAGCGTGGAGACCATTGCGAGCGCGCTCGCCATTGCGAAGAAGCTAAAGAAAGTCGGAGTGGTAGTGGGGAACTACCCCGGGTTTGTGGGCAACCGGATGTTTCTGCCGTATATGAGAGAGGCGCAATTTCTCGTCGAAGAAGGCGCCACTCCGCAGCAAGTGGACGCCGCGCTTTACGATTGGGGAATGGCCATGGGCATTTTCGCCGTGGATGATATGGCCGGAATCGACGTCGGCTGGCGCGTGCGGCAAGAACAGAAAGCGCACGAAAAGCCCGGTGTGCGCGCACCGCTCGTGCTCGATAAGCTCTACGCCATGGGCCGATTTGGCCAGAAAACCGGCTCGGGCTGGTATCGTTACGGCGAAGACCGCAAGCCGATTCCTGATCCTGAAGTCGCCGCTCTGATTGAAAGCACTGCGGCCGAAGCGGGAATCAAGCGCGGCTCCGTATCCAACGACGAAATCATCGAGCGCTGTGTGTACATCATGATTAACGAAGGTGCCCGTATTCTGGAAGAAGGCTACGCGCTACGTGCAAACGACATCGATATCATCTATCTTACCGGCTACGGTTTCCCAGGCTATCGCGGCGGACCGATGTGGTATGCGGACACGATCGGAGTCGGAAAAGCGTACGAGCGTATTTGCGAATTCCATCGGCGCCACGGCGTGCTTTGGGAGCCCGCTCCGCTTCTGAAACGGCTTGCAGAGGAGGGCAAAACCTTCGCCGGCCTCGACACGGAAAGGGCAAAGGCTTCTCGCGCGGTGTGAATCGCGGAAGGTGACGTGAGCACAAGTGCCCCATTTCGCCCCGTCAACGTCCTATCGTGGCGAGTTGATGTCCGCTACGGACACGAAGGATCGATCTATCTCCGCCCGGAAACTCCGCTAGGAGAT
>Ga0210385_10000497_pt1 | contig 27837 bp, 27 predicted proteins | sample IncBWH26OmetaG_FD_160107 | JGI IMG/M metagenome (GOLD analysis project Ga0210385, IMG submission 160107) | Forest soil microbial communities from Barre Woods Harvard Forest LTER site, Petersham, Massachusetts, United States - Inc-BW-H-26-O ...
TGCGGTTCTACGGAGCGGATCTAAGTGGCGGGGCACTCGCGTGCCTGGCTGTAGTCCCACTGCTCAACTGGATCGGAGGGCCGAATACGATTCTGGTGTCGGCTGTAGTAATGGCTGCGGCCGCCGTGGTATGGGCTGCATCCTCAGTAGCGCGCCGGTTGGCAGGTGGTCTTGTCATTCTGTTCGTCGCGCTGATCGCGGCCAACCACTCGAACCGGTTGATTGACGTTATTTACGCCAAGGGCATTTTTCGTGATCCCTCCTGGGTTGAATTTGCCCGCTGGAATGCGCTGTCGCGAGTAGAAGTGGATCGCTGGGGCCGGGGCAAAGCCATTGTGATCGACGCCGACGCTTCCACCGCCATCATGAATTGTGACCTGGCGCATTGGCACGGTTCGCTGTGGGAGCGCAATCTCATGTCAGCTCCGCCGGCGTTGGCCAACGTTCTGCGTCCGCGCGGGGAGTTTGCGATTATCGGGCCGGGCGGCGGAGTGGACGTGCTGCGCGCGGTGGCCAACGGCAGCCCCAGCGTGACCGGCATTGAAATCAATCCCATCATTGCCGACACCATTATGCGCGGGCGTTACGCCGACTACGCGATGCATCTTTACGAGCGGCCTGAGGTGCACATTCATGTGACCGACGGCCGCTCTTACCTGCGCTCCACGCCGCAGCAGTTTGACGTGGTGCAGATGACGCTGGTGGATACCTGGGCCTCGACCGCGGCCGGCGCTTTCGCGTTGAGCGAGAACAATCTTTACACGGTGGAAGCCTTCCGGGAATATTTCGAACATCTAAAACCGGACGGCATGGTCGCCATCACCCGCTGGGAGTTCCGGCAGCCGCGGGAGGCGCTGCGCGTGGTCTCTGTGGCGATGCAAGCGTTGCATAGTCTCGGCGTCGCGAATCCGGCGCGCAACTTTATCGTAGCTTCGCAGGGGGAGCTCGACGAGGACGGGATTCCAGTGGTGGTGCTGGCCAAAAAAACGGCTTTTACCGTGGAGGAAGAGTCAGCGGTGCAGGCTCACTTCGCCCAGTATCACGAGCTCGCTCCGCTTTATCTGCCATCGCAATCCGCAACTCAGCAGGCTGGCCAGAATCCTTTTGCCGCGTTGATCGCGAGCAATGATCCTTACCGGTTCGCGCAGAGCTATGCCTACAACGTGGCTCCGGTCAGCGACAACGCACCGTTTTTCTTCTTTACGCTCAAGGCCGGACAAATCCTGGGCCCGCAGGCGCTGAAGCACGGAATTGACTGGAAGGTGAACCTGGGAGTGCTGGTGCTGATTCTTGTTCTCGTCATCTCGGTGGTCGCAGTGCTGGGCTTTCTGATTTTGCCGCTTGCGCTACGGGGAGGGCGCCAGTCGCCGCTTCCACTGCTCTATTTCGTGGCGGTAGGTTTGGGTTACATCCTGGTGGAAATAGCATTTATCCAGCGCTTCGTGCTTTTTCTGGGACACCCGACCTATGCGCTGACCGTCGTCATCTTTTTGTTGATGCTGTCGAGCGGAGCTGGGAGCTTGCTTTCGCGTCGCTGGCTGGCTCGCACCGAAATGGCATGGATGCCGCTTACGCTGGTGATCCTGGCGCTGGTCTGTGACCTATTCTTTCTGCCTCGCGGGCTGCCCGCTTGGGTGGGGTTGGGTTTTGGCTACCGGCTGGTGGTCAGCGGCATGCTGCTGATACCGCTCGGGTTCGTGATGGGAATGCCGTTCCCCACTGGCTTGCGCGCGCTCGCGGGGCGCCCCGCGTTCGAGGTTCTAGGCGGTCCGACTGAGGCAGGCAGTGCTCGGGTGGACAATGCCGTAGAGTGGGCCTGGGCGATGAATGCCGCTGCCAGTGTGTTGGGGTCCGTGCTGGCCATGGTGATCGCGATCCAATTTGGCCTGACCGTGACGCTGGCTTGCGGAGTTGCGGCCTATGTGCTCGGCCTGTTGCTGCTGCCGACACTTCGCCCGCAAGGTGCTTAAGCGTGGGCTCCGGGTTTGTTATGATGCTGCCAGGGAATAGCGGCAGTTTGGGGCTGTTCCAGGGTCATTACCAACAAAACTCAGATTGTGGTTTGAGGAAATCATTTGCCGAGCCAGAAGCAGATCAAATGGTCGGAACTTCGCGTCGGCGTGACGGTGATTTTCGCGAGCTTAGTGCTGGGGCTGCTTCTGTTTCTTATGTCCGGAACCGGCGGCTTCTTCTCCAAGCGAATCACGCTCGTGTCCTACTTCGATAACGCGGAAGGGCTGCGGGTGGGTGCGCCCGTGCGGCTCAGCGGCGTGGATATCGGTAATGTTTCAAAGATCCTCATTGTCCGTGACAGGGACAAACAGCTCACTCCCGTGGAAATAGTCATGAAGGTGAGCACAAAGTACAGCTTCAACCTGCGCCGTGATACCCGCACCTCTCTCGAGACTGCCGGGGTGTTGGGCGAAACCTTCATGGATATGGACAGCTCGCAGGCCATCGGCCTGCCGGCACAGGACGGCGACACGCTTCCCACAAGCGTGCATCCCGACTTCAACGAGGTCGTGCGCTCAAGCCAGAGCACGCTGCAAAATATGGATGCTTTGCTCAAGCGGGCCGACCGCATTCTGGCTTTCGCGGAAAGTGGCAAGGGCTCGCTCGGCAAGTTGATTTACGATCCCACGTTGTATGACCGCTTTTCGCAGACAGTTGCAGAACTTAAAACAGTCGTCGACGAGATTGCCAAGGGACAAGGCAGCCTGGGCCAGCTGATCAATAGCAATGACGCTTACACCAAGTTTCTCGCGACCCTCGACAAAATGAATGCCGTGGTCGACGACCTGCAACAGGGCAAAGGCACAGCCGGAAAATTCTTAAAAGATCCCTCCCTCTACAACAACGCCAACGACACGATCGCGAACCTGAAGAAAGTGAGCGAAGACCTGAATGCTGGCAAGGGGACCGCGGGAAGGTTGCTTAAGGACGAAGAGCTGGGGAATAAGATCGACACCACAATGACCAAGCTTGCGGCTCTGACCAGCGAACTCGAAGCGGGGCAGGGGACGGCAGGAAAACTCTTCAAGGACGAAACGCTCTATAACAATGCCAACCAGATGCTGGAGGAGAGCCGGAACCTGGTCAAAGCCATCCGGGAGAATCCCAAGAAGTATCTCAGCATCAAGCTGCACATTTTCTGAGAGCCAGCGCCTCCACAGCCTTTGCCACGGATCTCCACCGATAAGCCCGAAAGCCTAAGGATTGCTGCGGCTCCAAAGGTGGAATCACGGGTCTTACCGTTGTTTTGTGGCCGGAGCACGATCAGCATGCCGCGTCTAGGACGCTACCCGCGGGGTAGAAGTGGACTCGGCCTGTTCATGCGCATGATAGCTGGAGCGCACCAGCGGACCGGACTCGACATGGCGGAAGCCGAAGCGCAACGCTTCGTTCCGCAACTCGCGAAACTCCTCTGGCGTGTAGAACCTGGCGATCGGCAAGTGGTCGCGCGACGGACGCAGATACTGGCCTACAGTAAGAATATCGACGTTACGTCTGCCGAGATCGCTGAACACTTCGACCAACTCGTCAGTAGATTCGCCCAGGCCCACCATTACTCCGCTCTTGGTCACCATGCCGGGTGAGAATTTCTTGGCATTCTCGAGCAGGGTAAGAGTGCGTTCATAACGCGCGCCGGAGCGAACTGCACGGTACAAACGCGGCACGGTTTCGGTGTTGTGGTTGAGAACGTCGGGCCGCGCCTCGAGCACCATCTTCAACGGCTCTTCCAGACCTTGGAAATCGGGGATCAGCACTTCGACGCGGCAATCCGGAATCAGGCTGCGAATTTCGCGAATGGTTTCGGCAAAAACCTTGGCGCCGCCAACGTTGTCATCGTCACGATTCACGCTGGTCACGACCGCATGTTTCAAACCCAGCGTCGCCACAGCCTCAGCTACGCGGCGCGGTTCGTCCCAGTCGATCGGCTCGGGGCGGCCTTTCGGCACCGCGCAGAATCCGCAGCGGCGGGTGCAGATATCGCCCAACAGCATGAAGGTCGCGGTCTTGTGATTCCAACACTCGCCGATGTTGGGGCATTGTGCCGACTCGCAAACCGTGTGCAATCCTAACCCACGCGCCAGCTTCTTCAGGTCGTGAAAGTTGTCTCCGACGGGCGCTTTCGCCCGCAGCCAGTCCGGCTTGGGCATCCGCGGCGGCGGTGCAAGCTCGATCTGAATCAGTTGAGAAGTTCCGCCCATTCGTTTGATTCTACCAGTTTGAACTCAAGCCTTGAGCCGGGACGCAGGCCAGCATAAAATCAGGCCGACTTGGGAGCATGGATTCGATGAACACGTTCTGGAAGTGGGTGAGCAGGGGTTTGTTGGTTCTGGCGGTAGTTTTGGTTGTCGCAATCAGCCTAACGATCGGGTGGAGACCGTTCTTAGGCCCGCGAGCCCGAGCGCTCACTGATCGCAAGTTTGAGGCCACGCCTGAAAGACTGGCGCGCGGGCGCTATTTGGCGAATGCAGTCTCTGGATGCATCTTCTGCCATTCGGAGCACGATTGGAAAGTCCCCGGTGATCCAGAGGTGGAGAGCAAGCTGGCCGCCGGCCAGGTTTTCCCTCTCGCCGGATTGCCGGGAACCGTGGTTGCTTCCAACCTTACTCCCGATTCCGCAACCGGGGCGGGCTCCTGGAGCGACGATCAACTCGCTCGAGCCATTCGTGAAGGGATCGGCCATGACGGAAGAACATTGTTTCCGTTGATGCCCTACGAACACTTCCGAACCATGTCCGATGAGGATGTGGCTTCGGTCGTGGTCTATCTTCGTTCCTTGCACCCGGTGCAGAACTTGCTGCCCGAGACCCAGATCGTTTTTCCGGTGAAGTTTCTGATTCGGAGCGTGCCGCAGCCTGTTACCGAGCCAGTAGCGGCCGGCGATTCCGCCGATCCAGTCAAGCGCGGCGAGTATCTGGTGCAGATAGCGGGCTGCTCCGACTGTCACACTCCGCAGGAGCGGGGGCAGCCCAAGCCCGGCCTGGATTTCGCTGGCGGCTTCGAGTTGCAGGGACCATTCGGAACCGTGACTAGCTCCAACATCACTCCCGATCCATCGGGCATTTCTTACTACGACGAGAATTTATTTGTTCAGGCGATGCGGACCGGCAGGGTGGGAGCGCGGTCACTGAACCCGATCATGCCCTGGTCCATGCTGCGGAATATGACCGATGAAGACCTCAAGGCAGTGTTTGCATATTTGCGGACTTTGAAGCCAGTGCATCACCGCGTGGACAACACCTTGCCTCCGACGGTCTGCAAGATTTGCCAGGGAAAACACGGAGGCGGGGACCAAAACTGATCGCGCCTCCAAACCCGTCTCAACCAGCCCGTACCGCGGCGGCGCGCCGAAGTAGCTCTGGGGCTCTGATTCGCGCACAGAATTGTTCAAAGTTCGCACGCGGCTGGCGCCAGCGAAGGTCGTCGACGGTATCAAATACCGGCACATCGAGCCTCAACGTAGCGAGCGCGCGAAATAGCAGCGCTTCTTTCCATCCCGAAAACAGCGACTCGGAAAGTGGACGGGCCTTGCGAATCGAGGGATGCCATTCTCGCCAATCCTTGGGGACGTCTTCCAGATGCTGATACTGTGAAAACGTCTGAGCCGCTGCTTTCTGGCCCCATCCCGGCAGTCCGGGAAAGCCATCCGCACTGTCACCGACCACGGCTAGGTAGTCGGGAATCGACTCGGGCTTCACACCAAACTTCGCCACGACTCCGGCCTCGTCGCGCAACAGGTCGCGCCGGCGATCCAGTTGCACGACGCGTGTGCCCACAACGCTCTGGCTGAGATCTTTGTCAGGAGTGCAAATCAGGACCTGGCTCACGCGATCATCCAGCGCCGCTTTGGCCGCGGCGGAGGCAAGCGCGTCATCCGCTTCAAAGTAGACCATCGGCCACACCACTACTCCCATCGCTTCCAGACCCTCTTCAAGAATCGGGAACTGGGAAAGCAACTCCGAAGCGACGCCCTCGCTAGTCTTGTATCCGGAGTACATCTCATTTCGAAATGACTCCACAATGTGGTCGGTTGCGACTCCAAGATGTGTTGCGCCGCGTTCGATCATCGACAAGACCGATCCCAACACTCCGCGCACCGCCCCAATTTCCTGGCCAGTTGCATCTTCCGCAGAGGGCACGGCAAAGAAATACCGGAATAATTCGTAAGTTCCGTCGATCAGGTGAACGTCCATCGCTAATCCTATTAGCCGACCTCTACCAGACCATAGGTATGCTGCCAGCGGGTGCGCAGGGCAACCAGGGCGCGGCTGATTTCTACCTGTGTCACTTCGGCATTGGGCCCGGCCATCACTGCCGCAGCTTCACGCTTGGCCAGTTCCAGCAACTTCCGGTCGCGGATCAGGTTGGCCACGCGGAAGCTTGGCATGCCGGCCTGGCGCGTGCCGAAGAATTCTCCCGGCCCGCGCAGTTCGAGATCGAGTTCGGCGATCTGGAAGCCGTCGTTGGTGCGCACCATGGCATCGAGACGGCGCTCACCCTCTTCCGTTACTTTACCGCCAGTCATCAGGATGCAGTAAGACTTCGCCGCCCCGCGACCAATGCGCCCGCGCAACTGGTGAAGCTGGGCCAGGCCAAAGCGCTCGGCATGTTCGATCACCATCACGGTTGCATTCGGCACATCCACGCCGACTTCAATCACCGTGGTTGCGACCAGAATCTGCAACTCGCCTTTCTGGAACCTGCGCATGACCTGATCTTTCAGCTCGGAATCAAGCCGGCCGTGCAGCAGCCCGACCTTCAGATCGGCGAACACTTTCCCGCTCAGTTCGCGATACATATTGATCGCCGCCTTAAGCTCGGTCTCCTCGTTTTCGGCGATGACCGGATAGACGACGTAGACCTGATGCCTCTTCGCGACCTGTTTGCGAACAAAATCCCACACCTCGGACGAACGGTCATCAGTAATTCGGCGTGTGACGATGGGCGTCCGCCCGGGGGGAAGCTCATCGAGCACACTGAGATCGAGATCGCCATAAAGAGTGAGCGCCAGCGTGCGCGGGATGGGTGTTGCGGTCATGACGAGAACATCCGGCTCGGCCGGATTCTTATCATCACTACCTTCACCCGACTTCTCCATCAACTTCAAGCGCTGCAAGACGCCAAAGCGGTGCTGCTCGTCGACGATAACTAACCCCGGCTTCGCGAACTCAACTTTCTCTTCCAACAGCGCATGAGTGCCGATGACAAGCTGCGCGTCTCCCTGAACGATGTGGCGGCGGATTTCGCGCTTGCGGTCGGGTTCGAGCGAACCGGTCAGCAAGACGATACGATATCCCGCATTCTCCAGAATTCTACGCGCGGAAAAGTAATGCTGCTGCGCAAGAATTTCAGTAGGCGCCATCAGCGCCACCTGATAACCATTCTCGATAGCGATGATCGCCGCCTGAAAGCCAATGATTGTTTTCCCTGAGCCTACATCCCCTTGTAGCAAACGCCGCATGGGATAAGGCTTTTGCATGTCGTCGGCAATCTCTTTCAACACCCGCTTCTGCGCCGCCGTAGGATGAAAAGGCAAAATCTTCTTGATCGCCTGCCGCACCCGGTCGTCCAGACGAAAAGCGATGCCGGTTTGAGTCTTCTGCTGGCGACGTTTGAGCTCCAACCCTAATTCGATAAAAAACAATTCCTCAAAGATCAAGCGAATGTGCGCCGGTGTGCGCGACGACTGCAGATCAGCGAGGCTTTCCCCGGCTTCAGGCCAGTGCACCTTCCACAGCGCCTCACGCGGCGAGAGCAGCGCCAGCCGCTCACGCACGGCGGCGGGGATGGTCTCGGCAAGGTCGGAAGTCAGATCGTCCAAAGCCGTGCGGATGACCCGACGAAACCAGCGCGCAGTTACGCGGCCCTGCCCGGCTGACTCATAGATGGGCACGATGCGCCCCACTTCGAGCGATGTCGCCGCCTTGTCATCCGCGCCGTCGGTGCCGGCATCGCCCAGCATCTCAAACTGTGGCTGCACAATCTGCAGCTCTCCGCTACGCGAGTCTTGTTCCACTTTGCCGTAGAGCGCAATCAATTGACCGGGCTTGAACTTATCCTGCAGGTAGGTGCCGTGGAACCACAGGCAGCGCAGCTTCGATCGCCCCCGCCCGACGGTTAGTTGAAAGATGGGCATCTTGCGGGTGCGGAACAGGCCCGAGTTGCGGACTTCGCCAATCACAGTAGCCATCTCACCAGCACGCAATTCCCCAATCCCGCGTGGATTCAGCCGGTCTTCGTAGCGAAACGGTAGATAATTGAGCAGATCGCCAACCGTGGCAATGCCTTTGGTGGCCAAAATCTCCGCCAGCCGCGGACCAATTCCTTTGACGTATTGCACCGGCGTGGTGAGTTCAAGCATGGCAGAGGTTCTCAGGGAATGTTAGCAGCAAGTCATCTCACAGGCCTCGTGCGCAGCCTTATGTAGTCGTTGTGCATCAACAGCCACATTTTGCCACGTGGAGTTGCCATCCGGGCACGCCGATGGTAGCTTTCGATGGTTATGGCACCGCCCGAACTAGCCGCAATCGAAAAGAATTCCTGGCTGGGCTATTTCGCTGCCCTAATGCTGCATACCTACATTGCTTACACCTGTGCCATGCATCTCTCGCCGTGGCTGGTATTTCATTGGTTTAGGTGGGTCATGCCGATACTGGACGCCTCAGCCAGCGCTCCGGCAGCAGATTGGTACCTACAGCATTTCGCGTTGATGACGTTTCTTCCCGCGCTGGTGGTCGGGTACGTCAACGTTGCGCGCTTTCTACCCAATGTGATTCGCACCTTCATGCATGAAGACCATCATTCGATTGCAACTTGGGCATGGATTTTCCCCACGTTGGTGTTGTCATACAGAATGCTGGAATACCACGCACCATCGTCTGTCCTGCTCGGCAGCTCGATGACGGCGATGAAGTATTTCTTCGATATTGTGAAGGCCATGCCGACTTTGCAGGATCCATTTGCCAGCGACCCTATTCGCGCGTGGGCGCAAATGTCGGTTACCGCGCCCTTTTATGCTGGACTTACTTACAGCTTAGGCGCTCTCGCTTCGAAATATAGGGCGGTAGAGAAACTGTTTACATTCGAAAAACACGACGAGACGATGCCCGCCCACGACGACCCCGGTGTCTAAACCCTCGGTGCTCCTAAATCTAATCCAAGCTCTCTGCGCCATTATCCTCGGCAACGTGGCGTATTTCCTGCTCGCGCCGTCTCTCCCTCTACCGCGCCACCGGCCGTTCCAGCTTGACGCAGGCCTGGTCGCAGACTTCTGGTTTTGCCTGGTCGCCTACGGCTTGATCCGCACTGCCAGAAGGTGGAAATAGGGGAATACCCGACCCCTCCGAGCCGGGTTTTCCTGGTTACTTTAGGAACCTCTAACAAACGCCGCCGTCACGTTACGATATCCCCAGAAGCATGAATAAAATCGCAGTCCTGTACGACGCGGGCCAGGCTGTGCTCTCCACCTTCGATCTGGACGAGGTGCTGCAGCGCATCCTCGGCATCGCGCACGACTATTTTCATTTGCGGAATGTGGCGATCGCGCTGCTCGACAAGCAGTCGCAGGAATTGTACGTCCGCTCGCAGATCGGTTGGGATGAAGGCCAGGACAAGGTTCGGCTCCCTCTGGGCCAGGGAATATCGGGAGCCGCTGCGCTGAAGAAGCAGCCCGTCTACGCTCCCGACGTCAGCGAAGACTCGCGCTATGTATGCACCGCCAAGTCGACGCGGTCCGAGGTCGCCATCCCCCTAATGGTGCGGGACGAAGTAGTGGGCGTGCTGGATTGTCAAAGCGATCACCTCAACCATTTCGACCCCGAGACCATCGATCTTCTCACGCTTTTTTCCACCCAGGCATCGATCGCGCTGCAGAATGCGCGCCTGTACTCTCTTGAGGAACAGCGGGCGCGGCAACTGCAGGCCATCAATGCCATCGCCCAGCAAACCACGGCAGTTCTGGACCTCGAACAGCTGCTGGCCCGAGTCTGTGAGCTGATTCAGGGTGCTTTCCGCGTGTCGCACGTCTCGCTCTTTCTGCGCGAGGATCATGACCTGGTGCTGCGAGCCCATCACGGCACGCTTACCCCTCGCGTTCCCGAGGGTGGCCGCTTTCCGGCCAGTACCGAGCCCTGGGCCACCATCCTGGCCAGCAGCAACACGGCCATGGAAACCGATCTTTGCGTCGCGCCCGCCGGTACCAAGTTCTTCGCGGAATCAGCCTCACGCATGTGCATTCCTCTGGTTTCGTTCGGACAGACGCTCGGGATTCTCGCACTCGACAGCGCTCGCCCAGACGCCTTCCGCGACGGCGATCTGCAGTCGCTCGAGTCCGTTGCCGACATTTGCGCCACAGCCATCCAGAACGCGCACTATGTCGAGCGCGTGAAACAGCTCGCGTATCTCGATGGTCTTACCGGTATCTTCAACCGCCGCTTCTTCGAGCTGCGCATCATGGAAGAAATTGAACGCGCCCGGCGCTACGGCACGGGCATGGCCGTCATCATGGCCGACATCGATCAGTTCAAGCGGCTGAATGACGAGTTCGGGCACGTGTTGGGCGATGAAGTGCTGCGCCAGGTTTCCAGCCTTTTCCATCAGCAGCTGCGGAAAATCGACGTTGTCTGCCGCTACGGAGGCGAGGAATTCGGGATTCTGCTGACTCAAACCAATGCCAAGCACGCCATGAAAATCGCCGAAAAGCTGCGCAAGATGGTGGAAGGCTGGCTGTTCCCCGGCGTGCCCAGGACCGTCACCATCAGCGCTGGCGCTGCCGCCTTCCCCGAACAAGGCACCACCCGCGACGAGTTGGTTAGGGCTGCAGACTCCGCTCTGTACGCCGCCAAACAGGCGGGGAGGAACAAGGTTTGCCTGGGAACGTTGGCGCGCGTCCACTCGATAGGTTCTTAGATAAGCGGCCACTGCTTCTAGATGTCGAGTGAGCCGACGGCCATCCGCCGACGAAGCTGCTCCATCTGCTGCTGGATTTTCTCCCGGCTCTTCTGTAGCTCTTCCTGAACCTTCGGCCGGAGTTCGCGCCTCAGCTTCTCGGCCTGTTCCCTCAGCTGTTTCTCCTGATCGCATGTAGCTTTGCGCATCTCCTCAGACGCCTTGCGGTTTTCCTCTCTTGCCAGCTCCATCTGAGGCCGGAGTTTAGCAATCTCATTCTGCACTTCAGTTAACTCGGCTCGAGTTTCCGCGCTCAGTTCAGGAGCCTGCAGGCTTTGCTCAATCATCTCGCCGGAGTCCCTGCGTTCGGGCAATGTGATGGTAAGAGTTTGCTCCTTCTTGTCGCGGATCACGCCCACGCTAACTGACCCGGCGCTGTGGGAGTGCAATACGTGGGTGAAGTCGCTGGTGTCATGAACCGGTTGGTCGCCGACGCGCGTGATGACGTCGCCGGCGCGCAGCCCGGCTTTATCGGCACGACTTCCCTTTTCCACCGAACGAACCAGGACTCCACTTCCGTTCTTCGCGCCAAAAAACTCGCCCAGTTGCGGCGTAAGGTTCTCCACCATCAGGCCGCTGCGCATCGAGGACTGCACCACCACAACTCCGATATTCGGAGCATCGAAGTCGGGTAGGTTGGGAATCGGCGGAATCTCGATGTGAACATTCCTATCCCAGTCGTTGTCTTTCCCGGACATGTGAGCAAACTCGTTGCGGCGGTCGGCCAGTTGCACCTTGATCGTCAGAGGTTGTCCATCGCGGCTGATCCCGAACGTAACCACGCGTCCCGCCGGAGTTTCATGGATCAACCGCTGCAATTGCGCCTTGCTTTGGATGCTCATTCCGTTCATGGTCAAGAGAACGTCGTGTTCCTTAAATCCAGCTTTGCCCGCCGGAGCATCCTGGTCGACCATCGTCACTTCGACGCCTTGTTCTTCCCTCAGCTTCAGGGTGCCGAGCCGATCGGCCGTAATATCCGCAATGTCCACGCCGAGGTAAGCGCTCGCCCCAGAATCTTCGCTGGGGATGCCCATAGGTTGCGAGGGATCAACCGTCCATCTTTGCGAGGCATGCGACAGGTTGAGGAGCAAAGGAAGCACGGCGATCGTCGTCAAAATGTGTTTGCGCATGGCCAACCTCCTGGAATATTCCTGTGTTGTTATCCTGAGGCGGGCGCCCTTTTGCCCGCCGAAAGCCCACCCTGAGCGACGTAGACAGGGACCGGGCGAGTCGCGCCATGCGGCGCCCTCTTTGCGACGCGATGCTGGCGCGTCTGGCTCGCTTCCTTACTGATTCGCCCGCCGGAAGCAGATATCACCCGTCGTCGTCCTCACCTTCAACACGGGACCGCCTCCGTTCAACTTGCCCTCCGCGGTAAGCGTCTTCGGACTCCACTGGCCGCCTTCGCTGGCGACGTGGATATCCGGAAAGTCAGAAGTAATGTGGTGCCCATTGCCCAAGTCCACGCTGGCACGCACCGAGATCGCCACATCGGGAGCGATATAAACCGTAATGTCCCCCGCGGAAGTTTCAAGCATGGAATCGCTGGGTGGCGCTCCGGTCTTTACCAGCTTCACGACGATGCCGCCCGCTCCGGTCTCAACCCGCGCCGATGGAACCCCGTTCAGTTCAATCCCGCCGCCGCCTGTGTGAGCCTCCACATGGCCCTTAGCAGAAGCGAGGTGGATGCTGCCTCCGCCGGTCTCAATCTCAGCCGCCCCACCAACGTCTCCCAGGTCGATGCTGCCCCCGCCGGTTTCCGCCTTCACTTTGCCTGTGCACTGTTTCACCTGAATTCCGCCGCCGCCGGTCTCGATGCTCGCGCCCTGCGTGGCCGAAATAATCTCGACGCTGCCTCCACCGGTTTCCGCAATGATCTTCCCGTTGGCGTGATGCACCTCAATCGAGCCCCCGCCGGTATGCAGGCCAATATCGCCAGTGATGGTTCCCACATCAATGGATCCGCCGCCCGTTTCCGCGTGCGCGCCCCCGCCAATGTCATCCAGGTGCATGCTGCCGCCGCCGCTCTCTGCCTCCACGCGCCCGGCGACGCCGGTGGTGTCAATGTTGCCACCCTCAGTTTCGATCTTCACCAGGTTAATCTCGCGCGGCACATTAATGGCGAACTCTCCTGAGAAATGCCGCGGCCGCCCGCCCTGCCAGTCGCCAACGATCCAGGCCGTGTCCCCGCGCACGTAGGCCGTGAGCTTGTAGGACTCGAACTGGCGTTTGGCTTCCTGCTCGGAAGAGGTATAAGAACGAGTATGAATGATATAGTTGATGTCCCGCTGCGAGCCGCCCTTGACGATCACTGAACCAACATCTACTTTGACCCGCAAGGTTTTCACCGCGGCCAGCGAACCGTTGACTTCCTGGCCCCAGGCTCCTCCTTCGCGGGAAATGTGCGCTTCCTGCGCCAATGTCAAGGGCGCAAGTACAACCAGCATGCCAAGCAAGCCGGCGAATTGTGGCGAACGTTTCAAAATAACCCACCTCTGTTTCTTAAGTCTGTTCAATCAATTTCCGGCAACTGCGCCAGCATCGTCCGCGCTTGCGACTTGATGTACTGGCTTTGATCCTTCGCTGCCAGAGTCATCAACACTCCGCGCACGCTGCCATCCGCTTTCACCGGCTCAATCAGTCGCAGAGCTTCGGTGCGTACGCCGGGGTTTGCGTCACTTACCAGAGCCTCGAGCACCGCATCGCGCACCCGCACATCATCCTTCACAAACCCGCCCAGGCCATCCAGAGCCTTCAACCGCACTCCCGGATTCGTGTCATAACGCAGCGCATAAATGAGCGCATCGCGCACTTGCGAAACATCGGGCTTCTGCGTCAGCAGATCCACGGAATCCATGCGCACGCCCGAATTGTAGTTATTCCGGGCTGCGAACAGCAGCAATTGCTGGATGCGCTGATCATTCATCGATCCTTGCGTCTCCAGCGTGGAGACGGTGTCGTACTTGATGTCGATTTTATTGGTGCCCGGTTCCTGCGTGATGGAACGGATGCCGGTGATCGAAGCCTCGGCGGGAGCGGAAGTGGGAGTCGCGGTGGTGGGTGAACTTGCCAGCGGATGATCGAATACCCGGTAAGAAGCCCCCACTCCACCGGCAAACCCAAGAATCAGAATCACCGACGCCAGCGCGGGCGAGAAGCGCACCTGCCGCAGCCAGTTCGCTGGATCGAATGCCAGACGATGCCAGAAGCGTCCCTGCTCAGCCGTCTCCAGCGCTTCCTGCAGCCTCATACGCGAAGCCGCCAGCAGGTTGGGGGTTGGCTCCGCCGCCCGGTCCTGCGACAAGATAGCGTGAAACTTCTGCTCCGCGTTCAATTCGGCAGCGCAATCGGCGCAGCGCGCCACATGCTGCTCCAGTTCGTGGCGCGCATCATCGGCCAGTTCGCCATAAACATGCAGCGTGATATTTTCTCGAACCCATTCACATTTCATAGCAACCCCCGTTTCAAGGTTCTTCAGGTTTCGAAGTTTCAAGGTGTCTGAAACCTTGAAACACTAAAACTTTGAAACCTTTTCACCTCATATCCGCCAATGCCCCGCGCAACTTCTGCGTGGCCCGGAACAGCGTATTTTTCGCAGTCTCTTCCGTCGTATGTAAAATCTCGCCCACGGTACGCAATTTCAATCCGTGGTAATGCTTCAGCTCAAACACCATGCGCTCCCGGGGAGTCAACTTCTCCAGCGCACCGGAGATGCGCGACCCCAACTGCCGCCGCATCAAATCGCGCTCCGGATTCGCTCCCGCCCGTCCGTCCGGCACCTGATCAAGCAGGTCGTATTCCCCGCCGGACGCGTCCTTCACCACCGGCGCGTCTTCCTTGCGCACATTCTTCTTGCGCAAGTGATCCAGGCAAAGATTGGTCACGATGCGGTAAATCCAGGTATAGAACGAACACTCGAAACGAAAACTTCCGATGTTCTTATAAGCCTTAAGGAAGGCATCCTGATAAACATCCTGCGCGTCTTGTTCGGTCCCCGTCAGATGCAGCGCCAGCCGCAACACCGCCTGATCGTAGTAACGCACGAGTTCCTCGAAGGCGGCGCGGTTCCCGCTTTGCGCCTCGCGGATGAGGATCGTATCGTCGATGCGGCGTTCTTGCCCAGCCATGCGGCCCCGCGTGGGGTCCTGGTTCCCGCTGACTCTTTCGGCCCTCGTCTTCAGTGAGGAAATCCGTTCACCAACCGCAAGTGTTACTGCCAAAACATCGGCCGGCATGTTTCGTCGTATCCTCTACTGCCCGGTGTCAATGCCGTACCCGGGCTTGCACAGGGATAGACGGTCAGTCAGTGGAACCGTGAGCAGAAATTATAGGCTGCCGGGGAATTTTATGCCGCCTAGGTGTTTCTTTCGTAATGGTTTAGCGGGAAACAGAACAGGCAAACACCGTCAAGAAAGCTGATTTGGCAAAGAAAATGCCCTGAAGTTGATGCAGTTGAAGCGTCGCCGCAGTCGCCAGCTGCGCCATTCATTAGCCCGCACGTAAGTGCGGTTTGATCAGTGCGCTGTCCGCATCAGAGCAGCCCCAATCAGGATGGTGAGCCCGCAAACAATGTTCACCGCAGACCAGAAAGCACGCCTGGCCTGCATCCCCCGAAGCGCATCGGACGGCAGAGCGAGCAGAAAAGTGATGGAGAATACTCCGAGCGCCCCCATCATCTTGATCATGAAGTAAAAGAGGTAGAGCCGCTGTTGGCTGACATGCGGATAGACTTGCGTCCATTGAATAACGCCGGTGACGGCGACCACTGTGACGCCAGTCCATTTGATGTAGGCAAATCGTCGAATCACCTGCGCGAGAAATACCCCACGCTCGGGTTCAGCCAGCACCTGCAAGGAAGGCAAAAGCACCATCCGGGCGTAGAACAAACCTCCCAGAGAGGTGCAAGTGGCGGCAATATGCAGAACCCGATTGATCAGCAGTAGATTCATAGCGCCACAAGAGTGCTAAGCGTGGGCCTCGCGTTTCGCCAGACTTCGACCGCGCAGGAACGTGCTCAAGTAAGTAAGGAACCCGGCGACGGCCCCCAGCACCCAGTAACGTCCCCAGAATTCGGCGGCGAACTCGCGAAACAAGAGGCTGCTCACTGCACCCAGCAGCGAGCCCACAGCAAGGATCAGCAGCAACATCAGCTTCGAGCCCTTCCAGCGATCGGGGGAGAAGTGGCTGGAGCCGGCGGCGAAGACACCACTGAACGCGCCGACCACGAACACATAGACCCCAAGCCCTGGCGATCGAGGCAGGAAGGTGATTAGGTAAGCGAAAGCTCCAAAGGCAAATGGTTCCAGCCAATGCGCGTCGCGGCCGTATCGCGGAGCAATTCCCCGTTCCTTGGCGCTGAGTTCGATCTCCCGGTCGTCGCGATAGAAGTATGAGAGAAAGGCTCCGACGGCCAATCCGATGTAGACGCCGTTGGCAAGCCACATGAGGGGCCGATCGCGCAGCAGTGGAAAGAACGGCCCTCCAATCCAGATCAGCACGGCGCCGGTTACACCGCCCCACACAGCGCCGAACCATAATCCGCGATCCATGCGTAGAGGAAAGAACGCAGACCGCAAAATCAATACCTGCAAGATGGCCATCACGACCGCGATCGTCAGTAACGGCCAAGGCGGCCCAGAGTAGCCCACTGCGAGCGGTACGATTAGAGAAAAGCTGATCCAACCTACCAGGCTGGTAACAAAACTGGAGGCCCAGGAACTCCGTCTTCCTAACGCGCCAGGCGTCATATTCCGGATTTACTCCCGTAGAAAAGAACCGCGAGATCGATTATGCCCAGATGATAAGCGCCCGGAAGACGTTCGCCAGTATCTGGGTTGATTCGGATCTCGAGCAGATCGGTCGGGCAAGGCGCCCAAGCCCGACTCACGCCCCTACTCTGCGACCGCTTCCTTCTCAATCACAACCTTCAAATGCGCGGTCACATCTTTGTGCAGTTTTACCGGAACGGTGAACTCGCCCAGGGTCTTCAGCGGTTCGTGGAGCTGAATCTGCTTCCGGTCCAGATTGATTCCCTTTTTCACGATGGCGTCCGCAATGTCGCCCGAAGTGACCGAGCCGAACAACTGATCGTGCTCGCCCGCGCGCTTCTGGAATGTAGCCGACAGCCCTTCAAACTGCTTGGCAAGCTCCTCAGCCTGCGACTTCTCTTTGGCCGAGCGCCGCACCGAAGCGGCCTTCATCTGAACGATGACAGCTTTGTTCCCGGCAGTGGCCTCAATCGCCAGCTTCCGCGGCAAGAGAAAATTGCGCCCATACCCTTCGGCAACCTTCACCACGTCGCCGCGCGCTCCCAGCTTGCTTACATCTTCTTTGAGAATGACTTCCATGGTATGACTCCGATTCGAAATTCTTTGCCACGGATTCACACCGATCTCCACGGATAAATCAAAAATATTCTTAAAGCCTTATCCGTTAGAATCCGTGCAGATCCGTGGCTGATTCTTTACGATGCCCGCCCGGCAAACGGCAGCAATGCGATGTTGCGCGCCTGCTTGATGGCCGAGGCCAGCCGGTGCTGATGCGGCGAACACACCCCGGTCAACCGCCGGGGCACGATCTTGCCGCTCTCCGCCACGAACTGCCCGAGCAGGCGGTAATCTTTGTAGTTGATGTCGGCGATCTTTTCGGTGCAGAACTTGCAAACCTTCTTGCGCCGGAAAAACTTGCGCCCACCTTCACGCGGCGACCCGCCGGGCCCGGAACGCCCCCCGCCGCCGAAACGCGGACGGTCTCCCGAAGGCCGGAATTCGCGAGGTCCATCGCCAGCAGGCCGCTCTGGCCGCTCGCTTGGTGCTTTAGTCTCGTCAGTCATAACGCTCCTTAATCAGTGGCCAGTGGTCGGTGACCAGTGGCCAGCAAAACAGATCTCGCCTTCGTGAACTGGTCACTGACCACCGGCCACTGTTCTTAAGCCGTTGCCGGAGTTTCCGCCGCCGGTGCCGCCGGCGCTTCTTCGGCCACAGCCGCGGGTTGCGCGCTCACCTTCTTTTTCGCGTCGCGCAGCTTCTTGATCTTCTCCAACCGCTTCTGCTCTTCATCAATGCGCACAGTGAGGAACTTGATCACTGGCTCCGTGACCCGCAGACGGCGCTCCAGTTCATGCACAACCGAACCCGCGCCTTCGATCGTCAGCAAAATGTAGATGCCTTCGCGGAACTTGCGCACGACATACGCCAGACGGCGCTTGCCCATGCGGTCCACGCTCTTAATCGAACCCGCCGCCCCAGTTACGGTCGACTCCAGGTTCGAAATAAGTTTTTCGAGATCCTCATCCGCCATATCTGGCCGGACAATAAACATCAGCTCATAAGTACGATTCATTGCTGTCTCCAAATCTTTAGAAGAGGCTTGGGATCAGGGGCAGGGGGTCAGGAATGCATCGTGGACCATCCACTCCCCTGAACCCTAGTCCCTGTCTTCCTTCCTGTTAAATCTATTCATCGCCGCCGCCGCACCTTCGGTCAGAATCGCCATCGCCGCTTCAGCGGCAGTATCGAGCATTCCATCCACCACCGCCAGTTCGGCCTTGCGAAACGGCGCCAGCAAATACCGTTCGCCGTCTTCCACCTTACGTTCCGGGGCCACGCCAATCCGGATGCGCAAGAAATCCTGCGTGCCCAGCGCTCCAATGATCGACTCGATCCCGTTGTGCCCCGCCGAACTCCGCCGCGTGTGAATCCGCAGCGTGCCCAATGGAAAATCCAATTCGTCCTGAATCACAATCAGGTCCGCTTCCGGCTTCGCTTCGTATTCCGCCACCAGCTCCCGGACCGAGACGCCGCTCAAATTCATGTAGGTCTCAGGCTTGGCCAGCAGCACCGGCTCATCCCCAACCTGTATCCGCGCTGTCAACGCCCGGCACTGCCTGTTCCTGATCTCAACCCCGCGCTCGCTAGCGATGCGATCCACCGCCAAAAACCCCACGTTATGCGGCGTGAACTGATACTCGATACCAGGATTGCCCAGCCCAACGATCAGTTTCACGCCACCATCCCAAACACTGAGAAAGACCGTTTGGGGACGGGCGCATTCGCCCGTCCACCGAGCCCAGCGAGGCGCGCCGCCACCACGGCGCTATTTCTTTTCCTTTTTCTCAGCCTTCTTCTCGGCCTTCTCCGGCTTCTCAGCAGCAGCCGCCTCGCCCTCTTCTTCGGTCTCCGCCTTACCCTTCTTGATGACTTCGGGCTCAGCCGGTGCCGTTCCAGCTTCCGCTGCCACCGCTTCCGGCGCAGCCACAACCTCTTCCTTCACGCTGGTGACGTGAGCGACGGGCTGGTTTGCATCCGAAAGAAACTTCAGCTTCGGATTGTGCGGCAAATCCGATACGCGCAGTACCTTGCCGAACGTAAGCTCGCTCACATCCACATCGATGTGGCTGGGAATATCCGCCGGCAGGCACTCGATCTCCACTTCGCGCAGGATCTGTTCGAGAATCCCGCCCTCAGTCTTCACGCCCAACGGCACACCCTGCAGCACGATCGGCACGTTGACCCGCAAAGCCTTATCCATGGCGATGCGCTTCAGGTCGATGTGGAGCAGATGCCCTTTGATCGGCTCATACTGCCAATCCACAATCATGGCCTTTGTGCGTTCGCCACCATGCAGCGCGAGATCGAAAATCGTATTGTGCCCGCTGTCAGAGCGCAGAATGCGCAGCACATGCCGCGGATCGACCGTCACCGGCAGCGCATCTTTGCTCGCGCCATAAAGCACACCGGGAATTTTGCCCTCGCTCCGTACGCGCCGGGCGTGGTTCTTGGTTCCAGCCTCCCGCGGTTGCGCTTCGAGAATGTTCTGTTCCAATGTGGTTGCCATAATTTCGATTCCTTCTAAGAGTGTTCCATCAAATGGCCGCGCCCGAAGCGCCGCCGCTAGATAAACAACTTACTAACTGAAGTCTCTTCGTGATTGGCCTGAATCGCCCGCCCAATCAGTCCTGCAATTGAAAGCACCCGAATCTTCGGCTCCCGCTTAGCTTCTTCATTCAGCGGGATGGTATTCGTGACCACTACTTCCCGAATCACCGACTTCGCAATGTTCTCCACCGCCGGCCCCGACAGCACCGCGTGCGAAGAACAGGCATAAACCTCGGTAGCGCCGTTCTCCATCAAGGCCGCCGCAGTTTTCACCAGCGTCCCCGCTGTATCGATCAGGTCGTCGATGATCAAGCAGGTGCGTCCATGCACATCGCCGATCACGTGCATCACTTCGGCCACGTTCATTTCCACGCGCCGCTTGTCAACGATGGCCAGCGCCGCGTCCACCTTCTTCGCGAAAAACCGCGCCCGCTCCACGCCGCCCGCGTCCGGCGAAACCACCGTCAGGTTCGGCAGGTTCAGTTTCCGGAAGTGATCCACCAGCACCGGAGAAGCGAACAGGTGGTCCACCGGGATATTGAAAAATCCCTGCAACTGCGGCGTATGCAAATCAACGATCAGCGCCCGGTGCGCTCCTGCCGTGGTAAGCAAATCCGCCACCAGCTTCGACGAGATCGGACTGCGCGGCTTGTCTTTTCGGTCCTGCCGCGCGTAGCCAAAATAAGGCATCACCGCCGTAATCCGCCGCGCCGAGGCCCTTTTCAGTGCATCGATCATCAGCAGCAATTCCATCAGGTGCTCATCCACGCTCGTACTGCGGCCATCGGGGTGAACCACCCGGCACGTGGGCTGCATGATGAACACATCGCCCCCGCGAACGTTCTCCTGGATCTGCACATACGCCTCGCCGTCGGCAAAGCGCGTTACCTGCGCCTGGCCGCGCTGCATCCCCAGAAACTGGCAAACCTCGTCAGCCAGCGGCTCGTTCGCCGTCCCGCTGAAAATCTTGAATTTCTCGTCCAGCCGCGCGCGCTGCTTGCGATCCGGCTTTTCCTCGGTTGTGGGTGGGACGTTCTTTTCCATCTTCTCCGCTTTTTCGGTCGGCGTCACCAAAGTAGCCATAAGAAGTTTCTCAGTCCCGTCCTTCAGCCCTGGCTTCAGTTCTTAATGAGAACTGAGAACCGGGAACTGAGAACTGTTTTCTGGCTGGGCCGCTAGGATTCGAACCTAGACAAAGTGCTCCAAAGGCACTTGACCTACCATTAGTCGACGGCCCAGTACCGCAGTTTCAAGTTTCCGGTCTCCAGTTTCAAAGTTCAAAACCGAATCCCGGCATCGGTTGCAGCGTGATAACTCTATTAAACAACCAGAAACTAGGAACTGGAAACAAGAAACTTTCGCCAGTACTGGCTCCGCGTGAGCGTAACCGTCGCCTGCGCCGCCCACCCTTGCCTCCGCAGACTGGTCACCGCCGCGCCCGCCGCCGCTTTCGAAGCAAACAGCCCGTACAACGTTGACCCGGAGCCCGAAAGCGACGCATACTTCGCGCCCGCGCGCTCCAGCGCACTCTTGCCTTGACTCAGCTCGGGACACTCAGGAAAGACGACTTCTTCAAAGTCGTTCTTGATCCCGGCCCGGACAAGCTCGAGAAGCGGATTCTCGGCCCGGCCCCTTCCAAAAGGAGCACCGGAGTAACTCTTGCTCAGCCACGCCGAAAGCTCTCGGCCAAGCTCAACCATTCTATCGGACGCTCCAGCCAGCGTCAATTCTCCACTGCTCGCAGACACCACAGACGCCTGAGATACCGTGGAAGAGCGGCGCTTCAGCGCCGCGTCAACCTCCTGAGAGAGCGTGGGCTTCAGCCCCCGCGACTCTTTAGCCCTAAGCCGATCCCACTCCGCAAACGCCTTCGGAGTCGAAACTCCCACCTCCGGAGTCACCACCACGCAAGCCGTAGCCGCCAAATCGTCCAGCGGATACACCTGCTCTCCGCGCCCCACCCCCAGCACCGTTCCACCCACCAGAAACAGTGGCAGGTCCGAACCCACTGCCGCCGCAATCCGCAACCGCTCCTTCGCCGGCAAAGCCTTCTTCACCACCCTCTCGAGCCCGAGCAAAGAAGCCACGGCGTTCGCCGAGGCGCCGCCCAGCCCGCCCTGCACCGGCAACCGCTTCTCAATCTCGACGACGACATGTCCCTTCGCGTCCAGCGCCCGCATGGCCTGCTCGACGATGCGATAACAGGTATTCGAGTCGTCCTTCGGAACTCTGGGGTCCGCGCACCGAATCTCAATCCCACTGCCTCGCCTCAAGCTCACCCGGATCACATCATGCAACCCGATCGTCTGATACACCGTCAGCAGATCGTGAAATCCATCGCCTCGGAGCGCTCCAATCCGCAGCCCAAGATTGATCTTCGCGAACGCTCGGACGGATATCGTCATCGCCGCATTTAATCACACCGCAAATACGTTGCGATACAATCGTGAGCATTTCGACGGGAAAGCGCACCATGCGTCACTTCGACCCTCTAGGCCTCCTGCCCCTCGCACGCGACCTCGTCCTCCTGCTAGTCGGGGTTGCGGGTGGGGTCCTGGCATGGCTCAGAGCGCGTCACGCACAGTCGTGGCCTTCCACCCAGGGGACGGTCGTAGGCGTCACGTCGCGAGGCATCGGTGGAATCTACAAACCGTGGATCGGCGACTTTTCCTACACCTATATCGTCAACAGTGAATACTTCTCCCGCTTCCATCCCATAAGAGCATCTAGCCGGAAGCGCGCCGACGCTCTCACTCTTGGCTGGAAAGGCCGCATGCTGGTTGTGCGCTATTCACCCTCCAGCCACAAAACCTCGGTCTTGCTCAACTCGGATCAGCCCGGCGGCCAGTTGGGGAACTAGAAAACACCCCCCTACCCGATACACCACCTTGGTAATCTCGACTCCTCAACTCCATAAGCGCAATCTAATGAGGTGTGATTTCGATCACGCCAACTGCCTCCCCACGGCCCTCCCGTTTGGGATAAGTACGACCGCAAACACGAAGCGCTGGCCCGTCTGTGGGGCCCCTGTGAGCGCTGGCCCGCAAGTCGGGCGTAAGGCGTTGCCTGCGGAAAAGCAAGCGGATCGACTTAATTTCAGCCCGCGCTCCACGACGACCGCGGATAGGCGGCGTGTAAGGGCGGGTAAACAGGGGTTTCAATATGCGCTGTCTCATTGCCCGTCTTTCAATGCTGGCGCTCCTTCTTGCGGCTGCAACCTTTGCCGCGGCGCAGGGCGACTACCGAGTGATCTCCGTCACTGACGGAGGAACTATCTCTGGCACCGTCAAATGGTCGGGGCCAGTGCCTCGCCAACTCGATTTCCCAGTCAGCAAGGATCCCCAGATCTGCGACCCGGACGGCAAGAAAACCGTCAGCCTCGAACGTCTGATCATCGGGCCCGACGGCGGAGTAGCCAACACCATCGTTTACCTCAAGGACATCTCCGCCGGCAAAGCACTGGAACTGCCTGAGCAAAGACGTCACCTCGACCAGAAGCAGTGTCGCTACATTCCTCACATTCTGCTCGTGCCCCAGAACGCGTCGCTGCAAATGCAAAGCTCTGACGCTACCCTGCACACCATTCACATGGACGGAGCGGCCACCTTCAACCTGCCCTTCCCTTTCCCCAATCAGCCCGTCTCGCGCACCATGTCCACGCCCGGCCTGATCAATCTTCACTGCAACGGCGGCCACGTCTGGATGAACGCGGAAATGATGGTCGTAAACCATCCCTATTACGCCGTCACCGACGAGAGCGGCAGCTTCGAATTTACCAGCGTCCCGCCCGGCACCTATCAGATCGTTGCCTGGCATGAAGGCTGGGGAATGGCCGGCAAGGAACAGGCCTACGACGTCCTGACCGAGCGCACCGTACAACGGCCCGTCTTCACCGAACCAAAGAGCTGGGGGAAATCGGTAACCGTCACCGCCAATGGATCCAGCACGGTGAACTTCGCGATCGGCAACAAGTAGGATTTAGCTTTTGATTGTGCAGGAAGCCTGGGATCGTGTTGGGCGGACACTCTTGTCCGCCAACCGCCGCCAGCCTATCGAAAGCGGAAAGCCCTCCCCGTTTTCGATCCCCGGGATTCAAGCAGAAACTTAATCCGTGTAAACCGCGCAAATCCGTGGCAAAAGAAGTTCATCCCCGCCGCTTATACAGCACGGCAAACTCAAACCCCGCATTCGCGGGAAACAATTCCGCCACTTTCCTCAATCGCTCGGCCAGCGCCGAAGGCGCCAGCAGCGGATAGTCCCGCTCCCGCAGATCGTGGTAATCCACATCCAGATAAAGCGAAAGCAGGTAAATCGAGATCGAATCAGAGAACGTGGCCTCGAAATACTCATTCTTGAAGCGCTCCGCATCCGGCCCACCCGCCGTAGCCAGCTTCCGCGCTTCAAAGGCATCCAGCGAAGTCTCGCCGCGAGCCCCGGCTTCCACCTGCTTCCACGCCAACTCGCTGAATTCCGCGGAAACTCCGGCAATCTCCACCAGCGCGTGTCCCACGTTGATGTAGAACTCGAACGCCACGGAGAATTTGTCGTCCATCAGCCGCGTCGAGATAAACACGCACTGCGAATCACCCAGATTCAGGTTGCGGTGGCAAACCGCGTTATCGCTGAGCGCCACATCGTATCGGTCCGCAATCAGGATCTCTTCCCCCTGGCTAATGGTCAGCGGCACAAAGTAATAAGCCTTGCGCTTAAGCGCCGCAGCAATCTTCGCGGGCACCGCGGCAATCATGCGCTCAAGGTCAAAGGAGCTGATCGAGACCTCGCCGGCCACGGCATAGCACACCCCATTCGCCGCCTGTGAAACCGGCGTCATCCGCACCACATCCGCGGGGCTCCGCGTAATAACCGTCGCTGCCTGCGACATAATTACTCTCTTATACACCACGGCTTGTGTGGAGCGGGTGCCTTCGCCCGCTGCCTTTTGACTTCGTTCTTGCTCCTGATCCAGCAAAAGCTTCTGAAGCGAAGTTAACTCCAGCACCGGATGGTGATAGCCTGAAAGCATGCCGCCGACTCCGCGCTCGCCCCGCTGGTATGCGATTCCGGTGCGAGTCCTGCTGTTGACCTTCATCGGCACTTTGATCTCGTTCGCCGTCAGCCTGTTCCTGGGAATCGTCGGGACTGTGGCCGTGGCTTCCGCGCGCCACGCCCATCCCAACATGACCGCGGCCTACCGCCAAGTCGCCCTTCCCGCAGCCGTCATCGCCGGCAGCATTATCTTCGTCCTTGCGTTCATCCTGGAGATTCGGCATTACCGCCAGACGAAAACTCTGGCCGCTATCGAGAGGATCAGCTGATTGCCAACTAACCGCCGCCCCCGCATCGCCATCCCCATGCCGCATTCACTCGACTGTGAGTACGCCGAGCGGGCCATACCGCAATACGAGCGCGCCGTCGAACAGGCCGGAGGCGAACCCGTCCGCATTCCGCTCGATGAAACCTCAACTGAAATGATGAAGATCGAGGTCTCGAAAATAGTGGAGAGCTGCAATGGCGTGCTTCTGCCTGGAAGCAAAGCCGACGTCGATCCCTCAAAGTTCAGCGGCCCCCGCTCACCCCACACTGCTGCTGCCGACCCTCGCCGCGATTTTGTCGATGAGCTTCTTCTTAAAGACGCCTATACCGGGCGAAAGCCCGTCCTCGGCATCTGCTATGGCCTGCAGAGCCTGAACGTCTACCGCGGAGGATCACTAATTCAGCACATTCCGGATTTTCTGCCTGAGGATTTGCGGACCAAGGTCAATCACGAAGCAGGAAAGAAGATTGCGGTCGCACATACGGTTGAGGTTGAGGGCGATTCAAAGCTGGAGGACATTTTAGGCAGGGGCTACAAACGCACAATCCCGGTCAACTCTTCGCATCACCAATCGGCCGACGTGATCGGCAACAGCCTGCGCATCGCCGCCCGCTCCCCTGATGACGGCATCATTGAGGCCCTGGAAGGAACCGCCTCCGATCACTTCGTGCTGGCAGTGCAGTGGCACCCCGAGCGCTCCGTCGATCAAGACGAGCCTTCCCGCGCCATCTTCCGCGCCCTGATCAAAGCAGCACAACACTGAGCGGCGAGATGCGAAGGCTACTTAGTCTTCGGTCGCGCACTCTTCTTTCGCGTCTTCTTCGTCGACGCTTTCTTTGTCCGCGCCATCTTCCGACTGCTTCGCTTCTCCAGTAACACGACCACATGCGCGACCACAGCGTGCTCCAAATTCAAACCCTCTGGAGTTTTCGCTTTCAATCCGACGCAATCGGCGCGCACTCCCAGCAATGTTGCCACGCGCGCACGAATCGCCGCAGCATGGGGGCCAATTCTAGGCGCAGCCAGAATCAGGCTGGCATCAATGTTGGCCACGCCATATCCCGCGGCATGCACGCGTTTCAGCGCCTCGCTCAGAAATATTGCTGAATCCGCATCTTTCCACTTCGGGTCGGAGGGCGGAAACAGCGCTCCAATATCGGGCGCAGCTACAGCGCCGAGCAGCGCATCAGTAATGGCGTGCAGCAGAACATCACCGTCGGAATGCCCGCCCAGTCCGCGGTCGTGAGCCAGAGCGATGCCGCCAATCTTCAGCGGAATCCCCGGACGGAATTCGTGCGAATCAAACCCGTAACCAATTCTCATGAGGAAACCGTCGAAATCCGTGGCTCATTTCTCTAAGTAGAACTCCGCAAGCTCCATGTCGGCCGGGGCTGTGATCTTGATGTTCCGCGGCGAGCCCATCACCACGGCCACTTCGTGGCCTGATCGTTCGACCAGCGACGCTTCATCGGTGCCGAGGAATCCGTCCCGAGACGCCTCATCGAACGCCTTTTTGATCACGCCGTAACGAAAGCCTTGCGGTGTCTGCGCCAGCACTATGCTGGCACGCGGAATCGTCGTCTTGATCAGCGCGCCATCAGCCGTGCGCTCGACCTGCTTCACGGTATCAACGGCAGGCAGCGCGGCAATCGCCGCACCGTGTTTCTTCGCAGCATCGATCACTTCCTGAATAATCTCGCCGGTTACGAACGGGCGCACTGCGTCGTGCACGAGAACGATATCATCCTCATGCGCCGCTGCTGCAACCGCGTTCAGCGCGCTCTCCACCGACTGCTGGCGGTGTTCGCCGCCGACGACCAACTCCACTTTCTTCTTCAGGACATCTTTTTCATTCGCGAGCCGGGCGCGGAAGCCTGCAATCTCGCTTTCCCGCAGGGCTATCCAAATCTCGCTCACCGCCTGAACCGCAGCAAACTTGCGCAGGGTGTGGATGAGAATCGGTATGCCCCCTAGCTCGGTGAACTGCTTCGACGGTGGCGCCTTCTTCTTGCCCTTAGTGCCGGCGCGCATGGGGGCCATGCGGGTTCCAAGACCCGCAGCCGGAATGATCACGATCACCTTCATAGCGGGCTGTAAGTATACGGGCGCAGGACAGAGAGTTCAAATGCGATGGCAGTTCGGTACTGTTACAGTTTGAATATTTAGACCTTAGATAAGAAGTACCCGATGAAACAAACCCCGCCGAGATAATAGAGCGCGACTTCCCACCAAAAAGATCTCGGTTCGTTAGCGCGGTAGACCCAGCCGTTGAAACGGACCCACACCTTACCCATACATGTCCAAACCGTAGCCGCAGAGATCAAGATGACCCCGACTATCAAAAAGAAATATGGCGGTTTTAGAATTATCCCTGTCATGCTGTAACAGCACCGGCAGTTCACCGCCGAGCGCGCCGCAACGGCACTCGGAGAAGACGGTCAATCGCGTCTTACCTCGGAGGCTAAAGCCGAATCCGAAGGCCGCCTTTAACGCAGGCCTGGAAGGCCTGCTCCACCCTCACGGCTGAGGCTTGGTCTCCACCAGCGTGTTCGGGATCACCGCCGCCGGCCCTGGCGCACTTGGGATTGCCGACACTACGGGCTGGACCACGCCACTGGTGCGGGCAAAGGCGCGTTCGTCCCATTTGCCGAAAATCATTTTCCCCGCTGTCGTCTGCAGCACGGATGTGAC
>Ga0210385_10000498_pt1 | contig 27825 bp, 23 predicted proteins | sample IncBWH26OmetaG_FD_160107 | JGI IMG/M metagenome (GOLD analysis project Ga0210385, IMG submission 160107) | Forest soil microbial communities from Barre Woods Harvard Forest LTER site, Petersham, Massachusetts, United States - Inc-BW-H-26-O ...
CACCCTTTACGCCCAATAATTCCGAACAACGCTCGCCCCCCTCGTATTACCGCGGCTGCTGGCACGAAGTTAGCCGGGGCTTCTTCTTCCGGTACCGTCATAATCGTCCCGATCGAAAGGAGTTTACATCCCAAGGGATTTCATCCTCCACGCGGCGTTGCTGCGTCAGGGTTTCCCCCATTGCGCAAAATTCCCCACTGCTGCCTCCCGTAGGAGTCTGGACCGTGTTTCAGTTCCAGTGTGTCCGTGCGCCCTCTCAGGCCGGATACAGATCATCGTCTTGGTGGGCCATTACCCCGCCAACTAACTAATCTGCCGCGACCCCCTCCTCAAGCGGATTGCTCCTTTGACCCGTAGGTGTTATGCGGTATTAGCCCGGGTTTCCCCAGGTTATTCCCCACTCGAGGGTAGGTTAGTCACGTGTTACTCACCCGTGCGCCGCTTTACTCATGGATTGCTCCACTTTCTCGCTCGACTTGCATGTGTTAGGCACGCCGCCAGCGTTGATTCTGAGCCAGGATCAAACTCTCGTTTGAAACCTGAGATTCCAACCCGAAGGACGGAGGTCCCCGGGAGGAATCGGCTTCATGAGGCTCGAAAGCCCATGAAGCACTACATTGTGAGAATGATCAAACCTGATCGATCCGTATTCTCACGACTGGCATGTTCATCCTGATTGTCAAAGATCCTGACGGTTGACCGCCTGAGCGGACCGCTTTGGATCGAAGGCAGCAGCGGGTTTTGAGGCCCATTGCCTGTCCTCGAACTTGTTGCGCTTCAATTTTGCGCGAACTTTTCGAGACTATCCAATCTCGGGCACTTATGTCAAGCGATTGAGTTAATCGCTTTGGTTCGGTGCGCTGCTCGCGCAATCCCATGCCGCTCCAGTTGTCGGAGGGCATTGGGGAAGCGCCAAACTTAGAAAGACCTTACCGCGAACATGATTCGCGGGGGCGGCTGACCGCCCGTAAGGAGCTTTGAGGGCAGCAAAAAGCCCTCGACTCCGGCTTGCAATGGATTGTTCTGTCTGGCTTAACCGTGCGCCTTAGCGCAACGACTGTCGAACAGATCCCGCTTCGCTCACCACTACTGGGGCAAAAACACCCTCAGCGAAGCCCTGCCACTGCTATCAATCTTTACTACTCTACCATGCTTGTTGCGGATCGGCAAATCCCGAGGCGCAGCAGGCGACTTGTTGATCCTACGTGAAGAACGGGAAGGGCGCAAGTTGAGGAAAAAGCGCCGATTCCGTGGAAAAAGCACTGCGGGTGGCAGACGCCCTTGCATGGAGGAGATGCCTTCGGCCCGCTCTTCGTTAAGGCTGGCTGCCGCCGATACGTTTTCACCTTCTTCGGACGACGATCAATGGCGGTGGATGAGGCCTAAATCCGTCAGTCCGTTGACGAAGAACTGCATCGCGAGGGCGACGAGCAGCAGACCCATGATGCGTACCAGGATACGGATTCCCGTTTCGCCAAGAAAAACCCGGATGCGGCCGGCGGCGTTGAGGACGAGGTAGCTGACGAGGGCGGTGATGGCGATGGAGCCGAGGATCGACATCATTTGCCAGTGGTTCGGCGCCTGGCCGACAAGAACCATCACGCTGGAGATGGCGCCAGGACCAGCCAGCATCGGTATGCCAAGAGGAACGATCCCCGCGTCTTCTTTTGCGGCGGCCTCCTGGGTTTCTGTCTCGGCTTCCTGGGTGGGGGAGCGGCGGGCTTCCATCATGTCGATCCCGATGAGCAGGAGGATGAGGCCGCCGGCGATCTCGAAGGCGGGGAGTTTGATGCCGAACAACGAGAAGATGAACTGTCCAGCTAAGGCAAAGGAAATCAGCACGATGAAGCAGGTGAGAGCGGCCTTCCAGGCCATGCGGCGGCGGCGCTGAGGCTCGACGCCGGCGGTGATGGCGATGAACGAAGGGATGGCAGCAAAGGGATCGACCAGGAAGAAGATGGAGCTCAGGGCAAGGAGGGAAAACTTGACATAGGTGGAGTTGAAGGCCTCCTCGGCAGCCGTCGCCGGGGAGACGAAAGCCGTAAGCTCCTGAATCAGTTGGGGCTGAAGATGCACTTTTTGAGCTTAACCCAGGGACTGAATCCTGGTATTCGATGCTGCAGGGGCCAGGGAGGGTCCGAAGGCGGGTTGAGGAGGGAAATTTTGCCGGTTGAGAGGGGCGGAAGTTCCAGCGGCGAAAGGTTGCACGAATTTCGTTTCGTCGTAACTGATGGCGAAGAAGCGGGTTGAAAGAGACAGGACGCGTTTGGAAGGGCTCGTGCTTTTTCTGTCCCCGCGCGTGTGAACGCACAACAGAATTTCGCGCCATGTTTTCGGGTTTACCTCGCAGAAATTTCTTCACGGGTTAAGGATTTGGCCGCCCGAGCTGACGAGGATGAACAGCCGCGGAAACAAGACAATTCAAGTGGTCCATCACGAAGAGGAGAAATTATGCCCGTTATGATGACCCGAAAGAAGTCTTCATTTGGTGAGCCGCTCGCAGAGCCATCGATTCTGCTCGCGAGCGATTCGGAACGGCACGGAAGCACGATGCATCGGGCCCTGGAAGAGAAGGGGTTCGCCGTGGAATTCGCGGGAGACTACACGCAGGTGGAATCGCTGCTCGACAAACGCAGGTATGATGTCGTGCTGCTGGAAGTGACGAGCGAGCACGCGGTAGAACCGGCGGTGGAAGCGGCACTGCGTGTGAAGCGTGGGAATGCGGGACAATTCGTCGGGTATCTGGCGGACGCGACGCTGGGAAACAGCGGGCTGGCGGGCGATGCAATCTTTCCTCGCAACCCGGCCGGATTACCGGAGGCGCTGCGGGGCGCGATCGGCAAGGACGGAGCATAGACGATTAACTCCCGGAGGGGCGACTGTGGGCGAGGAGTCGCTCTGGCAACGCCTTTCCCCTCTTCAGCGAAAATTCAGGAACAGGGAGTAATCTGGCGGGGCTTCGTTCGCCTGGAGGGCGAGCCCGTCATGAAAAATTGCAGCAGAGTCGCGTCGATCCTTGTGATTGTTTGCAGTGGTGTGCTGGCCAGCGGACGAGCGTGGGCTCAGGGTGCAGCCACAGGGCCTTTCCACGTTGAACACGAATGGAAGGTCGGAGGCGACGGTGGCTGGGATTATCTGGCGGTCGATCCGCAGTCGAAGCTGCTGTACATCACCCGCGGCAACCACGTCATCGTGGTGGATACCAGCGCGGGCAGGCAGGTAGCGGATATCACAGGGCTGCATGGGACCCATGCTGTGGTGTTCTCGCTGGACGGAGTGCACGGATACATCACAGACGGCGGCGCGAACCAGGTGGCAAAGTTCAATCGCCAGACGAACACGATCGAGAAGACGATTGCGGCGGGAACCGGACCGGACGGCGCGGTTTTCGATCCGGCGACGAAGACGGTGTGGGCGTTCAACGGGCGCAGCCACGACGCAACGGTAATCGATACGACCACGGATCAGGTGGTGGCGACGGTCGCGCTGCCCGGGAAGCCGGAATTTCCTGTTTCGGACGCGGCGGGGTTCATCTACGACAACATCGAGGACAAGAGCGAGATTGTGAAGCTGGACGCGAAGGCGCACACGGTGGTCGCGACGTGGCCGGTTGCTCCCTGCGAGAGTCCGTCGGGGCTGGCGATCGACCGGGCGCACCATCGCCTGTTCGCGGTATGCGACGGCGGGAAGATGGCGGTGGTCGATACGGAGAGCGGCAAAGTGGTGGCGACGCCGGCGATCGGGAATGGACCGGATGCGGCGCGGTTCTCGGCGAGCGACCAGTATGCATTCAGTTCGAACGGACAAAGTGGGACGCTGACGGTCGTGCACGAGGATGATTCCGACCATTACACCGTGGTGCAGGAACTGCCGACCGAGCGCGGCGCGCGGACGATGGCGATGGATCCGGACGGAAGCCATCTGTATGTGGTGACCGCGGAATTTGGCCCGCGTCCCGAACCCACAGCGGACAATCCACGGCCGCGACCGACGATTGTGGCGGGGAGCTTTGAGGTGATCGCGATTGGGAAGTAGCCAGCAAGCCAGTTAGCCATTAGCCGGTAGCCAATAGCCAATAGCCAATAGCCGGTAGGCGGTAGCCAATAGACTGGGCCTGCAGCCGACTCAGAGGGCGCGGCCCGCTGCTGCACCCGAGGCCCAGGACCACTGGAAGTTGAATCCGCCGAGATGGCCGGTGACATCGACAACCTCGCCGATGAAGTAGAGTCCGGGCACCGCGCGGCACTCCATGGTTTGCGCGGAGAGTGCATCGGTGCTGACGCCGCCGGCGGTCACCTCGGCCTTTTCGTAGCCTTCGGTGCCGATGGGGTGGAAGGTCCAACCATGGAGGCGACGCTCCAGTTCGTCGAGCGTGTGGTTCGTCCACGATTGCGGATTCGAGACCTCGAGGAGGCGATCCGCCAGGCGCGTGGGGAGAATCGCGCGAAGAGCAGCTTTGGCCGCAGGGGAATCGCGTCGGGCGCCAGTCTGTCGCAGAGGCGCGAGGAGGTTCTCCCCTGGAGCCCAGTCCACGAGCAGGGGCTCTCCGGGTTTCCAGTACGACGAGATTTGCAGGATGGCGGGCCCGCTGAGGCCGCGATGCGTAATGAGGAGTTTTTCGTGGAAGCGCCGTTTGCCGATAGACGCGGTCACCTCGGCCGAGACGCCGGCTAGATCACAGAAGCTGGCGTATTCGGGATCGCCCAGGAGCAGAGGTACCAGGGCAGGGCGGGGCTCGCAGATGGGCACACCGAACTGGCGGGCGAGGTCGTAGCCGAAGGGGCTGGCGCCCATCTTCGGAATGGAGAGGCCGCCGGTAGCCACCACCAGCGCGGGTGTGCGATAGGTAACCGCGTCGGTGACGATTGTGAAGGGGCGCGCGGCTGAGGAGTCGCGACGCACCTCGCCGATGGTGGTTCCGAGGGCGATGGTGATGCCCGCGTCGGCGCACTCGCTGAGGAGCATGGCGACAATCTGTTTGGCGGAGCCGTCGCAGAAGAGCTGGCCCAGGGTTTTCTCGTGCCAGGCAATCCGGTGCTTTTCCACGAGGGCGATGAAATCCGCCGGTGTATAGCGGGCCAGCGCCGACTTGGCGAAATGGGGATTGGCGGAGAGAAAGTTTTCCGGACGGCAGTGGAGATTGGTGAAGTTGCAGCGGCCGCCGCCGGAGATGAGGATTTTCTTTCCGACGCGGTCGGCGTGTTCGAGCAGGGCGACGCGGCGGCCACGGCGGCCGGCCTGCATGGCGCACATAAGGCCGGCGGCGCCGGCTCCCACTACGACGACGTCGAATATTTCGCGGAAAGAAAGATGATTCACGCGCGGCAAGTGCGGCTTATTCCATTAGATCATCGTCAAACGAATACTCCCTCGGTTAGATCCCGACGCCGGACTCCCGATTTTTTGGGGGCTCTTTCCGGATTCCGCCCCTACACTGGTTGCGAGCGATGACGGCAGGAATCGAATTTCGAAACGTTGGATTCGCGACGGCGCAGAGGCGGCGACTACTCTCGGATATTTCGTTCGTCGTGGAAGAGGGCACGACCACGGCGGTGCTGGGCCGCAGCGGATCGGGAAAGACGACTCTGCTGCGGACGGTCAACCGGATGGTGGAGCCGAGCAGCGGCCAGGTGCTGCTGTGCGGGAAGAATGTGCGGGATGTGGACCTGACCGGGCTGCGGCGTGGCGTGGGATACGTGATCCAGGAGACAGGGCTGTTTCCCCACATGACCGTGCAGCGGAACGTGGGACTGGTGCTGGAGGCACGAGGCGAGGCTTCAAGAGAGCGGAACCTGCGCAGTCAGGATCTGCTGAACGCGGTGGGGCTGGAGGCGCGCACCTTCGGGCCGCGCTATCCGCATCAGTTGTCGGGCGGGCAAAGACAGCGAGTGGGACTGGCGCGTGCGCTGGCGGCGCAGCCCGGCGTTCTGCTGATGGACGAGCCGTTCGGGGCGCTCGATCCGCTGACGCGGATGGAGATGCAGGATATGCTGCGCGAATTGCTCGCGGGGCTGAAGAAGACGGTTCTGCTGGTGACCCACGATCTGGATGAGGCGTTGTTCCTTGGGGACCGGATTGTGCTGCTGAGCGAAGGAAAGCTGATGGCGCATCTGGAGCCGCAGGAATTTCTGCACTCGCGGCAGCCGGAGGTGGAGGCCTATGTGCACGCATTTCATCGCGGCGAACTGAGCGCTGCCGCGGAGAAACGCGCATGAGCGAATTCTTCCATCAATACGGCGACGAAATCGGGACTCTGACACTGGAGCATCTGTGGCTGACGGGTGCGGCCATGCTGTTTGCGGCTGCGATCGCCATACCGCTGGGGATGGCGCTGACGCGGCGGCCGCGGTGGGCGAAACCGGTGATCGGCACGGCGAATGTGCTGCAGACGATTCCGTCGCTGGCTATGTTTGGATTCTTGCTGCCCCTGCCGTGGCTGGGCGAACGGGCCGCGCGGGTGGCAATCATTTCGCTGACTGCCTATGCGCTGCTTCCGATTTTGCGCAACACCTATGCGGGACTCCGTGGCATCGATCCGTCGCTGATTGAAGTGGCGCGGGCGATGGGGTTGACGAATGCGCAGCGGTTCTTCAAGGTGGAACTGCCGCTGGCCGCTCCGTTTATCCTTGCGGGACTGCGGACGGCGACGGTGACGTGCGTGGGGATTGCGACCATTGCGGCGGCGGTGGGCGCGGGCGGGCTGGGCGAGCTGATTTTCCGGGGCGTGGCGTCGGTGGATAACGAACTGGTGCTGGCGGGGGCGATTCCAGCGGCGCTGCTGGCGCTGGCGTGCGATGGGGCGCTGGGACTGCTGGAGCGGTGGACTCGCGTGCCGGGACCGAGTGCCGTGCCATGAAGCGGGGGCTCACCGCCATCGTGATGACGTTATGTGGACTGCTGGCAGGGTGTTCTCCGCCGCGTCCGGACCATCCGGTGATCGGGGCCAAGAACTTCACCGAGCAGGTGGTGCTGGCGGAACTGCTGGCGCAGGAGATCGAGGCAAAGTCGCCTCTGACGGTGGAGCGGCGCTTCTATCTGGCAGGCAGCTACATTTGCCAGCAGTCGATGGTGGCCGGACGGATTGACGCCTATGTGGAATATACGGGGACGGCGCTGACGGCGATCCTGAAGCAGCCGGTGGAGCGGGATCCGGCGAAGGTGCTGACGACGGTACGCAATCTGTATCAGTCGAAGTATCAAATCACGGTTGGGCCGCCGCTGGGATTTGAAAACACATTTGCCATGGTGATGCGGGGGGACGATGCGCGACGGCTGCATGTGACGACGCTGAGCGAAGCGGCCAGGGACACGCCGCAATGGCATTTGGGCGTGGGCTACGAATTTGAGCAGCGGCCGGACGGGCTGCCCGGGCTGAGCAAGGCGTACGGACTGAAGTTTGCAGGACCGCCGCGTACGATGGATCTGGGACTGCTGTATCGCGCGCTCGAGGCGCATCAGGTGGATATGATTGCGGCGAACTCGACGGATGGGCCGATTCGGGCGCTGGGGCTGACGGCGCTGGAAGACGATCGCCACTATTTTCCGCCCTATCAGGCGGTGCCGCTGGTGCGGGATGAGGCGCTGGAGCAGTGGCCGGCGATCAGGATCGCCATGGATGCGCTGGCGGGAAAGGTGAGCGCTGAGGAGATGCGCACGATGAATGAGGCCGTGGATGGGGCGCATCGGGATCCTGCAGAGGTGGTGCGGGAATTTCGGGCGAGCAAGGGCTTGTGAAGCAAGGGTGGCTTGGAGGTGAAGCAATGACGGATCGACTTCGGGATGCATCGCCGCACGTGCTGGCAAGGATGGCAGGATCTCTTTATCTGCTGAGCGTGGTGATCGCGGTGTTGGCGGAGTTCTTCTTTCGCGGGAAGTTCGGATTCGTGGTGGCGGTGGTCCTGCCCATCTCCTGTTATGCGGCGGTGACGGTGCTGCTGTACATGATCTTCAGGGTGGTGAGCAAGCCGGTTGCCGTGGCCGCGGCAGTTTTTAATCTGGCGGGGCTGGCTTGTGAGGCGCTGGAACTGCGAACGCGAGGGATCAACATCGGGATGGCCTCCCATGGAATCTTTTGCGTGCTGATCGGCTTCCTGATGATGAGATCGACCTTTCTCCCACGGATCCTGGGCGTTCTGATGGCGTTTGGCGGGGTGGTCTGGCTGCTGTATCTGTCGCCGCCGCTGGTGAGCCGTCTGTCTCCGTACAACACGGTTGCAGGGCTGCTGGGCGAGGCATTGCCGATGCTGTGGCTGATGGTGATGGGGGTGCGGAGCGAAGGGTTGAAGCAACCGGAGCAGGCAGCGGCGACCTCCTGAGCTATCGAGCCGTGAAAAACGATTTCGCGGGACTGAGACCATAAGGAAAAGGCCGCCCCATGGGGCGGCCTTTTTCCTGTGCTTCCACTTCGCCTATGGGCCGGCGGTCGACGACACATACTGCGTGGCGTGGTTGCCGTGCGGGACGGCGGCGACACAGGTAGCGGTACCACTGACGGAATAGGGAGAGTTCTGCACGCCGCTGAGCACGCCGGTATTGGGATTGAGCTGGGCAGCGGCGACGGCGTTGAACTGCGACAGTGCGGTGTAGACGTAGCGGCCGAGCGCCGGGTCAACGAGGATGCAGGTTGGGCCGGGGTCGCCGGTATTAAACGTATTGGAGGCGAGGGCCGAAGGCTGGCCGTTGGACTGTGAGATGGTGAACGCGCTGATGGTCGATGCGTTGTAGTTGGTGACGTAGAGGTACTCGTTGCGCGGATCGATGACGAGGTTCACCGGGAAGGTTCCGGTAGTGAAGGGACCATTGGTGAGGGGCTGGAGAGCGCCACCACTGAGAATGGTGTAGACGATGAGCTGGTTCTGCACGCTGTCGGTGGTGTAGAGGAAACGGCTGGTGAGGTCGACGGCGATGCCGGTGGGGGTGGTGCCGGCAGCGAACGGGCTGCCGGGAACGCTGGTGAGAGCGCCGGAGGAGCTGACGCTGAAGCCGGAGATGGTTCCCTGGTTGGGGCAGGTCGAGGGAGTGGCCGGGGGGGTCGCGGTCGTCGGTGGCGCGGTCGTTACGACGACAGCGTTCGTGTTGGAAACGAAGGCGTAGCTTCCGTTCGGCGAGACGGCTACGCCGGTGGGGAAGCACTGCAGCGTCGTATAGGAGAGGCCGCCATTGGAAACCGGGGTTCCGAGGCTACCGTCGGAGTTGACGGGATAGACGACGAGGATGCCGGGGCCCGGCGTGGTGTCGGAGAATCCGGGACCGTAGTAATCCAGGACGAAGAGCAAGGTGCCAGCGGTATTGATGGCCATTGAGACGGGCTCGGTGCCGGGCGTGGAATACGCCTTGCCGAAGGAGAGCTGGCCGTCGGTGCCAATGATAAATTGCGCGATGCTGTTGCTGCCGTGATTGGCGACGTAGAGAAATTGCTGATTAGGCGAGGCCACTTCGGCGACGGGATTGACTCCCTGCGAGGAGACGGGCGAACCCGCGACAACGCTGATGGCTCCGGACTGGGAATCGACGTGATAGGAACTGATCTGGCCGTTGGCCCCGGTGCCCGCCGTGGTGCTGTTGGAGGTCACAAAGACGTAGTCGATGGTATCGCTGGGGCTGCAGGAGGTGAGGCCGAAGCCGAGTGCCAGCGATGCTGTGACGGCCAGAAATCCCTGACCGAATCTAGTCAACTTCATGCTCTTCCTTCGTCCCTTGCGGGAGGTACGTTCCATTCTAAAGGCCGGCACGCAGACCGGAGAAACTCTGGCCAGACTTACTGCAGCCCATTTTTATTGCCCTGGGGGTGAGTAATCGCCGCCAGGCAGGTGGGCTGACCTGAGGTGACGTAGGGGGAATTCTGGTTGGTAATCAGGGCCCCGGTGGACGGATTCAGCTCGGCGCCGCCGATGGTGCCGCCGATGTAGTCGGATGTGTAGAGAAAGCGCTGGGTTTCGGGATCGGCGAGAACGCAGAGGGGTCCGGAGGCACCGGAGTTGCTGGTGGTGACGAGAGACGGCAGGCCGGAAGCGAGCGAATAAATGCTGAGGGAGCCGTCCTTATAGTTGCTCACGTAAAGGAACTTACCGCCAGAAGGTGGGCTGACGACGGTGCCGCCCATGGGCATGGTCCCGGTGCTGATGGTTGCGCTGAGAGAGATTGCGCCGGTGGACTGAACGGAGAAGGTAGAGAGCTGGTTCAGCAGAGCGTCGGTGACATAGATCGATGCGCCGCCTGGATCGGCGACGATGCCGGTGGGCTGGGAAGCGGAGCCGGTGGAGAACGGGCTGCCGGAGACCTCGCTGACCGCCGACGCGCTCACGGCGAAAGCAGAGACGGTGCCCGAAGCCGGGCAGGAAGCCGGCAGAGTGGGAACGGTTCCGGTGACGGGCGGCGAGGTGGTGACCACAACGGCGTTGGTGTTGGTGACGTAAACGAAGCTGCCGTTGGGGGTGACAGCGAGATTCGTCGGGAAGCACTGAACCGGGAAGTAATTGGCAGCACCGACGCTCAGGGCGGTTCCAAGGGTGCCATTGGAGTTGATGGGATAGGCGATGAGCGCGCCGGGACCGGGATTGAGGTCAGTATAGGAGGGCTGGCCGGGAGCAGCAGGGGCGTAGTAGTCGAGGACGTAGAGGAAGGTGCCGGCGGAATTGATGGCGAGCGCGACGGGTTCGGTTCCAGGGGTGTTGGTGGTGGTCAGTGGATAGAGCTTGCCGTCGGTGCCGATGGCGTACTGCACGATGGTGTTGTCGTCGTGGTTGGCGACGTAGAGATATTGCTGGTTGGGCGCGGTGACGATGTAGACGGGATTGCGACCGCCGGAGGGATAGGGCGAGTCGGGGATCTGGTGCAGCGCGCCGGATTCCGAGTCGACTTGATAGGCGTTGATCTGGCCAGGGTTCAGCAGGTTGCTGGTGGCGTAGAGAAAGTCGATGGTGTTGCTGGCTCCGCAGGAAAGGAGCAGCGAAGACACTGCGAGAGCGGAGGCGGCTGAAAAGAGCCGCCTGCCGAAAAGCTTCCACTTCATGTGCCGAAATCCTGCGCGCATCAGTCTGTATTGGAGCTGTAGAGGCACCAGGTGGGAGTTCCCACGGTGGTAAACGACGAACCTTTGCGAAGATCCGTGAGGATGCCGGTATTGGGGTCGATGAGAGCGCCCGTCACGGTGCTGGAGCCCGCGTCAGCGGTGTAAAGGTACTGGTGTGAGGGGTCCTCGAAGATGCAGACGGGGGTGGCCCCTGTACCGAAGTAGCCGGGCGCCAGCGTGGTGAGGTCTCCGGTACTGGCGGTGATATCAAAGGCGGTAATCACGCTGCCGGATTGATAGAGGCCGGGTGACTGGGTGTTGGTGACGTAGAGATACTTCGAGGCGCTGTCGGTGATCACGGCCGACATGCCGGCAGCTCCGGAGAAATTCGGATGGGCGCCGCCGGAGATGGCGGAGAGCAGACCGTTGCTGCCCTGGGTAAAAGTGAAGATCTGGTTGGTGCCGTTATCGAGGATGTAGATCCAGGTGCCGTTGGCGCTGGCGCCGATGTAGCCGATGTTCGTCGCCCCGGTAATAGGCTGCGCTCCGCCTGGAACCTGAATGAGCTGCCCGGTGGTGCCGGCGTTATAGGCGTAGATCACCTGGGTATTGCCGCTGGCCGGATCGCTGGCTTCCGCGGTGTAGAGGTAGCTGGAGACGAGGTGGAAGTCGATGGGTCCGCAGCCCACAGGGAAGTAAGAGAGCGGAGTGCCGAGGGCGTTCTGCTGCTGCTGATTCTGCACGAGGAAGAGGCGGCCGGTGGAGGGATCGATGCTGAAGACGGTGATGTCGCCGGCAGGGCGATAGACGCCGTGGGCAGAGTCATAGCATGGCGTAGCAGTGCTGGTCGCAGTGGATCCCGGGGTGGTATTCGGCGTCGTGCTCGGCTGGTACTGATCGAGGACATACAGATAGGTGCCGCTGGTGGAGAGCGCCATGCGGATCGATCCCAGTCCCTGGCTCGGATAAGAGAGCTGGTAAGAAAGGGAGCCGCCGCCACCGATGCTGAAGACGGAGATATTGCCGCCGCTCCAGGTGATGGATCCGTCAGAGTTGTAGGTGGGCGCACCTTCGTTCAGCACGTAGACGTATCGCCCGCCGTTCAGCAGGAGGGCGCGAATAGGGTTAGAGCCACCTGAACTTAGTGGGTCGTGCGGAGACGGTCTCAGATAGCCGGTCTCGTTGTCTTCCTTGTAGGACGCGATCTGGTTGTACTGGGAGCCGGTAACGATGATGTAGGCCTCAGTGTAGTCGTAATTGCAGGATTGAGTACCGAACCCGATGACAAGGGATGCCGCCAGGGCCAGAGCGATCCGGCCGAATTTACTAAACTTCATGCGCTTCCTTCACGCCAGGCCACCGAGGGAAGGCGGCCGGACAAGGCTGTAGGGATTATCCCGGACCATTGTAAATGGAACGGAGGTGTTGCGGTGCCCGTGAATGAAGAACCGAGACGCCCTCGGGGAGGGGCACCCGGTTCTGGACATTAGACGACAAGCCGGCAGCGACATCACCAGAGGAGATCAGCAAACGGGATCAGCAAACGGACTCCAGACGGACTCACCAAACGGGATTACCAGACACGGCAGGCGTCCTCCGGCATCATGGGCTGACCGGTATGGCAGCCGAAAGCCCTGCCAAACTCGTCGAAATTCCGGACCGTTCCGTTGGCGCGAAACATGCCCGGAGAATGAGGATCGGTTTTGGCGGCAACGCGCGAGACCTGCTCGGTGCGGTTTTCGCACCATACCTGCGCGAAGGAAATGAAATAGCGCTGGGCTTCGGTATAGCCATCGATCTTTTCGTCGATGCTCTTGCCCTGTTGCGCGAGGGTGGTGAGCAGAGCCTGCCACGCGATGCGAATGCCGCCGTTGTCGGCGGTGTTTTCGCCCATCGTGAGTTTGCCGTCGAGGTGGACTCCGGGAACGGGCTCGAAGCTGCTGTACTCTTTGTCTTCGCAGCTGAGCTTCTCCTCGAAGGCCTTGCGATCGGCATCGGTCCACCAGGGCTTGACGTTGCCCTGACCGTCATACTTACTGCCTTCGTCGTCAAAGCCGTGGGTCATTTCGTGGCCGATGACGACGCCAATGCCGCCGAAGTTCACAGCCGGGTCTTTGCTGAAGTCATAGAAGGGCGGCTGCAGAATGCCGGCGGGGAAGTTGATGTCGTTCATGGGCGGATCGTAGTAGGCGTTGACGGTGGGGGGCGTCATGCCCCACTCTTTTTCGTCGACAGGCTTACCGACTTTGTTCAGTTCATAATTGAACTGGAATGCGGCGGAGTGGTCGAGGTCTTCGACGAAGTTGTTGCGGGTGACTTCGAATTTCGAATAGTCACGCCACTTGTCCGGATAGCCGATCTTCTGGCGGAAAGCGTCCAGTTTGGCCTCGGCCTGTTTTTTGGTGTCGTCGCTCATCCACGGGAGCGACTGGATATCGGATGCAAGGGCTTTCTTCAGAGCCGCGACCAGTTGTTCCATGTTCTGCTTGGCCTGAGGCGGGAAGTTTTCCTTCACCCAGTCCTGGCCGACGGCCTCGCCGAGGGCACGGTCGGTGGTCGCGGTGCAGCGCTTCCAGCGAGGCGTCTGTTCGGCCTGGCCCTGGAGCGTCTTCTGGAAGAAGTCGAAGCTGGCATCCTCGAAGGGCTGAGAGAGCCACGGGGCGACGCCACTGAGCGCGTGGAATTTCAGATAGGCCTTGAGGGAGTCGAGGCTCTGATCGGCGAAGACCTGATTTTCTGCTTTGAAGAAGTCCGGCTGACCGACGTTCAGGTCGCTGACTTTGGGGGCATCGATGCCGGCGAAGTAGGCGGCCCAGTCGAAGTTCGGAACGATCTGATCGAGGGCGGTGAGGGTCATGATGTGGTAGCGCGCGGCGGGGTCGCGCAGATCGCGGCGCGGGGTTGCGCCTTTGGCGAGGGCGGTTTCGATGGAGAGGACGGAGCCGGCGTCCGTCTTCGCCTGATCCTCGGTCTCGCCGGTGAGCTTGAGCACGGTGACGATGTAGTCGCGATACTTCTCGCGAATCTGCTGCATGTGGGAATCGTCCTGCAGGTAGTAGTCGCGATCGGGCAGGGTGAGCCCGCCCTGGTGGATCCCTTCGATCTGCCGGGTAGAGTCCACCTGATCCTGTTCGACGCCGAAGCGGAAGAAGATGCCGGTAGGCGTTTTCGAATCGAGATACGCGGCGACGGTGGCGATTTCCTTCTTGTCCGTCATGGCGTCAATGCGGGCGAAGATGGGGAGGATGGGTTTGTCGCCGAGCTGATCGGCGAGGTCGGTGTTCATGCAGGCGGCAAAGAAGTCGCCGTACTTGCGCTGCAGGGGTGTCCTGGGGGAGTCGGCAGCGCGTTTCAGGTCGACATAGAGAAGGTAGCGATTGCGCTCAGCCAGCTCATTGAACCGTCCCCATCGGGACTGATCGCTGGGGATGGGGTTGGCCTTGCGCCAGTTGCCGCAGGCGTACTGATAGAAGTCGACGCAGGGGTCGGCAGTTTTGTCGATGGCGCTGAGATCGAAGCTGTGGGGAGCCTTGGGCTCGACCGGTGTCTGCGAGGAGGTGGTATCGGGGGCAGAGACAAACTGCTGAGCGGAAAGAGCGACGGGGCTGAGCGCCAGAAGCACGAGGGCGCGACGCCACGAAGAATATCCAATGCGCATGGGACTCCTCAGGAAAGGCGGCGAGAGAAACCGCTGTCAATGTGTGAACAGAACGATACCAGAGAGCAGGGCGGAGGGGGTAGGGCTGCGGTGGCTGTTCAGAAGATGTGAACGCGGATGTTGAGGTACTTCTTCGGGTCTTTGCGGATGGCGACGATGAGGTCGCTGGAGTCGGTCATGAGATGGTCGACGTGATCGTAGAGCCTGCGATCTTTGAGAAGCGCGCCGATGGTGCCCTGGCCGCTGTCGATCTGGGTCAGCATGGAATTGAGTTTGTCGATGGTATCAGAGAGCTTGTCGGCCATTTTGGGATCTTTGGTGAGCATGCCGAGGGTGCCCTTGCCGGAATTGATGGTTGCGGTGATCTGGTTCAGGTTGTGGGTCGTCTCTTTGAGCTCGTTGTAGAGCGTGTCGTCCTTCAGGAGTTTGCCCGCGGATCCTTTGCCTTCGTTCAGTGCCGTCGTGATCTGGTCGGCTTTGTCCACCATGTCAGTGAGGCGGGTGTACATGGTGTCGTCCTTCAGCAGTTTCCCGATCGAGCCCTGCCCGCTATTGACCTCGTTAATGATGGCGGAAATCTCGTTCACCGTGCTGAGGGCCTTGTTATAGAGGGTTGGATCGTTGATCAGCAGGCCGATGGAGCCATTTTTTGAATTCAGCGTGTTGGCGATCTGGTTGACCTGATCGAGGATGGTGTCGAGACGCTCGATGGTGCCCTGGCTGGCCTGGATGACATCCTGGAGGTTGGGGGTTTCGGTGGTGGGAAGCTCAGCGTTGTTCTGGGCCGGACCGTCGACCGCGCGTTTACTGTCGATATCGACCAGCGTGTCGCCGAGAACCCCCTGGGTTTCGAGGCTGGACTTCGAGTCGACGCGAATGCCGGGGGCAAATTTGTGGTTGATCTTCATCACGACTTCCACCGGGGTCAGTTTGCGATCGGCGACGATGTGGATGGCGTTGACGTTGCCGACGGTGACCCCGTCGAGCAGGACGGGGGCGCCGACCTTGAGGCCGGCAGAGTTCTCAAAATAAGAGCGGAGCGTGAGGCGGCTGGACCAGAAGCCCCCGGTCGAGTTCGACATAAGGAAGATGAGTGCGATGAGGGCACAAAGGGCAACGATGACGAGCACGCCCACTTTCAGTTGTGACCACCGCACTTCCTGTTGACCGGGCACGTAGATCCTCGGAGAAACAAGACCGCAAGAAGAGCCTGTGCGCAGAGGATATCAGGACTGGCCGTCCACGCAAACGCGCTTTACGTCCTCTGAGAGCTCAGACCTTCTGATGAGGGGGAAATCGCATTTGTTGCAGAACCTCCGAAAACAGAATGACTTCTGCAGCAAATGACACGGCGTTCAGCGGTTTGAAATCTGCGCGCAGACCAGTTGCGGAGCGGTTTGGGACGAAAGGGTGGCTCTCATCACCGTGCCGCGTAGCCGCGGGTGGCCTGCGTGCGGGCGTTAAAAACGGAGAAACTGCCATTCCTGGATACGGTCAGGTCGAGGCCGTAGCCGGTATCGGGGCCGTGAAGGTTGGCGAGGAACGGGTCAGGGACGTTGTCCGGGCCGGCTTCTTCGGAGTAGTGGAGCATCCAAAGCGCCTCGAGGCCAGGGATTTTGCGGATGGTTTCGACGGTGGGCTTCGATCCACCTTTGGTGGCGCCGTTGTCCATGATGGCGATGCGGGGGGTGATGGCGTCGACCAGGGCGGGACTGGAGCTCTGATTCCAGCCGTGGTGCGAGACGATGAGGATGTCGACGTGGCCGATGCGGTTGTTAGGGCACATCATGTCCATCTCTTTGTCCCAGGTGAGGTCGCCGAGATCGAGGATACGGACCTTTCCCCAGGTAAGGAGGGTGCCGACGGAGCGGGCGTTCTCGGTTTGATCGGCGGGGCGCGGTGCGGAATCCTTGCAGAAGGGGTTGGGCTGGCCGCCGCCGGGCAGTGGCTGGGCGATGAAATTGCCGTCGGCGGTGAGGATTTCAGCGCTGAGTCCGGGGATGGGGAGCATGTCTCCGGGTTTGGCGAGAATGTGGCGGTATTTTCCGCTGGCCAGGACTTTCTGATAGGCGTTGTAGGCGTCGAAGGTGGGTTTGTCGCCGGGCTCGCGGAGAGGTCCGTGATCGATGAAGGTGCCGACAGGAATGCGGTCGGTGAGTTGGGGGACGCCGCCGGTGTGATCGACGTGGTAGTGGGTGAGAAGCACGAAGTCGATGCGGGAGATACCGGCGCTTTTGGCAGCGGCAACGATGCGGTTGGCGTCGCGGCCTTCATTGCCAGGCCAGCCGGTATCGATGAGAAGCGAGTGGTGGTCGGGGGTGACGAAGAGCGTGGACTGACCGCCTTCGACATCGATGAAGTAGATATGGAGATCGCCGGAGGCATGCTGGGCGCGGAGTCCGCCGCAGGGGAGAAGCAGAATGCAGGCGAGAAGTGCGAAGGGCCGCAGGAAACGAAACGCTGGATTCATGACGAACTCCGAGGGCTGAGATTTCTCGACCGAGACATCATAGATCGCGCGAGGGTTGCGTAGCCTTATCAGCCGAAGTGGAGGAAGCCGAGAGCAGCGGCGACCATGCCGGCGATACCGAAGAGCATGCCCATGTACCAGTAGCTGCGCTGGCGGGTAAGCAGGGTGATGGAAGTGATGACGAGGCCGATTTCGAGCAGGGCTTCGCCGAGGTCGAAGCGATCGGCCCGATGCTCGGCGTGGTGGACCTTTTCCTCGTCCTCTTTGGCGGTGTTCTGGGCGTCGACGAGGTCCTGGTTCCATTTCTGCAGATGGCTTTTGTAACCGTCGGTGATCTTATTGGCAGCGGCCTGATCGCGGATGGGGAGCGTGGTAAGCAGGTCGGTGATCAGCTGGGTGTCGTACTGGCGGATTTTGTGCGCCTGATAGAGGTTCCAGTCGTCGGTGGCTTTGTTCTGGTAGAGCACGGCCTGGGTGTGGGAGCGATGGCCGAGGACGGTGACGATGGCGACGAACACGGCGAGAACGCTGATGGTGAAGCTGACCGGGCGCAGGCTCGGTTCACCCGCGGCGTGTTCGTGCTGCTCCTGAAGTTCCTGGGCTTCGCTGGCGTCCATTGCGACAGGGTACAGGAGACAAGCTATCGAGGGAGAGCTATTTTGTGCCGGGAGGCGTGTCAGCGCTGGCCGTGGTGGTTTCCGCCTGGACCGCGGTGACGATGCGGCTGCGGAAATCGTCGTAGGTAGGCGCTCCGTCGATGGTGCCGAGGGTGGAAGGGGTTCCTGAAAAGTAGCTCTCCAGCGCGTAGCGATGCAGGGTTGAGCCGACCACGTCGGGATGGTCGCGATGATAAGCGGCCTGATCCGCATCGTCGGCCGCAAAGGCGTAGGAACCGAGGATCGCGCCTTTGTCGTCGACCGCAGTGAATCGGTACAGAACGTGATCGGCGCCCTGAGGCTCGAAATATTCAACCGCCTCGATGCTCTTGTCGCCGGCGCGGAACCTCTCGATGACGATGCCGGTGGTTCGGGAGGCAGTGGGGTGGTGGCCGTCGGAGTGGTATCCGCGCAGGATGGCGCGCTCGATGTCGCGGTTCTTATGGTCTCCGATTTCGGAATAGGCCTCGAGCAGGCCGGCGTGCACATCGGTGCTGCCGGGCCAGGCGGCCTGGGAGTTGCGGAAACACACGAGGGCTTCGTCGGGCTTGCCGTAGTCAAGGAGCAGGGTGCCGATCATGAAGCTGGCTTCGGCGTTGCCGGGGTGCGCGTTGAGGATCGCCTGGGCTCCATGGAGGGCCCGTTCGTGATCGCCGTTGAGAAGATCGGCGCGGACGTCGGCGAAGTCGGAGGCCTGGAGGGGCTTGGAAAATTTCGGCGGCGGCGGCGAGCAGATGGGGTGTTCGGGCGGCTGCGCCGCAGCCATACAGGCGGAACCAACGAACAGAAGGGCCGTGGTGAAGACTTTCATCTGCCACCTCGCATTGGGAAGACCCGTCATGCAAACAGTATGCGGCTTTAGGAGTAGAAAGTCGGCAAAAAAGGATGTCCACCTGCGGCCAGGAACGAAAGAGTGGAAGCGTGTTCGAGCCAGAATCACTGGGGTGACAGGAAGAGTAATGACGACAGTCACAAATACCGCCGAACCAGAGGCGGAAGTCAATCTATCGCTGAACTAGAGGTGGAAATAAATCCCGATCATGGGCTCGGCCGTGTGGGTGAACGTGTCCGTGGAGGAAAAAATCTTCGTCACGTTAGGAGCGGAGTAGAGATTGCCGCGGTACTGGAGGCGCAGGCCGATGTGCGGGATCAGACCCCAGTCCAGGCCGGCTCCATAGACGTAGACGGGCCTGGTGGTGGTTTGCGTGGGGCTGGTGGAGGTGATGGTCGTGCTCGTGGGTGACTGCCCCGGGTACGGATTTTGCGTGATGACGATGGCCGTGCTGCTGGAGGGCACATCGAGAAGGAGTCCGACGCCCAGCACGCCGAAGGGGCGGACATTGGCGATGTGAAGGGAGGGGATCCAGTCGGCGGTGACCTCATGGGCGTTGTTGGCGACGGATTCTGTCGAGATAGAGCAGCCAAATGCCGGACAGCCGTCCGGCTTCGTGACATAGGTCTGGTCGGCGCGGTTGAAGGAATAGGTTCCCTCGAAGCCGAGGATCGGGTTCGCAATATGGCGAATTTCGAGGAGGCCGCCGGCCTGGTTCGAAGGGCTCTGCTGGGTTCCGTCGCCGCTGGTGGTACCGCTGAAGGCGCCATAGATGCTGGCGGAGACGCTGGTTTGGGCGGAAGCGACGGTGATGAGCGCAGGCAATACGAGGATGGTCATGAAGATGGAACGAATGCGCATCGGGCCTCCTGGCCAGGACCACGCCGGGCGTGATCCTGTAGTTCGCTAGAAATTGAAGTACGCACCGATCATCGGCTCGGCCGTATGGGTGAAGGTGTCTGTCGAGGAATAGAGCTTGCTGAGGTTGGGGGCCTGATAGAGATTGCCGCGGTACTGGAGGCGGAGGCCAATGTGGGGCAACAAGCCCCAGTCGAGGCCGGCTCCGTAGACGTAGACGGCTTTGGCAGAGGTGGTGGTGCTATAGGTGGTTGTGACCGGGGTGCAGCCGGAACTGGGACACGGCGGGTTGCCAATGGTTGTAGTAACCGTGCTGCTGATCGCGGGCACATCGAGCAGCAATCCTGCGCCGAGGACGCCGAAAGGACGGACGTTGGCGATGTGGACGGAAGGAATCCAGTCCGCGGTGATTTCGTGGGCATTGGCCGGAATAGAAACCGGCGACGGACCGCAGGGAACGAGGCCCGCCGGACAGCTGTAGCCATAGGCGGAGTAGGTCTCGTCGGCGCGGTTCCAGGAATAGGTTCCCTCGAAACCGAGGATGGGGTTGGAGATGTGGCGGAGTTCGAAGAGGCCGCCGGCCTGGTTGGCCGGACTCTGCTGGGTTCCGTCGCCGGTGGTGGTGCCTGTGAAAGCGCCGTAGATGCTGGCGGCGACGCTGGTTTGGGCCGAAGCGGTGGTCGCGGTGAGCGCAGCGAGGAGAAGGAACGGTATCAGCCGGATCGAATCACTTCGCAAGGGGGTCTCCCGGTTAGAGGTTGCGTTCACCGCGGAGCCGGGTGTGGCACACACGACACCCCGGCGCGCAAAGGCGGCAATTCGTTTGGACGCGAAACGCGGAAATTTGTTGTGTGGTCAGCGGCTGGGACTGTGGCGGAGTGGCGTGCGCGCTTCGCGGAGAAGATACCAGGAGCCCATCGTGATGCAGAGCGCCGCGAGCAGCGCGCCGGAGAGAGCGAAGGTTTCCGCCGGACCGGTGAGCATCGAGGCAAAGTCGGTGCGGAATGTGGGTGTCCAGGGTTCATGGACGGGTGTGGTGCGATGCGAGAAGGTCCAGACGAGCAGAGTCGGGATGTAGATCAAGGTGAGGATGCGCAGAGCGCGAAACCAGAACAGAGCGCGGTGGCGAAGATGGATCCGGACGCGACGGCGCGCCTCGATCCAGGTGTGGGCGGCATCGGGAGGAGGGATTTCCGTGCGCAGGCGAGCCGATTCGGCGATCAGGGCCTGCGTGACAACACGTGTTTCTGAGCAGGAGGGGCAGGTCTCTGCGTGATGCTGGAGGGCGTCGGTCCAGAAGCCGGTGCGCGCGGCGCGGGAGACCTCGGATTCGTATTCACAAGGGCGCTTCATGCGAACCTCTTTGGCGCGTCGTGGGGAGCGAGGAACTGGGCGGCTTTGTGGCGCGCGCGGAAGAGCAAAATCCTGATGCTGAGCGGGCGCAGACCAGTGGCAGCGGCGATCTCCTGATGGTTCATGCCCTCGACATAGGCGAGCCACAGCAGTTCGCGCTCGCGCGGCTTGAGCCGGCGCAGCGTGGAGCGAACATCGAGGCGCGTTTCGATGTTCGGTGCGCGGCCACGCTCAGGAATGTCGGGAACCATGGCATCGACACGGCTGCGCACGCGGTCGTGGATCAGGTTGGTCGCGATGCGAAACAAGTACGAGCGTGTTTGCGACTCATCCATGTCGGTGCGCCTGTGCATCAGGTAGCGGCAGTACGTTTCCTGGAGCAGATCGTCGGCGACATCCGGACGCCGGCAGACGTGCAGCAGATAGGCCCGGAGCGGTTGCGACGTGGCATCGTAGAGAACCCGGAAGGAGGCCTCGTCGATTGCGCTGGTTTGCGCATGGCCAAAGACGAGGTTGACGAGACCAGGAGTTCGTTCCATGCGTCTTACTACGCTGCCACGCCGCCTCAGGTTCCATGGCCAGGCCGGAGATCAGGAGCGGGGCGGCTCGGCCAGTCCCAGGGAGCGATAGAGATACCAGGAGACGAAGGCCGCCACTTCAAAGGCGATGCCGAGCGCGAGCGCCAGCACACCGGGAACGATGGTGTCGGAGTCGACCGCGCCCATGGCGCGCAGGATGCAGAGGGCTCCGCCCAGGAAGATGATCACGATGCCCCAGCGCACACAGGCGAGCATGGGATCGAGCGGGGTGTCATGACCGAATCGAATGCCGCTGAGAAGCTGTTTGCCGGCGTCGGTTTGAACATAGCTGGCCATGTTCTGCGCGGAGTCAAAGCGGGAGAGAAGGATGGTCTGCATGTCGGCCTGGAGGCGCGCCATGCGCAGGCGGCGGACGGAGGAGAAGATCGTCCAGGTGATGAAGCTGATGGTTCCGAAGACGGCGATCAGAGCGACTACGTCGGTCTGCATGGGCGTACCTCTTTCTCAAAAATTTCCATTGCACCGAGTAATACGGAGATGAGGGAAGTTTGGTTAACAGAAAATTTCAGCGGGGACAGAAAAAGAAGGGCGCGTTTTGGGACGCGCCCGGAGGAAATGAAAAGTCAACGAACTTTACTCTTCGCGGAGGGCGACCATGGGATCGACCTGAGCGGAGCGATGCGCGGGCACCCAGCAGGCGATGACGGCGACGGCGAAGAGAAGGGCGGCGACCAGAAAGGTGCTGGCGTAATCCACTGCGCCGACGCCGTAGAGGGTGGAACGCATGAGGCGGCCGAGAACGAGGACACCGGTGAGACCGATGGCCATACCGGGCAGGGCGAGGCGGATGCCGCCGCGAACGATGAGCGAGACGACTTCATTCTTCTGCGCGCCCAGAGCCATACGCAGGCCGATTTCGTGGGTACGCTGGGCGACGGCAAAGGACATGACACCGTAGATTCCGAGCGCGGCGAGAAGCAGAGCAACGGCGGCGAATCCGGCAAACAGGACCATGCCGAAGCGGTCGCCGGTCATCTGATCGCTGACGATCTGACGCAGGGTCTGCGGGTGAGTGAGGGTGAGATTGGGATCGACGGAGGCGACAGCGGCGCGAATACCGCTGGTGACGGCTCCGGGATCGACGGCGGTGCGAGCGGCCATTCCAACATAGGGCCACGGCACCTGCCACAGAGAGACGAACATCTGCGGCTGGGTGCTGCCGGTGAGCTTGTCGTTGTTGTGGATGTCATGAAAGACGCCGACGATCTGGAAGGAGGCGGCGGCGCCAGGTGCGTTCTGCCCGGGTTGCGGGATACCGATCATCAGGTGCTGCGTGAACGGATCTTTGTCAGCAAGGTAGCGATGAACAAAGGTTTCGCTGACGACGATGGAGAGGGGGCTGCCCAGGGAATCCGCATCACTCAGGAACCGGCCGCTGGAGAGGCGGACACCGAGGGTGGGAAAGAAGCTCGGGGTGATGGCTTCCAGGTCGGCGACAGGTTGGTGTTTGGGATCGGCCGGCTGACCGGCGATCGCGAACGGGTAGCTGCCGTAGCCTTCGAGCGGCATGCCGGTGGTGAGCGCTGCGTCCTTGACACCAGGAACGGCGCGGATTTTCTCGATCATGAGGTGCTGGATCGCGACAATCTGCTGGGGCGGTGGAATATTGGATCGACCCTGCCGGGTGGTGGTGGCAGGCTGGAGGCCGGCGGTGAGGACGCGGTCGGTGGTAACGCCGAAATCGATGCGACTGAGGTTCCAGAAGCTGTGCAGGGCGAGGCCGGCGCCGGCGAGCAGGGTGAGGGCGAGCGCGAATTCGGCGGTGACGAGGATGCCCTGCGTGCGGTTGCGGCTGCGACCGGAGATGGATCGCGATCCCTGCTTGAGCGTGTCGCTGAGATTGAGACCAGCGGCCTGCCATGCAGGCGCGCAGCCGAAGAGGATGCCGCCCAGCAGACTGATGCCGACGGCGAAGCAGAGGACGGGCACGTTGATGCCGACGACCGCTTCGGCGGATTGCTTCTCGAGAGGAAGGATAGCCATCGCGAGCTTCATGATGGACCAGCCCATGGCAATGCCGGTGGCGCCGCCCAGCATGGCGAGGGTGAGGCTTTCGCTGAAGAGCTGGTTAAAGACCTGGCGGCGCGTGGCGCCCATGGCGGTACGAAGAGCGAGCTCCTGCTGGCGCGCTGAGCCGCGAGCGAGCAGAAGATTGGCGACGTTGGCGCAAGCGATGAGCAGCACGAGCCCGACCGCGGCGAGCAACAGCCAGAGGTTGCGGATGAGTTTGGGATCGAGCCAGTCGTTCTTCAGCTGTTCGACGCTGACCGACCAGGACGGCGCGTCGCTGACGCCTGTGCGGTTGGGGGCAAGCTGCTTGTCGATGGTGGCGATCTCGGCCTGCGCCTGCGCGAGGGTGACGCCCGGCTTCAGACGGCCAAAGACATTGCCATACTGATCACTTTTGACACCGGGGCGCGGACGGAAGGGGACGACGAACCGCGTCCCTTCGATTTTGTCGGAGGCTCCGGCCTGAATGACGCCGACCACCGTGTACGGCTCATTGTCGATCAGGATGGGCTTGCCGAGGATGTTGGGGTCGGTATGGTAGCGAGTTTCCCAAAGGCGGTGCGTCAGGATGACGAGGTGATCCTTGCCGGGGGTGCCTTCGTCGGGGAGAAAGTCGCGGCCGAGCGCCATGGGGATGATGAAGTTCCTGGAGTAGAAGCCCGGCGTGGTGCGCAGGCCGGTAGTTTCATCCTGGGTGTGATCGGAATTGGTGAGGTGCAACGGGAGCCAGGACTGGAAATCGAGGCGCTGGAAGGAATGGCTCTGAGCGGCGTAAGCGGCAAAGTCTTCGGCATCCGTTCCCCGGCGTTCGCCTTTATAGCGATCCCAGACAACTGCGAGCTGATTGGCGTTGGGATAAGGCAGCGGCGCGAGGAAGGTGGCCCAGATAATGCTGAAAATGGCGACATTGGGGCCGATGCCGAGCGCCAGCGCGAGAATGGCAATGGCGGCAAAGCCTTTGTTGCGGGCCAGCATGCGCAGGCCGAAGCGGACATCGCGAAGCCAGTTGCCCATGGAGATTTCCCCCGGAAGAAATAAGGATAAGAAGCAATCGCGCAGCCGGAGGCGGAAATCTCGAAAGAGCGGTTACGGAAGGGTTTGCGCCCGGAACTTTGGGGAGGCAGCATTGGGGCGGTGTTCGGATTCAGGATCGCTCGTCCGGAAGCGGACAGGGCGCAGGGAGGAATGAGGAGCCGGGTTAGGGCTCCTCATGATGGTTAGTATCTGTTGTCGAGTTGCGCCGCGACTTCGGGGAGGATCGCAGTGCCCTCAATCCTGACGGCATCGAGTGCGGAAGGATCGAGGCCGAGCGCTTGCAGGATGGTGGGTGCCACCTGGGCGGTGGTGGTCTGCGACGAGACTGTCTGTGAGGAGAAATGCGGATTGGTCACCAGCATGACGACGTTCGTGTCGTCGTGCGCGAAGCCGCCATGATCGGCAATCATGGTGGTGCTGCCCGAGTAGGTGACGCCGACATTCGGGGTAACGATGATGTCCGGCGTGCGCGGATCGAGTCCCGGCCCGAGACCGCCGTGGTTGTAGTTGAGCCACAGGCTCGGACCATAGTAGAGCTGACCGAGGCCGATGGCTGCCGCGTTGGTCTCGAGGAGTTGGACGGCCGCATCGACGCTCGCACCTGGGTTGAGCCAGAGGACGGAAACGTCATCTTCGGTGGCGCCGATGCCGATGGTGTTCAACGGCGACTCCGAAAAGGGAATGGACGTCCCCAGCAGGGTAGCGGGTGTATTGGCGCCGTCGGCCACGTAGAGCGACGGGTCGATGGGAGACGCGCCGTGCTTGGCGGTGATGATGAGGAGAGTGTCGTCCTCAATGCCGGCATCTTTGAGGGCGGCGACAATCTGTCCGATGCTGGCATCCACGAATTCAATCTCCTGCAATAACTCGTCGCTGGGTGTGCCCGCGGCGTTTTTGTATCCGCCGTTGGCGACACCGGGCTCGACGACGCTTTCGCCGATATAGACGGCCTGGAAGTTCATGCCGAAAACGGCGGGGATCCGGGCGGGAGCGCCGTTGTGGGTCTTGCCGGCGATCTGGTTGAGCAGAGCCTGCACCTTCAGCGCGTCGTAGCATTGGATATTCTCGAAGCTGCTGGTCCATGAAGAAGTGCCGGCTGTGTCGCGAATGGCAGCGCAGGAGATGCCGGTGGCGGTGGTGACACCGGGCAGTGCGATCACGGCGGAGTCAACTTCAGGCGAGTAGTAGTCGTCGAGTCCGTGGCCGCCATGACCGGCTACGAAAGAATAGGAGGCGTGCTTATCGATCCAGGCAGTGTATCGGCCAGCCTCATGCGCCACGCTGAAGATGGTGTTGGTGCGGACGAAGTTCCAGGGATAGACGGGAGCGCAACCCGCGGCCGGATCGCGCTCGAGCTTATGGGGATCGATCGAGGCGATGCCGCCTTCGGTGGGCGCAGCTCCCGGAGCGCCGCCGTTCAGTTTTGTGTCATCGTACTCGTTGCCCTGATCGTTGTCGGTGGTGGTGCCGGTGGGCGCGGCGTAGGGCGTGCAGGTTCCCCCGGCGAGGCCCGTGCCAGTGGTAATCGTGGGCGGATCGAGCGATCGGTCATAGGCAACGTCGTAGTAAAGGCCAGTGGATTTCGGTGAGCCGCCCGTCACCAGCGCTGCCAGTCCCGGGAAAGAATCGGAGGGTTTGGACGATGAAGCGGCCACGTAATTGATGCCGGTATGGGCCAGGGCGGCCATGTTCGGGCAATAGGGATTGCCGTCGTTCACGCCGGCGATTCCATGGGAACAGTTGTAGAAATCCACGGCGTGCATGCCGTCGATGCTGAGAAGAAGCACGTGTTTGACTTTTCCGTCGTGCGGGCCATCGGAATCCGCGGCAATTCCGGCGATGGGCCAGGCGAGCATGGCCGCAAGCGCTCCGGCCAATAGCAGTCGAGTTCGCTTCATGGTCAACCTCCAACGTGTATACCAGGCCAGCGGAGGGAACGAAGGGGTCAAAGCCCGGTAAATTTCGTGCAAATCGGCTGTAAGGAAGCGACAGCCGGGCGCAACTGCGCCTCATCTTGTGCGGCAGAAACAGAAATGCCGGGGCAAGTGGGCACTTACCCCGGCAGGTGAAGAGTGTGGTTAGAAGCTGATGGTGGCGGAAACCTGAATCTGTCGAGAGGAGCCGAAGTCGCCGACCGGGAAGCGGGTCGAGGTGAGTTGTCCGAAGGTGCCGGGAGCGCCGCCGGGAGAGAAGGTCGAGGACGGCTGGCCGAAGTTGGGATGGTTGAAGAGGTTGAACGCGTCGGTGCGGAGCTTGAAGACCGTTTTTTCCGTGATGTTGGTATTCTTGGCGACCGAGAAATCGATGTCTTCAAAGCCAGGTCCCGTATATTCGCCGCGGGTCTCATCGCCGAAGCCGGTGCCCGGGCTGGAGAAAACGCAGCCGCTGGTCACGCTGGTGCCGCAGACAGCCTGCGGAATGTACTGCACGTTGTTGCCCGCGAGAGCGTAGCCGTAACGGATGGCGCCGTTGATGTTGGGACGGGTCAGGTTGGCAATGCCATTGTTAGTGAGGGTGGTGTGGACGGTGAAGGGATTGCCAGTCTGCAGGGAATCGATGTTGGAGAACTGCCAGCCCTGGGCCAGGCGGTTGCCCTTGAAGGGCAGGTTATAGACGCCGCTCAGCACCCAGCGGTCGCGCACATCGAAGTCGGAGGGTCCGTAGTCGCCGCGGGGGTCGAGACTGTTCTGCGGAGTCCCGTAGCCGGTGGAGGCCAGGTTATAGGAGTTATAGTCCAGGGACTTACTCCAGGTATACGACGTACTGAACTGCAGATTATTGCCGAACTGCTTGTTCAGGGTTCCCCACACCGCGTTGTAGTTCCCGTTGCCGACGCTGGCGCTTTCGAGAATGTTGGTGAGGGCAAGGCCCGGATCAATGGGGCTGTTATTCGAGAGCGTGAGGAAAGGCCGATTGGCGAGGTTGCCGCCGATTGGCTGGTTCTCGTTCAGATACATCTGCAGGTAGGTGCTCTTCGATCCGATATAGCCGATCTGGGCGCCCAGAGTACGGGTGATTTGCTGCTGGACCAGCAGGTTGTAGCTCTGGATCTGTGGATTTTTGAAATTGTTCGCGACGGTGTTGGGAGCGATGCTTTTGGCCGACACAGCGCCGGAGTAGGCATTCTGCATGGTGAGGGCGGGACTGGGGGTGGTAACGGAGACTGAGACGGGTACGGCGAAGGGAGGATTTGTGCTAAGAGGCGTGACGAGGTTGGTTTCGGGCTGGTTGTAGAGGATGCCGTAGCCAAGGTGGACGACGGTGGTGCCTTTGCCGTTCAAATCCCAGGCGAGACCGAGACGGGGCTCGTACAGGTAGTTCTGGTTGTAAGCAGCGCGGGAGA
>Ga0210385_10000499_pt1 | contig 27822 bp, 38 predicted proteins | sample IncBWH26OmetaG_FD_160107 | JGI IMG/M metagenome (GOLD analysis project Ga0210385, IMG submission 160107) | Forest soil microbial communities from Barre Woods Harvard Forest LTER site, Petersham, Massachusetts, United States - Inc-BW-H-26-O ...
TTCTGATCCCAGCTTTCATTACTTTCGGATCCTGAGCATTCTTTGCCAGCGAAGCATAGCCTTCGACCATCGCGATCAGTAAGCCAGCGGCTTCAGCGGGCTTCACGTCGCGGCGAACGCTTCCTTGGGCCTGGCCGTCTCGCAAAGTGGAGGCAACGGCCTCGCGCCAGGCATCAAAGATGATCGCCAGCCGTTTCCGGAATCCCGCGTCAAGAGGGGACATTTCCTGCGCCAGATTGTTCAGTTGGCAGCCACCCCGCACGTCCTGGGGCCGAACGGGTATGCGTTGAACGGCGCCGATCAAAGCGTCGATAGGGTCCTTGACGCTCTGTAGAGGCCGCACCCATTTGCTGTGGACGTCAGGAGCGATGATCTCTTCGACGACGGCGTATCCCAAGGCTTCCTTGCTTTTGAAGTGGTAGTACAACGCTCCCTTGGTGACGCCAGCCGAGGCCAGAATTGTATCCAGGCCGGCGCTCTGGAAGCCCGATCTGTAGATCTCGCGGGATGCCGCCTGCAACAAGCGCTCTCGGGTGCGCTCCGGGTCGCGTGGCGCCGCGCTCCGTCTCCGTCGGTTGCTTCCTGCTAACATACCAACCAGTATGCATGTCGCCGATGCAGTTTGTCGAGGCGAAAACTCTTTCGGTCTCCCGAATCTCAGATCATCGCGGGTGATCTCTACTGATATTCGTATGAATTGATCCGTGAGTCCATTTCACTTTGTTTCTGCAATTGGCCGGTTCGTCACTCTCTAATCCCCTGAAAGCCACACCTGAGCGTTGGTTATCTCACGTATTTCCTCCAAACACGGCCCTCGGTTTGCCCCATTCAAATCAGCACTCCACGCGGGTGCACCGCAAGTTTGTCAGCCGGTGGCAGGCGGCCGCAGAACCGATGGGAGCATTTCTGCTGAAAATTAGTTGGTGGCAAATCCAGTGTGACGGAGGAAGTGATGAGTTTTAAGCTGAAGTCTCAGCCCATGTTTAATCCCCCTGGCGTCAGCGCACGGTTTACTCGGCTGGCGCTGGTTGTGTTATCCACGCTGCTGTTATGTTCTGTGGCATTCGCCCAGACCTCAGTATCAAACGGCAGCATTTCTGGCACGGTGACTGACGCCACCGGCGCAGTCGTTCCCAACGCCAAAGTCATCATGACCGGCCCCACTGGGCAAACCATCCATGCCACCACGAGCGGCGCTGGAGCGTACTCTTCGGGCGCACTGGTTCCGGGCATGTATTCCGTACGCGCGGAAGCCAAGGGCTTCAAGACGACGCAACTGAAGGTGGACGTTCAGGTGAACAACACCGCCAACGGCAACATTAAGCTTGAAATCGGCCAGGAAAGCACGGTAATTGAAGTGCAAGGCAGTGAAGTCGCCGTGAACACGGAACAGGCCGAAGTGCAAGGCGTCCTCACAGCATCGCAAATTTCAAATCTGCCGGTCAACGGCCGCAACTTCCTTGATCTCGCGCAGCTTGAACCTGGCGTCCAGATTCAGGACGGGGAAAATTTCGACCCGACTAAAGTCGGCTACTCTTCGATTTCCTTCGGCGGCCGTTTTGGCCGTACCGCCCGCATCAATGTTGATGGTGTTGACGTCAGCGATGAAACGGTGGGCACCACGACCGAAGACATCCCGGCGAGCTCGATTCAGGAGTTCTCGCTGGCGCAGTCCAGCCTGGATCTCTCGAACGATCTGACTTCGTCCGGCGCGGTCAACGTGACCACCAAGTCTGGCACCAACACCTACCACGGCGAAGCGTTTGGCTTCTTCCGCGACAGTGCACTCGCCGCCAACCTGCCTTCACCGGTCAGCCCACTGACTGGCCAAAGAATCCCAACGCCCTTCCAGCGCAACCAGGAAGGCGCCGACATTGGGGGACCGATCGTGAAGGGCAAGCTGTTCTTCTTCGCGGACGGCGAGCGCACATTGCAGCACGAGACTGCGCCGGTTCTCCAGACGGCTCCGTTCCAGGCTTTTTCGGGAACCTTTCAATCTCCCTTCAAAGAAACAGAGTTGACCGGCCGCTTGGACTACGCGCTGACCAAGACTGCTCGTCTCTTCAGCCGATACAACTACTTCCAGAATTCAGCCGACGGCACCTTCTTCTCAAGTAGTTTCTCTGTCTACAAGAACAAAGACTACACGCGGAATGAAGTCGTAGGCCTGGATTTCAACACCGGGAGCTTTACCCACTCGATTCGCTTCTCATATTTGAAGTTCCAGAACCAGATCATCGACGCCGTGACCGGGACGAACCTGCCATTCGCCAACCTCGGGGTCAATATCTTCATCGGAAGCTTCAACGTGGGACCAAACGAACTCGCGCCCCAAAGCACTCCGCAAAGCGACCATCAGATCAAGTATGACGGCAGCAAGATCATGGGCAAGCACATTCTGCGTTACGGTTTTGGCTTCAACCATATTCAGGGTGGCGGCTTCGCCAGCTTCTTCGGTTCCGCTCCGCAGATCAGTGGGGCCACTCCTCCCCCCAACGGCAACCCGCTCGATGACAAGATAAGTCAGGTGCTCGCGTCGAACGGGCAAGGTTTCTCCACCACTGAACCTGCCTTGGGGTTCCCGGCAGGTGGCTTGGGACCAGACAATCGCTTATCCTTTTATATCGGCGACAGCTGGAAGGTGCGATCAAATCTGACCGTTGCCCTCGGCTTGCGTTGGGAACGCGACACAGGCCGGACCGACAGCGATCTTCCCGCCATTGCTGCCATCAACCAGTTCTTTCCTGGACATGGAAACGCGGTGAGAAATCCCAATCGCAACTTCGCCCCGCAGTTGGGCATTGCGTGGGATCCGAAGGGTGACGGCAAGACTGTAGTTCGTGGCGGCATCGGGCTGTACTATGAGAACGTCATCTTCAACAACGTTCTCTTCGACCGGCCGTCGCGTTTACAAAATGGTGCATTCCTTCAGATTGTGCAAGCTTGCTCAAATGGCACGGGAGTGGTAGGGCCGGATCCAGCGCAAATCGCTGCGGGTCAACCCAACGCGACTGCCTGCTCGGATACGATTGGCAATGCGGCCTCCACCATCGTGGCCTTCGAGAATTCGTTCAAAGCCGCCAATCCGTTCAGCCTGACTAACCCCAACGGAAGCTACATCGGCAACTTTTTGAAGGCAGGCGCGAACGTAAACATATACAACAACAGCCAGGGACTGTTCGATTCCAACTATGTCAGCCCGCGCGCGGTGCAGATCAATCTCGGCATCCAGCGCGAAATCCGTCGCGGCATGGTGTTCAGCGCGGATTTCCTGCGGAACGTCGAGACCCACGCCCTGCTCGCGGTGGATCTCAACCACGCCGGGGACATCTCGAACTTTAACGCTACCAATGCTGCAGCCGCGATCGCCGCGACTGAGACTGCTTTCAACCACCCTGGGGATCTCCAGTCGACCATCGCTGCGGGAGCTAAGATCGGCGATTTCGTTGGCAACGGGATGGGAAGCCCTACTGATACGGGCGGGGCATGCGCCTGCGCCTTCACGGGGAACAATCCAGCCCTTGGTCAGTTCTACATGCTGGAGCCCATCAGCCGTTCGGTCTACAATGCCCTGCAGATGAAGTTGACGGAGAACGTTGCGAACCCGGCTCCTGGGCTGAAGGCGGCAAACTTCCAAATCGCCTACTCGCTGTCGAGATTTGTAAATCCCGAGGCATTCCAAGGCCCTCCACCCCCGGGGAATCCGGCGTCGCAAAATGATCAGGATTTCGTCCTGACCGCGGCGGACAACAATCAGCCGTTGCGATTCATGGGGCCGTCGCTGCTCGACCGCACCCACCAGATCTCCTTCGGCGGAAGCTTCGATGTAGCCTACGGCTTCCGTTTTGGGGTCATCTCTCACTTCTATAGCCCGCTGTCCAGCCCGACGATCATCGGTCAAAATTTTACTCCGGGGCAAATCTACCAGACCGACTTCACCGGGAGTGGGATTTTTAACCAACCCATGCCTGGCACCAGCAACGGCTCGTTTATGCGCCAGTTTGGACTGACTGGACTGAACAACACAATCAACGGCTACAACGCGATCTACGGGAACGAGCCCACCCCGGCTGGCCAAAAGCTGGTCACCGCTGGCTTGTTCACCGCTGCGCAACTGCAGCAAATTGGCGCCGTAGCTCCGATAGTGACGCAGGCCCCGGCAAATCAGTTGCTTTTCCCATGGGTCAGGGCGCTGGATTTTAAGGCTAGTTGGGTTCACCACTTCGGCGAACAGTTTGTCATTGAACCGAGCGTTGGGTTCTTCAACATTGCAAACTTTTCCAACTTTAACCAGCCTCCGGGCATGATGACCGCCTGGCTTACCCAGGGCAGTGGTTCGCTCAATAGTATTGCCGCTGGAACTCAGAGCGCTCAATCCTTTCGTGTCGGGAATGGAACCGGCGTGTTCGGTCTAGGCTCACCTCGGGTGCTGGAGTTTGGTTTGCATCTTTCCTTCTAGGCCCTACTGCAAGTGCATTTCGGGCCACCAGGCAACTCCGGTGGCCCGTTTATTTTTTAAAGTGGTTCGGGTCATCGCTGGAATTGCTCTCCCGGTAAGCTGCTTGTATCTCTGCAGCTAAACTAGCTTTGGGTACTCTCGCATAAGTGAGCACGATTTGAAAACACTAAGGGTTAGCGTGGAAGCCCTCCCTGCATAGAATTCGTAATCGGCAGATTATGATAGCTCTTACACACGCGCAAGAGGTCCGCGCTGGCGAGCAAGACATCCCGAGAAGTGGTGAGCGATATGCGCAGCTCGGTAGCGGCTCAATTTGAAAAGGTAAGTTAGGGCACTACCAAGTGGCCCCAGCTGAGAACAGCGGGGCCCGGCGTAGAATCGGCGGATGCCAAACACCATCGATGCGTTCACCCTTTTGTCCTCGGCTGCAATGATGGCACGAAAGGCCGACACCTATTCTCCCGAGACGCAAGTCATCGACCTGGCAGAACTACGGCAGATCATCTGGGAGTTGAGCGGGAACAGTGAGCAGGACCCCTTGCCTAGCTGAGTTTCCCGGTCACTTGGATGCGCTCATGTTCCTGCCGAACGAGTAACTCCAGCAGTTCTCGGGCTCCGCAATGCCCTATCCACGCGTGGCCAACGAGCAGTAGCTTGGCTTGTTCCATAGTTCGCGTTTGCAATACGGGGGGCGAGTACGGCGCAGGAAGGCACGTATCGGATGACATAAAAACCTTCGGTGCTCACTGTGAAGCCGATCACAGATTGCCGGGGTAACCACTTCGACGTCGTTACGGAACCCGAACGAGTTGACAGCAGCATTCTTTCGAGCCAGGGGGATGCTGCTCCAAAGCCTCAACGGTCCTGAAAAGAAGCAAACGGATGGGGGAGAAGCTGCCTTCCAGGACCGGAGTCTGCGCAGATAATCACTGTCACTATACCCCAGACATCACTCTGCGCAGCTACAAAAGTTTTCTCTTGTTCGGATTCCGTAACGAGATCAAACTTACATCCTTAACTTGCGAGTACGAGCGCCCTTCTCTTTTTGCCCATGAAGAGATCGATTTCCCGCTTGACAAGAATTTGGTTTGGGCGCATTGTCGCAGGCACGATGTGGGAGGCGCTTTCCCGGCTCATTCGTTTCCCTTCGTAGTCCTTTTTCTGCTACCACAGGTATAAGTTTATGTCTCTTCGCCACGCGAAGGTAATTCGACTTGCAGCCACTTACCTGCTCTTCACCGTCGCTTTGCTCATGGTGCCGAAAGCAGATGTTCCAGAAACGCCCTTCGATGAAAGCAGCACCCAAACAAATGAGATGATGGTTGTGAAGGCTGCTTCTTCATTGGAACCTAATCAGTCGGTCATCGCACTTGTACGAATAGTGTTTGCTCACTTGCTGAAGGTCAATGTCCGTGCGGTTCTGGAAGTTTGCGCGGGTCAGTTGACCGACTGTCGCGCACTTCGGCAACTGTTTTGTACTCTTCTCTGTTAATCCCCACTCTCGTTACGCCAATCCTTTTGAGTTGTCTCGCGACGGTCCGTTCGTGCAGATGGATGTTCCAGTCACAAGGACTCCTCACAAGGATGTTGCAGGCGAAGCTCTAATCGGAAAATCACAACATACTTGAACGTGTAAGCAGACTCCTGGCCGGTCATTTCAAAGAATTCGAGAGGATCATTATGCCTAAACCAGCTTTAGCGCTTAAGACTGCCGTTACAAAAGTGAATACCACCGCGTTAACCTTAGTTATCGATAACGCTTTCCATTCAACCGTGGACAAGCGTATCAACGCGACAATCAGCGTACTCGCCACTGCCAAAGTTGCGATCGACAAAAAGGCCGCTGCGATTGGAGCTGAGCTCGGCGCGCCGGTAAGTGGCGTTGAATTTGGTGCTGGCGACGGGTACAAGCGTCGATACAAGAACGGTGTCATTTATTTCTTGCCACCTGCCGGTCCCTGCTGGGTCCACGGTGCGATACTCGCAGAATATGTTGCCCACGGCGAGGAAGCAGGATTCTTGGGCTACCCAACCACGGACGAGCGCGCCACCCCAGACAACACCGGCCGTTACGTTCATTTTGAGCGTGGATCCATCTATTGGAGCTACAGCACCGGTGCTCATGAAGTCCATGGCGCAATACGGGACAAGTGGGCCTCCGTGGGCTGGGAACGCAGTTGGCTAGGCTTTCCTACCTTTGGAGAGATGGCCTTTGACGATGGCGGCCGCGTCTCACAGTTTCAAAATGGGTCCGTCTATTGGTGGCCCGATACCGGCGCTATCGATATGGGGAAAATCACCGTGCATTACAAGGGCCTCTACTGTTTCGGCGAGACCGACGAAGCTTCCGCTTCAGACGAACCGTACGTCCTTTTCGGGTCCGTCGGAGTGCCCACCTCAACAGAATCAACGCCCGGAACAAATCTGAGAACCCAGATCTATGACGACGTAGATTCAGGTGATTGCCGGCCTGACGACATCGAGCTTTATCGTGGGGATCCTCTTGGGATTCTCGTTGGATTTGCACTCTTCGAGCATGATGAAGGTGATCCAGACAAGTATCTTGGTCTTATCAAGGACGGGGTGGACCTGGCGGGAAAAGGGGTCTCTGCAGCATGCGGTACCATTTTTGGTCCAGCAGCTGCTCAAACCTGCCAATCAATTTGGTCAGATCTCGGTCCCACAATCGTGGGTGCGATCAACGATTTGGTCAATACAGAAGACAATCTCATTGCTACATCATCCGTTCAGATTGCGCCGAAGGATCTGATCCGGCTCGCCCGCACGGCAACGACAAACTTTTGGGGAATTGCATATCACGTGGAATCACAACTTCTAAGCGATGGCGACGCCTCTTACAAAGTATATTTCGAGATAGTGACGGTATGAGCCAGCCACCCGAGTTTTGGCGATTGTGATCCGGCTGCAAGCCCGGCTGCTGTTCGATGTCGGCATGGCAGCCGCGCTTGGTGTCGGATTTATCCTGCGCCGGTGAAGATTGGGGAAACCGGGCCATAGCACTCAGAACCCCGGTCGACGAGCGATGCAGAGATGTATCGACAGCTAGCACCCGCTGCTTTAGGATTTGTCCGTGCCGCCATGGTCCGCAAGCGGAAAATCATCGCCTACATCGCCACCAGCGCCGACGGCTTTATTGCCCGACCCGACGGCTCCGTCGATTGGCTCGACCGTCCGCGTCCGAAGGGCAACTACGGCATGGGTGCATTCTATAAATCGATCGATACGGTCCTGTGGGGCAGGAAGACCTGCGATATGGCGCTGGATTTTCATAAGAAGGGCGTCGCCGGGACTGCCTTCGATACAAGAGTCAAGAATTATGTCTTCACACGCGGTCCGCTGCCGGCAGCAGCGCCCGCGGGCGTGGAGTTCGTGAGCGAGCCAATCAAAGCGTTCGCAACACGTCTGCGGGAGAAAAAGGGGAAAGACATCTGGATGATGGGTGGCGCTGGCATCATTGCGTCCTTTCTCGACGATGGAGAGATCGACGAGTTCATGATTCACGTGATTCCCAAGTTTATAGGCGAAGGAATTCCATTGATCGCGCCCCGCCGTCGCACCGTGCCACTAAGACTGCTCTCCTGCACGAAGTTCACAGACGGCGTGGTCAAGCTCCACTACGCCGCCCGTAAGTAGTCTTCACATCTCTTGCATCTGAGCGGCGAAGACGCCTGATATTTGACGAAAACAGGCCACCCGCTAAAATTTCGACTTCTCTCGATTCACAGCGTTTGAAACTGGTCGGAAGATGAGCGTAATCGGGATTTCTCGCCAACTCCCAACAGGCTATCCGCCGTAGTGGTGCAGTTCGAAATCCAAAGTGATTTCGACAAGGTAGACTACCAGCATGGCCGAAGAAAAATGCCCCAAGCACAAGGTGCTGCTAAAACTGCGTCGCAATGTGCAAAAGGGCGAGCTTGCCTTGGCATGCCCATTTTGTGATGTGGAACAGCCACCCGAGAAGTGCGAGATAACTGGGGTCGGGCATAAGACAAACAAGACCAGTCCTTGAGGATTTTGTGTGGAATGGGAATTTTTCGCCAGTTGTAGAATTTTCGGTGCGCCCGCGATTCTTGAGGCCTTCATCCGTCATGTTTACCATCTAGCAAATCAATGCCATTCACGACCGGCTCGGTAGCGCGAAGACGCTTGCAGAATATGTTCGGGCTCTCAATGCGCTCGGTGTCGAACGGTACGATTCTTACCTGGCCGACGGCCATTCGGAGTACTTCGGACGAGGCGGCCAGACCGTTGTCTCTCCACCGGTGCACGAGGTTCTTCCTGTCGCTGCAACCGGTCAACGCGACACGTTCCTTCGGCACCTGGCTCGGCACGAGCGGCGCGAAACAACGTACTTGGAGATGTCTAGAGGCCTAGCGCAGAGCGGGATAGAGAAGTGGAGTGTGGACACGGGTAGGATGACTATGACGTTCTACGATAAAGCCGGCACAGAATTGCTGTTCGACCCGATTAGCTAATTCAGTGTTTCAGTCATCGACTGAAAACGTCTTCCCATCTTGTTACCGGCGCCGGGTGTAGACTTTTTCTTAGTTCGAGCGAGAACACGTAATGCCCCTTAGGCCCAACCCTCGTAAGTTGGGCCTCTTTTCCTTTATGAACACCCAAGAGCGATACCTGCACTTCGAAAGTCTCGACATGATGCAGCACGAGATATTGTCCGAATGCAGCCGTTGCGGCCAGACGTTCTACGCACTGCCACAACCGGGTGAACACATCGACAACTTGCTGACGAGGGGCTGATCTGAGTATGAGGCCCACGTTTGTGTTGAAGTTGACAATGCACCACCAGGCACTTGCAAACCTTCACGCGAGTGCTAGACTCGATTCCACTTGGGGCAGGAGGGGGTTAGCCAATGTCAGAGGAAGACCCTGCCCCAAAGCCTGCACGCCCCTGGCGCGAAATCAAAGCCGAGCTTGCCAAAGAGAAAGACCCTGAACGCGCGGTGCAGCTGCTGATTGAGTTGGATCGCGCACTGCTCGAGCAGCAAGGACCTCCCATCACATAGCGAAATCCGTAGTTGTTTGTCAGTTCGGTAATATCGCGGTTGCCGGACTTGATGCAACCTGCGGCACGCAGCGCCGCGTCTCCGGTAGAAAATCGCGCCTGACATTGGGGTCTTGCCAAGGTCAATGTCGGGGCCGACAGTAGATCGCCCTCCACCACGCAGACTCGGATCACTTCGTTTTCGTCTTATGCTCTGGATGGATCCGACAGTGTTGCGCTTCTAGCAGATCGCTCAATTTCTTTACCAACTGATCGAAGATTTGTGGTTCTTTTTCTACGGCAATCCGCTGGCACAGGTATTGCATTTCTCTCTCGTTTTTCGGGGGTCATCTCGCGCCTCGCAGAACGGAAACAAAAGAAGCTAACGGTGTTTCTGGCGGCGTGTTTGTCGGGAAACTGCCAGAAGCGTTGGGGCAAACAGAGTTTAGCTGTCGAACTATCATCTACCGCGGGGCTAGCCCGAGGACGCATCCGGCTCAGACGTCGCAGTGGGGACCTTCAGCGATCCTGTCCTAGCTTGGCTACGCAACCACAGTCCTGCGAACGTCAGATAAACTTTTGCAACGCCTCAGTCGTCTCTTTCGGCTTCTCTTCAAGCTACAATATTGATTTCTTTGTGGGAGCCCGCGCGTAATGGAGCGGCACCGGAACCTGGAAACATAACGCTGAGGGCCGCGCCGCTGATCGACTCGGCCTAGATATTTGTCCAGCCACGCGACGCCATTGAAATGGTAAAAGGATCCGTTTGCGCCCATGATCCCTCCAGGCCTGTTTATGTTGCGCTACCGACCTGAATTCTCTTCGCTTTGCAGACTTCACAGAGTCTTTCGGCAGCGCAGCCTGCGTCGATTCAGTTCGTACGCAAGGCAACCATAGGATCGATCTTCGACGCTCTCCGTGCTGGGAGATATCCAGCGAGCAGCGCGACGGCGCCAAGTAGGGCTACCATCGCAACAAATGTAACCGGATCACTTGGAGCTGTCTCGTAAAGGAGCGAGGCAATCAGGCGTGCAAGTCCGAGTGAAGCGAGGATTCCAATCGCCACGCCAATCAGTGCGAGCCGCAAGGTTTTCCAGATCACATCGATCTGTACGGAAGATTGCGTCGCACCAAGAGCCATGCGGACACCGATTTCCTGCGTCTGCCGGGCAACGGAGTAAGAAATGACTCCATAAATCCCGAGTGAAGCGAGGAGAAGTCCTAGAGCGGCGAATGATCCGACGAGAAGCACGAAGAAGCGTCTCGGCGAGGTCGCGTGGTCGACTAGAGCTTGAATTGGCTTGAATTCGGTCGCCGGTTGTGCGGGATTCATGGCGCGTAGAGTGCGCATCACGCTCGCTGCCAGCGTCGTAGGAGGCAACTTCGAACGCAGCACCAGGTAGCAGCCCTCCGGGCCAAACTGCTTCGTGGCCGGCAAATACATCTGCGCTCCGGCGCTGTCTTCTGCGCTACTTTCTCGGACGTCGGCGATCATGCCGACAACCTGGGACTCTTGTCCGCCGGCGATGGCTGTTCGGCCAATCGGATCTTGTCCCGGCCATAGTTTGTGCGCAACCGTTTCGTTGATGACGATTACGTTGCGATTGTTGGAAAGATCGTCCCAAGAGAGATCACGGCCTTCTATCAGCCGCATTCCCATTGCTTTGAGGTAACCGGGGGAAACGATGTAGACGAAAATCGGGAGGAAATCCTTGTTATCGATTCTCTGCTCACCTTTTGCTGCGATGCCCCAACTGCGGTTGCGGCTCATCGGTAAGTTGTCGGAAATGCCTGCGAACTCGACGCCGGGTATCATGAGGCCTCGGCTCGTGATCTCCTGCCAGATTGCCGTGCGTTTCGCGGCGTTTCCGCCGTCGTCGTAATCGACACTGATGGCGGCGGCATGGCTTGGCTCGAAGCCTAGCTCGGTGTCCAGAACGCGGAGAAAGCTGCGCAGCAGCAAACCCGCTCCCACGAGCAGCACACAAGCCAGAGCGATCTCGGTGATCACAAGGGTCGAGCGGAGGCGATCGCGTTTTCTGCCATTACTCAGTCCGGGCCCGCTGTCTTTCAACACTTCCTGAAGATTGCCGGACGACATGCGAAGGCCCGGTGCCAATCCGAATAGAATTGCCGCTGCGATTGCAACCAATAGCGTCCATTCGAGCACCGATCCGTCGACGCGCACCAGGCCGAGCATGGGCAGCGCGATCGATGCCTGATGGGCGAGATACGAAAGCAGGGCATAAGCCAGCCCCAGCCCGAGGGCCGCGCCTGCAGCGGCGAGCACGAGACTTTCGGTCAGCAGTTGACGGACGAGGCGGCCGCGTCCGGCACCCAAGGCTTTGCGCATGGCGAATTCTTTGCTACGGGCCGCTGCCCGCGCGAGCAGAAGGTTCGAGAGGTTCACGCAAACAATCAGGAGAATCAGCGCAACGGCACACCACAATACGATCAGGGAGCCGCGCAACTTGCCAGTGACGTATTCCTTTAGTCCCGTAAGCTGGCCGGTATAACCTTTTCCGTATTCCGGGTGCTTGTGCTCGAAGTAGAGTTGCGGAAAGAGCTGATCGGCCTCGTCCTGGGCCTTCGCCAGCGTCACGCCCTGTTTCAGGCGTCCAACTAATGCCAGATCATTTCCGTCGTCGCGGAAATCATCCATGATGTAAGGGACAAAAAGATCGACTCTGGCCCCCGGCGAAAAGACGGCACCGAAATCGAATGTTTCCGGCAAAACTCCTATGACAGTGACAGAGGCATTGTTCAGATTAACTGTCTTCCCGACGATGCTGCGATCACCAGCAAGCCGACGCTTCCAGAAGGGATAGCTCAACAATGCGACAGGCTGGGCGTGTTGCACGAATTCTTCCTGCCGGAATAAACGTCCCAGAGAAGGTTCTACACCAAGCGTTTGAAAAAAGCCGTCGGCGACAAGAATGCCGGTTGCCGGTGTAGGCTGGCCATTTCCGATGAGCTTGAAATTGTCAGGCCCGGTGAAGGCGAAATATCCGCTGACAGACTGAAAAGAGCGGTTCTGTTGCTGGAAATCCTGAGCGGCGTCGGCCGTGTATGTTTTGCTGGATTCTCCAGCTTTTGGGTCCTTTTCGACGATCCGTACCAGTTGCTGCGCATCGCGAAACGGCAACGGTCGCAGCAGGATCGTGTCCACAACGCTGAAGACAGCTATGTTTGCGCCGATGCCGAGGGCAAGAATCACAATCGCGACGACTGCAAACCCTGAGTCGCGGCACAACATACGAAATGTAAAGCGGAGATCTTGTCTCAGCACGTCAACCCAAGGCAGGTTGCGCGACTCCCGATGGCGCTCAAGAGCCTGTTGCACTCCACCAAAGCGAACAAGGGCTTGACGCCGCGCCTCTTCCGGAGGCATACCTCTCTTGAGGTTTTCCTCCACGGCCATTTCGAGATGGGAGCCCATCTCTTCTTTGACTTCGCGATCGAGTTGTTCACCGCGAAACAGGGATCGAATCTGGTTGAGAACCTCTCGCCAGGAGATCACCTTGCACCCTCTTCGCCTTGCATAGACAGAACGCGCCCCATGACTCCCGCCAGCCGCTGCCAATAGACGGTGTCTTTCAATAATTGTTTCTGGCCGACCTTTGTGATCGAGTAGAACTTTGCCTTGCGGTTGTTGTCGGAAGTGCCCCACTTGGCGGTTATCCAGCCGCGCTGCTGCAGTCGTACGAGCGAGGCATAAATAGTTCCTTGGTTGAGCAGAATTTCGTTTCCGCTCACCTGCTCAATGCGACGCGCGATGCCGTATCCGTGGAGCGGACCTAGAACGTCCAACGTCTGGAGGACCATCACATCCAGCGTTCCCTGCAAGAGGTCGAGTTTCAAATGGTCCATTACCGTCTCCTGTGGCGATTCCACATCAATATCTCATATCTGATGTGGTATTACCACAGGATTTAGGCTCTTAGCTCGGTGCTGATCCTGAATTGGTTCACAGGGAGCCGATACGGCAACTTAAATTCCGCGTTCTTTCGAAATGAGCGAAGGCCTCCAATAGCCACCCGAGCGTAAGAATTAAAGACCAGTTCGGGATGTTCGGTCGTTCAGCAGATTGACCATAAAACATGAATGTCCTTCTAGGACTTCAACTTGGCGAAACCATAGGCTCGTGCAACGCTGTCGACACGACTTAGTACTGAAGGTTCTGCGGTCCCGCCGGCACCCCGCCTAGAAGGACTGCGAGATCGTAGATTGTAAATGCCCAGCAGTTCTCCCGAAGCCATTGCCATCCTTATCCTCGACCAGATAGCCAGAGCACAACCGCATCGCTGGGCAGCCTGGTTGAAGACAACCCATGAAGTGGCGTCGGCTGGCCGCTGGCCCGCAGTGCGCAGATGCTGGAAACGAGGGTTCCGGGCGTATTCGCCGTGGGCGAGATTCAGATTTGGTGCTGGTGATTGGTTGAACCAGATGCCCCGATAATAATGAATAGCGAAATGTCTCGACAGCACCCAAACATCTGATTCGTATGACGGCTACCTGCCCAGGCCCTTCTGACCGCATGACCTTAGTCACCTAGGGAATACCCAGTTCACCGTATATACGGCGAGCCGACGAGAGGCATACTGTACTTGGAATTCCGCTCGGATTCACAGAAGTAGTGCAAAAGCAAGTCCCTTCCCGGAGATGCTATGGCTGGCGTCACACTTCGAGTGCTCGTGGTAGATGACAACGAGAGCGTCAGGCGCAGTATCTGCCAAATTCTCCGTTTACAAGCTGACATCGAAGTAGTTTGTGAGGCCGTCGACGGGGCTGATGCCATCCGCAAAATAAGAGAACATGAGCCTGATGTCGTATTGCTCGACATCACGATGCCGACCATGAATGGCTTGGAAGTAGCTGAGATTATCAAGACGGAATTTCCCTCTGTTCAGGTTCTCGTCGTCAGCCAGCACGATTCTCGGGGATTTCAATGGGCCGCACTAGCGGCTGGCGTGAGCGGCTACGTAAATAAAAGCAATGTTGGCAGAGACCTGATCCCAGAGCTGCGAAGGATTCAAGGTTTACGCAGGTCTGCATAAAGGAAGCGCGGCAGATACGCAAACGCGCCCGTCGTCGTGTTTCGAAAAACTCCGTGGATTACGGTAAATCTACTCGGCCTCGATCCGTATTGTCTGTCCGCTTCCGTATCCAACGGATGATAAATCCTGCGGAAGCCCAACCTTCCAATGTGACGCAGCTTGCTTCCTCGCCAACTTCTCCAGTCACTCCTCAATATCAACCTTCCTGAATCGCAGGTTGCTGTTGATCTTCAACACTGGCGATGGGTGATCCTTCATCGAACTGGTACTGCGCGGTTTCATCCAAACGATTCATCTGAGAGGTCATGACCAATAGCCTCCAAATTCTATTTAGAAACACCGGTGAAGTGGCCAGAAAACCCAACCGAAATCTACAGACGAACAGACGAAATTGGCCCAAAACAACCCGCACAAACAGATCAAGCTTTCGCAGAGTAACTCAAAAATGCGGGAGGCTCTTAGTCGGAAGTGCATTCCCCTGGTGAAGTGCATTACCTTAGTTTGGGTGGGAGGGAAGCTAGATGCCCGAAATGAATGTGGAGCGGCGATTGGCAACCCGGCTGCGCCTTTCTCCTGTTGGAATCACCTCCACTTTAGGATTTTTGTTTTGCTTACTTCTTCTCGCTGTTTTTCTGTGTCTTGCTCTTTGGATCTGCCACTTAGAATTGCGTCCTTATTCGTTGGCGAGAACATACCCGAATGGATCTGCCAATTCCTGGAACTGTTCGTCCAAAGAAGGTATCTGTTTCGTTGCCGAATTGACGAGATCCCGCGGAGTAGGAGCAGACTTCAAAGGTATCAGACAAAGATTGACGAGAAACTCCATCCGATGAGGATCCAAAAGGACTTGGTCAAGGAGGCGTCCGTGCTCGATCTCTTGTGGATCTTTGGATTTCTTCAACTCCGCCGCTGCCCCTTTGGCGTGTTCCCAGAAGTAGCTGCGAAAAATCGCAAAAAGAGTATTCCCTTTGTCACTTTTAAAGGTAAGACGAGTACGTTCTTGGGATCGTATCTGATATTTGACTTGACTCAGAGATGTATACGAGGCGGAGGTAATGTCTTGAATATCTCCGGCAAGGATGCCTATGTCATGCCTAAATTTGGGGTCCAACTGATTCGCGATATGAAGATGCCATATAGTCCAAAGTAAGGGATGATCGGCAAACTCCTCTTTATCCAGGAATTCTACTGATTTGATAAGGACACGGAGATTTCGATAGAGAAACACGCCGGTGTTGATGACATCTAGTGCGCTCGCGTTCAAGATGACATCTTCCACATACTGCGGTCCCGGGTTCGCCTCGTCGAAACCGACTACCCAGGGCTGTCTTGACCGCCAGCGCTTTTTCCAAAGGGCGCGGACCAATGGGCTAAGTTCCGTGATACCAGAGAGATCTTGATACGAATCCACGAACTTTTCTAGGATGCTTCTGGCTTCATAGTCTCCTGCGTCGGATTCCAACCCATAGCGATGCTTGATGGCGAGACCGATGGGTTCAGGATTTGCACACATTACAAAGGCAATGGGTAGGTTTCGCATGCAGAATAGGGCACGAACCTGTTTCAAGACGTCAAATGCCTCGTCCGGATCACATCGATCCAGCTCATCAATGAGCACGATTACCGGATTTTCGGGACGACTCCCGGCGATGACCTCCCCCAAGGCATCCTTCAGCAGGTCCTGGGCTTGATCAATCTGGGTGTAATAAGCCTTGAGCAACTCCGGCGCCACGTCGGAAGCAGCCTTGTCAATTTGTTCCGGCAACTGATAGGCATCCTTGAATAGTGAGACCGGGTCGATCCCAACTTTATCTTCGACCCATGCGCCAAACTTGTCGGAGTATTTTTTCCCCAAGAAAAGCAGGACTCGGGAGGCGGCTGTTTTCCGCTTTTCGTCGGTTTCCGCAATACCGAAGGACAGTATCTTGTAAACGAGGGAAGGAACAATCTCGAGGAAGCCGGCGTATTTCCAGGAATTGAAATAGATCACGCGACAGTCTCGGCAATCGTCCAATGCCCGCGCCAAGAGCGCCAGGAATGTTGTTTTCCCTGTGCCCCATCCTCCGAAAACACCCAGGGTGTATGGTAGTAGCCCTGCGTCAATGCGCCGTTTCAATTGGCTCGCTACTTGTTCAGCCAACTGAACTCTCGAATCCAAAGAAGCCAGCACATTGTCGCTATGACTGAGCAGCCATTGATAGTCGCTGTCTTGAGCCAAATTCTCACCTACTCTTTGCATTTGAAGACCGGTATTGCCGTAGACGAGCAGAGCAAAGCAATGCTGCCTTCACAACGTCCGGGTTGGAGCCATGTATGGCTTTCCAGTTCGGCGAGTCAGCATGTCCACCTGACAGAAGATCGGAGTGATCGCAAGCGCGAAGGTCAGCAATCGGATTCTCGAAGCTCTCGCAATCTTGAGGAGAGGGTGGCTCAATACTCGCTTGGTAAAACGCATCGCGCAAAGCCCACCTTTCATTCGTAGCGGCTCCCTACCTCTCTGACTGTGCTAGTCCGACTGCGGATGACGCGCTAGCTGGTGGCCGACTGACGGGAGTCCGGCGGGGGACTTCCGGTCAGCCGCAGATTGACGAAGTTGTTCAAGAGGTCGAACCAAAATGGAGCCCCCATTGCAACGGCGACGCCGCTGATAAGTATCCCTAAGATCTTCCAGAACCAATTCGAGGATTTTGGCAAGGATCGAACTCCGTCTCCTGCCCATCCGATCGGCGGCATGTTTGCTGCACGGATCGAGGTGGTCACGCAGGTCAAAGGATCCTTATCCTTGCAGTTGTCCGTCGCGTGCGGAGTTTCAGCTTGTTTCTGCGCCTCTGCGGCCACTGCAGTTCGGAGTGCGTCATCGTTCCACAACTCGCGCACAATCATCAGGGAATCTACGTTCAGTCCAGCGCACAATCCAACACCAAGTACAGCAATCAACAACTGGGTTCTGCGCTTATAGGCACCACTCACGCGTTCCATCGCGTCGTCGTACCAGTTCTCAACCCTCTGCCGGGCGAGATCGGCGTCCTGCTGCGCCGAGTCGAGCAGACCCAGGACGGCTTTGCTCACCAGCGGATCAGGCAGATTAACGATCCCGTCCTTGAGGTCCTGAACAGTTCTCGACTGACCTGGATTCGCCGGCGCGATTACGTCGAATAGAGCGAGTGCAAAGTTTCGAGACGAGATATACGGCGGCTTGGTCCCAGGTTCAACCGTGCCCGCAATCAGATGATTTTGGATGATCTTGGAGGTGATCGCGCCTTGCGGATCAGACAATAGGTTGCGAATCGCATTCTCAAGAGTAATTGCGCGCATATTCAAAGCCCGCGCAATCAGCTCTTTGATTCCGGAACACGCGGTGCTGACTACCAGGTATATAAACACTAGACCCGCAGAAACTTCCAGCACCTGAGAGCTAAGCATTTCTCAACTCCTACGTGATTTTCATTAATTGGAACACAGACCAAAGCGCACAACGAGCGAAAACGTGCGCGGCACGACCAATCGATCCTAGATTTAAGGGCCGAATCTTTCCTGGGAGGGAAGTGATGAGGATGATCCGACAGGGAGCTTGTGTGCCACAAGAAATGATATCTGTTACGAAATCCGAACACCCAAGTCTGCCAATATCCTCGCCGCGAAGAGGCGGTTCGGCGGCGCTCGACCGATGCTACTCTCATTCCTCTCATACCCAGTCGATAAAGGCGCGATTAGAGAATGTGATTCTCTTCTCTCCTCTTCCAGTGTTCTTGGAACAAAGGCGCATTTATTTGACTGAGGTGCGACTACGTGGAGACGGCGCTGGCGCAGTTGGGAGACTCCAAGGTGTTTGACTTGGTGGTCAATCATCTTAAGACGGATTCTTTTCAGACCGAGATTCAGAAGCTACAGATTACTGGCGGAAAAGCTGCCGCGGAGGCACTCGTCAAGCCCAGCAACTATTTCGATATTCCTTACGGCAAGCCTTCCATGGCAGCGCTCTCGCGAATGGTGCGAAATCCTCCGCTGCCCCGGACGCGAGCCCCGCGGCTGGGAATATTCGGAAATAGAAGGATTGGTCGGCGAAGAACAGAGATGCTGCCCAGTTCGTCAAAATGCCTGCCTACCAGCGAGTCTTGGACAGTTTACTAAAACAGGCGATTGCACAATTGAGCGGAAGGAAAAAGGCTTTGACTGTTGGTTAATGAGTGGAAATGATTCCATAACAATGTCGGCTCCCAGGCCCGAGTAGACTTTGGAGGCGCAAACCAACCAAAGGGCTCGGAGGAAAGGAGCCGAACATGTTGATTATAGGTTGTGACTATCATCCGGGCTTCCAGCAAATTGCTTTTGTAGACACAGAAACCGGCGAGTGCGGTGAACGTCGGCTGGCCCACCCGGGAGAAGCCGAGCAGTTTTACCGAGAACTCAAGCAACAAAATTTGGCCGTACGGGTGGGGATGGAATCCAGCGGACACTCGCGCTGGTTCGAGCGTTTGTTGCGCGACTTGCAGTTCGAGTTGTGGATCGGAGACGCGGCGGAGATCCGGACGAAGCGAGTGCGCAAGCAGAAGACGGATCGGCAGGATGCGCAGCTGTTGTTGCGGCGTTTAAGGCTTCTGGTTGGGTTGCGTTTTTCTATTGCGTTTTCCGATGCTGGCCAGACGCTGCATCAGCCCTACTATCGTCGGGATGAAAGAAGCGGGGACCCGTCCTTCCCCCAGACCGGACCCCGCTCCAGGAGCCGTTTAAACTTTCAGAACGACTTCTTCGGAAACCTACCTTAGGTGTTGACGCCCTGATTATAAATTCCACAATGGTGACATCTGATGGCCCAAACATGCCTGCATGGTTTCCCTGATAAGGCTTGTTAGGGCTGCCGCTGTCTGGCTTGCTCTCCACTTTCTGAGAGTAGGCGGTCGGCTTCGGCCAACAGCCTTCGCATTTCGGCTAGCATCTTGCGCCTTCGCTCCGGATTGCTGACTTCGTTCATTCCGGAAAGAGCTTCTTCGAGTTGGCGCGCGACTTCTGTAAATTCATTTTCTGCCATGGACGCCTGATTGAAACACTGTAGGGCGGACTACCGACATACCGGAAAACCCTGATAGGCATGGCACTGCGGTTCTAGCCTAGAAGGGCAAAGTTTACAGTCAATTTTTTAACAATCGCGGCTTCGTATCAAGCCGCAAATGCTTGAATGCTGAGCAGTTGTGGAAAGCCATATGTTTTGGAGGTCCAGTTGCAGCGAATGACGGTCTGCTTGCATGGTGTAAATTCGTGCGCCAAATTCAGCCGGGGTTTTGACAATGACACCAGAAGAACGCGAACGGATGAACTGGCTTTGCAAGGAAATCCAAACGGAAAAGGACCCGAACAGGTTCAGTAAGCTTGTGCACGAACTCGATGCGTTGTTCGAAAAGAAAGAACGACGGTTTGATTTGAAACAAAATGACCAGCAGCAGGCTGCACCTGCGCAAGATGATTAAGCTGCGGGTTCACGCGATGTGGAAGTAATCGAGGGAAGCACTATCGGCTTGTCGCGGATTCTTTCGATGTGGTCGTGAAGTGCTGCTTGCAGTTCCGCCGCGATGGCCTGCACCGAATCAGAATCTTCGGCGGCCAACAACAAGGCGCACAGGAATCGAATTCGGGTTTCCAATGCGCCTCTTAATCAAATCCCCCAAAACATTATCGGAAGTGAAGTTCACCCTACACTCAGCAGGAATACATTCGAGGCTGTATCAGTTTCCGCGACTTCAATTCTCAGTCCCGGCAGGTGATTCATCGACTTGGCAGGACTTTCGCAAGCGCTTGTCCTAGGCGCGGGTCCGGTCGCCGCCCAATTCCCGTGCGGCGACAGTCCGCGTTGGTGCAGGGCTTCTTTTCTTCCAGGCGTGAGACAAGAAAGATGTTGTGCGCTATTCCGCTCCCGCCCCAGTTCTTCGGTTGAGTCGGATCGCGCAAGAGAATGGGACCCAGTCACAGTGAAGGCCGCCGACGGGACCTGCCATGTGCGCCGGTGGATCAGAGAGCGCGATCGTTCGAAGGCATTAGTTCGAAGGCATTGGAGGTCTGGTAGTCTTTCTTCGTGCTGTAGCCGCGAACTGGAAGCGATGGTGGCGTGATGAATGATCTCTACAGGCAGGCTGTTTCGCTGTCGTTCTTCGCGAAAGGCGCTGCTGCAACCGTCGGAGTCCTCATCATCCACGCCGCGTTTCGCGTGCTCGAAAAAACGCTACCCCAGCGCTTTGGCCGGGCCGATGCGCGATATAAGGTTCGCAAGCTGATCGTCTTTTCCGGATACTTCTCGATTCTCCTTTTCCTCGCCATCCTATTCGAAGATCGACTGGGCCGTCTCAGCTTTGCCATTGGTGTGGCGGGCGCGGGTGTGGCAGTCGCCCTGCAGGACGTGGTGGCCAGCATTGCCGGCGCTTTCTCCATCGGCTTTTCAAAGCTCTATGCCGTGGGAGACAGAGTGCAGATCGGCGACACTCGAGGGGATGTGATCGACATCGGGCTGCTGCGAACCACCTTGATGGAAACGGGGAACTGGGTCAGCTCGGACTTGTACAACGGCCGCATCGCTCGTATCCCCAACAGCACCGTCTTGCGTGGGTCCGTTTTTAACTACTCGCAAGGATTCCAGTTTGTTTGGGACGAGATTAACGTGCTGTTTAAAATCACCAGCGATTGCCAGCTTGCCAAAGCTATGCTTTTGCGGGCAGCCAACGAGGCGATTGGCGAGTACCTGGTCGAGGCGCAGCGCTCATGGAAAGTGATGAGCGACAATTATCAAAGCGCAAATCCTCCGTTGGAACCTACCGTCGCACTCGTCGTAAATGCCGGATCGCTGGAATTTACCGTCAGCTACGTGGTCAAATACACGAAACGAACCGCTATGAAAGATCAATTGTTTACGAAAATCGCAGAGGAAGTCGCAAATAGCGATGGGCGGCTCGAATGGGCATCGTCGGCAGTTATTCCCATGAGGCCGCCCGGCAATGCCGGGCACGAATCGAAGGCGCTCCTCCCGTCATCTTCGACTCTTGGTGCGGGCCACGCGGCAGATTCCCGTTAGCGCCAGCCCACACTTAGGCCACCCTGAAGATTGGGGGCGGCGGCGAGCGCGGACAGATCGTCAAAGTCCGGACCATTTGACCTGCTATCGGGAAACAACATCAGTGCACAACCGTCCGGTGCTCTCTGTTTTGTTCCGGATGTATCGTCGGCAGCAGGGGCCCGTCCCTCGCCCGCAATCAGCGGCCAGCCAATTGGCGTTATTCGTGCGCTTCTTTCTCGCTTAACTTGCCTATTTATGTTAGCTATGGTTAACAGTTAAAGATAATCATTGATTAATCAATCCGGAGTTTAACGTCGGGATGTTTATGACCTGGCAGTTGGCCAGATTTCGCCACTCCTGTAGCGGGGACGCAACGGTCCGGCCGACTGCCCTCAACATTTGCCGCCGTGCGTGCGAGGTCGCCAAGAAGTAAAAGAGCCCACTTTTGTGGATTGGGCCTTCTACGGTGACGCCTCATTGTTATCTTTTTAAAAACATTGGAAATTCGTCGTGGTCTGGCCAGATACCACATGATTGAATAAGTTTTGAGCCACCGGATTTCCCCAATTCGCGGGTTGGCCTGGTTGGCTACTATTCTTGTAATGCCGCCATTGGACCCAGCCGTACGAGTGCTTTAGCTGGTCATGTGGGTTTGGGCTGGCATCATAGGCATAATCGAAGACCTCCCGATCAGTACAGTAGTTCACGTTTTCTTGTGTGCAAGAGTAAGTGTACTGTACGGAGATGGTATTAGCAGTCCAAGTTTCATTGCTGCTATCTCCTCCCCAATAAATCGCAATCGTGCCGGGCCCCTTAAGCTCAACTAGCGCATTGTCAAGATTGAAGCTTTGAGGTTGCAACGCTTGCTCGATATAGACATAGTAATTGCTGTTGTAGTCTTGGGTTTGTTTTGTCGGTGTCGGATTCCAGTAAGAACTGTTGGCACCGTCGGGAACTCCGCATCGCGCCGCCCAGATAAACGACTCGTCGGAATCGTGACCATCGACGCTGTTAAATCCATTATTGAACTTCTTGCAGCTTTTCGGATCACCCCAGTAATTTGTCTGACCCCATTGGTCAAGTTCCGTTACCCATTGGTAGACGTACCCAAGTGATGGGATGGTGGGTTGACTATCGTAGAGATTGATGTCCCAAGGATTACCTTGCGGATTTTTTACATACCAAACCTTGTTGTCACTCTGCGACCAAGTCGTGTACATGTATGATCCCGGGCCGCCATTTGCAGCATAGTCGCCTTCCATATGGTTGCTTGGTGTCAAAGTGGGATCCATCATCATCAGGCTTAGCACATCCCAATCTCCGGAGGGACAAGTGAGTGTTGATTGAATCTGGGCGAAGGAATTGGGAACAAACAGAAGACCGATTGTTAACGCCAATCCAAAGGACAGGGAAAAAGTCTTGCGTGTGTGCATGGAAATCGTCTCCGGCAAGGTTAGACCGTTTAGGGAATCGCGGGGTTGCTAAGATACTGACCGATCTCTGGTGATTTCCCCACGTCGAACGTGCGACGAGCAACCCGGAAGGTGCTCTGGCTCGAGGCGGCTTGTCGGAAGTTTGCATTGTTTTTCTTTCCGTGAGAACGGATGTGATGTCAACCGAAGGTTTTGATTTTGGCTCCGATTGTGTGCCTTCGTTTTCTATCGGAGTGGTGGTCAGCAAACGGGCGAGGGTTCAGTCAAGGTCGAGCAAATGCAAGCCGAAGGGAAACCTTGACGGGTTCCTTGCCCATTTGCATGCCTTTCCGCAAAACGAAGGCAAAGCAGTTCTCAGACGACGCTTTTGCAAAGGAGATAGCGACTTCGATGTCGGATAGCCAAAAAGTGGGTAAGTTCCGGATGGACGACCGGTACGGACAAATGACGCTTCTCAGCGCAAAATGTTAGGTACAGGAATGGAGTCAGGCAGATTAATCATAGTTTGTGGCTTGCCCGGAGCTGGCAAGACAACATTGGCCAAGTCATTGGAGATCCAGCTCCACGCCCTTCGGCTTTCTCCCGACGAGTGGATGGATGCCCTCGATATGAACCTGTGGGACGAACCAAACCGCGCCAGAATCGAAGCGCTGCAGTGGATACTGACTCAGCAACTGCTCAAGCTAGGTTTAACGGTGATCATCGAATGGGGAACATGGGGGCGCTCGGAGCGGGACACATTGCGCCTTGGAGCACGTGCTCTTGGAGCTGCAGTCGAGTTGCGTTACCTTGAAGTGCCTCTCGACGTATTATTCAAGCGAATCCGTGGACGCGGGATGGAAGACCCTCCCATAGCACGTGACCAACTGCAACAATGGTACGCTGCGTTCCAGGCACCAACGTCTGAAGAGATGTTGCTGTTCGACAGGCCGCTTGATCGTGAACCAACAGAGTGAAACAGACTCCAATTGAACCGTATCCGGGACTCCACGTGATTTTGGAGAAGTTCACCCTGGGTGCTCAGAATGCACTCGCGGAGAATTTTGTTGGCGCGTATCTGATCGGATCACTTGCAACTGAAGACTTTGATCTCGACAGCGAGATTGATTTCTTAATCCTGACCAACACCGAGCTGAACGAGCCCCAACTCCGTTCACTGCAGGCGTTCCAGGTCGAAATCTATGGCCTTGCTGCTACCCAGCCAGGCACTTGGAAGGCTCGTACGTAAGTCGAGGTTTGCTAGCTCAGGCTGATCTCCTCGGCGTGCAGCCACTTTGGCACGTTGACAATGGAAATACACTGCTGCAGTGTTCGGTGCATGATAATCGGTAGCACGTTCGGTGGATTCTGCGCGAGCGTGCAATCACCCTGATGGAGCCTAGCCCAGAAACGCTGATGCCGCCAGTTTCCCTGGACGCGTTGCGGGCCGAAATACTCACTTCCCTCGAAAAGCTGAAGACGTGCTTTCTTGCCGAAAATCGGTGAGGCACCTACATATTTCAATACTCGATTTGGCCAGTCATTCGCCGTTTTGACCTGGCCCACAGCATGCTTGAACGTTTCGACTGCACGATTCCACTTTGCAAAGTATGGAGGACCCTGCGTGACGTCCCTTAGATCCTGTCTTCCGAGAAAATCACAAAGCCGGAAGGCCGCTTTGCTGTAGTGCTCCCGCGTGCTTCGGGATAATGCTGAGCGATCAAGTAATCGCAGTAACGGTCGTAGAGTTCCTCGTTTGTCACGCTTTGCAACTCGAGCGCGGGCCGTCGGACTCGAACAGCCAGGGGTAGCATAGGGTCGGGCCGTGATCTGCGCATGGAACGTATCGACTCGCGATCTATCGAAGTCTCGATTCCTCCACGGCTTTATGTCTGTGACAGCAGTCACGGTAGGCTCTTCAGCCTTTGAAATCTTCTTTTCGAGGTTCGTCAGGAGGCGCACGTCTGCTGGCTCCGGCTAGCTGGCTGCCTTCTCCTCATGCGGTGGGATACTTCGTATCAGAACGGCCATGTGGCACTGGTATTCGCGAAGTGTCTCGGCCATTTGGGTAGCGGTGTCTCGGATTCTTGACAGTCTGTCGATCGCTTCGGCGGGTTGATCGAACTCTTTCAGGAGATCGCAATTGCCGACGATAACGGACAGGCTGTTAACCAGATCGTGTGCCATCATGCAAATGGGGTGGTGGCATCCGGTTTTGTTTTTGGACGTCATAATGAACTGTTTCCTGGCTCTAAAGCTAGGTCCTCCTCAGTTTGTTTGGTTAGTTGGACGCGTCGCGGTTCTCTCGCCGATCGCGGTTCGGGTTGCAGGGTATTGCGCTCGACAATGACGAGCTCGCTGATGGCTTGTAGTAGCGACTTGCGACAGCTTTCGTACTCGCTAGGCGAAATCTTCTGTTGCGCGTAGCTGCTTGCAAGGGACTGTAGGTGCTGCCGCCTTTCTCGGAGGAGAAGCTTGGTGTATTCGTCCTCCGATTGCAACGCTGGCTCGACTTGCTTGAACATGCTCTGTCTCCTGTCTGAGTTCAGTGCAAGCCTAATGCCTAAATCGGGCTCACTGCGCTGATGCAAGTAAGGAGGATATTGCGTTCGGATGACGTCTTCCTGCCGATGCATCGGCACGGTGCCGACATGCCGTCGCCGGGTAGGGGACCCGAACGTCGACAGAGGGCGATTTACTCGACGGCGGTTGGCCGGGGCTCTCGGAGCTTTCCGGTCGAGGTGGTCTATCTACTCACCAAGTCGACGACATCTTACGAGTATTGCCCCAAACCACCAGACGCAACCGCCACGAGAGCCATCCGACGAAGGCGAGCCCAAGTGAGGACCGAAAGATTGATAAAAGCGGATTAAGGATATGGGTCATGGCTGGGCTGACGACAGGCACAGACAAGTGAACCTGTAGCAGTCACCGCCTCCCGAGTGCGCTGCCGCCAGCACTCTTTACGCTACTCCCGCCCGGGTTCGTACTGAATGGCTCTAACGTATGCGGCACGACAGTGCTATTGAGATTGAGAGGCTAGTTTGTCCGAAGCGGCACGGCGTTTGGGACGTCCCGATCTTGAGGAACAGGCTCTAAGACCAACCTCCGCGCTGGACGCAGAGGCGGTCACAGTCAAATTGGAAGCCGAGCTTTGGAAACGACGCCATGCGGTACCACTCTAGTTGTATCGGCAACAACGTTCTAGTGTTGGCTGCCCGGAGCATTACGCCTGAGGGCAAGACCCATCTGGAAGAGAACCGTGCGAACGCTGAAGCAATTCTCAACGCTCTGGAAGCGAGTTGGCGGACGAATGGAGCAGGTGCGCGAAGCATTTGCCGGCGTGGGCGATTCGGACGGAGGTGCTTCCGATGAAGTGCATCGCGCGCGCCACGCTCTGAAGCACGCGCTGCGCCGCAAACACGGGCGCGATCCCGAGGAAGCGAAGCGGATTGCCGAAATTCTTGACCGAGCCGCGGCGGAGATATTGGGAAAGTAGCGGCGACCGCCGGCGCACATCAAACTCGAAAGGACAGACCAACAGAAAGAGCGATGCATGCCAAATACTTTGCTAAATGAAACGTTCAAGAGCGTAATTCAGGATGAACGGGTCCGCGCGGTCATCCAGCGACTGGAGGCGGAACGTCGTGGCGCGCGGGCCGGCAGTCCGAACGATGACGGCCAAAGTCGACATCCGTATGACTATGCGGACCGGGGGTTCTCGATTCGTCCCGAACAAGGCGACCTGATATATCTTTTGTGCCGAGGAATGCGCGCTACGCGCGTCGTCGAGTTCGCGACCTCGGTCGGAATGTCGACCCTTTACTTCGCGGCAGCGATGCGCGACAACGGTGGCGGTCGCGTGATCGGTTCGGAACTCGTCCCGGCGAAAGTCGCGGCCGCGAAGCACAATCTCAGCGAGGCTGGTCTCGCCGCCTATGCGGAAATTCGCGAGGGCGATGCGCGGCATACGCTGCGCGATCTGGGGGTCCGGTGGATTTCGCCCTGATCGACGGCTGGCCGCGCCATGAAGAACCTTCGCTGGCACGCTAGGTGGTTGGGATCGTCGCTCCACAACTTCGCGTCGGTGGGTATGTGATGAATGACAATGCGGAACCGGTTTTTCTGGAGTTTATTCACGATCCGGGCAATGGGTTTATTTCGGTGACGCTGCCGCTCAAGAGTGGAACAGGGCTTTCGGTCAAGGTGGCGTAATTCGGCGAGGTTTCGCAGGCGATTGCTACGAGCGCCGGGAATAGTAGCCAATCCTACCTCGAGTTTAAACGCGTCTCAAAATCGTTTGGCTCGAACCTAGTGATCGACAATGTGAGCACGGTTGCAGCGGTGGATTTCGTCGAATTATAGAGCAACCCCTGTAAAATACAGACAACAAGCGCGTGCCAAGCAAAGGTGAATAAAACTTACCAGCAGTTTTACCGGCAGTTTGCCTTTCCTGCGGTGACTATCAGTAACTTACAGCGCCGGAAGGCACCTCTAAGTACTTGCAATCATTGTTAATTTTGACCCTGAAAAGGCTGCGCTCATGCCGTCGCCGCTGTCGTCAACTCCGGAGTGCCGGAGGTGTGGCTGTAATTGTGGCTGTACGTTGCCAAATATGGCGAACTTTTCAAGCACTTGGAGCGAATTCTCTGTGCGCGCAAGACTCTTGTAAGTTACTGGTTTATTGTGAGTTGTCAGTTCCTGGATGTTGGAGCCGACGTGACTCTTAATCAGTAGGTTGAAGGTTCGATTCCTTCCGCGCTCACCACTCATAGACAGTATTCATGCGGGTTATAAGGGTTTGCTCTAAACTCGGAGCGCGCAAGACTCTG
>Ga0210385_10000500_pt1 | contig 27760 bp, 22 predicted proteins | sample IncBWH26OmetaG_FD_160107 | JGI IMG/M metagenome (GOLD analysis project Ga0210385, IMG submission 160107) | Forest soil microbial communities from Barre Woods Harvard Forest LTER site, Petersham, Massachusetts, United States - Inc-BW-H-26-O ...
ACAAATGGCATACGCAGCCTAATTAATTAGGCAGCCGCTTACCACAGCTTCGCCCTTGGGCTGTGAGCAAGCGTCACACAGAGGGCTGCTCTTCCCGTCTACGTCTGGGGCGGGAGGCTAAGATCACAGGCTAGCGGCTAGCGTTTCTTGTCCGTTCTGAGCGTGGGTCGCGAACGTCCTGGGGTAATGCCCAGGGCATGAACGTGAATAAGCATGTAGTCTCTTGACCAGTAACATTTTCGGACGCGGGTTCGACTCCCGCCGCCTCCACCATAATTATCCCGTTTATTATTAATTTCTCATTAGACTTGCGGCGCTTAAGGCGTTTGCGACCAAGCTCTCAAGGATGAAGCTGCCTGTGAAGCCTCCTGCGGCTCTCTGACCGCAATCTCCAATGTCCCAGGGAGACTTGGTATCGATTGATACGTTCGTCCAATTGATTCATCGTCGCGCTTCTGCGAATCTTTCGTGGCCAGTCACTCGCTCTGACAGCGAAAGGAGTGCCAAATGGACGGCACAAATGAAGTGAAAGGCACGCGCTTGACCGAGCCTGTCGCGTCGAACACACCTGCGTCGAGCCCGTTGAATGTCAACGTTTTTACCGCCCCGGGAAAGACTATGGTCGGCGAGCGACCAAAGCCTTTCGGCGAGGCGCTGGGCTTTGACCCAATCACGTCGACTTTGATTTTCGGCGAGTACGACGCGGTGCTGGTGGACGCAATGATGACAGTGGCTGAGGCCAACGCTCTCGCGGATTGGGTTGCTCTCCACAACCGCAACCTGGAGACCATCTATATCACGCACGCCCATTTCGACCACTTCTACGGTCTGAGCATTCTGCTTGACCGTTTCCCTCGCGCTCGGGCGATCGCAACGCCGAAGACTTTAAACGCCATGCAGATGTATCTCTCTCCCACGGTGGAACGGTTAGCCCGCCGTATGTTTCCTGGGCAAGTGCCCACGAAATTGATTGCACCGGAGCTCTATGAGCGCGACACCTTCACTCTCGAGGGCCAGGAATTGCGCATCATCGAGCAGGGCCACACCGATAGTGCCGATACAACCTCTCTCTACGTTCCATCGATCGGCCTTGTCATCGCTGGCGATGTTGTGTACAACCATTGCCGCATGTACGTCGGCGACACCACCCCCGAAAGCCGCAAGAATTGGATCGCGGCCTTAGACAGGCTAGCGGCCCTTAATCCAAAGATGGTTGTCGCTGGTCACAAGAAGCCGGGCGCGCCCGACTCTCCGTCGACGATTCAGGACACCAAGCGTTACCTGCAGGATTTCGGCCGGCTCCAGAAAACAGCGAAGTCCGACCAGGAGTTGTTTGATCAGATGACGGAGCTGTACCCGCATTGGGTAGCCAATCAGTCCTGGTTGATGTTTGGATTCCCGCAGCCATAAAGCACGTCGACGGAAGAGCCAGTTCATATTCAAGAGAACGGATTCGATTCGAAAGGAGAACAACATGACAACAAAAGGAAAAGTCTTAGTGCTGGTATCGAGCGGCCGTGGGTTGCCGTTGAAAGATGGCAAGGTTTATAAGGCCGCTGGCTACTACCTCAACGAACTGACGGTTCCGGTTCGCGCCCTGATGAAGGAGGGCTACGAAATCACCTTCGCCAACCCGAAAGGCAACACACCGCAAGTGGATGTGCATTCAGAGGTCGCCGATTTCTTCGGCGGGGACAAGGCCAAGCTTGAGGACTATATGTTATTCCGCGACGACCTGACTGGGCTGCGAGATCCGATGCGCATCGCGGATGTCATCGCATCTGGCCTGGACCAATATGACGCCGTTTTCGTCCCCGGCGGTCACGGCCCGATGATCGATCTTCTCGATGATCCTAATGCCGGCATAGTGATGAGGCACTTTCATGAAACATCGAAGCCTACGGCAGTGCTCTGCCATGGCCCGATTTCACTTCTCTCAGCTCTTCCCAACTCTTGGGAAGTAGTCGCCGCGCTGGCGGCGGGCGATGCCGATAAGGCGCGCGCTATGGCTAAAGGCTGGATCTATGCTGGATATAAGATGACTATCTTTTCGACAGCGGAAGAGCAGCAGCGCGAGCCGCTTGAGATTGAGGGGAAGGTTCTATTCTATCCGGACTTCGCCCTCCGTACGGCGGGAGGCGATGTAAGTGTGCTCGCTCCGTGGTCGAGCTACGTGCTGCAAGATCGCGAGCTGATCTCAGGGCAGAACCCGTTCTCTGATGAAGCGCTTCTGAAGCTTCTTCTACCCGCACTCGACGCGAAGAAGAAACGAGCAGCGTAAGAGGGACGGGGCGAGAGGCGGGACGTTCCCCGATACTCTGGTCGAATCGTTTCCATTCCCTCGTCTGCCTTGATCGGGAATACGAAAGAACCAGAGTCAGCAGATGTGCGCTCTATCGAAAGGAGTTGTCAATGAACAGCGTACAAATCGAACAAAAGAGCTATGAGATGCCCCCGAAAGTAGGGATCAGCGTCGCGTGTTTTCTCACCGTCGCCGACCTCGAGCGATCGGCTCGCTATTACGAAAAGGTCTTCGGCGCTCGCATTCTGACCATGGGCGACGGCAACGCGCCTCCTTACCTTCAGCTGGCAAATATCTGGATGATTCTGAACGTTGGAGGCGGGCCGACTCCGGATAAGCCGACTGTAGTGCTCAGCGTCCCCGACCCGAATCACATCAACAGCTTTATGAATTTCCGCGTTGCGGATATTCAAGCGTGCTATGAACTGTGGAAAAGTCGAGGAGCCGAGTTCATTACGCCGCCGATACCGAAGTACGGCGAGATACGCTGCTACATCCGCGATCCCGACGGCTATATCATCGAAGTCGGACAGAGCACCGACCTCACATACGGTTAATCTCGTACGGTTAACGCTCGGCCGGATGGGATGCGGATTCAAACACTTCGTCAATCAAAGACGACGTTGAAAAATGGTTTGCGGGTCGGCACAGCGACCTTCGGCCCACCTACGCGTCTGCTCTTCGTTGGTAAGACATTTTGCGAAATGCAGTGGCGCGTTATACCAGAGAGCCAAACTTACTTCTTCTTGGCTGCCCGTTGAGCGCGGGCTGCGGAGTTGGCGGCCACTGCGGCGCGGATGAGCTCCTTGAACGCAGCTTCGTTGATCTTCTCTCCTTCGTGAAAGTCGATCGCGCGCCGCACGTTCCCTTCCAGGCTGGAATTGAAAAGCTTCTTCGGGTCTTTAATGGAGGCTCCGCGATAGAAAGTGAGCTTCACCGCCTGCTTGTACGATTCTCCGGTGCAGACGCCGCCGTCATGCGACCAGACAGGGATTCCCGGATTCGTGGGCTTTACCCATTTCCACTCCTCAACAATGTCGGGATCGGCGTCGTGGATGAGCTTACGGAGACGAGCGAGAGTCTTCCCGCGCCAGTCCCCAAGCTGTTTGAACCTTTCATCGATTGCCGCAGAAGCAGAGATTGATGCAGAGGCAGATTTCACCGCAGTGGACTTTTTCATGTTCAGCTCCAAGTCTCGCACCTAATTTAGCCGCGCTCAGCTTATCCTGCAACCTCTGGGCACGTGGAAGCCTTAATGCTGTTCTTGAATTCCCCGGCACGAGCGGGAAATGGGTGCAGGCGGATCGCGGTGCGCGATCCAATCAAACTCCCTTTCTCGCGGGCGAACAGAACGCCGCCTATCTCGCTGCGGTCTACCCGGCCAATGGCCGAACACTCACTGACGACGTCGGGGATTTCTTTTCCCTCTCCTCACAAATGGAAAGGCGACGCAGGACCAGGTAGGGCCCCACAAGGACCTGCTCGCGGAATTCCCCTACGTGGGGCCGCCGCACAAGGCCCGGGCCACGGAACTCGCTACCGCTTAACCGAGTACAGGGCGACTGTGAGCCTCAGGCGGCTCCGCGACCCGGTTCTTGATCGTTGAGATTGTGGCAGACGACGGGAGCGCAACCCAGCCTTACTTTCCAACAGCCAGGGCGATCATCCGCGCTGGCGCGACCGTTCTTGCTTAGCAACAAGAGCGCGTCTTCGATGGTCTGCGGAGTCTCTCGGAAGCGACTTGCCAGCTCTGTCGTTTCAACCAGAACGGTCGACATAGATTGACCGAAGTAGCCTTCGACCATTCGTCCGTATTCAACGATTGCCTCGCCGAGCTGGCTGAGCTCATGGAATTCCTCTGCTGTCAGCCGCCGTCCGATCCCAAGCGCCATTTTCAAGCGGCCAAGCATTCGTCGCAAGTGTTCCTGTACCTCTTCTTTCAGTCGGGGGAGGATTGCCAAAGTTGACCTTATCGAAGCCGCCGCTAATTTCTTCCTGGAACTAAAGTCTGTTACGAATTCGAAAAATGCTCCCTTCGCCGTCTTAGCTGGGAACCTGCCGGACTGGAGAGTCCGCGAACTTGTCCTTCACGGACTGTGGCATCGTTTCTTCCAAACGGCGAGCGAGCCATTCTTGAAGCTTGGAGATCTGAGGCGAAGCGGAGAACTGCAATCCAACACGCCCTTCCTTGACCCAGCAGATCGTCGCTTCGAGCTCAAACCGGCAATCGTCGTACGGCAAACTGAATTGCAAATTTACCCCGTCACTGGGCCGGAATGATGCCGACGTGTTGACCGCCATGCCGCCCTCGCTGACGTTGATCGTCTGACCATCGACTGCCGGCATCGTTCTGCAAGTCATCGTGACTGGAACTTCCACCGGACAGCGGTAGTAACGGCGGTTCTCCCGCACGATCAAACCGTAAGCTGCCCTCAGACTTTGGTCGATGGAAGCTGCGGAAAGAGGCCTCCGCAGCACGAAAGTTGAACCGGCTTTAAATGCCTCGGTGGTGTCGCCTTCGCTATCGCTGACGGTGAATAACACCGCATGTTCATTGGATGGAGAGCGGCGCGCGCATTCCAGAATTGTTCCAGCCTCACTCCCGAGCTGGAAATCAACAATGATGGCTTCAAACTTGCTGCGATTCAAGCGCTCGAGGGCTTGGGAGACGTTGGGACATTGCTCTGCATTCAGCGCGAATCGCTGCGCGGATTCGGTTAGTTGTCTCAACGCGACCGCATCGTTGGATACGAGTAGAACTCTTCCAAGGAACGCGGAGGGTTGTGGGCTGGTGCTCATCATCCAGACGACCTCACGGTTGTGGCAATCTCTTACGCGTGTTAGAAAGCGCAACCCGGCGGCTGACCACTGGCGGGGCTGGATCACACGTTTCCGATCACGACTCAACAGCCTTCAATTCGCCGCACTATATCGTCGATTGTCCCGGTCAGAGTAAAAAGCCTGACGCGCTCCTGCTCCGATAGAACCGCTGCGCTACTCGATGACAGCAGAACGTCTTCGACTTCGCAGCGCGCGCCAAGTAACTTGGCGATCACTCCAGTTCGCCTTCGCTGCTTGCCCTCGGATGTCTCGCCTCGCTCAACTGCCGTCTTCAGCAGGGCTTTGTTCTCTTCCTTTTCCATGACTAACCTCCCAATCTACATATCTATATATCTATCGACTTTCGTCCTTTCGTCGACATTTCCGCTCGCACTCCCCGATTAGGATCATTCGCTCCCTTGTTTGTCGTTTGCATCCTGACTCTCGATTATTCAATCGGCTTTTTGACCGCCCTACTCCGGGATTCGTACCAGGAAAGTTGCACCTACGCGGGTCAGGACTTCACATTCCTACGCATTCGGATTCTGCTCGGGCTGAGAAAGCTGTTCGACCCCGGCGCATAAAACGCGGTAGTAAACTTCGGCAATTCGACGGTTGCTGATTTGCGTTGTTTCACCACAGACATATCGTTCCAGTTCGCGCGCGGCGTATACCGTCAGTGACAAATCTTCAGTTCCATGCCGTTCCAGGGCTCCGGTTATGGACTGAATGACTCTGGGGGCACATTGTTTGGCCGCGACCGTTGCCGGATCATGAACAAGTTTGCTCAACAACTGAAGATCTGCGGCAAGCAACCTGATGTCGGCCTTTGGATCCATCGCTCAACACCCTGAATTCACTCTCACTTCGACTCGAAAATCTCGCCTCAATTTATCCGGACCTTTCCAAAGAGAACAGGATCAGGGGGCTCATCCATCTCTTTTGTCGTTATTCCGTGGCGGCTCCTCAGGCAGATGACAGGTGACTGATTTCCACTATTGGAAACCCTGAACTGCAGTGCCGAAACAGAAGAATGATTTTTGTTCTGGAAATAGAACAGCGGGTCTCGAGGTTACGGGCCTGACTGAAACGATTGAAGCGCAAGACCGGTTGGTGTGTTACCGCCAGATCAGGAGGGTCTGGCGGGGCTGGGCCGAAAGGTCAGCCTTCGTCTCCGCCTATGAATATTGCTTCCGCGCGTGGTCAAGGGCGCCATAGCGAAGCAACAAACCCGCAGTGTGCGTGTACTGCTCAAACAGGAATAGCGGAGGCCTCTGCGCTAAGCGTGGGAAGGTGGCCGCAACCAATAGACGCGTACTGGCTTGCAATGCATACAAGCGCAAGTTGACAGCGCTCCCGACCATCTGCTGCCCCAAGTCAACGAGTCGCGGATCGGAACTGCTCTGCAGGGCGTTGCCAAAATGGGTAAACTCGGGGGCGATCCGAAACAGAATTCGCACATAGGCCAGAGCAGCCCAAGCTCTTTCTCGCTTGATCGTTCTGAATTGATCGGCGGTCAGATTCGAGCGAAGAAATGATTCTTCCTCCGGATCCACCAGGTTACGGAACGCCTCTATATCCAGCGAGCTAATCAAGTTTCGGGCCGTTTCGGCGCCGGCCGGATTCGGCTTGCGTCTCGCCGCAAGATAAATACACAACGTTGCTACAGCAATTGCGGCTGCAATGTAAATCGAGGCGTCATTCATCGCAAAAATCGCTCCAATTCGCTATTCCACTGTTCTACGGAAGCAGGCGGCCCATCGGCGTGCTGCAGAACTCTTTTGGCCGGCACAATCAAGTAAGCAAGCCAAAGCAGCACAGCAATGTGATAACCCCCGGTTGTAAGCAAGTCCAGCGCTTTGCGCGTGGATTCCGTGAGGTCCCCGCCGCGCATTGCCCAGTTGGCGAGTTCCACGCTCGACAAAACGCCGAAACCTAGCGCGATACCAAAAACGTAGCTTTGCAGAGACAAACCGATCAGACGTGAGAAGACGAGCAAGAACAGCACCAGCCCGCACTGAACAATAGCAATGCCTCGGCCGAGCCATGCCGTCGTGGCTATCAAGCTACCGGAAGTTGGTCCGGGCGCCAGGATCGCGCAGGAAATTGCGGCGACAAGCAGAATTCCGGTAGTCCAGCGCAGCAACACCCTGGCAATTGCGTCCGCCCGTCCATGCTCGCGAAATACGTTGTTGAAGATTTCCTGAAGAATTCCGAAGCGTAGCGCCGTGCTAACGGCCAGAGTAACCAGAAAGACGCGCATATACAGCATTCCCTGGATGAGCTTCGTCACTGCAATCGCGAAGAGCAGCGCAAACTCCGCTACCTCGTACCAGGCATACAGGGCAAATAAGGGAAAGCTGATGTCCAGGCGCTTGACGCGCATCACGATCGCAACCAACGCCAGAAGGATGTGGGGCGCAATCCAAAGGTAATACAGCAGAAACCTGTACCCGTGCATCATCTCTCCCGGATCCTACTATATTGTCCTGCATTGTCCAAAGAAAGATTTTGCCGTTCGGAATTTGCGCCCCACTCGTTACTAATTGCCCGGCGGTATGCAGCCGGCAGGCGTGCAGTTTGGGAAAGGATTGCCGTCGGCAAAGCTTGGGACGCTTGAAGCGACCAGCAGAAATGCCACTAAAACCGCTACTTGCAGAATTTGCTTCATGTTATTGCTCCTTAGGTGAGAATGGATGCACCGTGCTACTCTGCACACGCGGCTCTTGCCGTGCAAATAACGCAGGATTTATTTTTCTTTTCGGAAAACGTAAATCGGTAATGCTCAGATCAGCTCTTGAAGATTTCGAAGGCAGCACGCTCGAGGCAGTGCCCGGGCTTCTGGGGAAATTGCGCTATCTCGCATTGCTACACAATGGCGCCGGGGACTACTCGCATTGGGGACTGGAAAAGGTCTACGGACGGGGAGCGGCAGAGAAGGCCATCAGGTTGTCCCACACCTCTTTGGTGGCTCGCATACTCAAAACTCCGTTGCGGGACCTGGTGGAAGACCTGGAACGGTCGGCGGCGAACGCGCAAACCACGAACTCTGAATTGCTATCGAATCTCGCAACCCCGATAAGGAATGCGCTGCCCGCCCAGAGTTTACGCACGTCGGAAAAGCATCTCAGGTTAGTTCTGCAGACTCTTTCTGTCCTGGTTCAGAATAGAGCATCTGCCAACCCCCCAGACGCATCGCCACTCCCACCACCTGCCCTATAACCTCGGCCTCCTGGGGATGTTTCAGCGTGCGCACGGGGACCGGCGACAAGGGGTGCGACTGCAGGACGATGCGATCCCGATCGACCTGGCACCAGGAGCAGACAAAACCATCACGGGTCTCGATGAAGTAAATGGGCCGCTCAAACTCAGAACGCCAAACGCCATCAGCGACCCGGTTCTTGGTTTCGTCTATCTGCACAAAGCTACCCGGTGGAAGAATCGGATGCATGGTGAAGTCTTCCGCGCCGATGTATCCATAAGAATATCGGCCATCGGCAAGCGTCGAAAGATAAGTAAGCGGAACTACACCCCACTGCTCGATCATGCGTGCAATGTTTGTGGTCTTGGCGAGCGTAAACGCAGGGTCCAACCTGACTGGAACGCGAGCTGTTGTCGCACCGTCCGAGGCTTGCGAAAAATGAGAACGATTGGGCCGTGCGGATGGAAGATCGGCATGAATCCCGTTAAGATCCACGCCATACCATGACAATAACTCGCGGTAGTCGGAACGATAGATCGCGGCCAGCGTGTAAAGACGAAAGATGCTGGGAATGACGCCTTTCGTCTCAATGTCTGATAGTCGACTCGGCGGAATGGCGAACTCGTCATTGCCAAGCCTGCGTGAAACCTGCAAACTACCGGTTTCTACGTCCCTCATGGTGTAGCCGAGCGATTCTCTTAGTACCCGGAGCCTTTGTCCACCCGTCATGCGGAGTCCCCAACCCGTTGCGACCAATACTAGCAGCCTGAATCGCCCACGTGATTCCAAACTTCACATCATCTAAGTTCTGTTCGATTTCCGTAACGCCAGCCGTCCGTCTAATCGCCTGACATAACAAAGGTTAGTTTAAGCCATCCGCTCTAGTAGTTGCGAGCACTGGCGAGCCGTTTGAGGTCGAGCAACTCGGTTTTCCGAACCTTGTTTGCTATTCGTGACACTCGGGGCGGATCCCAAGGGGAATTCTGTCGTACGAAAACCAAAGCCCAACCAACCTCTGTAACTCTGGGTCAAGCTGTAGTGCGGGCTACAATGTTCTTTCGCCAATGTCTTCCAGTTCTCAAAACGCTTCTTCGAGAAGCCGGAATAAAACTCCGCTCCGGGCCCGCCAGATCGAGGGTCGCGAATGGTGGCTCTGGGGATTTGCCGTTATCGTTACGGTGGCGCTGACTGCGGGAATCGTTTTTCTTACTTTCTTCGCCGACCGTTCCGAATTCAGCGGGCCATACGGCGCAGTCCTCAGAGAATGGGTCCGCGGACTGGCTGCCTGTGTCCTGTTATTCGATCTCTACACGATGTACCAGCATCTCCAGTTGCAGCGCGTTCGACGACAGCTGGCGGAGCGCGATGAATTATTTCAGCTCATCACTGAAAACGCAGCCGACATGATCGCAGTGGTTGACGCCACCGGCGCCCGGCTCTATAACAGCCCCGCGTATCGGAAGGTACTCGGATATTCCTCCGAAGAATTAGCGGGCGGCTCTTCCGACGATCAGATTCATCCCTCAGACCGCGAACGCGTCGCCCAGGCTGCGCACAAGGCACGCACCACTGGCCGGGGACAAAGACTGGAATATCGTATGCGCCACAAGGACGGTACGTGGCGCATTCTGGAGTCAACGGCGAGCCCTATTCAGAGTGGGCATCGTGGCATCGAAAAGCTGGTGATCGTGAATCGAGACATTACAGAGCGCAAGCGAGCCGAGGAGATGCTTGCCCATAGCGCGCTTCATGATGGCTTGACTGATCTTCCCAACCGGGCGCTCTTTGCCGATCGCCTGCAATATGCATTGATGCGCGCCCGACGCCACGCCGACAATAAATTTGCCGTGCTTTTCGTCGACGTGGATGAATTCAAGATCGTCAACGACAGTCTTGGACATCGGGTGGGAGATGAACTCCTGGTTCAAATCGCCAGCCGCCTGACTGGCGGGTTGCGAGAAACCGATCTGGTCGCCCGCTCGGTAATAATTGCCTCGCAGTCCCCCGAAGAAGGTCTGGCCAGACTCGGCGGCGACGAATTTGCTGTGCTCCTGGAAGACGTGCTGAACCCAATCGGCGCCATTCGCGTCGCCCAGCGGATCCAGGAGAAATTGAGCCTCCCATTCGACGTTGGCGGTCAGCAGATCGTGATCACGGCGAGCATCGGCGTCGCCTACAGCAGCAATTCCTACGCCGGGGCGGAAGACCTGCTCCGGGATGCGGAACTCGCCATGTATCGGGCCAAGCGAACAGGCAAGGCACGGTACGAAGTTTTTGATCCGGCAATGCACTCCACGGCAGTGCATCGATTGAAACTCGAAACCGATCTTCGCAAGGGTATCGAGCGCGGAGAACTTCTCGTCTACTACCAGCCCATCGTCTCGTTGAAAAGCGGCAAAATTACGGGCTTTGAGGCCTTAAGCCGATGGCAACGTCCCGAGGGGATGGTTTCGCCCGCAGACTTTATTCCGGTCGCCGACGAAACTGGACTTATCCTGACCATTAATCGGGCGCTTATGCTCGAAGCATGCCAGCAGTTGCGCTCGTGGCAGGCGCAACTCGGCTGCGATCCGCCCTTAACTATGAGCATGAACGTCAGCCCGAAACAGTTCGCCCAACCGGATCTGGCGAAAGAGATTGGAGCTATTCTTCAGCAGACGGGAGTCACTCCCAACACGGTCAACCTTGAAATTATGGAAACCATCGCGATGGGAGACGCCGATCGGGCGCTTGCGGTGATATCTGACCTTAAGGCGCTTGGGGTCCTCTTGAGCATCGACGACTTTGGAACCGGGTATTCTTCTTTGAGTCGGCTCCCCCGGTTTCCAGTGGACGCTCTCAAAATTGACCGCGTCTTCATTTCCAACATGAATACCGATCACGACAGCCACGAAATTGTTCGGCTCATCGTGATGTTGGCTCACAGCCTCAGGTTAAAGGTAGTTGCCGAAGGTACGGAGACGGAAGACCAGATCACCGAACTGAAACGTCTCGGTTGCGAAATGGCGCAGGGATATCTCTACTCTCCACCAGTGGATTCGAAAACCGCAGGCGAACTTCTGCAGCGCAGCCATGCGGAAGTTTTGCTGTCCTAGGCGATCGCATCCGATGCGATAGTTTAGGGAATGCCTCAATGCGTGGTACTGACCGGTCCAGCACTATAGCCAACGCTGTCATTCTGCTTCCCGCCCATCCATAGTCGCAGGCGGTCGAACTCCAAATAAACGACGGGCGTGGTATAGAGAGTGAGCAACTGACTCAGGATCAATCCCCCCACAATCGTGATGCCGAGCGGCCGCCGCAGCTCGTAGCCCGTGCCCGTCCCGAGCGCTAACGGCAGCGCACCCAACAGCGCGGCCATCGTTGTCATCAGGATGGGACGAAAGCGCAGCATGCACGCCTCAAAAATCGAGTCGATTGGCTTCTTCCCCTCGACGCGCTCGGCCTCGAGGGCGAAATCAATCATCATGATGGCATTCTTCTTTACGATTCCGATCAGCAACACGATGCCGATAATGGAGATGATGTTCAGGTCTTGCTTAAACAGCATCAATGCAAGCATCGCGCCCACGCTCGCCGACGGTAGTGTGGAGATGATCGTCAAGGGATGAACCAGGCTTTCATACAAAATGCCGAGCACGATGTAGACAGTCAGCAGTGCGGTCAGAATTAGCACGGGCTCGGTACCCAGCGATTGCTGGTAGGCCAGCAGCGTGCCAGCAAAAAAGCCTTGCAGCGTGGATGGGGCGCCCAGGCGCTTTTGCATCTCCGTGATGCTCAATGTGGCGTCGCTTAAGGATTTATTCGACGCGAGGTTAAAAGACACCGTAACCGAGGGGAATAAGCCAGTATGGTTGATGGCCAGCGGTGTGGTATTGGCTTGGCCCTTAGCCACGGCAAGCAGCGGAATGTTCCCGCCGGATGACTGCAGGTAGATGTCTTTCAACCCTTCCGGACTTTGCCAATATTGAGGAGCAACTTCCAGAACCACGTAATACTGATTCAACTGCGTGTAAATGATGGAAACTTGCGACTGGCCGAAGGCTCCATACAACTCCGAGTCAAGTTGCTGCACCGTAATGCCGAGCTTGGCCGCAGTGACGCGATCATAGTTGAGCAGTTCGTCGAGCCCGCCATTCTGCTGATCGGAGCTGACGTCCTGTAGACCGGGCAAGTGCTGCATCTGACTCAGTATTCGCGGCCCCCACGTAAAAAGATCCTGCACGTTGTCAGCTTGAAGCGTGTACTGATACATCGCGTTACTGGATCGGCCACCGATCCGCAGATCCTGCGCAGCTTGCAGAAACGCGGACGCCGTCGGCAGCCGATTCAATTTCGGGCGCAGACGGTCGATGATCTGGGCAGCGCTCACCTTGCGTTCCGCGAGCGGCTTGAGCGCAATGTAGACGGAACCGGTATTTGTCGCTCCGCTGCCCCCGCTGAACGCGATCACATTCTGGACGGCTGGATCACTCTTGATCACGGCCCCGATCTGCCGAATGGAATCGTCCATTGCCGGAAAGGATGAATCCTGCGGCCCGCGCACACTCCCGGTAATCGCTCCGGTGTCCTCTACCGGGAAAAAGCCCTTGGGTATCTTGATGATGAGCACCACATTGAGCGCGATGGTGATGAACAATACGACCAGGGTTGGCATAGGATGCTCAAGAACCCAATGCAGACTGGTGCGGTATAAAGACAGCATCCCATCAAAGAACTTTTCCGTGGCTGCGTAGATGCGGCCGTGTTTTTCCGCGCGCTCGCTCTTCAGCAGGTAGGCGCACATCATGGGAGTCGTGGTCAGCGAGATAATCATCGACACGAAAACGGCGGTCGAGAGCGTGACGGCAAACTCCCGAAACAGACGGCCCACGATTCCGCCCATCATAAGAAGCGGGATAAATACGGCAACAAGCGAAATGCTGATGGTGAAGACCGTGAAGCCGATTTCTTCCGCACCCTTCAGCGCCGCGGCAAACGGCTTCATGCCGTTTTCCAAGTGACGAGTGATATTTTCCATCACCACGATGGCGTCATCGACGACAAACCCGGTGGCAATCGTCATGGCCATCAGCGAAAGATTATCCAGCGTGTATCCAAACAGATACATCACGGCGAAGGTTCCGATAAGCGAAACTGGCACCGCCACTGCGGGAATAAGCGTAGCGCGCCCGTTGCGCAGGAAGACAAACACCACGACGATGACCAGGCCAATCGAAATAAGCAGGGTGCGCTCGACGTCGCTCACCGAGGCGCGGATGGTGGTCGTACGGTCCAGAACGATAGTCGTATCGATGCCGAACGGGATCGTTGCCTGGATGAACGGAAGTTGCTGCCGAATGCGGTCGACCGTGCCAATGATGTTCGCGCCGGGCTGCCGGAAGATGATTACCGTAACCGCGCGCTTGCCGTTTAAGTAGCCCGCGGCACGGATGTTGGCCACTGAATCCGTCACTAGTGCGACATCGGACAAATGCACCGCTGCTCCGTTTTTATACCCAACGACCAGCGGCTTGTAGTCTGCAGCGTGAGAGATCTGGTCGTTAGCAAGGATGTCGGCGGAAACATTGCCGTCGGAAATTTGTCCCTTGGCCAGGTCGGAATTCTGCAGGCTTAGCGCGGACTGTAGATTGGCGAGCGTCAGTCCATAGCTGGCCAACTGGGCGGGATTCGCGTCTACGCGAACTGACGGCAGCGCTCCGCCTCCAACCACGACCTGGCCTACACCCTGTATCTGCGATAACTTCTGCTCGAGGACGGTGGAGGCCTCGTCATACATTTTATCGGGACCAAACTTATCAGACGTCAGCCCCAGGATCATGATCGGCGCATCGGCAGGATTGACTTTGCGGTAGCTTGGATTGCTCGGCAGATTCGCGGGCAGATAACTTCGTGCCGCATTGATAGCTGCTTCAACGTCGCGCGCCGCGCCGTCTATGTCACGGCTGAGATCGAATTGAATCGTGATCGATGTGGCGCCCAGCGAACTCGACGAGGTCATCTCGGTCACCCCGGCAATATGACCGAACTGCCGTTCCAGCGGAGTGGCCACAGACGAGGCCATAATGTCGGCGCTGCCTCCGGGCAAGCTTGCGCTGACTGAAATCGTTGGGAAATCAACTTCCGGCAGCGGAGCCACTGGGAGCACCTGAAACGCAATTGCGCCGGCAAGAGCAACCCCCACGGTAAGCAGCGTGGTCGCCACGGGGCGATGAATAAACGCTGCGGAGATATTCACGCCGGCCCCGCCTGTTCTTCGCCTCCAGTTTCAGGCCGCTTCGAATCGCCTGCAAAGCGGTGGGCCAGATTATCAAAAAAGATATAGATGACGGGCGTGGTGTAAAGCGTAAGCACTTGGCTTAGCAGCAGACCGCCTACCATGGCGATGCCCAGCGGACGCCGCAACTCGGAACCAAAACCAGTTCCCAAAGCCAGCGGAAGGCCACCCAGTAGCGCCGCCATCGTGGTCATCATGATGGGGCGGAAGCGCAGCAGACAAGCTTCATAAATCGCATCCGTAGCACTCTTGCCATGCTCGCGCTCGCCTTCCAGCGCAAAGTCGACCATCATGATGCCGTTCTTTTTTACGATGCCGATAAGCAGGACGATGCCAATAATGGCCACCACGCTCAAATCCTGGCGAAAAATAATCAGCGCGAGAAATGCCCCCACGCCCGCCGACGGCAGCGTGGACAATATCGTAACTGGATGGATGAAGCTCTCATACAAAACCCCAAGCACAATGTAGACGGTGACCAGTGCCGCCAGAATCAGCAGCGGCTCATTAGAAAGCGAATTCGTGAAGGATGCCGCCGTTCCTTGAAACCCAGCCTGCAGGCTGGGAGGCATGTGCATGTCTTTCTGTACCTTATCGACCGCTGTAATCGCCTCGCCCAGCGCCGCATTCGGTCCGAGATTGAAAGATACGGTGATGGCTGGAAACTGCCCCTGGTGAGCGATGGAGAGTGCCTCTGTCGTCTTTTCAAAGTGTGAAAATGCGCTCAGCGGCACCGCATTGCTCATCGCCGAACTGGCGGCTGTGTTTGTATTCGTGCTCGACGTTGACGAAGAACTCGGCGAAAGCGCATTTAACGGAGGAGTAAGCGTATTCGCCGACGGAGTATAAAGGGCTGAGCCCGTCACCGCATTCGAACCCGCCGAGGACGACCCGGAAGACGCGAATGAAGAAGCCGCCCCCGCTCCACTGGCACCGGCAGACGCATTCGACTGTATGTAGAGATGATTCAGCTTATCCGGATCCAGTTGAAATTGCGGCTGACTCTCAAGCACAACGTGGTACTGATTCACTTGCGTATACATGGTGCTGATCTGTCGCTGACCAAAAGCATCGTAGAGAGTGTTATCGATGGTGGTGGGCGCGATCCCAAGCCGCGAGGCTGTGACTCGGTCAATCACCAGAGATACGGCCAGTCCTCCCGGCTGCTGATCGGTAGCGACATCCTCCAGTTCCGGCAGTTGTTTTAGCCGGTTGACGAAGCGATTGGTCCAGTCATTCAATTCGTCTGCGTTGGGGTCTTCGAGTGTGTACTGATATTGCGTGCGGCTCACACGATCATCCACGGTGATGTTCTGCACCGGTTGCATGAACAGCTGTATTCCCTGGACCTGATCAAGCTTTGAGTTGAGCCGGCGAATTACGTCGGAAGCATTCATCTTGCGCTGATCGAGCGGCTTCAGATTGATCGACATTCGGCCGCTGTTCGTAGTGGTATTCGTTCCATCGGCGCCGATGAATGACGAGAGGCTGTCGACTGCCGGATCAGCCAGAATTACCTTTGCCAGTTCTTGCTGCTTCTCTGCCATGGCCTTGAAGCCAATCGCCGCCGGAGCCTGCGATATACCCTGGATAACGCCCGTGTCCTGTACCGGGAAAAATCCTTTGGGAATGATGATGTAAAGAAAAACCGTAAGCAGCAAGGTGGTCACCGCGACCAACAGCGTAATGGTTTGAAAGCGGAGAACGACCTTCAGCGTTCGCCCATAGAACGCAATCATTCCCTCGAAAGCACGTTCCGTGGCCCGATAGATGCGTCCCTGCTGCTCTTTTGGGTTATGCCGCAGAATGCGCGCACTCATCATTGGCGTCAGGGTAAGCGAAACCGCCGCCGAAACGACGATGGTGACCGCCAGGGTTACGGCAAACTCGCGGAACAGGCGTCCCACCACGTCGCCCATAAACAACAGCGGAATCAATACGGCAATGAGCGATACAGTCAGCGAGAGAATGGTGAAGCCAATTTGCTCCGCACCCTTGAGCGCCGCTTCCATGGGCGGATCGCCCGCCTCAATGTAGCGCGAAATGTTTTCGATCATCACGATGGCGTCGTCTACCACGAAGCCGGTGGAGATGGTGAGCGCCATCAGCGATAAGTTATCCAAGCTGTAACCCAGGATGTACATCGCCGCAAAGGTGCCAATCAGTGAAAGCGGTACCGCCACGCTGGGGATAATCGTGGCATAGAGACTCCGCAAAAAAAGGAAAATAACCAGCACGACCAGGCCGACCGTCAGCAGCAATTCGAACTCAACGTCGGAAACTGATGCTTTGATCGCGGTTGTGAGATCGGTGAGTATGGTCACCGCAATGCCGGTGGGTAGATTGGCCTGAAGCTGCGGCAGCAGATTCTTGATGCTCTTGACTACGCTAATCGTGTTTGCCCCGGGTTGGCGCTGCACATTCAAAATCACCGCTGGAGTCTGATTCATCCACGCGGCCTGATTATTGTTCTCCACGCCATTCACGATTTGTGCCACGTCGGGCAGCATCACCGGCGCACCGTTCCGGTAGGCAACTACAACACTCCGATAGTCGTCGGTGGTCACCAGTTGATCGTTGGCGTCGATCTGATAATCCTGGCGTGGCCCATCGAAGTTACCTTTCGCTGCATTCACGCTGGCTTGGGTCAGCGCCGTCCGAAGATCTTCCATATTGATGCCGTAGGACGACAGCGCCGTGGGATTCGCCTGAATACGGACAGCGGGCTTTTGTCCGCCGCTTATCGTGACCAGCCCAACCCCGCTGAGCTGGGAAATCTTCGGCGCCAGGCGCGTGTCTACCAGGTCTTCGACCTGCGAAAGCGGCATGGAATTCGAGGTGATGGCCAGTGTCAGCACAGGCGCATCCGCCGGATTCGTTTTGCTATAGACCGGAGGCGCGGGCAGAACGGATGGCAACAGACTCTGCGAAGCATTGATGGCCGACTGCACTTCTTCTTCAGCGATATCAATATTCAGCGTGAGATTGAACTGCAGCACGATCACGGAAGTGCCCCCGGAACTGGTGGAGGTCATCTGGCTCAGACCTTGCAGTTCGCCGAATTGCCGCTCCAGTGGCGCCGTCACCGTAGTCGCCATAACTGTCGGGCTTGCTCCGGGATAGAACGTGAGTACTTGAATGGTCGGATAGTCAACTTCCGGCAAGGCGGACACCGGCAGTTGGGTGTAGCCAACAATACCGACCAGAAGAATTGCGGCCATCAGCAAAGAGGTCGCAACCGGCCGCAAAATAAACGGACGAGATGGACTCACGGAGTGCTGCCCCCGTTGGTGCCAGCAGCGGCGGGCTTGGCCGAAGGTTGGGTCGCAATCGCGACGGCTGTCTTGTCCTGCAACTTATCAAAGCTGCTGTTGGCAACAACGTCTCCGGGATCGATGCCGTCAACCTGCGTCATACCGCCGTCGGTAACCCCCGGCTTTACGCTGCGCATGTGAGCAACATTGTCTTGAATCACATAAACGAATGATGCCTGGCCATTCTGTTGAATCGCGGATGCAGGAACGAGCGTCACTCCCTGCAACGTGGTCACGAGCAGTCGCGTGTTGACAAATTGGTTGGGGAAGAGCGCATCATTCTTATTGGCAAAAATGGATCGTCCTTTTACCGTCCCCGTCGTAGTGTCAATCAGGTTATCGAGTGTCAGCAGCGATCCGCTTGCGATTTTCGTCTGCGCCGTACGATCAAAGGCATCGACGGCGAGTTTTGCCTTCTTTTTCAATTGAGCCGCCACCGGGCCCAGGCTGTCTTCGGGGATTGTGAAAATGACGGTAATGGGCTCGACCTGTGTAATCACTGCCAGAGTTACGGTGCCAGCAGACTGCACCACGTTGCCCGGATCCACCAGCCGTAAGCCCACGCGGCCGGCAATAGGAGCCGTGATGTGGCAATACTCAACCTGGACCTCGTCGTACTGGACCGCACCCTGATCATTTTTTACTGTGCCCTCGTCTTGCAGTACGAGTTTTTCCTGGTCATCCAGAATCTGTTTTGCAATCGCGTTCCGCGCCCATGCTTCACGGTACCGCTCCAGATCCATCCGGGCTTGTGCCAGCACGTTCTCGTCTCGCTCAAGTGCCCCTTGCGCCTGCAAAAGAGTGGCGCGGTAAGGACGTGAATCGATGTCAACCAGCGGATCGTCCTTCTTTACCAGTTGACCTTCCTTATAATGGACCGCAATGATCAGGCCATTCACCTGGCTGGTAATCGAATCGGTATAGACCGGAGTGACGGTGCCGATGGAGTCAACGTAAACTCCGATATCGCCTTTTGTGGCAGTTGCGGTCGTAATCGCAATCTTCGCCGGCGCGTGCACGGTTTTCTTCTCGTTATGGAGGTGGTGCCATACCAACACCGCAACCAGCACTGCGGCGAGCAATAACAGAATCCACATAACGGTCCATGCGGATCCGTGCCGGTTAGATTCCACACCGTGAACCGGGAGTTGATGGCTGGGATCGATAGTGGGAGGCTGATTGGTCTCTGCGGTCAACCGGAATCTCCTTCTAGCTCCGAATTGTCGGACATTATATGCTTCAGCCGTGTTTGAGAAATGACCTGTTCTGCACAGTGTTTCCGGGCATGCCTCGACCAGGCGATCGCCCTGATCGGAGGAAGTTTGATGCAAATCCCCTACACATCGGCCATAACGTCGCTAAATTGCCAAAGAATGGCGGGGACGACGAGACCGAAACTCGCAAGCTCTGCCGCCGACGGCGAAAGATTAATCAGTGTTTTTAATAATTTAGAGAGCGCGGATGGCGCTGAATTCCAGACCCTAACAAAGAAAAAATCAAAGAGAGAGCCGGACTCCGCTTGCCGCATGCGGTACGATCAATGTGCTTACGAATCGATCATATGAATCTCTTCCGAAAATTTCATTTTCGTCTTGGCGGTCTCCTTATTGTTCTGCTGCAACTCAGCTTCGCCCAAGAGGTCAGTTTCCGTATCAAGCCTCTTCGTCCAGTAGAGGAATTGCGTGCAGAGGCGCTCAAGGCCCGCCCGCCACTCGAGCAAGGGACATTCCTCAATCCCGATCTGGTGGAGTTGGTCAGGCTCGATCCCACCATCAAGCTCGATATCCGTTACGCCACAACGAACAATTTTCTGGGCACGCCCGTCTATACGCAGGCACGAGCATTTCTTCAACGGCCGGCGGCGGAAGCGTTGCTTCGCGCTCATCGTGAACTCCGCGCTCAGGGATACGGTTTAATCATCCATGATGGCTACCGGCCATGGTACGTCACGAAAATCTTCTGGGACGCTACGCCTGACGACAAAAAGATTTTTGTCGCTGATCCGGCGGAGGGATCCAAGCACAACCGCGGATGCGCGGTGGACTTGTCCTTATACGATTTGAAAACTGGCAAGGAGGTGAAGATGCCCAGCGGCTACGACGAAATGACCGATCGCGCCTTTGCCGACTATGCCGGGGGCACGCCCGAGGAGAACGCTCGCCGTACCCTTCTGCGCCAAGCCATGGAAAAACAGGGCTTCGAGGTTAATCCCAAGGAGTGGTGGCACTTCGACTACAAGGATTGGAAACAATACCCAATCCTTAATGTGACTTTCGAAGATCTCGGAAAGTGAACGCCCTCTCACGCACTGCCGTAGCGGGCTCCCGAAATGGCTACGCCGCCTTGTTCCGCGCCGCGAGACTGAGCATGAGGCGCGTGGTGCCAGTCAGAATCATGCTGATGCCCACCAGTGTCCCGATCACCCATACTGAACTCGACGGCCATTGCCGCCAAACCATCAGACCGAGAATCAAGGTGACGATTCCGTCGAAAAGAATCCAGCCGGAGCCTCCAGCGCTGTGATTCTGGAAGTAGGCCACCAGATCCACTAAACCCTCGGCAACAAAAAAGATTGCCAACCAAAACGTGAATGCGGCAACTCCCAGTAAGGGGTTGAGCACAAAATAGAGCCCGACGATGAGATAGAGGACCGCCACCAGCAGCTTCCAGACAATGCTCCCGATACCTTTGGACTGGAAGGCATGGATGAACTGGAAGCCGCCACTGAAGACGATCAGCCAGGCGATGACTACGACGACCCCCCAAGAGGTCGCGAACGGGAGCGCGATCGCCAAGAACCCGAAGGCGATGAGCAAAATTGCCCAGACGATTGATTTTCCGGAACCGAGTGTGGAGAGTGCCTCTGGCGACATCGTTTCCTCCTCGTTGTTTGCCTTCTTGTTATTTGATCTCGTTTCGGACTATCTCACTTCACGAACGAACCGCTGAAACCAACATCACGACGAATCCCCAGCCTAGAGTTTTCTTCATCAGTAGGTTTCGTCCTTGTTAGGAAAACACCGGGGATACTATCGGACTTGTCGCGAAAAGGCAAAAGCCCAATCCACTGTCGATGAGTGTAGTCGGGGAAATAAGCGGTATATACGAGGACACAAGCAGCGCGCGACACGGCTTCTTGCTGACGGCAAATTGCTGAAAAGAATTGGCGGGGACGACGGGACTCGATGACCACAATTCCGCGATGCTCTCGAATCCTCTGGAACTCGGCGACGGCTTCCGCTCCGCGGTGCACCGCAAGGTAGGCTTCGCCTCGAACGTAGCTCGGATATAGGTTTCCGAACAATCCGGAGAAACTGCTGCGATGCGAACCAAGTTCGTAGGGAGCCGCAGGCTGCAACAATTCAAGCGCTTTCGATGGCTGGCCCTGGTTCAGGGCGATCATGGCTCGCAGGGCAGGCAGATAACTGAATCGCACCGACGTGTCTTCCGGAAATCGTTTCTCCAGATCTGCAGCCAGGGTTGAAGACTGCGAGGTATCTCCAGCGATCGCGAGCGCCATTCCGGCGCTAACCAGGGCACAACATCTGCGACGATATTTATCAAGAACGCCGATACGGGCGTCGGAGATGAAGTTTTCAACGCGTCCATGGCAGGTGTCCAAACCTCTGCAATCGTTGGAGCCCCGGGAAGCGAATATATCGTCCACAATCGACCGGTCATCCGAAAGCGGGATGGCGCTGCGGAGTCGCAGCGGGCGCCGCTGCACATTCCGGTTCCAACGACCATGCCTCACCCACCCATCGGTAAACTGACGCTCAATCAAAAGTGAGGCCCGCGTTCGCTCAACTCTAAATACACAAGCACTTCGAGAACGAACAATGAATGCACAGAAGGGTCGAAACAAGAATCAAAGGACCAGGTAGGTTTACCAATACCAGCCCGCACGCCGTGATTTCCATCATCTCAGCACTGGGCCGGAGACCCGTCCAGTCTTGTTCGACACCTCGCGCAGCACTAGCTCAGCTGCGAGCGAGGGCGGCTTTGCGGGCGATTAAGTTGTAGCCTTTGGCCTTGGCATCGGCTTCGACTGCGGTTAGGTGCGCGCGTCCAGCCGTCGTCTGTCCAGACTTCATTTCGATTTCAGCGAGCGCGAGACGCGCATCGAGTCCGATGCCCATATAACCCAGCTCTCGCGACTTTGCGATGATGGCGGCCAGCTCTTTACGTGCCGCAACCCCGGCAGTGGACCGGGAAACGTTATTTTCGGCGGTCTCGATTCGCGCTGCAGTGATCGCGGTCCGCCAACGGATTTCTGGGTTCTGGCTCTTGGCGGCGAGCGATCTTGCATGTTGGATCGCGTCTTTCGCGGCCGCCGCTTTTCCCTGAGCGAGCAGCGTTCGGGCCAGCACGCACCACGCCCCGGTTTCGTCGTCACGCATCTTCTGCGTCTGAAAAATCTCGAGAGCTTGCCGGACTGCGGCTTCCTGTTCGGCGGGAGAACGCCCCTCCTCCAGCGACAAATCCGCGAGCGCAAGCTGAGTCTCGGCGATGGTTAGCTTTTCGCCTGCCGAGGTCCGCAGAGTCAGCGCCTGGTCGTACATCTTGCGGGATCCAGCGAAGTCGGCTTCCTGGAGTAACAGACCTCCCAAGCTCCACATCGCGTAAGCGGAGAAATACTGAACGCTGCCCTGCTGCCAGGCCACGAGTGATTGCTCCAATCCCTGTTTTGCGCCCACGAGGTCACCCTGAAATTGGCGGATGAGCGCAATGTTGTAACCAGGAAGGGCGGAGGGTCCGCTATGCCTTGAATCCTCTGATTGCAACTGCTCCTGTAATTTCACTTGGTCCTGATATAGCTGAAGCGCGCCGCGCAGGTCTCCCTGCTCCATTCGCTCGTCAGCAACGTTTCCAGTAGCATCAGCCTGGTTTCTCTTGTTCTCGAGAAGTCGAAAACTGGCCAAGGCCTGGCGATGCATTTTCTCGGCAGTAGCGAGATCGCCCTGCGCTTCGTAGACCAATCCCAGGTTGTTGACGACGGCGGCCACACCGCCTTCGGATCCAATTCTGCGGTAAAGAGTCAGAGCCTGCTGGTACAAACGGATGGACTCCGGCGCATCGGTCGCGGTTAGCGCATCTGCCCACGTGCGCAGAGCCGTAGCTTCGCCATGCGGGTCACCGGCCGCAGCGTAAATCTCTCGTGATTCGCGGCAGGCCGCAATTGCATCTTGCTTCTGCCCGAGGCCGCCGAATCCAAACCCCCAACACTGGTTCTGCCGAGCCTCTGCCAGGATGAGCCGGGCTCCCCGCGCTCGCGCCTTTCCCACAGCCGCTACTCCGTATTGCGCTCCGCGCTTAGGATCCCCCAGAGCATCCCACGCGCCTCCCTCCACCAAATCGATGCGGGGATCTTCCGAGGCAGGTGGCGCAAGCTTGCGCAGCGACTCGACTGTGGCCAGAGCATCATGGCCCTTGCTACTGCGGCCCTGCAACCATGCCAGCTTGATCCCGTAGTCGACATCGTCAGGCAACACCGTGAAGAGCGTGCGATAGACTTCGATCGCTTTCTCGTATTGATGATCCATTTCCCGATAGCGACCTTCCGCCACCAATCTATCTTCCCGAGAAAGATTGGCCGCCAAGTCGTACGCCTGCTTGGCTTCCTGCCGCGCCTTCTTGTCATAGCCCAGCCGGGACCAGGCTTCGGCCAGCGCTGAGTGAGCCAGGGAATACTTTGGGTCGGCGGCGATAGCCCGCTGCAGAAGATTCCGAGCCTCCAAGGCATCGAACACGCGCAGTCGGGCGAGTCCCTCCGAATAAAGCCGGGCCGCGTCACGGCTGGAGGGCAATGAGGCGCGGATGCTCACGGCTTCCACCGGAGAAACCGCCTCCACGCCAAGCTTTTCGCGCAGCCGCGAGCCCGCCTGCGACACCATGTCAAACAGGTCCGCCTCGCCTCCTACCACAGCCACGTCAGCGATTGTCTCTCCCGCGACTGCATCTTGAAGTCGCAGGTCCAGACGGATGCGGGTGCCGGGCTTCTCACCGAGAGCTGTATAGGAGCCAAGGATGATCAGGTCGCTATCCAGGTTCTTGTGCAATCGCGTCAGCGTGTCTCTCGAGAGGCTGTCAGCTTCGGCCAGGGGAAGGTCGATCTTCGTGCGCGCGATGTCTTCGCCTGAAACCAGACGCAGCTTTTCTCCAGCCTCCAGTTCGGTGCTCAACATTTCCGCCAGCGCGGTCGATATCCATCCCTCTTCGGGGCGGCCTGACAGGTTGCGAAAGCCGAGGACGGCGATGGAACGCCGGACCGGCGCGGGTGCCCCGGTCAAACTCACTGCTCCTGGATTCGTCGGGAGTGGCGTACGGTGAAACTTGCTCCAAGTGTAAAACCCGGCAGCCGCAATTGTTGCCAAGACCAAAACCATGACCAGTCCCACAGCTCGATTCCGAGACGCTGGCAGACTCAGCTGTTCGTTATCTTCTGTAATGACACTGGTCCGAATCGTTTGCCGCTGGAGAACAACCCCCCGGGAAGCATAATTGGCCGCGGGCGTAATCTCCGGAGTGACCGTCAAGCTTTCGGGGACAACCACCGTCACTGCGGAAACGAACTGGTAGCCCCGCCCCGGCAGAGTGACGATATAGCTGTTGTCGCCGGGTTTCTCCTCCAGCGCCCGCCGCAACGCGGAGATACTCTGCGCCAGGCTGTTCTCGTCCACGAAAGTCTCGGGCCAGACATTCTTCAACAGTTCGTCGCGGGTTAGAACCCTTCCCGGGTTTTGCACCAGGTACAAAAGCACGTCAAACGCTCGCCGGTTCAGCGTGACGATCTCTTTTTCCCGTCGCAAGGTGCGTGAGAGGACGTCGATCTGAAACTCCCCGAACTGAAATATCCCCTCGGATTTCATTGACTTGGCGGCGATTCAGAACTTGTCAAACTTTGTCAGAAGCGGTCACTGGCCTTTTTCCCGCGCCTGCCACAACATTCGCGGCCAGTACAGGGAGAACGTACGAAGAGACTCTACCAATGGCTGACTCAGCGGGCAAGCTTCTTCCTTTCCGGCACGGCCGGGCGCGGTACCAGCCGCACCGTTCGGACCGAGGTGACAGTCGAGCGGCAAGGCATGACCTTGCTGGTGGGGGGCGCGGCGGGGGGCTCCGATACCTGCCCTCTCTGCGGACAGAAGCTGGCCCCAGCGCAAGCAGAACAGGCGAGACTTCGTCTTCGAGAAGGTTCGATCTCGCAGAAAGACATTCCGGCGGATGGTACTTCGCCATGAATTCACAGGGGCAGAGAAGAGGAGATCCGCGTGTCAAGAAGGAATAAGGAGCGTTTTATGACAAAACAAACCGTGACGAATTTCGCACTCACGCTGGGCCTGTTGGGACTGACGCTGATCCCGTCCGCTGCCTCGGGGCAGGTTGGGATCTCGTCCAAGCTTCCGGGCAAGTATCGGGCAACCGCCGCAGCGCAAAAGGCAAGCCGTCAGGCAAACACGCCGGGCTCGCCATCCTACACCTACACGCTACTCAGCTTCCCCGGAACACTTTCCACGTTTGCAAACGGCATCAACAAGGGCGCGACCACTTCAAAGGTTGAGGTCGTCGGAAGCCAGGGCCAAGGGGGCTTTCTCGTAGATGCATCGGTAAAGAAGACCGTCTCTGAAAGGTACCAGGCGGTGAATTTCCCCCACTCCGCCGAGCAATCTGCGAATGGCGTCAATGATGACGGCCAAATCGTTGGCTATTACGTTGACAGCTCGGGCGTCCAGCATGGTTATGAGCGGAGCGGCGCAAAGTTCACAACGATCGATGTGCCGTTTGTTGGCGCCACTGCCACCTCGGCTAACGCGATCAACAATTCGGACGAAATTGTCGGCGGCTGGACGGACAGCGGAGGGGTAACACACGCCTTCACGCTGATTGCGGGCGCCTACGCTTCCTTTGACTACCCCGGCGCGACCTTCACCACTGCCCTCGACGTCAACAACCCAGGAGAAATAGTTGGCTTTTACAACGACACGAGCGGTGCTGGGCACGGTTTCTCGCTGAGCGGGGGCACCTACACCTCGATCGACGTTCCAGGCGCGCTTTATACCAACAGTCCCGGAATCAACGATGCCGGCAACATCGTCGGGTTGTACTGCGCAACCAGCCAATGCGTCTCGACCAATGAGGGTGAGCAGGGATTTGTGCTGAGCGGGGGCGTCTTTACGACGATCGCGATCCCCGGCGAAGACTACACGTATTTGGTCAATATCAATAACAGCGGCGTGGTGATCGGAGGCTACCAGGATGCCGCCGGGGTTGATGTCGCGTTCATGGCGACACCGTAGATAGGCTTCCCGTTCAAGTCAAGCTACGAATTTTCAGAAATATAAGGAGCGCTTTATGACGAAACAAACTTTGAGGAATTTCGCACTGTCGCTGAGTCTGTTGGGACTGGCATCGATCCCGTCCATCAGCTTGGCGCAGGTTGGACCCGCGTCGAGGTTTCCGGGCAGACGTCCGGCAACTGCTGCGGAGCAAGTGGCAGGCCATCAGGCGCAGTCGCCGGGCTCATCCGACCTCAGCCTCACCTTCGGGATGGTTGACTTTCCCGGACAGACGGACAGTGGCGGCTCCGCCGCGAACGACAAGAACGAGATCGTCGGCGGATATGGGCCGAACATGATCGGCGACTCAGTGAGCAATCACGGTTTTCTCCTCAAAGGCACGAAATTTACCGAAATCGATTATCCAGGCGCGGCATATACCGAACCAAATGGCATTAATGACTCGGGCGCAATCGTTGGCCAATACGGGGTGTCTTTTTCTGATGAACAGGGATTCAGACTGGTGGGCAAGACCTACACCAGCGTCGACTACCCTGGCGCCTCCCTCACATCGGCGAACGCAATCAATAAGTCGGGAGACATTGTCGGATATCAGTACAGCGGCGGCACCGGCCACGGGTTTCTGTTTTCCAAAGGCATCTTCACAAGTATCGACGTGCCGGGCGCGACCGGCACGGATGCATACGGAATTAACAAAACCGGCGAGATCGTCGGCGTGTACTACAACAGCGACGGCAGCAGTCACGGATTCCTGCTTCAGAGTGGCACCTTTACGACCATCGATTACCCGGGCGGTTACTCGCAGAACTATGTTGCGGGTATCAACGACCAAGGCGTGATCGTCGGCGCCTATGGAGAGGTGACGACCATCAACGGAGCTAGTTACTCCTGGGAGCACGCCTACTTCTACGAGGGTGGGCAATTCACCAACGCCGATGTTCCTTTCGGTCCGCCGGCGGTGACCCAGCCCTTCTCGATCAGCAACAACGGCGTGATCGTTGGCGAATATGTCGATAACTCGGGGACGGTGTACGGCTATGAGGCCGCGGTGGCGCAATAGTCGACGCGCAGTTCTAAATGATCGCAAACAGAAAACATCTCGAGCCTGAATTCAGGAGCGTTTTATGACGAAGCAAACTTTGAGGAATTTCGCACTAGAACTGAGTCTGTCGGCACTGGCGTTGATCCCCTCCACCAGCTTGGCCCAGGCTCAACTCGCGTCGAGGCTTCCGGCCAAACGCCTAGCCTCGGCTGCGACGCAGGCGGCAAGACATCAGACAACCCATCTGGCAAAGGCGCCGGGCTCGCCGTCTTCGTCTTTGTCTTTGTCTTCGTCCTTGTCATACACCTACACTCTGCTGAGTTTTCCCGGCTCCCTTGACACCTCCGCGGAGGGCATCAACCTGGGCGCTACGACTCCAAAGATGGAGATCGTCGGCGCCGCGAACGAGGGCGGCTTTCTGGCAAAAGTGTCGGAAAAGAAAACTGTCACCGAGACCTACGAGGCGGTGAATTATCCCCATAGCTTAGGCGCGCAGACGGTAGCTG
>Ga0210385_10000501_pt1 | contig 27716 bp, 27 predicted proteins | sample IncBWH26OmetaG_FD_160107 | JGI IMG/M metagenome (GOLD analysis project Ga0210385, IMG submission 160107) | Forest soil microbial communities from Barre Woods Harvard Forest LTER site, Petersham, Massachusetts, United States - Inc-BW-H-26-O ...
TCCCGTTTGGTGGCTGGGTCTGCCACCCATAACCGCTAGGACGCTCCGAAGGAGCGGTGTATGTCCTATGCGCCAAGTACTCGCATGGGGGAGCCGTTTGCTTAAAAGACGTATCTCGCCGTGGCTCAGCCGATGCGCTCAACCACGCGCGCTGGCAGCCCGGCGCGTACGGGAGCGATCGGACCTGCCGCCTCGGCGCTGCCCATTGGAGCGTTGCGCTCCTCGCGCACGATGTACAGCGGACGGTGCTTGACCTCGTCGTAGATGCGACCCACGTACTCGCCGATCACGCCGAGTGCGATCAGTTGGATACCGCCCAGCAGCAGGATCGCGATCGTGAGGGTGGAGAAGCCTGGCAGATAGGAGCCGGTGAAGTGCAGCGCAATCACGATCGGGATCGCGACGAACGCGACGCTGGCCGAGAGCAATCCGGCGTAGGTGGCGAGCTGCAGCGGCAGGTGCGAGAAGGAGGCGATCGCGTCCAAGGAGAAGCGCAGCATCTTGCGCAGCGTGTACTTCGTCTCTCCGGCGGTACGCGCGTCACGCTCGTAGGGGACGGCCGTCTGCGTGAAGCCGACCCACACGGTCATGCCGCGCAGGAAGCGAGAGCGCTCGGTCATCGACAGTAGAGCATCCAACGCACGACGGTCGAGCAGGCGGAAGTCGCCGGAGTTCGGCTCGAGGTCGACCTGGGCGAGCTTGTCGAACAGCTTGTAGAACCAGGAGGCGGTGGCGAGCTTGAAGGCTGTCTCCCCATCGCGCTGCTTGCGCACGGCGTAGACCACATCCGAGCCCTGCTCCCATTGCTCGATCATGCGCGGGATCAGCTCGGGCGGGTCCTGCAGATCGGCGTCGATCATCGCTACCACATCGCCGGCTGCGTGCTCCAGGCCGGCCGTGAGCGCTGCCTGGTGGCCGAAGTTACGCGAGAGATGGATTACCCGCACGCGCGGGTCGGCGGCGGCCAGGCGGTCGAGCAGCGCGGGCGTCGAATCGGAGCTGCCGTCGTTGACCAGCACCAGCTCGAACGTGTAGTCGGCGACGGCTGCGCAGGCGCGCTTGACGAACGCCTCGACGAGCTCCTCCTCGTTGTAGACGGGGGCTACGACGCTTAGCAATGCTGGGACGCGCGCTTGAGTGTCCGGCATGGTTCCTTCCGAAGGGACGAAGCTGGTTAAGTAGTGGTCATGAGAAGAGTAGGGGACCGGGCCGCGCGAATCCTGAGAATGCCCTTGGTTTTGCAGTTCGTGAAGTTCGGGATCGTGGGCGTGTCGAACACGCTGATCGCTTTTGCCGTGTACACGCTGCTTTTGAAGGTGTTCGGGGTGTGGTACGTGGCGGCGTCGGGTATCGGCTTCGCAATCGGCGCGGTCAACGGTTTTCTGTGGAATCGCGCTTGGACGTTCAGGGGCCATGTTGGCGATGCGTTGACGCCGGTGCGCTGGTTCGCTGTGCAGACTTGCGGGCTGCTGCTCGACCTCGGTCTCGTATACCTGTTCGTCGACGGTGCGGGGCTCGACAAGCTGGTGGGCCAGGCGGTGACGACCGTGATCGTGACCTTGATCACCTTCTTCGTCAATCGGGCTTGGACCTTCCGCGGAGACACGCCCGCGCTCGCCGAAACAGCCGCCGACAGCTAGCGGAAGACGGCTAGAAGCGACAATCCGGCAGGGATTGAGCCTCCGTGCCCGATGACCTGCGCCTCCAAGTTCAGCGGCTGGCGCAAGGTCCAATTGAGTGGTGCCGGTGGCACCCACAGGTCGAGGCTGGACTTGGTGGTCGAGGGCATGAAACGCTCGAGCGCACGAAGTAGGATCGCGACTGGCAGCGTCAGCGAGCTGAAGTTGGTGAAGCTCTCGAGCTCCCAACCGCCGCTCCGAGCGGCGGATAGCAGCGTGCGGCGGTTGTAGCGGCGGTGGTGGTGGTTGATCTCATCGTGGCCGCTCCACAGCCACTGGTAGGCGGGCACAGTCACGAGCAGCGCACCGCCGGGCCTGGTGACGCGGCGCAGCTCGCGCAACGCGCCGATGTCGTCTTCGAGGTGCTCGATCACGTCGAGGCTGACCGTCAGGTCAAAGTTGGCGTCATCGAAGGGCATATCCATGACCGAACCCTCGATCACCTCGCCTGCGTCGCGTTCGCGCGCCAGTTGCACGCTGGTGCCCGAGAGCTCGACACCGGTGACTGTGCCGAGGCGGGCGAGCTCCACCATGTTGCGTCCGCTGCCGCAGCCTGCGTCGAGGATTTGCGCATGGGCAGGCAGTCCGAGGCGCTCGATCGCGCGCTCCAGGACAGTGCGGCGCCCCTGGTACCACCAGTGGCGGTCCTCGGCGCGGTGCGTTTGCAACTCGTACTCCAGCTCCATGTAAATGGCATCTTTCACGAACGGGCGGCGACGCGCGGTGCGACCCCCTCTGAGTCGGGTTCGCTGGCCGCCGTCTACGGCGAGCGCTCAGAGTAGCCCTGGGACTGGCCGGAGACTGGCGCTGTTGGGTATCTTTGACTTGCGTTTCCGGCCGGTGGAGCCGGATCACGAATCGGAGGCAATGCTTATGACTGGCAAGTGGAAGGGACTGCTCGCGACGTTGGTCGCGCTGGCTGCACTGCTCGCTGCGGGCGCCGCGCTCGCTGCGAGTCCGATCGAGGGCGGCTCCTACGCCGGCAGCCTGATTCCCCCCAGGGACGGCGTGACAGTCAGCTTCAAAGTCTCTGCGAATGGCAAGAGGGTGACCGGCCTGAGCACCTCCAACATCCCGCTCTACTGCAGTGGCGGAGGCGAGCCGATCCCCATCCATTTCAAGAACGCCACAATCTCGAGCAAGGGCACGTTCTCCAGCACCGGCAGGTACCTCATCCTCGAAGGCCCCAAGAAGGGTCAGGTCGGGGCCAACTTGAAGATCTCGGGCAAGTTCCTCAAAGGCCGTAAGGAGCGAGGCACGCTCACGACCTCCTACGTCGGCTTCTCCAACTGCAGCGGCATATCGGCGTACTCGACTAAAGCCTGAGCGCCCTTTGAGCCTTCCGCTCAGCGCCTATGGTGAGGCGCATGCGACAACAGCTGCATCTCGCGTCAGAGCAGCGCGGCGCGAGCGCTCAGCCGTCGACACCAGCGGTAAGCGACGCTTGCGCTCGCTCGCTCTCGCGCCCGAGGGTCGCGAGGAAGGCCTCGACAACGCGTCCGTCGAATTGGCTGCCGGCGCAGCGGCGTAGCTCGGCTTGCGCGTTTGAATGGCCGATCGAGTCGCGGTAGGAGCGGTCGCTGGTCATCGCCTCGTAGGCGTCGGCGACTGCCACGATCCGCGCCTCCAAGGGAACTTCATCGCCCGAGATGCCGAGCGGGTAGCCAAGTCCGTCGGGGCGCTCGTGGTGGGCGCCTACCCAGACGCGCACGTCGGCGAGACTCGGGTGTTCGAGGATCTGCACGCCGAGTTCGGGGTGGCGGCGGATGACGAGGAGCTCCTGCTCGGTCAGGCGTCCGGGCTTGCGCAGGATCTCGTCTGGTACGCCGATCTTGCCGATGTCGTGCAGCATCCCCGCAAGCCGCACGCGGCTTGTGTGGCGATCGGAGAAGCCCAACTCGCGGGCCATCATCTCTGCATAGCGACCCACCGTCTCGGAGTGGCGAGCGCTGCCGCTGAAGCGCAGGTCGACGGCCTCGGCGAGGTCGAGCATCACCGCGAGGAAGCGCTCGCCTTCGATGTCTCCTGTACCGCCGCTAGCTTGCACCAGCTCACGCAACAGCGGGCTGTGGCGCACCGTGCGGTTGCGGCCGCTGTCCTTGGCAGCGTAAAGCGCCTCGTCGGCTGCGCGCAGCAACGACGCGGCGGTCTCGCCGTGCTCGGGATAGGTGGCCAGCCCGAAGCTGATCGTGATCGGGACGGAGTCTTCGGCGAACTCTCCGGCCAGCGCGCTGCGCAGGCGCTCGGCGAGCACGAAGGCGCCGTCTGCGCCGCTGTCGGGCAGGATCAATGCGAACTCCTCGCCGCCGACACGTGCGGCCGAGTCGACTTGGCGCTTACCCTCGTCGAGTAGCCGCGCAACACGCTGCAGAGCCGCATCGCCTACCTGGTGGCCGGAGCGGTCGTTGACTTCCTTGAAGCGGTCGAGATCGCCGACGAGCACGGTCATCTCGGTTTCGCCGCGACGTGCCCGTTCGAGCTCTAGGTCGAGTTGCTCGCGAAATCCACGCCTGTTCACCAAGGACGTGAGCGCATCTGTGCGGGCTGCGTCATAGAGCCTCGAGATCAACAGTTCTACGCGTACTCGCATCGTCGTGATCACCGTCGCTGCCACCAACAGCGTGCCCATGCCTACGATCCACCAGGCCGGTGCGCCACTCGACGGCGGTCTCAGCGCGAGCAACGCCGCGTATGCAATACCCACGTAGGCGACTTGCAGTGCTGCCTCTCTGCGTGTGAGGAAATAGGAGGCATAAAGGGGTATCCACAGATAGAAGAAAACGAGCGGGCTGGGGCTCGCCCCTGAGAAGTAGGCGACGCCCGTGATCAAGCTGCTGCCCCAGGCGAGTGCCAGCGGCAGCGTCCAGGCCGGCAGCTTTCGTGCGCGCCAATGCAGGACGCCGGCCACGGCATACGCGTTGGCGACGATCGCGAGCAGGCCGAGATCGTTCTGATTGGACGGGTGTGGCAGCGCGACGGTGAGCGCTGCGAGCGTGGCGCCCGCCGCGAACAGCCCTGCCAATACCTTCGCCATCAGGCTTGTTTGGAAGTTCGCGCCCGCGACGAATCCGCCGAGCGCCCCCTCAGGCCCATCCTCGCCCGCAACTACCCTCATTTTTTACGTATCGGTCGTTGCATGGCTCTACATGAGACCGTTCGAGTGACAGGGACCCGGCGATTCAGGCATACGGCGTAGCAGTCGATAGGGACTGAGACGATGACAAGCGTGCCCAGATCAAAGATCATTCGATCCGGGGGCCTTCCCACCGTATTGTTGGCGCTTTTGGTCTGTTTCCTGTGGTTCGCCGGCTGGCCGGGACGAGCAGGCTCGGCGCGGGCGGACAACGCCTCCGGGCCCGAGCAACGCTCGCTTGCTCGACAGTCCTCGTTCGCGCTGGCCCTCCGCATGCGCAGGGGGGGCGCTGCTCTTGCTTCACGATCTCAGACTTACCTGCAGGTCGCCGAAGCCGGCGTGAAGCTTGCCAAGCGATTCTGGTGGAACCCTCGGCTGGGCTGGTATGACAGCCGTCTGGATGACGGCGAACGCTATCCGCTAGCCACAATCTGGGACTCGACACCGCTGTTCGAGGCGCTCGACGCAATCGACATCGCTGCGCCCTCGGCCTCGCATCGAGCGGCCGTGGAAGCGTTCGCGAAGGGGGCTGAGCGCTACTGGGACGCCACATTGAAGCCGTACCCAGGCTTTGCTCCCTATCCAGGCGATCGGGGGGACACGCTCACCTGGTTCGACGACAACGGTTGGTGGGGGCTTGCCTTTCTCGACGCTTACCGCGCCACCGGCGTGAGTCGCTATCTACGCGAAGCCCAGCGCGCCTTTGCGTTCATCGCCAGGGCCGGTTGGAACTCCAAGGGAGGTGGGCTGTGGTGGAACACTGCTCATCCCTACATCGCCGGTGAGCCGCTTGCCGCCGGGGCGCTATTGGGGGCACGGCTCCTCAAGCTCACCGGCAAGCAGTATTACCGCACGGAAGTTCTCAAGTTCCTGGATTGGGCCGAATCGGACTTTCTCACCGAACGGCGCCTCTATAAGCGCACCGAATCCGATTCGACTCCCACTCCCTACATCGAGGGGACGCTCGTGGAGGCCCATCAAGTGCTCTGCGAAATAGGCATCTCCGACACTTGCGAACGTGCCGCGCAGCTTGCGGACGCCTCAGCCGAACGTTTCTCCGACCGCTTGAACATGGGGCCGCAGTTCGACACGATCTACTTGCACTGGATGCTCGTATACGGCAGCCAAGTTGGCGAAACGCGCTGGCAGGGGCTTGCCGAAGAGATGGCTCGAGACGCCCAACAACAGGCGCGTAACGCCCAGGGGCTGTATCTGCGCGCATGGGATGGCACGCCGATCACCGAGCACCAGGCGCTGCCGAACATGCTGCAGACAGACGCCTCCACGCTTGAGCTGTTCGCATGGTTGGGCGTGGCTGAATCCTTGCGCCTGGGCGCATAAAGCCCGGCCTCTACGCGCTGGCGGCGACGTCCGTGCCGATGCGCATCGCCTCGCGCGACAGCACGGCGATAAACGCTTGTACCACTCGTCCGTCGAACTGGGTGCCGGCACAATGGCGCAGTTCCGCGAGCGCGGCCTCATAGCCGATCGAGTCGCGGTAGGGGCGGTCGCTGGTCATCGCCTCATAGGCGTCGGCGACTGCAACGATGCGCGCCTCCAATGGGATCTGACCGGCGTGTAGTCCAAGCGGATAGCCGAGGCCGTCGGGGCGCTCGTGGTGGGCTGCCACCCATTCGCGCACGTCGGAGAGACTGACGTGCTCGATCATCTGTGCTCCCAACTGTGGGTGGCGCTTGATCTGCTCGTACTCATCCTCGTTGAGCGGGCCCGGCTTGTGCAGGATGCTGTTGGGCACCCCGGCCTTGCCGATGTCGTGCAGGATTCCGGCGAGTCGAATGCGGCTGACGCGGTGCTCGGGTAGGCCCAGCTCGCGGGCCATCATCTCGGCGTAGCGACCTACCGTCTCGGAGTGGCGAGCGCTGCCGCTGAAGCGCAGGTCGACGGCCTCTGCCATCTCGAGCACCGCCATGACGAAGCGCTCGCCGCCGACGTCGCGGACGTCGCTCGGTATCCGTAGTTCGGCCCGTAGCGCCTGACTGTGCAGCACCGTTTGGTTGCGCCCACTCTCCTTGGCGGCATACAGCGCCTGGTCGGCGGCGTGGATGAGCGATGCGGCGGTCTCTCCATGCTCGGGGTAGACCGAGAGGCCGAAGCTGATCGTCAGAGGAGTCGGGTCTTTTGCGAATTCTTCGCACAGGCCGATGCGCAGGTGCTCGGCCAGGGCGAAGGCGGCCTCACGCCCGGTGTCGGGCAGGATCAGCGCGAACTCCTCGCCTCCCACCCTTGCGGCGGTATCGGTTGAGCGCTTGCCCTCTGACAGCAGGCGTGCCGCGCGCTGTAGCGCTAGATCTCCGACATGGTGGCCGCGCAGGTCGTTGATGTCCTTGAAGTCGTCGAGGTCGCCGGCGAGCACTGTCATCGCGCCGCCGTGACGGCGGGCTCGCTCTAGCTCGAGGTCCAGTTGCTCGCGAAAGCCTCGCCGGTTCGAGAGCTTGGTCAGCGGGTCGGTGCGAGCCGCGTCATAGAGGCGCGCTATCAACAGCTCCACGCGGGCGCGCATCACCATGATCACCATCGCGCCCACCAGCAGCGTGCCCATGCCAACCAACCACCATGTGGGGATCGCGCTCACCGGTGCTGTGGCGGCGAGGAGCACGCCGTAGGCCAGGCCGACGTAGAGGATCTGAGCGGCTGCTTGCCTGTGGCTGAAGAAATAGGAAGCGTAGAGGAAGACCCACAGGTAGAAGAACACGAGTGGGCTTGGCACTTCGCCTGAGAAGTAGGCGACGCCCGTGATCAGCGTGCTGCCCCATGCGAGGGTGGGACGCAGCGTCCACGGTGGGAGCTTGGCCGCTTGGGTATAGAGCGCCACCGCGACCAGGTAGGCGTTGGCGACGATCACGAGCATCCCGAGCTCGTTTGTGCTCGCCGGGTGTGGCAGCGCTACCGTCAACATCGCCAGGGTCGCTCCGGCCGCAAACAGCACACTCAGGACCCTCGCGACGAGACTGGCTTGCAAGCTCGCGCCGACGAACGACCCGCCCCAGATGTCGTCGCGCCCATCCGCCTGGGATAGTGCGGACATCACTTTCGAGTATCGACGGCCGGCGGAGCTCACAGGAGACATGGGAACTGTTCGCATTGTTGGCGGACTGCTACGGGTAACAGCCTAAGAGGAAGTTGGCCTTTGCGCAACCGTACGACGATCCTGGTGCTCGGCACCGCCCAATTCGTGATGGTGCTCGACAGCACGGTCATGAACGTTTCCATATCCCAGGTGGTGGCGGATTTGAAAACGACGGTGCCCGATGTACAGCTGGCGATCACCGCCTACACGCTGGTGATGGCGGCGTTCATGCTGACCGGTGCGAAGCTCGGCGATATCTGGGGAAGGCGTAGGGCCTTCTCGATCGGGCTGGCGATCTACGGGGTTGGATCACTCACGACCGCCCTCAGCCCCAACGTCGGCGTGCTGCTGATCGGCTGGTCGGGCATCGAGGGGCTCGGGGCAGTGCTTGTGATCCCAGCCATATTCGCTCTGACCGCGGTCAGCTACAGCGGCAAGGAACGCGCGCTTGCTTACGGGCTGCTGGGTGGGATCGCTGGCGCCGGCGCTGCTGCCGGGCCGCTGATCGGAGGGTTCGTTACCACCGTCCTGACTTGGCGCGTGGTGTTCGCCGCCGAGACCGTCGTGGTGCTCGTGCTGCTGACCGTCGTGCACCGCATCGTCGAGCAGCGCCCCGAGCGTCCGCCGAAGCTCGATCGCGTGGGCGTGGGGTTGTCCGCGCTCGGGCTTGGCCTGACCGTGTTCGCGATCTTGAAGATCAGCAGCTGGGGGTTGTTCGTGCCGACCGGGGCACTGACGATCTCGGGCACGCGCATCACGCCCTTCGGGCTGTCGATCGTGCCCTTCATGATCTTTGCCGGACTGATCGTGCTGGGAGGGTTCTTTCGCTGGGAGGAGCGCGTCGCTCGCACCGGGGGGACGCCGCTGTTGCGCCCTGACCTACTGAGGATCCCGCAGTTGCGCGCTGGGCTCTCGACGATCGTCTCCCAGTATCTGATCCTGGCGGGGACGTTCTTCGTGCTGCCGCTGTATCTGCAGCTCGTGCTCGGCAAGAATGCGCTCGAAACCGGGGTGAAGATCTTGCCGATCTCGATCACGATGATGCTGGCCGCCGTGCTTGGTCCGCGGCTTGCCACACGCACATCGCCACGGCGGGTTGTGCAGTTCGGGCTCGGCTTCCTGCTCGTGTCGATTCTCGGGCTGATGGCGAGCATCTCTCCCTCGCTTTCCTCACTGCCATTTGCTCTCTCGCTAGCCGGCTTCGGCGTGGGCATCGGACTGTCGATCTCCCAGCTCGGCAATGTCGTGATGTCCTCCGTCGCCGAGTCGCGCTCCAGCGAGGCTGGTGGCGTACAAGGGGCTTCGCAGAACCTTGGACAGTCGCTTGGTACCGCGCTGATTGGAGCTGTGCTGCTCACCGGCCTGACCACCGGCTTTCACGATCGCGTTTTGGCCGATCCCACGATTCCCGCCTCGCTGCAAACGCAGATCGTCAGCAGCACCGAGGAGGGGCTGCCGATGGTCTCCCAGGCCCAGTTCAAGAGCGCCGTCGAGCAGGCTGGCGTGCCCGCCGCCCAAACCGCTTCGCTCGAGGCCTACTACAACGAATCGCAGATCGAGGCGCTCAAGCGGGCGTTGCTTTTGGCCAGCAGCTTCGTGCTCGTGGGCCTATGGTTCGCCCGCTCGCTTCCCGGCGAGGCGCTCGCCGACGATGGCGAGGAGGAAATGGGCGTGCCGGTAGTCGTCCATACCGGTGGTGAGGCTCCGGCGTGAGCCGATCGGCTGCTGTTGCGGCGCACTCTGAGGTACTCGAAAACCGATCGTAGGCCCGATCTACTCTTGGAAGCTCTCGCGGGCCGGTACCTGCACCGCCGAGAGTCCCGGCAGCATGATTACAAGCAGAGCGATGCCGACGACGAGCCCGAGGGTTGCGAGCACCTGTAGCTGTGCCAGCGAGAATTGTGTAGGAAACCCGGTGGACTGTCTGAGCCAGCGGCTTGCCAGCACGTGCCCGTAGATGCCGAACACGGTCCCGTCGACCCCGCCGATCAGGATCAGCACGCCGGCCTCGAGCACGATCGCACGCCACAGTTGCAGACGGTCGAAACCCTGAGCCTTGAGCGAGGCCAGGTACGCGCGGCGCTGCCAGATGGCGGCGCTGAGCGCAGAGGCGACTGCGAGCGCAGCCGCAACGAGCAGCATCGTGGCGATCTGGCCGAGCGTCTTGAGGCTTTCGCTGACGGTGCGCTCGACTCCCGCGATGCGCGCAGCCGACGTTTGCACTCGCAAGCCGGCGTGCGAGTGCAGCGCTGCGGCGACTGCGGCGACACCGGCGGCGAGGTTGACGCCGGGCTTGAAGTCGAGGGCCAGCGTGGTGGGGTCGACGCTTCCCCAGTCGCGACGGTAGTCGTTCGTGTCGATTGTGATCGTTCCGGAGGGCCAGCCGATGTTGGTCGTGATCCCGGCGACGGCGAAGTGAGCGATGCCTGTCGGGGTTGGCAGCCCAAAGGAATCGCCTACGCTCAGGTGCCGTTCGCTTGCGAATCCGCCCGACACGGTTGCCCAGCCGCCTTCGCGCAAGCGGGCAGTGGCAAGCGCGAGGTTGCCTGCGATCAGCTGGCTGGAGAGGATCATCGCCGGGTTGTTTGCCGGTCTTGCGCGTATCCAAAGGCGGCGGTCGCCGACGTCGAGAAACCCGCCCTGGTAGGCGTGGACGCTGGCCACGGCAGGCATCGCCGCCAACTGACGGTACGAGTTGCCGGCGGCGAAGCTGTCGGCGTCGAAGATGTTTTCATCGGGCGTCACCCATGCATCGGCGGCGCTCCACTCCTGGACGATCGCCTGGTCCAGGCCACGCAGCAGGTCGTGGCGTGCGCCGCCGACCGCGACACTGCCGTAGACGGCGAGTGCGACGATGCAGGTCAGCGCCGCCGAGCTGGTGGCAGTAGCGGAGAGTTCGGCCGCTGTCAACGGCAGGGCGCTGTTGCGCAGGTTGTCGCCGAGCTTGTCAACCAGCCAAAGAGCCCCACTGAGCGCTGCCGGCACGAAGCACAGAGTCACCACCGCCAGCAGCACGCCTGCCACGATCGTCAGGCTCGGGTCGATTGTCACGGCAAGCGAGATGATCGCTGTCAGCGCCACTCCGCCCAGCGCCAGCCGGACCGTCAACGTTGGGGTCACCTGTTGTCCGGCCTCGCCCGGCTCGCGAAGCACTGCGTCGGCCACGTCGGAGCGCAGGTCCAGGACACACGGGATCGAGGCAGCGAGCGCAGCGAGCACACCGCAAGCGAGCGCCAGCATCATGAGCGCGATTTGAAAGGGCGGCTGAGAGCCGACGAGAAAGACGGAAGCCAGGAAGCCTGGCGTGGTGTGAAAGACCGTTTGGAACAGCAGATATCCGACGCCGACACCGACGGCCGATCCCGCCATACCCAGGACAGTCGCCTGAAAAGCGAGGATCGTGAGTATGTAGCGGCGCGTAAAACCCAGCGTTCGCATCTCGGCGGTGAAGCGGCGACGCTCGGGCGTCGTTATGAGCGCTGCGTTGAGCGCGAGCAGGAAACCAACCATCGCGCCGATCGCAGCGAATAGCCTGGTCGACTGATCGCTTGGCTTGGCGGCTTGCTGCAACAGCTCCGTCTCATGGTCGGCGGCGGTCACGTCCAGGCGTCCGCCGCCGATCTTCTCGAGCTCTTGGCGCACTGTTCGGTCCGTGCCCGGAGCCGGCCTTACGAGGATCGAGCTGACCCGGTTCCCCACGCCGCTGATCTGTTGGATCGTGGACAGCAGACCGACCGCGACCGAGCTCTCGGCGACAGCTCCGATCGTCTGCGATCCCAGTGTGGCTCGCAGCTGTACCCTGCTTGCGCCGCCGCCCTCGAGAATCGTGACCGGGTGTCCTGCTCGTGCGCCGACCTTGCGGGCTACTTCTTCTGGCAGTCCGACTCCCCCGGCCAACAACTGGGCGCCGGCGCCCAGATTGCGGGTCGCTTCGCCTTCCAATGTGACGATCGTCGGGGTCAGACCCACCAACTCGACCGGTTCGCGGCCCCTCGGGCCCACGACGGTTGCCGTCTCGCGTAGGATCGGAGAGGCGACTTGCACGTCTGGGAGTCCTCTGACGGCGGTGATGAGTCCCTCGTCAAAGCCTTCGGAGGAGCGCGCCGAGAGCGTATAGCGGGCGGTGCCGGTGAGCTCACGCACGAGCCGGGCGCTGGAGCCGGTGATGCCGACGTTCGCCAACAGCACACCGAAGAGCAGGGCAACCCCCACAGCGATTCCGACGCCGCCCATCAGCTCTTGCGCCGGGTGTTGGCGGACTCTCCATCCATACAGGTCCCAGAGCGCCCGCAGTCGCGTTGGCAGCTGCTTGGGAGCCCGAGCGAGCCGACCGCTCATGGCAGGGCAAGCTCTGGGCTGACGCCTTCGTGAAGCTTTCCGTCGCTGAGTGTGTAGGCCTGATCGACGTATTCGACCGCCTGGGGGTCGTGAGTCACCAATAGGCCGGGGATGTCTCGGTCATGGCAGATGTCTCTCAGCAGAGTGAGTATTTCGCGGCTGCGCTTGGAGTCGAGGTTGCCGGTCGGCTCGTCGCACAGCAAGAGCCGCGGCTCGTTGACCAGGGCGCGGGCGATCGCCACGCGCTGGCGCTCGCCCATCGAGAGCTGTCGTGGACGGTGGTCGTGGCGGTCCACCAAGCCGACCCGGTCGAGCCATGGGCGTGCCAACTCACGTGCTTTCTTGGGGCTCATGCCATCGGCGAGCGGCTTGATCGCGGCGTTGTTCAGCACCGAGGCTCCCGCCATCAGATGGAAGGACTGAAAGACGATGCCAACTTCACGGCGGCGGTAGGCGGCTCGCTCCGCGGGCGTGTAGTCGCCGATGTCGCGCCCTTCGAAGAGCACGCGACCGCTCTCGGGGCTCAGCAGGCCGGCCGCCAACAGCAGCAGCGTCGTCTTGCCCGAGCCGCTGGGGCCGTATAGCGCTACGAACTCCCCTGGCGTAAGGCTTAGCGAGACGCCGTCGACAGCTCTGACGGTCTCGCCCTCGCTCCCGTAATACTTGACGAGCTCACACAGTTGCAGGCGGCTCACGGTCCGCCGGTCCCGGTACGATCCGGGAACGGTAGGACGGTGCCCGGGACATCCATCGTGCGCAGGCGGCCCCTTCCGAGGGCCATCATCCGCTGAGCGTGCTGAATGGGCGCGGTGTCGCAGGCGCTCAGTACCACCGCGCGGTCAGGTTCCTCGCCCAGCGAGCGCAACAGCTGGTGCAGCTCGGCATTCTCGGTTGGACTTTGCATCACAGGCGGGTCGTCTATCAGCAACAGGCGCGGGCCGCGCACGATAGCGCGAGCCAACTCCACGCGTATCTGCTCGTCAAGCGACAGTTGGTCGAGGGGGCGCTCGGCGCACTCGACCACCGACAGTCGGTGAAGTGCCTGCCGAGCGAGCACGCGAGCGCTGCGACCGGTCATGCGATTGTCGGCGCAGGCCGCTAGGGCCACGTGCTCGCAGACCGAGCGGTTGCGGTGGGTGGGCCAGCCGAAAGATGCCAGCGCCAGCTCATTGCGCAAGAGCCGCACGCGGGCGTCGGGTGCGAGCTCCGTCAACTCGACGTCATCGAAGCGCACACTGCCGCTGTCGGGCTGTTCGAGACCGGCGAGAATCCTCAGCAGCGTGGACTTGCCGGCGCGGCGCAGGCCCCACAAGCCGACGAAGTCGTCTTCGAAGATCTCAAATGAGGCGTCGTCGAGCACGACGAGCTCGCGTGAACCGTCCGGGTAGCGCTTGCAAAGGTCTGTGACTTCAAGCAGGGGCACGGAGAGCGCCCGTGAACTCGAGGATGTGGCCGCGGGCCAGTTCGATCCACGCCAGGTCTCCCTCGACCCGCATCACCACGCCCCGTCGTGCGAGCTCCAACTCCAGGCCCTTCCACGTCTTGGTGGGGAACGGCATGCTGTGCTCTTTGAGCAGCTCGAACAGTTGACGCTCGAAGTGGTCGAGCGCCTCGAGCAGGGCCGGGGCGTGCTCGGGGGCAGAGACCACCATCCGAGTCCACAGCTCGGCCCGTACCGGCTCTGCCGGCACGGGGCTGCTCATCCAGTGCTCGACGGCCTTGGAGGTCAGCTCGGTCGGCTGATACATGCGAACGCGATGGTGCGAGCGTTTGGAGTCGACCATGCTCGAAGTCGCCAAGCCAAGCTGCTCGGCTCGCCGGAGCACGCGGCCCGCATCGTTGGTGTCCAGCCGCCAAGCCGGGCCGACACGATGAACCAGCCGATTGGCAAAGTCGTACGGGTGGCCTGGGCGCTCCAACAGCAGCGCAAGCAAAGGTCCCTTCCATGGAGACCCCCCCTTCAACCAGCTGACCCAACGTTCGCTCTCTCCCACCATCACAATCCGGCTATCCGTCTATGAACCTTCCGAACGTTACTGCGTGGCGATATCCAAGTCTAGGCTGGGGTCATGGCTTTGCCAAGAGTGTTTCTCACTCTGGTTTATGTTTCTAACTCAGGGCTCAACCGTGCGGAGTCATCGAGATGGCAGGCATGCTCCTAGCGCGTCGCGCGCCCGCGCTTCAAGTCGCCACGAAATGCACGATCGCCGCAATCCCCACTACCACGATCAGGGCTCGTAGCGCCACCGGATTCAGGCGGCGCCCGTACCTTGCCCCGATCTGCGCGCCGATGATCGAGCTGGCGGCGATGATCGCCGCTGGGGCCCACTCGACGTGTGCGGCGAAGATGAAGAACACGCCCGCGACGCCATTGACAAGGCCGGCCAGCACGTTCTTCAACGCGTTGGTTCGGTGCAGATCTTGCGTCAGCGCCAGACCGAGTATGCCGAGCAGCAGGATCCCCTGGGCAGCGCCGAAATAGCCTCCGTAAACACCGGTCGCATATAGCGCCAGCAGCAAGATGCGGCCGGTATGCGCGGAATGGACGGCGCGCTTGGCGAGCAGCCGGTTCAGGTGCGGCTGTAGCACGATCAAGACGAGCGCGAGCCCGATGAACATGGGCACGATCGCCTCGAAGGCCGCAGCCGGCAGCGCCAGCAACAGCACCGCGCCGGTGATGCCGCCAAGCACGGACGCTGCTCCCAGCCGCACCGCTTGCTGGCGCTGGCCGCTGAGCTCGCGCCGGTAGCCGATCGCGCCTGAGATCGAGCCCGGGACCAGCCCGACGGTATTCGACACGTTGGCCGTCACGGGTGCGTAGCCGAAAGCGAGCAGCACCGGGAACGTGATCAAGGTGCCGCTGCCGACGACGGTGTTGATCATGCCTGCCGCCAGGCCCGCAGCGGCAATGGCGATGATCTCTCCGACGCTCACTTCAGCTCATGCTCACATAACCCGTCGCTTCGGTGGGGCTACGTACGTTGGCGGCGACCTTGTTTTCGTAGTTGCCCTCGATTGTTGCGATCTGGCCATTTGGCAGGATCCCCTTGACGATGCCGACGTGCTCGCCGCCGAAGACGATCAAATCGCCTGGCTGGGGCACGATGCCCGGTCCGTTTGGTATCGCACGGCCGGTGCTCTGCGCCCACGACCAGATGTCTGAGACGTCGCCGATACCCTGACCCTGGGCGCCCAACGGCTCGCCCGCCTGGCGTGCGACCCAGGAGGCAAAGTAGGCGCACCACGGCGCGCCTGGGACAGCGCCTTCGGTCGCGGTGCGGTATTGGGCGATAGCCGGCGATTCGTTGGAGCCTGGTGGCTGCTCGGTTTGGCCCAGCTGGCTTTCGGCGATCGCCACGATGCGCGCGCCCGCACTTTCGCCGGGTGTGCCGAGCGAGACTGGAGCACCCGAACTGGAGCTTGCCAACCGTAGCGTTTCGGCAAAGGAAGGTCGGTCGCTTGCGGTTGTCGCGGCGTCGACGGCGGGTGCTTCGGTGCCACCACTGAGAGCGGCGCTCGAGCTAATCATGGTCGCCGGGTTGGCAAGCGCCTGTCTGATTGCGCTGATCTGCGCAAGTGTGGATTCGACGGACATCACCCGGGTAATCGGCAGCCGGCACTCACGGTTGAGCCCATAGAACGGGAAACGGGCAGCCGAAGCCGCCCGTTTCCACCACCGTTCCCTCGATGAAGCGGCGGTATGTGGCTGCGCCGGTCCACAGGACCGCCGAAGCGTTATGACCCGCCCGACCCGGCAACCGCGCGAGCGGCCCCCTGTCAGGTGAGCTTCGCTGCAGCGGTGGCGTCCTCTAGGCGCCACCGCTGAGGAAGAGATCGCGACTACTGCAGCAGCTTCAGGACAGCCTGCGGCTGTGCGTTGGCCTGCGCCAGAACTGACACGCCGGCCTGCTCGAGAACCTGCAGCTTGGTGAAGTTGGTCATTTCCGCTGCCATGTTCACGTCGGTGATGCCACTGACAGCCGAAGAGAGGTTCTGGCTGTAGGTTTCCAGGTTCGACTCGGTGTACTGGATGCGATCCTGCACCGCACCGAATTCACCGGCCAGCGCTGAGACCTTGTCGATCGCTTCGTCGATGCCCTTGATCGGTTCCGCGCCTTTGAGTTCGATCTTTTTTTCGATCGACGTCTTCAAATCGGCGGTCTTGACACCGATGACTTCACCGTCGTTGGCGCCGACCTGGAATGAGATCGTCGCTTCTTTGCTGAGTAGGTCGATGCCGTTGAACTGAGTCGTTTCACCGACGCGTTCAATCTCAGACGTCAGCTGCGTGACCTCGGAGTTGATCGCTTCCTTGTCGGCTTCTGAAGTCGTGCCGTTGGCGTACTGCACCGCGAGCTCGCGGACGCGCTGAAGCATCTGCTCGACATCGTTCAACGAACCCTGAGCTGTCTGCGCAAGCGAAACGGCATCCTGGCTGTTCTGCGTGGCCTGATTGAGGCCGTTGACCTGACCCTGCAGGTTCTGGCTGATCGCGTAGCCGGCGACGTCGTCGGCGGCCGAGTTGATCTTCAGACCCGAGGAAAGGCGCTGCATCGCCGTCGAGAGCGAGCTCTCCGTGGCGTTGAGGTTCCTGTTGGCGTCCATCGCCGACAGGTTGGTGTTGATCATGAGGGACATGCGTTCATCTCCTTGATGACGATTTGTTGGTCGGTCCCGAGCCGACTCCGTGTCGGCTCATATCTCGTTATCGCCGACAAGCGACGAAACTTGAGCTGGATTCATTGCCACTGGCTCGATTCCCTCCACCCGCAAGATTTACTGCAGTGCGGGGGCGGGCTTGATGGGCCCTGCACTGCACTGCGGGGGCGGGCTTGATGGGCCCAAAAACCCGACATGCCCCCCCGCGCGCGGGGGGGCATCGGCCTTTTTGACGTACCGGTCCGTTGGCGCTGGCCGCGCATCGCGTGCGGTCGCGCATCGCGCGGGCACGGCGTTTGGCGTACCATGCGTGCTCAAACGCGGATGTCGATGTGTGGACGTTCGTCCCCGTCGGGGCCGTCCGGCTCGAACGCCGCCTGCTCTTCTCGTTCGCGCCTACCCTCGTCCTTCTCAGGGCGTTCGTCCTCACGGGCGATCCGCTCGACCCGCTTTACCGGCGGTCTGGTTGCTCGCACGACCGGCGGCAGGCCACGGGAGATCGGCGGGATCGCGTCCATCGCCGGCTAGCGTCCCGGCGAGGCAGCCCCGGCACGTGGGGGCTCAGCTGGAGTGCCAACTGGCTCGCCTGGAACGAGCGCGGCCTGTGCATCGGCAAGCAAAGCCTGTTCGCGGCCCTTGATCTCGACGATCACAAGTCTTCGCCACACGAACACGGCCCCGGCCCAGGCTGCGACGTAGCAGACGCTGCCGGCGATCAGTGCTCGCAGACCCGTCTGGGCGAGCGTGCCGGTCGGCAGCGACAGATAGCCGGCGATGAAGAAACCCGCCAGCCCGCCCCAGCCCTTCGCCTGTGACACTGCGCGCGCCGCGCGCGGGTGCGCAGCCACGCTCGGCGAGCCCGAGTCCTCCGCGGTCGTGGCCTTCTCGCCCTTGCCTTTCTTGGCCTTGGCGTCCTTGCCCTTGGACTCCTTGTTTTTGCCCTTGGCCTGCTTGTCCGCCGACTTTTGTTGCGCCGTCGGCGGAGTCGCTTCGGATGTGGCCGCCTCGCTTGCCGGTGGCTGCTCGACGAGGGGCGGCGCCTCAGTTGCTGTCGCGCTCATCGGCTTCCAGCATACGCCGCCGCTCGGCGCGTTCGCGCTCGAAGATGAAGCGCACCAGACGGCGACGATTGCCGTCGCTCATCTGGCTGAAGGTTATGGCACGACGCCCCAGGGAATCGTTACGCACGACCCTACCCATCCCCACAATCGGCTCGCGATCCGGGGCCAGGTTCAGCTGAAACTCGATCTCCTCGTCGATCTCCAGCACGTGCGGGCCGGCGAGCAGCAGGCCGCCACCGGAGAGGTCGACGGCATAGGTGTGGACGGGCTGACGATCTTTGCCCATATAGACGAGCACAGGCCGGTCGGCCTGGAGGCGAACGTAATCGCGTTGCTGGCTCACTGCACCAGCTTGGCCGCTAGCCCGGCCGGGTCGAGTCGTCCGACGGTCCAGCCGCCCTTGCGGGCACGGCCCAGCATGTACTCCGGGGCCAGGCCGAACTTGCAGGCCGCCTCGATCGCCATGCCGATCTGGTCGGTGTCGTCGGCGTGCGTCAGCGCCAGCGCGTTTGCCTTCAGTGGCGCCAATGCCTCCAGCAACTGCCTGGCGGCGACCGCGCTCAACGTGGTGGGCAGTACCACGACAATGCGCTCGGGCTCGAGTCCCGCGAGCAGACTCGCCAGTTTGCGTATCCCAGAGCGGTCTCCCGGGGAGAGGGGGGGTGTGTCGATCACGAGCAGGCCCTCGCTCTTGGTCCTGCGCAGCGCGCGCACGGCGCGGGTGGTGTCGATTGCCGTCGGCTTCATCACATACGGGCTGAGCAGCATCTGCAACTCGCTGCCTGCATGTCCCTTGATCAGCGTCGCGCAGCTTGCCGGCAACGCCGAGCCCTTGCGGTAGGCGCCAAGCAGGGCCGCGCAGCAGCTTGTCTTGCCGGCGCCGCCGGGGCCCACGAGCACGATCGCCGCGCCACGCGCCGGTAGCGGTGGCGCCACCGGGATGCGCCCCGTGAGCGCCGTTCGCACGGCCTGGCTGAGGCTGGCTCGCGGTGCGAAAGGGCGGATGTGGACGGCGGCGCCGTCGATCAGCTCCTCGGAAAATTGCTCGCTGACTCCGAGCGCAAGCAGCCCCTCCTGGATCTTGGCTCGCGCACGGGAAGACTTCGGCGCTCGGCTTTGTCCTGAAGCCCGCGCGAGCTCTCCGGCGCTCGGGCGTGGGGCCGCGCTCTGGCTCAGTGGGGGACCCTGGACGAAGGGTGGACTCTGGCCTGGTGCCGCGCTCATGCTGGACCACGGCGCCGGCACACGCTCGTGATCATGCAATGAGGCATGCTCCAGCATGAGTGCGAACGGATCGCCGGGATCTGTGGTGCCCGCCTCTTGGGGCAGGTGCGCGGTCGGTTCGGCCTGGGGCCCTCCATGACGGAGTCCACCCTGATGGGCGCGGGCAGGCAGGCGTGCAGGCTCCAATGGCCCCGCTCGCGCGAGGGCAGCCAGGCGCTCGGTCACATAGGCGGTGTTGAGGGGGCTCAACGCCTCTGCCTCTGGCGCAGGGCGTTGGTGGAGCGGAAGTTCGCGCTCAGGCGCGAAGGAGTGCGTTGCGCTCGTGCCCGGTTCGTCATAGACATCGATTTGTGGGCCGCCCTCTGTCGCATCCAGCTCGACGAAACGCCGTTGGAAGAAGCCGGCGATGCCGCCGGTCAGGCCCTCGCGGCGGCGCACGATGATCGCGTTCGCGCCCAGCTCGTCCTGGATCTTGGGCAATAGCTCCTCGACAGTGCGCCCACGGTAGGTGTGAATCGAGCCTGGATCGGCTGCCGAGGCGTTACTCATGCGTGGATGACGCCGATGGTCTCAACATTGATTCCCGGTGCGATCTCGTTGTAGGAGCAGACTGGCAGGTGAGGCTGGGCTTGGGCGATCAGCCTACGCAGGTGGCGGCGCACGCGCGCTGAGCACAGCAGGACCGGTCTGATGCCGCGCCCGCTTGCATGCTCCACCTGCGCGCGCAGGGCGCCGACGATTGCCTGTGCTCTTGGCGGGTCCATCGCCAAATACTCTCCGTCTGCCGTCTGGGTCATCGAGGTCGCAACCTCCTGCTCGATCGCTGGGTCCAAGGTGATCGCGCGCAAACGCAGCTCCTCGTCCAGATGAGGTGCGGTGATCGCTCGGCCGAGAGCTTGGCGCGCGTACTCGGACAATAGGTTCGTGTCTCGCGTTATTCGTGCCTTGTCGCCGATCGCCTCCACGATCGTGCCCAGGTCGCGGATCGGTACGCCCTCCGAGAGCAGCAGTTGCAGCACACGCTGGATCTCCCCGAGCGAGAGCGTGTCGGGCACGACCTCCTCGACGACCGCGGCGTTTGACTCCTTGAGCTTGTCGAGGAGCGCGCGCACGTCCTGGCGTGTGAGCAGCTCGGCGGCATGCGAGCGGATCGTCTCGGTCAAGTGGGTGACGATCACCGACTCGGCGTCGACAACGGTGTAGCCGAGCGCCTCGGCCTCGGCGCGCCCGGAGTCATGCACCCACATCGCGTCCAGGCCGAAGGCCGGCTCGCGCGTCGGGATGCCCTGTAGCGTGGCGCTCGCGTCGCCCGGGTCCATCGCCAACAGGTGTCCGGGCATGATGCGCCCGCGCGTCACCTCTGAGCCGCGCACCTTCAGCACGTACTCGTGCGATTCCATGCCGAGCTCGTCGTGGATACGCACCGGTGGGATCACGAGTCCCAGATCGCCGGCGATCTGGCGGCGGATCATGCTCACGCGACGCAGTAGCGCGCCGCCGTTGACGAGCGGCACCAGGCCGAAGCCGATCGCCAGCTCGAGCGCGTCGACGCCCACCTCCGACAGCGGCTCCGGGGCGGGCGCCGGCGCTGCCAGCTCGGCTGCCTTGGCCTTGGCCTGAGCCGCGGCGGCCTCCTGCGCCTCGGGCATGCCGTTGCGCACCGCCCAGCCGATTGCGCCGAAGATCGCCGCTATGAACAGGAACGGCAACTTCGGCAGCCCCGGGATCAGTGCGAACAGGCCGATCGCGCCGGCCGCGACCATCGGTGCGCGACGCTGGGAGAGGATCTGGCCGGCGATGTCGCTACCCAGGTCGCGGTCGGAAGCGGCACGCGTGACGATGATGCCTGTGGCGACCGAGATCAACAGCGCCGGGATCTGTGCCGCGAGCCCATCGCCGACCGTCAGCAGCGAGTACTTCTGGGTGGCTTCGCCGAAGCCGAGATTCATCTGCAGCATGCCCACGACGATCCCGCCGACGAGGTTGATCGCGGTGATGATGACCGCCGCCATCGCGTCGCCCTTGACGAACTTCGAAGCGCCGTCCATCGCGCCATAGAAGTCGGCCTCGCGCCCGATCTCCGAGCGCCGCTCGCGCGCCTGGTCATCTGAGATCAAGCCGGCGTTCAGGTCGGCGTCGATCGCCATCTGCTTGCCCGGCATCGCGTCGAGCGTGAAACGTGCGCCGACCTCGGCGACGCGTCCGGCGCCGCTGGTGACGACCACGAACTGGATCACCACGAGGATCAGGAAGATTACGAGCCCGACGACGACGTTGCCACCCACGACGAACGAGCCGAATGCCTTGACGACACTGCCCGCATCGCCTGTCGTGAGGATCAGGCGCGTGACCGACACGTTGATCGCCAGGCGGAACATCGTCGTCAGCAGTAGCAAGCTTGGGAAGGAAGCGAAATCGAGTGCCTTGCCCAGGTACATCGTGGCCACGACGATGGTGAGTGCCGCGGAGATGTTGAGCGTGATCAGCAGGTCCAAGAGCGCCGGCGGCAGCGGCACGACCAGCATCGTCACGACGCAGACGACGGCGACGGCGGCGAGCAGATCGCTGTGTCCCAAGAGGCGCTTGATGGTGGGGTTGTTCATGGTCGGTGCCTTCCGGCGCCGACCGGCACGCCATCGTTGATGGAGGTGGCTGGTGGTGAGAGGGTGGCTGGTGGTGAGAAGGTGACCTGTGGTGAGGGGGTGGCTGGTGGCGAGAAGGTTGCCCGTAGTGAATAGGTGACCCATCGCGAGCCGGCAAGCCGCAAAGCTCCCCTGACAGCGCCGGCGCTCATGAGGCGAGCCTCCGACGGCCGGCCAGGCGGTAGACGAAGGCCAGCACCTGGGCGACCGCCGCATAGAGTTCTCGAGGGATCATCTGGCCGATCTCGGTCGAGGAGTGGAGCGCCCTGGCAAGCGGCGGATCGCTGATCACGGGCACGTCGTTTTCCTCGGCGACGCGCCTGATCTGGGCGGCGATCAGGTCCTTGCCCTTGGCGACCAGGAGCGGCGCGGTATGCGAGCCGTCGTAGACGAGCGCGACGGCGTAGTGGGTCGGGTTGGTCACGACCACGTCGGCTTTGGGCACGGCGGCCATCATGCGCGCCCGCGCGGCCTGCATCTGGCGGCGGCGCTGAGCTGTTTTGACCTCGGCGGAGATGCCGTACTGTCGGGTCTCCTCCTTGACCTCCTGCTTGGTCATCCGCAGTTGCTTCTCGTGACGATGACGCCGCCAGGCGTAGTCGAGCAGCCCGATCACCAGGTAGGCGAAGGCTGCGTGCTGGGCGATCGACAGGGCGCTTGCGCCCATCAGGGCCCCAAGCGCGGCCGGTTGCATGCCGACCTTGGCCGCCAGCGTGGTCAAGCCCGGCAGCACGGCAAGGCCGGCGACCAGCCCGACGACGGCGACCTTGGCGATCGCCTTGAGCGCTTCGAAGATCGCGTTGGGACCGAACAGGTTGCGCGCCCCCGAGGACGGGTTGATGCGGCGAAAGTCGAATTTCAGCGCTTGCACGGTGGGCTTGAAGCCGACCTGCGCTACTCCCCCTAGCAGTCCGGCGAGCAGGCAGGCGCCGGCCACGGGGGCCACCGCGAGCACGATCGTCGAGAGCGCTGTGTGCATCAGTTCGCTGAGGCCGGCGGCACTCGTGGCATGGGCGGGGTTGGCGACGTCGCGCAGCGTTTCGCGAAAGGTCGTGGCCCCGGATTCGACGATCTTCGGGCCCATCACGCTGAGCGCGAGCAGGCCCGCGATCAGGACGAGCGAGCCGCTGAGATCGGGGCTGCGTGCGACCTGCCCCTTCTCTCGCGCGCGCTGGCGGTGCTTGGGTGTGGCCTTCTCTGTGCGTTCGTCGCGTGCCATGTGCTCAGGCCACGTGCAGCGCGCCCAGCGCCGCGCCCACGCTCACCGACATCTGTTCTGAGATCCAGTTGGCCGTGAACGGCAGTGCGGCCGCGACGACGAGCAAGGCCACCGCCACCTTTACCGGGAAGCCGACGGCGAACACGTTCAGCTGCGGCACGACGCGCGAGACGACGCCGAAGGCCACGTCGGTTATCAGCAGTGCGACCAGCACCGGTCCGGCGATCTCAAGGGCCGAGGTGAAGAGGCCGGCGAATGCCTGCTCGGCGCCGCCGATTAGCGAGGACATGCGCGGGCCGCTCGTCAGCGGGACGAGTTGGAAGGTGCGCCCGAGCCCGCGCAACGTCCACGCTTCACCGCCGATGACCAGGAAGATCATCGTCCCTACCAGTGAGTAGAAGCGCGAGATGACAGCGCCGTTCTGGCCGGTCATCGGGTTGATCAGTTCTCCGTATGAGAAACCCGAGACGACGTCGATCATCGCGCCGGCGGTTTCGACAGCCGCCAGCAGGATCGCGAGCGTGAACGCAAAGCCGAAGCCGACGAGCAACCCCTCGATCACGAGCTCTGCCACGACCAGCGGTTGGCTCGGTATGTGCTGGCCGTGCATGGCGATCGGCGTCAGCCCGATCGAGATGCCGACGGCGATGATGCCGCGCACCCGCGGCGGGATCAGCGAGGAGGAGAACAGCGGCGCGATGATGAACAGCGGCGTGACGCGCGCCAGCACCAGGATGAAGCCGACGAGCTCGCCCGCGGCCAGCTTCCTGAGTAGTTCGTTCACGCAAACGCCCTTGCTCGCCGGAACGTTCCACTGACAGGCACGCTCGACGCAGGGGGCGGGTCGCCTTTTCGATTCACGAACCGACCATCGTCGGGATCGACGTGTACAGCGCGGTCGTGTAGGCGACCAGCTGGCCGAGCATCCAAGGTCCGAGCACAATCATCACGGCGGCGACCCCGATGATCTTGGGGATCAGTGTGAGGCTCTGCTCCTGGATCTGGGTGACCGCTTGGAAGATGCTGACGGCCAGCCCTGCGACGAGCGCCACGATCAACAGGGGTCCGGCGATCTTCAGCGCAAGGCTCATGGCCTGAGAAGCGAGGTTGACGACGGTGTCCTGGTTCATGGCACGACGCTCCTAGGTGTGAAAACTCTGGACGAGTGCTCTGATGACCAGATCCCAGCCGTCGACAAGTACGAACAAGAGGATCTTGAAAGGCAGCGAGATGAAGGTCGGCGGCAGCATGATCATCCCCATGCTCATCAGCGTCGCCGAGACGATCAGGTCGATGATCAGGAACGGCAGGAAGATCAAGAAGCCGATTTGAAACGCTATGTTCAGCTCGGAGACGATGAAGGCCGGGATCAGCACCTCGGTCGGGACTTCGGCGCGAGTGTGCGGCGTCTTTGCTTTGGCGAGGTTGACGAACAGCGCGATGTCCTGCGGTCGCGTTTGGCGGAACATGAATTCGCGCATCGGTTCCTCGGCGCGCTCGAGCGCCGTGATGGTGTTGATCTGATGGGCCATCAGCGGCTGGACCGACTCCCGCTTGATCGCGGCGATGGTCGGCGCCATCACCAAGATCGTCAGGAACAGGGCGATCCCGACAAGCACCTGGTTGGGCGGCTCGGTGGTGGTGCCGATCGCGGAGCGGATGAAGCCGAGCACGATCAGGATGCGGCTGAAGCCGGTGACCGTGAAGAGGATCGCCGGTACGAGTGTCAGGCCGGCAACGAGCAGCAGGATTTGGACGGAGTTGTTGGAGCTGAGGTTCAACGACGCACCGTCAGTTCGCGCAGGCGCTCGATCAGGCTGGAGGACACCGAGGGCATGTGCATCGGGTCGCTCTGTCGCTCGCCGGATTCGAGCGTCCTCGTGGGGCGGGGTCGCGCAGGCGTGCTCCTGGGAAGCGCCGCCATGGGTGGAGCTACGGGTCGCGCCGTCAGCGATGGCTCCGGCCAACGACCGCCCTCCTGTGCGCTCAACCAGCGCTCGCCCCCCTGATGTGAGCCCGCCCGAGGATCGTCACCTTGCGAGTTGGGCGGGGCGAGCAGGCCGAGGTTGATGCGGCGTTTGCGCGGCCGCTCGGGCTCCTCGGCCGCGAGCAGACCCGCTTCGAGTGCCTGCTGCTCGGTGTAGCGGTGGATGGGCATCAGGCCGTGCTCGGCGCTGCCCAGCAGCAGATAATCCTTGCCAGCTCTGACCAGATGCACAGAGCGCCCGGAGCTGAGCGACAGCGCGGCGACACTGGTCAGGCCGGTAGCGGCCACGCGCGGATCGCGTCTGGCCTTGACCTGGCGCAAGATCCAGGACAGGCCCCAGATCACGCCAAGCACGATCGCCAGGCCGACGATCGTGCGCACGATGCTGGCTCCGCCGGAGCTCGTGTGCGTGCCGGTGCTGGGCGAGCCGAGGTTCAGCGGCGTCTGTTCGCCTGTGCCCTTCTTGGTTTTGGCGGCGGTGAACGCCGACGCGGGACTGGCCCACACGAGCAGGCGGCAACACAGCAAGGCGGCCACTTGCGTGGCCGCACGGGGAAGGGTCAACTTAGTCATCGAGGGACGACTCCGAGGAAGAGTCGCCCCCGGTTATCGGCCCGCGGGAGCAGGTCTTGAGGGCTCGGCGTCGACGGACAGGGTCAGGGCGCGCTGAGCCGAGCGTCAAGACATGTTGGCCACATGTTTGGCCTGGCGTTGCCGGCGGCGCTCAGGAGCCCAGAGACCTGCAGTCCTGACCGGCTTGGTCCGGCGATTGGGAGCTCAGACGAGCTCGGAGACCTGCACGCCCCAGCCGCCGTCTGGCGTGACTACGAGCGTGCCATTGGCAAAGCACAGCCCGTTGACGAACAGCTCGACCGGTGTCTCGGCAGCTTGATCGAGTTCGACGAGGGCACCGGGCGCGAGCTCGACCGCGTCCTTGAGCGAGAGGTGCGTGCGTCCCAACTCGGCCCATACGCGCACGAAGATGCTGCGCAAGATCGCCCGGCCCTCGGCGCTCTCGCCCGTACCCGCGACATGCGCCCGCGCGCGCTCGAGCTCGGCTCGGCCGAGCTTGGCGTAGGTATCGCCGCGCGTCGGCGTACTGCTCGTGGAGTGCAGCTTGATCGCCCGCCGCGTACCGGAGCGTCCGGGCTGTCCGCGTCCGAGCAGTACGCCCTCGGCGAACAGCCACACGCCTTCGTCGGCGCGACCCTGCAGCTCGGCGAGCGTGCCTGGGACGAGTCCCAGCATCTGCTCGATCGGCATCTGCGCCGAGCCGACCTCGGCGCGCAGCAGCACCTGGGCACGGGCGAGACCGCGCCGCAGCGCATCGGGATCGCGCACGTCGCCCGCAAGCGGCGGGCCGGCGCCGCCGCGGATGCTCTCGGCGACAGGCTCGACTGCCGCCCAGGGAATCAGCAAGGACATCGTGGCCGACTGGCCGTCGATCTTGCTTGAGAGTGTGACCGCGAAGGTGGGCTCGCCGACGGGCGCAAAGACGCCGGCGTCGGCCTCCAGATCGACCTCGCCGCGCGTCAATTGCGGACCGCCGAGATCGCCCCAGGCGGTTGACAGCTCGGCGACGATCGCATCGAACAAGCTTCTCGCGAGCACCCAGTCGATGTCGGTCAGGTGGCGCTCTGACGGCGCTTGCGCTGCCTGGCCGCCGAGCAGGCATTCGAGCGCTTGCAGCAAGAGCGGCTGCTCGACGCTGAGCAGCATCTGGCGCTCGATCGCCTTCGCTTCGACCGCGATCGCGACCGCATCTGCGGCCAGCCGTGCCTTGGCGGCCGCCCAAGTGTGCTGGTCGACCTCGGCGACGCTGAACTCGACTTCCACAGCCAGCTCGTTGGTGAGTCGGCCTGACAGTGCCTCGCAGAACTGCTCGATCGCGCTCGAGATGCGGCGTCTGATCTCGGTCGTGAACTTGGTTGGCTGGGAGAAGTCGAGCGTGCGTATGCGCCCGCCCGTCGGGCCGTCCGGCTCCTCTGTGGTAGAGGACGCAGGCTTCTTCGCGCGCTTCTTGGAGCTTTGTGGCTCGTCCTTTGAAGCGCCGGCACGGCTCTTCGGGCTCAAACTGTGCTCCTCTGTGGTCTAAGTCAGCTGTTGGCGGCTACGGCCTCGGTCGCCGTGGCCTCGCCGGTTCCCGTGGAGGCCGAAATCTGATTGCTCTCGAGAATCTCGGTGACGCGCGGACCGTAGCGCTCGTCCATGACGATCACCTCGCCGCGGGCGATCGCCGTGCCATTGACCAGCAGATCGGCCGCCTCGCCTGCCTGGCGCTCGAGCGCCACCACAGAGCCGACGCGCAGATCGAGCGTCTCGCCGACGGTCATGTGCGTGCGGCCGATCTCCACGCTCAACTCCATCGGTATGTCGCTGAGGCGGCTCAGGTCGGGATCGGAGGGCGAGGCTCCGCCAAGGTCGGTGCTCGTGGCTCCGCCCGACGGGTTCTGATCGAACTGCTCGTACTCGATTGCCTCAGCCACTTTGCCTCCTATTGAACTGTGAAATCCGGAAAGAGCACTTCTTCGACCTTGACGTCGGTCCTTTGCTGAATCGTGTGGAGGATCTGACGCTTGATCGCTTCTCGGCCGTGGCTGCTTATGAGCGTTTCCCCGCTCTGGCCGGTCACGGCGTTGGTGATGATTTCGCGCACGATCGCTTCCTCGGGCAGAGTACCGGGCCC
>Ga0210385_10000504_pt1 | contig 27673 bp, 22 predicted proteins | sample IncBWH26OmetaG_FD_160107 | JGI IMG/M metagenome (GOLD analysis project Ga0210385, IMG submission 160107) | Forest soil microbial communities from Barre Woods Harvard Forest LTER site, Petersham, Massachusetts, United States - Inc-BW-H-26-O ...
GGCCGTGAACTGCACGTCAAAAGCATCGCGGGAGCCGCCAATCATGGTGAAGCCGTTGGCTTTCGCGAAAGCGAGAAGCGCGTCGTAATCTTCCTGGCTGGGGCCAAACCGGGCGGTAAATTCCGGCACGGTCACGTACTGGTGGTAGGAGGAACTGGTGGGGTCGTAGAGAGCCTGGACGAAGTTATCCAACTCGACTTTGTGGCGCAGCGCGAGAACCACGTCGAAGTGCATGGTCTGGCTCTGCGGGAGCAATCCAACCGGCTTCGCCTCACCGTTGGCAACCACGTCACGAACGTGACGGGTCAACAGAGGGTGGGATTCCGCTTGGCAAACGACATTCGCGCCCGCCACCATCGCGGCGAGCGTGAGCAAACAGATACCGAGTCTTTGAATCACAATATTCTCCTTTTGAGGTTGAGTGCTGTTCAGGTTGAATCCGAGTCTGGAAGATCCTTATGGTCGTAGCATGGCGTCAGAACCCACCTCTGACTAACATGCCTGATTGAACACCAGGGCACCCTCACTCTGGGGCGGCGAGGGTCATTCGCTAATGGACGTGAGTATAGCTCGGTATTTCAGGAAAGAACACGGAAAACCGCGAATTCACTGCTAATTTAAACGCACAAGTGCACGGTAATGCACATTTGTTGCAGCATGTGTGTCGTAGTTTTTCACCTAGGCTCAGAGGAGTGACTTCCGGAGGCGGGCCGCGTTGGAAGCCCGGATTTTGAGTTTATGACGCGGCCGTTTCCGGGTCTGGCTGCACGCTCAATCGGTGCCGCCGAAGTACGCGCCGCCGCTGCGATTCCTGGAGAGGCCCGCACGCCGCGATCGCACAGAGAACATAAAATAGGGCAGCATTCGCGGGAATCTGCAGATTGAAGTCGAGGAAGCTGTGCACCAGAATTCCAACGCAACCGAGAAGGGCCGCGACCGTCAATGCCCCGGTCGCGTTTTCTGTCCAATTCTGGAGCTTGCCTGAGGCACGTCGGAAAACCAGTACGAGAAACCAAGCCGCGATGGCAAATCCGGCTACACCGGTTTCGACGAGCAGTTGTAGATAATCGTTGTGCGCTTCATTTACAAAGAAGTTGGTGTAGAAGCTGCGGAATCCCGGATAGACGACGGGAAAAGCACCCAGCCCCCAGCCAAGGAGCGGCCGCTTGGTAAACATGCGCAAGCAATCACGATCGATAGTTATGCGAACTCCGCCGCTGATTTCCTCGCGGGCTTCGGAGTGAATGCTCATCAGGCGGTGGGTAAGTTCGTTGCCGCCGATCCAGACGAGGAAAGCGATCACCATCGCCAAGAACACGCCCAGCATCAGGGGTTGCTTCCAATTGCCTTCTCGCTTGCGAAGCAGAAGGACGGCGAGCACCAGCATCTGCGCACCGAAGGCTAGCATGCCGCCCCGCGAACCAGAGAGAAAAATGCTTCCGGCCATCAGTGCGGCGATGGCTGCCAGCGCGATCCTTGCTCTCCCATTGCTGAAGCGAGTTGCGGCGAGGATCAGGGGGAAGGGTAACAACATCTCCATCAGGCCGGCGTAATGATTGTGATTGACATAGGGGCCGTAGATCGATCCACCTTGATCCAGGCTCCAGATCCAGTAAAGCTTTCCGTTGGGAGCCAATCCTTGCAGGAGAGCAAACGCGGCGACCACTGCTCCGTAACCACTGAAGAGTTTGGCCATGAATTCAAATTGGGAGGAGCGCTGCAGAGTTTGGGTCACAACGAACACGATCATGCCGTAAGCCGCGTAGAGCAACACGTGAGAGTACGTCACCTGGCGATAGGCTGTGATTCCGACGATCCACTGCGTCAACACCAAGGCGAAGAACACCGCCATGGGACGGTAAAGCGGGTGGTCAAAGACATCGAGTTCCTGCCGATTCCACTGGCGCGTCGCCCAGAGTGCCAGCAGAAGCATGGCGCAAGCTTCCAGAGCAAACGTCGACCAGGGTTGAACCGCGCCAAAAGCCAACGGTCCCAATAAAAGAACGGCGCATGCGCCAGCCAGCAAAGTATTGTTGGTAAGCAGTGGTTGCGAGGCTTTCGCGACGGGCGCGGGTTCGGGTTGCGTGGCCAGAGCAGAACTCACGGAGTGTCCTTGGGAGTGTTCGGGGAATCTTCGGAATCAGCGGGGGAAAGTTCGAAATCGTCGAGCCAGAGTTTGCCGCGAATCGGCGAACCAGCGGGGAAACGCTCGATGGCCAGCACCAGCAGAGATGTTGTATTCGGGGTCGTGATCTTGGAATGAACTTCCTTCCAGAAGTCGGTGTCGTTGAGAAGATTGCTGGCAAAAAGAGGCGCGCCAGTGTAAGCGTCGCGCAATACAACCTGGGGGCCGCCCGCTCCCTCAAATTCCGCCGATTTGTAATAGGCAGAGAAGTCGTAAGTAGTTCCGCCGCGGACGGGGATCAATTGCGAAACTCCAGCGTCGCTGATTCCCGGCCCCTCGAATGTCAGAAAGAGGGAGCGGTGACCCTGATGGAAGGCGGTCGGATCAAGCAAGGGGCGGACTCCGGCGCGGTCGACGTAAGTCCAGTCGAAGCCTCCGTTTAGAACGTCGAGACTGAAATCACCGTTGACAACGAGATTGTCGTCGCTAGGCACGTAGGCGGAGAGGCCAAGAGTATCGGCGCTCTGCTCCCACGCGGTCATGGCGGCGTCGGGGCGGCGCGCTCCGATCAGATAGTTCACGTATTCATAGAGATAGCGGTTCTCGAATTTCTCATGCAACTGGGCGAGGCGCTGCCAGGTCTTGATGGTACCGTCGGTTTCCTGTTTGCCCATCAGCAAATGGAGGAAGGCGATGAGAGCATCGGCGCGAGGTGGAACCACGTCACGAAGCAACGACTCGGTGTCAGGACGCACTCGCCAACTCGCGCGCAAAGATGCGTCGGCAAGAGAAGTGTCGTTTTCGATGACGACGCGAAATTCGCGCAAGGCACGGTCGACGTCGTTATCGAGAAGAAAAAAATTCGCCGCTTCCCATGCCACATCAGGCGCGGTGGGATCGGCCTGCAAGGCGTGCTCCAGTGCGGTGCGTTGGCCGGAGGTGTCTCCGGTTACCTCGTAAGCACCAGCCAGGTCGAACCAATAACGGGCGTCGTACGGATTGAGCGCAACGGCAGCGCGAAAACTGCTAATGGCAGATTGGGGATCGCCAGCTACAAAAGCAAAATAACGTCCCAGCCGATAACGATAGTCCGCGTTTCCGGGCGAAAGCCACACGGCACGCTGAAGTTGGGGCAACGTCGGAGAAGACGCAAACGCGCTGGCGGCGAATTCCTTGGCAGTCAGAAAAAGATAGGCGCACGCTAACACGGCCACGCCGGCGGCCAACTGCCAACGCTGCCGGTTTGAAAGAGGAATGGCCATGTTCCAGTTTTCTCAGACCGCTTTTTCCGCGGTGTTTGCGGCTGGAGCGTCTTCCTGATAATAGAGACCGTATTTTCCCTGGTACTCGTAGTAATAGTAATAATCGGGTGATGTGAGATCGACGGCATTCAACAAAACGCCAGCCACGTGCGCATTGACCTGCATCAGGATGTCGCGGGCGCGGCGTAATGCCTGCTTGGTGGTTTGGCCCGAACGAATAACTAGGATGGTGGCGTCGGCGCGCGGCGACAACACGACCGCATCAGTTACGGAAAGAGTCGGGGGAGTATCAATAACGATGTGGTCATACATGCCGCGCAACTCCGCGATCAGGTCACGCAGATTGGAAGAGGCCAGCAATTCGGCGGGATTGGGGGGCGGCGTGCCTGCGGGAAGGATGAAAAGATTAGGCAGAATCGGAGATACAGTAATCGTCTGCTGCATGGTAGCGCTTCCGGTCAATACGTTACTGAGGCCACTGCGCGGGCCCATGCCAAGGGTCTTGTGAACGCTGGGGCGGCGCAAGTCCGCATCGATGAGCAGCACGCGAACTCCTTTTTGCGCGAGCACGATGGCCGTGTTAATGCTGGTCGTAGTTTTGCCTTCTTGTGGACGCGCGCTGGTGACCATGATGACTTTCGGCGGCGCTCCTAGATTAGAGAGCAAGAGCGAGGTCCGCAGAGCGCGATACGATTCCGCCATCTGCGACTGCGGGCGGGCTTGGGTGACAAGTTCCGGGACTTCCCTGGAGGCAGTTAAAGCCAGCCGTTGGCCTGCGGGGCCGCGGTTGGTCGACTTCGATCCGTGGGGAATCATTCCGAGGGACGGAAGCGCCGAGAGTGCGGTTGCCTGCTCCGGAGTGCGCACGGTGTTATCCATGTTTTCGAGCACAAAGGCTAACCCCACTCCCGATATGACGCCGAGAACCAGCGCGAAAGCCAGGTTGCGCGGGATATTAGGTTCGCTCGGAGAAGTGGGGACACGGGCCGCATCGATGATGCGGAAGTTGTTGGAGCGCAATCCCGCAGTCACGCCCGCTTCCTTCAGCTTTTCCAGCAATCCCTCGTAGAGAGTACGGTTGCTGTCGAGGTCGCGTTTCAGGATGCTGTATTCGATGGCGCTCTCGTTCAGCTTGTTAGCTTCCTGCTTCTGTCTCTCAAAGGACTCGTGCAACATGTTTTCGCGCTGTAATGCGGCCAGATACAGGCCCTTGAGGTGATCGACAGCCTTGTTCGTTTCCAGTTGCAGTTGACGGTCGATCTCTTTGACCTGATTGTTGAGTTGCACAACCTTCGGATACGAGGGACCAAATTGCGAACTGAGCTCCGCAATCTGGATCCTGAGCGCGGCCTGCTGTTCGCGCAATTTGTCTAAAAGAGTGGAAGCGGCAACGCCGCCGCCTCCGCTGCTGTCAGCAATGATGGCGGCAGCGACCTGGACAGGATCGTTGGTCTGGGTCTGGCGGTACACCGCTTCCTTCTGCATACGGTCCGATTCCGCCGTAGTCATTTCCTTATTCAGTTCGTCGAGCTTCTCGGTGATGATGTTCTGCTTTTCGTCCGTGCCGAGGATTTCGTGTTCCTTCTGATAGCGGACAAGCTTTTCCTGAGATGTTTCCACCTTCATCTGCAAGTCGACAAGCTGTTTCGAAAGCCAGTCGGAAGCCTGCATGGTGGATTCGAACTTGGTTTTAAAGTTTTGCTCGACATAAGTAGACGCCAGGGTATTTACCACGCCGGCGGCTAGTTGTGGATCGGTACTGTCGAAATGGATCTCCATGATCCTGGTGTTGGGGATAAGAGTGACATGAAGCTTGGCGTGAAACATCCCCAGCAGGGCCGACGTCCGGTTGGAATCGGTCTGCAAAGCATCGGCGACGAGATTGGCCTGCTTTTGGTCGGAGTGACCACCAAACTCCGGACGCCGGTCGAGATTCAATTGCCGGATTACTTGCAACGCCATCAGATCGCTTTGCAAAATGCGGACTTCGGTGTCGAGATCGCTCTGTTCATAAACGTAGTCGGTGTCGGGCGTCGAGTCTTTGAACGCAATAAGATTCGAATCGGCTTTGTTGACGGCAATGCGTCCGACGGCATCGTAAATCGGTGTCTGGCGCAGACTGGCGACGGCGACCGCCATGAAGATGCCGACAATCACCGTAATCACAAGCCACTTGCGCTTGATCAGGACCCGCATGTATTCGCGCAGGGTGGATTCCTGGGCTGGCAAGACGTTATAAAGAGCGGAACCGATCGGCCGGAGAAATTCGGCGGCGTCAGGCGGCAGCAGTCCGCGCGAACCTTCGCTATTGCGTGGAACCATAGGTCCCAATGACATCGTTACTCCTTAACCATCACTCATTCGACGGGGCGTAATGCCGCGTCCGGCACATTGGTTTCCGCTCCAGCCAGCCTTCCCACAGCATGCTGGGCAGACGGAAGCGGCGGTTGTGAGGAATTTGCCCTGATTCTAGCATTCCCGCGAATGAGAATTAGTTAAAAATTAAGGCCGCGGATGTTGCTTTCGATTCCTGTTTCACGCGTGCGGTTGTTCCCGCATCTCATCATCGATCAGCGTTTCCGCCGGCCCGTTCCGCGGCAAACCTCAGATATACTATCGATCACAAAGCGTCGGCACCAGCCATAAAGCGAGTCCCCTGGTTTCCACCCCGTTTCAGGGCTGGCGGGTGGCGGTCGAGTCGGCCGCGTAATTCGACGGCAGCCGTGCCCAAAGGAATTAAGAATGGTGAATTGGTCTCAGGAATCGATACTGGTAACGGGCGGAACGGGATCGTTCGGAAAGAAGTTTGTTGAGATCATGCTGCGCGACTACCAGCCACAACGGCTGGTTGTTTTCAGCCGCGACGAATTGAAGCAGCATGAAATGAGGACGTCGGGATTCGATCATCCTAGTCTGCGGTACTTTATTGGCGACGTGCGCGACGTGGAGCGGTTGAAACGGGCGCTCTCGGGTGTGACTGTGGTGGTGCACGCGGCTGCGCTTAAGCAGGTGCCGGCGTGCGAGTACAACCCGTTCGAAGCGATCCAGACCAACATCATGGGCGGCCGTAATGTGATTGATGCCGCCATCGATCAGGGTGTGCGCCGAATTCTGGCGCTGAGCACGGACAAGGCTGTGAATCCGATTAATCTTTATGGCGCGACCAAGTTGTGCGCGGAAAAGGTTTTTGTGCAGGCCAACGCTTATGCGGGCGCGCGCGATACGAGCTTTAGTTGCGCCAGGTACGGCAATGTGGTGGGCAGCCGCGGCAGCGTGATTCCGGTGTTTATGGAGCAGCGCCGGCGTGGCAGGATCACGATTACGGATCCGCGCATGACGCGCTTCTGGTTGACACTGGAACAGGGCGTGAAGTTTGTGGTGCGTTGCCTGGAACAGATGCACGGCGGCGAGATTTTTGTCCCCAAGATTCCGAGCATGCGTCTGGTGGACCTGGCGGAAACGGTTGCACCGGGATGCCAGGTGGAATACATCGGGATTCGTCCGGGGGAGAAGTTGCACGAAGTGCTGGTGTCGGACGACGAGTCGCGGCAAACGCTTGAGACCGAGGATATGTATGTGATTCAGCCGTCGCATCCGTGGTGGAAGTCGGGGAATTGGATCAGCGCTAAACCCCTGCCTGAAGGCTTTCGCTATTCGAGCGACACCAACGAACGCTGGCTGACGCGACGCGAACTGGAAGAACTGGTAATGCCCGAAACGAGCGCAGCGGAGGCGCTTCCGACGTCTGCCTAGCATAAATCCAAGCATGAGTTGCCGAGCATGAGCGCTTTGCAGGCACAACCGGAAACGCTGGCCGTCCACGGTGGTAAGCCGGTGCGGGAAAAATTGCTGCCTTACGGGCGACAGAGCCTGGATGACGGAGATATCGAGGCGGTGGTTGACGCGCTGAAATCGGACTGGCTGACTACGGGGCCAAAAATCGGCGAGTTCGAGGGGCGATTTGCGGCGTGGGTTGGGGCGCGACATGCGGTGAGCTTCAGTTCGGGAACGGCCGCGCTGCATGGCGCCGCGTTTGCCGCAGGGCTGGGGCCAGGGGATGATGCGATCACCACTCCGCTGACTTTTTGTGCTACAGCAAACTGCGTTTTGTACCAGGGAGCGACGCCGGTATTCGCTGACGTAGCAGTGGACACGCTGAATCTCGATCCCAACGAAGTTTCGCAGAAAATTAATTCACGTACAAAGGCCATCATCGCGGTGGATTATGCGGGACATCCCGCGGCGCTTGCGGAAATGGCGGAACTAGCGCGGGCACAGGGAGCGGTTCTGATCGAAGACGCCTGCCATGCTCTCGGTGCGCAGTATCGTGGGAAACGCGTTGGCGGCATTGCAGACATGACCGTGTTCAGCTTTCATCCCGTGAAGCACCTGACCACCGGCGAAGGTGGCATGGTGACGACCAACGATGAGCGACTGGCCGAGACATTGCGGCGCTTCCGTAATCATGGCATCAGCAGCGAAGCGCGCGAGCGACAGGACGCGGGCCAGTGGTTTTACGAGATGGTGTTGCTCGGCTTTAACTATAGGCTGACCGATATTGCGTGCGCTTTGGGACTTTCACAGTTAGAACGATTGGCACCAAACCTGGCCCGGAGACGGGAAATCGCAGCGCAGTACACCGCGGCGTTCGGCGGTTGGATAGAAATCAGGACGCCTGCGGTGCGCGACGATGTCGATCCGGCCTGGCATTTGTATCCGATTCGGTTGAATTTGGAATTGCTGACTGTGGACCGTGGAGAGATTTTTCGAGCGTTACGCGCGGAGAATATTGGCGTAAATGTTCACTACATCCCGGTGCACCAGCATCCCTATTATCGCGAGCGCTTCAGGAGGCGGGCCGAACTCGGCGAGAGCTATCCGGTAGCCGAAAACGCATATGAACGTTTGATCAGCTTGCCGATGTTTCATGCCATGACGGCAGAGGATGTGGGAGATGTGATCCACGCGTTGGGCAAGGTTTTGAGCCACTACGCACTTAGGGGACACCAGGCGAAGGGCGAGCACGCGGATCTGCTCCAGAGCGGGCCAGCAAGGTAATTTCATGGCGAAAGTTTCCGAATGGGTTGGATATCGGGTGCTGGTCGTTGGCTGCGGTTCGATCGGCCGGCGCCACGCCAGAAATCTTAAAGCGCTGGGACTACGGCAAATCGGTTTTTGCGACAGCAGTCCCGAAGCTCTGAAATATTGCCGCGAAGAACTGCAAGGAGAAACCTTCAGCGACTACGCCGAGGCGCTCGAGAAATTCAAGCCGGAAATTGTGCTGATCTGTACGCCTCCGGTGTGTCACGTAGAGCAAGCATTAACCGCGCTGCAGGCACGCGCGCACGTTTTTGTCGAGAAGCCTCTTTCCCATGAATCCAGCGGCATTGAGGCCCTAATTACCGAAGCGCGGCACCGTGACCGGATCGTTCAGATCGGGTACAACATGCGTTTCCATCCTGGCCTGCAAATTCTGAAAGAGTTGATCGATTCGGGGAAAATCGGGCGCGTGCTCTGGCTCAATGTTGAAGCTGGGCAGTATCTTCCCGATTGGCGTCCCTGGCAACACTATCGCGAAAGTTACAGCGCGCGTCAGGAACTCGGCGGAGGCATCATTCTCGACGGCTCGCATGAACTGGATTACATCTGCTGGCTGCTGGGACGGCCCACGGAGGTGACGTGCCGTGCCGAACACCTCAGCAGTCTGGATGTGGACGTGGAAGATTCGGCATGGATATATCTGACTTTTCCGGAGCGTCGGCGCGCCGAACTGCATCTGGATTTCGTGCAGCGAACCTACGCCCGCACCTGCAAAGTTGTGGGTGAAACGGGGACGGCGCTATGGGATTTCAATATCCCGGAAGTGCGCTGGTTTTCCGCCGAGGTCGGCAGTTGGAGTGTCGTCCCCTACATGTTCGAACCCGACGATATGTACGTCGCGGAGATGGTTCACTTTCTTGAATCGCTCGGAAGCAGGACCGGGCCGATGGTCGACCTGGAGCAAGGCCGCGATGTTATCCGCGTAGTGGAAGCCGCCAAGAAGTCGTCGGAAGAAGGAAGACCGCAGAAGTTGGATTGGACCAGCGAACCGAGCGAAGGACCGGTGGTAGCCATCATCCAGGCCCGCATGGGGTCGAACCGGTTGCCGGGCAAGAGTCTGGCGCAGATCGAGAAGCGGCCGATGTTGTGGCATGTGATCCAGCGTGTGAATCGCGCCACCCTGGTCGATCGTGTGGTGGTGGCAACTTCCACTTCTCCGGCCGACGATGCCATCGAGCAGATGTGCCGGGAAGAAGGCGTGCCATGCTATCGAGGAAGCGAGAACGACGTGCTCGATCGTTTCTACTCTGCGGCGCGTGCGGAAAAAGCTTCGCAGGTGGTGCGCATTACCGCCGACTGCCCGTTGATCGACCCGCAAGTGATCGATCGCGTGGTGCGCCGCTTTCAGCGCGGCGATCTCGATTATGCGTCCAATGCCATGGTGCGAAGCTATCCGGACGGATTGGATACGGAAATTTTTTCGTTCTCCGCGCTGGAGCGGGCATGGCACGAGGCGGGGAAGAGTTCCGAACGCGAGCACGTGACTCCTTACTTGCGTTCGGACAAGTTTCGCACTGCCAACGTGGAGAACGGCCGGACCTCGTTGTATCAGCATTACCGCTGGACGGTGGATGAAGCAGAGGATCTGGAATTTATCCGCGCAGTGTACAAAGCCTTTCGCGGCAGAGAGAGTTTCGGGATGAAAGACGTTTTGGATTTGATTGAGAAGACTCCGGGGTTGGAAAAGATGAACTCGGAGATTGTTTCCAACCGCGGGTACTACAAAAGCCTGTTCGAGGAGGCGCGAGCGGTCGCGGCCCCGCTTCGGCCCCTGGAAAAGTCGAAAGCTTGGCTCGACCGGGCCGCGAAGGTGATTCCTGGCGCCTCGCAGACATTCAGCAAAGGAGCTGACCAGCACGTCCGCGGTGTGGCGCCCGTATTTCTTGCCAAAGGCAACGGTTGCCGCGTTTGGGATGTGGATGGGAATGAATACATCGACTATATCCAGGGTCTCTTGCCGAATATTCTCGGCTACGCGCACGAAGAGGTGAACGCGGCGGTGGCGGAACAGTTGGGGCAAGGGCACAGTTTTTCGTTGCCGCATCCACTTGAAGTCGAGTTGGCCGAGCGCCTGACGCGGCTCATTCCATGCGCCGAGAAAGTTCGTTTTGGCAAGAATGGATCGGACGCGACATCAGGAGCGGTTCGAGCGGCCCGCGCTTTTACCGGGCGCGAGCGCATCGCCTGCTGCGGCTACCACGGATGGCAGGATTGGTATATCGGCAGTACGACGCGCAACGCCGGAGTACCCGAGGCGGTGAGGGCACTGACCCATCCGTTCGCATATAACGACTTGGCATCGCTGGAAGCAGTGTTGCAGAAGCACCAGGGCGAGTTCGCCACGGTGATCATGGAGCCAGTAAACTTCTGGCCACCGGCGCCTGGCTTCCTCGAAGGAGTGAAGAGCCTCGCGCAGAAGCATGGTGCGTTACTCATCTTCGATGAGATCTGCAGCGGCTTCCACTTTGGTTTGGGCGGCGCACAGAAGAAATTCAGGGTGACCCCAGACCTGGCCTGTTTTGGCAAAGCCATGGGCAACGGTTTCCCGATTTCTTGCGTGGTGGGAAGATCCGATGTCATGAAGGTGTTCGAGGAAATTTTTTTCAGTTTCACATTCGGCGGCGAAGTTGCGTCGATGGCAGCCGCGATGAAGGTGCTCGACGTGCTCGAAACGACCGACGCGTTGGCCCGCATGGATGCAAACGGGCGCTTGCTGCAGGAAGGATTGAACGCGCTGGCAAAAGAGGCGAGATTGCAGGATCGTATCCAATGCATCGGCTATCCAGTCTGGTCGCTGATCAAGTTTTTCGATGGCGACGGCAAAGACAGTTTGTTGGTGCGAAGTCTGTTTACCCAAGAATGCGTGAAACGCGGAGTTCTGCTACTGGCAACGCATAACATGACCGCGGCGCACGATCCGCTGGCGATTGAGCAGACGCTGCGCGTGTATGCGGAAGTGTGCAAGACGATGGCGAAATGGCTGAGCGAAACCCATCCGGAAGAACATCTTGAAGGCGAGATGATTCAGCCGGTATTCCGAGTTCGCGCATAAGTCGATGGAACCCGCCGCACTGCTGATTCGGGCCGATGCAACTCTCGCGATTGGAACTGGACACGTGATGCGCTGTCTGGCCCTGGCCGAGGCGTGGCAAGACGCTGGCGGCACGGCCAGCCTTGCCGCCGCAGAGTTGCCGGATGCGCTTCTGCCGCGCTTCACGGCGGAAGGGATCTCGCTGGGCCGGGTTCACGCCCCTCCTGGCGGTCCCGAGGATGCCGGTGAGACGGTTGCGCAGGCACGCCGACTGGGAGCCAGCTGGGTCGTGATCGACGGCGATCGTTTCGATAACGAGTTTTTGCAGACGGTTCGCGCGGCTGGCTTTCGAGTGCTGCTGATCGATGATTTCGCCGACCGGGAATCTTTTCCTGCTGATCTAATCGTGAATCCGAACCTTGACGATGACGAATCGGCATATCGAAAACGCGGCGCCAGCGAGCTAATGTTAATGGGCCCATCCTACATTTTGCTGCGCCGCGAGTTCAGGCAGGGAATCGAAAAACGAGAGATCCGCCAGGCAGGCCGCAAAATTCTCGTCACCCTCGGAGGGAGCGACCCGGAGAATCTGACGCCGAGAATCGCGGATGCCCTGGCGCAGTGCCCCGATCTTGAAGTCACAGTGATCGCGGGAGCCGGCTACAATAATGCGGATGAACTGCGAAAGATGAAGGCGGCGAATCTCCGTGTTGTGTTCAACTCTCCCAACATGGCGCGGTTCATGAAGGACTCCGATCAGGCGGTCATTGCCGCTGGAGGCACGCTCTGGGAGCTCCTTTCGGCGGGTTGTCCGGTGTTGAGCTATTCTAGAAATATTGTGCAAGCCCGCGTCGTACAGACCCTGTCGCATCGCGGAGCGGTGGTAGACATGGGTGAGACCCGACGCTTTGATCCGGCAAAGCTTGTGGCCTCAGTGAAAGAGCTGGCAGATTCACGCGGGACGCGAGAGCGCATGACAGGTCTGGGCCGCACGCTGGTCGATGGTCTGGGAGCAACGCGTGTGGTCGAAACGATGCAACGACTAGGAGCGCAATGACTGTCAGCATGGTCCCTATCGCAGCCTCGGAACAGGACGAATTTCTGTCCATGGCCGTCAAGCATTTTTCCGCATTGAACCCTTCTTTTGTGCCGCAGGCCGACTGGAAAGAGCACTATTTCCCAACGATCATGGCGAACCCTCAATACTTTCTTCGTTGGATTATTTGCGACGGCAACCGGGCGGGATTCATTCTGATGGGCCTGGAGAAGCATAGGTTTCTGCCGCGGAAGGTGGGCGCCATTTACGATCTCTACGTTAGCCCCGAATTTCGCGGGCGTGGTGTTGCCCAGGCTTGTGGCGAGGCGGCAATTCGGGAGTTGTGGACACACTGTCCGTCGAAGATACAAATCGAACTGGCCAACGGCCAGAGCTCGTGGGCCGCGTTTTGGAAGTCCCTGGGATTTCAGAAGGCGACGGAACGATTCGTGCTTGGGCGGGGAAAGCAGCCGTGAAGATCGCGATTGCGCAGCCAACGTATCTCCCCTGGCTAGGCTATTTCGATCTGCTCGACCAAGTGGACAAGTTCGTGCTGCTCGATACGGTGCAGTTTGAGAAGCAGTCTTGGCAGCAACGGAACCGCATCAAGACGCCCACCGGGTTGCAATGGCTCACGGTGCCGGTCGTGTTCCGCGGGAGGCTTGGCCAGCGGATCGCTGCCGTAGAAATCCGCGAGCCGGATTTCTGGCGCGACCATCTTCGCGCCATCGAATTGAATTACCGCCGCGCGCCGTTCTTCGACCGCTACTTCGAGCCTGTGAGCGATTTGATGCGCTCGGCAACTTCTCATCTCAATCTATCGAGACTCACAATAACGATGTTCCAATGGCTCGCGGAAACCCTCGGAATCAAGACGGCGCTAATTCCGTCGACTGAACTTCAGGTGGATGGGAAGCGAACGGATTTGCTGGCTGCGATTTGTGGTGCCACGGGCGCCACAGAATATTTATCACCATTGGGTTCAGCGGAATATCTGTTGAACGAATTGGCAGTCCTGACAGACCGCGGAATTGAAGTCAGCTTTCAGCACTACGAGCATCCGGTCTATCAGCAACTGTTCCCTCCGTTCGAGCCGTTTGCCTGTGTCCTCGACCTTCTTTTTAACGAAGGGTCCCGCGCTCTCGAAGTCATTCGTAATGGCCGCCGGCAGCCATTTCTGCCGCACGAAGCCGCGTCGTTTCTCCAGAAGGTGGACTCCTGATGGCGCATGTCTTTGAGATTGGGGACCGGAAGATTGGAACTGGTGCCCCGATCTACGTCATTGCCGAACTTTCTGCGAATCACAATCAGAAGTTCGAGCAGGCGGTTCGCATCATCCACGCAGCGAAGGATGCCGGGGCCGATGCGGTGAAGCTCCAAACCTATACCGCTGACACAATCACTTTGCGCAGCGATAAGGAATGTTTCCGCATTTCCGGCGGAACATTGTGGGATGGGCGCATTCTGTACGACCTTTACCAGGAGGCGTTCACGCCGTGGGAGTGGCAGCCGAAGCTGAAAGAGATTGCCGACCAGCTGGGTATGGATTTGTTTTCAAGCGCGTTCGACGCTAGCGCCATCGATTTTCTCGAACAGATGAACGTTCCCGCGCACAAAGTGGCGTCGCCCGAACTGGTGGATATCGGGTTGATCCAGAAGATGGCTCGAACTGGCAAGCCGCTGATTATGTCGACAGGGATGGCCACCGAAGAGGAAATCTCGGAAGCGGTCAATGCGGCGCGCTCAGCGGGAGCGACACAGATGGCCTTGCTGAAGTGTACGAGCGCTTACCCCGCGCCGCCGGAAGAGGCAAATCTGATCACCATTCCAGAGATGGCGCGGCGATTCGGTTGTCCCGTGGGACTTTCTGATCACACGATGGGGATTGAAGTTCCGATCACGGCAGCGGCTGTCGGAGCGTGCATTATTGAAAAGCATTTGTGTTTGCGGCGAGCGGATGGCGGACCGGATGGCGCGTTCTCACTCGAACCGCACGAATTCAGGGCGATGGTCGAAGCCGTACGCACGGCCGAAAAAGCTCTCGGCGCAGTGAGTTTCTCTTCTGGCGCGCGTGAGGCCGTCAGCCGCAGGTTTCGCCGTTTGCTGGTTGTGGTGGAGGACGTGAAACAAGGCGAATTATTTACCGCGCAAAACGTTCGATCGATTCGTCCCGCCGATGGGATGCATCCCCGACACCTTGGCGAAGTTCTGGGAAAACGCGCGGCCTGCGATGTTGAGAGAGGAACGCCACTCTCGTGGACGTTGATCGTTCGCTGATCACGTTTGGGGTCTGCGATGGAGATGCGGCAAGGCTTGCCTCAACAATGGAAGTTGATCAGGTTCCGGCCAGCACCGACTCCAGTTGTTCGGGAGTGATGGGTGTCTGAAGCCCGCCGCGAGTGGCTTCAGTAATTTGAATTTTCTCTAGCAACTGGGGAATCTCGCGAATTCGTTGCGGAGAATCGAGCGGATAGCCCGCACCGTACTTGGCAAACTGCTTGGCATAGCCATACCAGGACGCGTCGAACCAACTGCACAAGAAGCACGGTACTCCATGGAAAGTGCTTTCGACGGCCACGCTGGATTCGACCGTTAGACTGAACCAGGCCCGCGCGAAAAGGTCCGGAGTCATCACTCCCTCGCGTATTTCGACGAGATGGCGCTGCTCCGGAGGCAACACTCGGTCGATGATTGTTTTTCTCGTTCGACGACTCTCGAACGGATGCAGCTTGACGATGATTTTGCGGCTCGTCTGGCATGCGAGCAGGCACAATTCCGGCAGAAGTTCGGCGTAGAAAGCTTCGACGCGGCCAGAGAAGAGTTCGTAGGCTTCAGAGTAATAGACGATCCAATCTCTTTCCTGTGATTGCCGAAGTTGCGGCGATTGGTGTGGGCTGGAGGGAGCGCCAACGACCACTTTGTCAGCGGGTAGACCGCACCACCCAACGGCGTAGTCCCGCGCCATGTCGCCGTTCATTAGATAGGTCTCGGAAACCAGGCGGCGGATTCCGAAAATCATGTTCAGGGCGCCATGATCGCAAAATGTAGTTTGCCGATTCCGTGATTTGGCCAACACAATCGGCAGCCGCGTATAGGGATTGTTTTCGTCGGCGGAAAGCACGCTTGTAACGGGTTCGCGCGCGAATACCTCGCGCCAGGCGTCGCGAACCTGCAGTCCGCTTTTCAGGAAGTTCGCGAAGCCATCAAATACATGCAAATCGTTCGCCAGACGGAGAAGGCGCGTCGTTTTGGATAAGCTCGTTTCGGAAAAATTGTTCCGCATGCCCTGCCAGCGCGCCAGCAGTTGAACGTATTCCTCGCGAGTTGATGGTAACGAGCCCGAAGCATACGAGGCGAGTGAGCGAAGTTCCACGTTAGTGGGCAGGTCTTGCAGGCGGCCGCTGCGGCGCGTGGCGACCTGAAGAAAACGACGGTGTGGAAGCATTCGGGCATACGCAACCTGAACCCGCGAAACATTGAGATATGAAGATGGAAGCAAGACCACCGACGGTGACGAAGGTCTGGACGAGCGCACGAATCGCCGCCGCAGGCTATAGTCGGTGTCCCATTTGTCGAGAGCGATTTCGATGAGTTGCGAAGGACGCAAGGCAAGTGCGGCCTTCATCCTGCTCCGTAATGCTGCGCTCCGAAATAATGACCGTTGCGATCGCGGGTCAAAATCGCCATTAGATTTTGGCGATAAGTTCTTGATCTCGCGGGTTGAGTTCAGGAGGAGAGAAAGCGCCGGCAAAGCCGAGTGATCGCGCGTGGCGAAAATGTCAGCCTCGTTCGTAATCTGTTCCGCGAGCGCCGACAGTAGCATGAGCTGTTCGAGCTGCGGGTAAACAAGGGCAGAAAAAGCATCCCACCAGTCCACCGATTCCGAATCAACCAACTGATCCAGGCCGAGGGCCAAAATCTCGCGCAATTGGCAGCGATGCTCGTCATGGTCAAGCGCGTCCTGAATATTGACAACGCGAGATCCTATGCGTTCCGATTGCCGCACATAGGCGTGGCGGCCGGACCAGCCGAGATCGATCACCAAGTCCCATCGGGTTCGTGCCCACTCTCCAACCTCAACAGAATCGTCGGGATGCACGAGCAGAACTTTCATGAGGGGGCGGATTTGCAAACTCGATCTGCGATACGTCGGGCAGGAAAAATCTTAACAGTCGCAGGCTGGCCTGAGAAGCGCGATGGGCTATCATAAGGCGATTGCTGAAACTTGACGCAGTTCCTGTTGCCGCGAAGTGCAGCGTGACTCCGAGCCCGATCACACCATCTGCCGTCAGCGACGCTCTGCTTTCGGTCGGCGTCACGCCGGGAAGCGTGGTTCTAGTGCATGCCGACGCTATTGTGGCGGCGCAGTTTCCACCAGCGGCCGATTTCCATTCCAGTTCTCAAACGGATTCGAATTCTAACGACTGGCGGTTGGATCTTCTGATCGAAGCGGTCGAAGCGGTCATTGGCGCGCGCGGAACGCTTGTGATGCCTGCGTTCAGCTACAGTTTTACCAAAGGAGAAGCTTTCGATGTTCGCAGGACTCCCAGCGCGGTGGGGATGGTGAGCGAGAGATTTCGCATTCGGCCACGCGTTCGGCGAACTTCGGACCCGATTTTCAGTTTTGCAGGCAAAGGACCGGCGATGCAGGAGCTGTGCGCAGTTCCGGTCAATGGATGCCAATGTTTTGGTGCCAATTCTGTTCTTAGTGTTTTGCATCGACTAAACGCACACATCATCGAGCTGGGATGCTCGATGACGCGTGGTGGGACGTTTGTGCATTATGTGGAGACGGCCCACGGGGTTGACTATCGTTACCGTAAAGAATTTTCAGGTACGATTATTTCGGAGAGTGGCGAGACGGCGGAGTGCTCGGTGATTTACAACGTGCGAGATCTTACGCGGAAGTCGGAGGCCGATCTTCGCCGGCTACAGAAGCGGCTGTCCGATGAGGGAGTGTTGCGAACGGCCCATGTTGGGAGATCGCGCATCATGGGCGTGACTGCGAAAAATGTCTTTGAAACGGCGTGGAAGATGTTGGACGAAGATCCGGTTTCGCTAATCGCGGAAGGAGTTTGCCGCTGACCGTCGAACATCCTGGCGCGAATGTTGACGCAGTGCATTCTCCATGAATGATTTCAATCCAAATGTAGACATCGGCGACCAGATGTATGGATGGGCGCGCGATCTGTTCCCGATTTGCCGTAGCATTACCGGGAACGGCGTCCGGCAGACACTCCGTTATTTGCAAAAGTTGCTGCCGGGGATGGAAATTTGCGAAGTGCCGTCGGGCACGAAGGTGCTGGATTGGGTGATTCCGGAGGAATGGAACATACGCGACGCCTTTATTGCCGACGAGTCGGGTGCCCGCATCGTCGATTTCCGTCAGAATAATTTGCACGTGGTCGGCTACTCGGAGCCGGTTTCGGCAGAAATGACTCTTGATGAACTGCAGCCGCATCTGTACTCCCTGCTGGCGATGCCCGATGCCATTCCGTATGTCACGTCTTACTATGAAAGGCGCTGGGGATTTTGTCTGAGTCAGCGGATGCGCGACGCGCTGCGCCCGGGGAAATACCGCGTTGTGGTCGACAGCACTCTGACACCCGGATCGTTGAGTTACGGCGAGATAGTTCTGCGCGGAATGGATTCTCTCAATAACGATTCGCGGGAAGTCTTACTGTCGACGTACATTTGCCATCCCTCCATGGCGAACAATGAGCTTTCGGGCCCGGTGGTGACGACGGCGCTGGTGCGATGGCTGCGCGCTTTGACTCAGAGGCGATACACATATCGAGTAGTATTTGTGCCGGAGACGATCGGCTCCCTTGCTTATTTAAGCGTACATATGGAGGAGATGAAGCGGAGTACGATAGCGGGATATGTCGTCACTTGCGTCGGCGATGATCGTGATTATTCGTTTCTGCAATCGCGATCGGGAGATACTTTGGCCGACTCGATTACGAAGCATGTCATCAAGCATCATTATCCGGATTGCGCGGTTTACGATTTTCTGGAACGTGGAAGCGATGAACGGCAATATTGCAGTCCGGGAATCAATCTCCCGGTTGTGTCGTTGATGCGTTCGAAGTATGGGACATACCCCGAGTACCACACTTCTCTGGATGATCTGAATCTGATTTCGCCGCAAGGGTTGGCGGGCGCGTTCGGCGCGCTGCAGAGGTGCATTACTTTGATCGAGGCCAACGCAACGTATCGATCAACTTGTTTCGGCGAGCCGCAACTCGGGCGACGGGGCCTGTATCCTACGCTCAGCCAGCGTGGCAGTGGTTTGCAGGTGAAAGCGATGATGGATATTCTGGCGTTTGCCGATGGGACTCGAGACGTGGTTTCATTAGCGGAACGGATCGGAGTCTCGGCGGAAACCTGTTTGCCAATTATTCAGCGGCTGATCGAGGAGCGCCTGCTGGAACGAATCGCCTAAAAGAGATGCCGTTTGTCCAGACCGAGCAGCGTGTGTAGTAGGATGAATATTCCCGGATCGCGAATCGAGTGGACCCTCACGCATTTGTTGCTGAAGTTTATCGTCGCATGAGCTTACGGCATCGCGCTCAGCAACACGCGCGATCTTTGATAGGGGCAAAAGATGATTCCCGCGCTGTGCAGGCCGCGCGTGAACTGCGCAGCTTTCTTCCCCAAGACAACAACGCCGCGATTCTCGACATAGGATTTGGTGAAGGCTGGTTCTTGGCGGCCTGTTTGCGCCTCGGATATACCAACCTCTCAGGCGCCGATTTTGGCATTGAGAATAAAGCCTATGTGAAAGCGTGGGCTCCCGATGCCATTAAGGTATGCGAAATTGAGAACGACATCGGCAGTTTTCTCGCGGATAAACCGGAGGCGTACGACTTTATCCACATGTCTCATGTAATCGAGCATATCCCCAAGTACTCCTTGTTGTGGGTGGTTGACGCCTTGTATCGCGCTTTGAAGCCAAGTGGCATTCTGATGTTACGCACACCCAACATGGAGGGACCTTGCGCGAATTCGTCGTTGTATGTAACTTTGGCGCATGAATATGGGTTCAGTAGTTCGAATATGAATTCTCTACTGGATATTTGCGGTTTCGACGATATCCGTTTTCACCCACCAAGCCCGCTTTCGGCAAGTTTTAAACAGAGATTGGGTACGCTGATCCGCTGGCCTTTTTTGAAGGAGAGCAAGATTCGCCACCGCCTGTTCGGAGTCAACGAGCATGGGCACTTTGACTCGGAATTGATTGCTACCGGCAGGCGGGGCGACTTTCCGCCTCTGTTTGACCCTAAGTACCGCTGAGATAGCGAGTGCAGCCAACAAGAATTCTCCATGCTCACTGTGTTCACCCCATCGTTCGCTGACGAAGCGAATACGAACGCACAGAACCTTACAGCGAAAGAGGTCGTATGCCGTCTCCCGCCGGACCGCTTTCGGGTCGTAATGCTTGGCGATGGAGTGCCCGATCCCAGGATTCGTGTCCGCGAGAACACTGAGATTCTCCAATTTCGCCAGCACGGAAATACGACTCGATGGCTTATGCGCCTGCTGTTTTCGAAAATCAACATTTACTTTTTCCCGCGTGAGGGCCCGCTGGACGCTGCCTACCTGTTTGCGAGACGCTCTCTGGGGTTGCCGGTGGTGCTGGTTACTTACATCGTGATGGCGCTCGATGAGATCGAAGTCGGGCCCACGATGGCGCGATCGATTCGCGAAGCGGACTGTGTGATCGGCAATTCGCGATTTGTGGCCCAGACGGTGCAAGACCGTTTCGGCATCGCGACGAGCACGATTCACAGTGGGATCAAGCGAGAATTGTTTCATGCTCCTGCTCTCGAGTCTCGCCGGTCTCGCTTCAAGCTAACTGTGCTTTATGCCGGATCATTTCAGGCCCGGAAACGAGCGGATCTGGTGATTCGTCAAGCGGCAAAATGGCCCGCGGTTCAATTTCGTCTGGTAGGCAAGGGCGAAGAGGAGCAGAAATTGCAATCGCTGGTGCGCGACTTGGGATGCTCCAACGTGACTCTTGTGGGGCATCTACAGCAGCCAGAGTTGGCAGAGGAAATGCGAAATGCGGATGTGTTTCTTTTCCCCAGCATATTGGAAGGCCATCCTCAGGTGCTCGGACAGGCTGCGGCGTGCGGACTTCCAGCGGTCGCGATGGAGAAGTATCGACCCGATTATGTCGTCAACGGAGAAACCGGGTACTTGGTAAAATCGGACGACGAACTCTCTGAAAAGCTGAGCTTACTGCTGACAAACCAGGACCAACGGTTGAATATGTCCGCCGCAGCGGCGCGACATGCGGCACAGTTCGACTGGAACCAAATTGCGCGCGACTGGGAACGCGTGTTTGTGGAGGCGGCCGGCATGCGTCGCACGAAATCATAAATGTGCGGAATCTACGGTGTGTACGGCGGCGCAATTTCGACGGGGGTACGTGCCTCGGCAGAGGAGGCGTGGCTGGAAGATGCGGGCCGGCTGCTAAGGCATCGTGGTCCAGATGGCTGCGCGCGCTTGTCATGCATGGGTGGGCGCTGTCTGCTGGGGCATTCTCGTCTCGCCATTATCGATCTTGAAGGCGGCGCCCAGCCGATTGGCAATGAGGATGAAACGATTTGGGTAGTTCTGAACGGAGAAATCTACAACTATGTAGAGCTTCGCCAGGAATTGATCGCCAAAGGGCACCGTTTTCGCACGCACAGCGATACGGAAGTGTTGGTGCATCTCTACGAAGAGAAGGGCAAGGATCTCCTCGACGATCTCGACGGTATGTTTGCCTTCGTCATTGTCGATGAAAAAAAAGAACAGCTCTTCTTGGCGCGAGACCGATTCGGCGAAAAACCTCTGTACTACGCATCACTGAACGAAGGCAGAGGCTTGGTCTTCGCGTCGGAGATGAAAGCGGTCGGAGTTTTTCCTGGTCTGGACAACCATCTCGACGTGCCTGCAATCGCGCAGTTTTTGGCCGTTGGATATGTGCCCGCGCCGCGGACCCACTATCGAGGTGTGCGGAAACTCATGGCGGGCGAGGCGCTGTCATTTTCCCCGGGTGCGCCGGATGCGGACGCGCGTTTACGTAAGTGGCTCTACTGGCGGCCCAGAATTGAGTTGAATGGAGCGAACCCTCCGACCCGCGAAGACGCGGTGGAGGACATTCGTGCCCGCGTTTTGGAATCCGTTCGCTTGCGACTGAGGAGCGACGTGCCGATCGGATCATTTCTCTCTGGCGGTGTGGATTCAACCGCCATTGCCGTTGCGATTCGCGAGTTACAGCCAGGAGTTGAGTTCAACACGTTTTGCGCATCGTTCGACAATCCCCAGTTGGATGAAGCTCCCTATGCGCGCGTCGTAGCTCAGCATCTGGGAACCAACCATCACGAAGTTCATTTCTCGTCGGACGACCTTCTGCCGATTTTTGATGCGCTGATTGATCATTACGACGAGCCGTTTGGTGATGTATCAATGTTCCCGACATTTGCCGTTTGCCGCGCGGCGCGGGAGGTCTGCAAAGTGATGCTTTCAGGCGACGGGGGCGACGAGTGCTTCGGCGGGTATTCGGGGATGTTTGGCTATTATCGCTGGCATGGCTTGCGCCGAATGGCCGGGGTCAGGGCCTCAGCGGCGGGGCTTCGACAATTCTGGGGAAAGAACTGGCGCGGCGCAGGATGGCTGGGATTTCTGTCGAAGAGCGATTGGGACCTATTACACACTCCGAATCGGGAGAATATGATCTCGTCATATTTCAAACCGGATTATCGCAGCGCAGCAGAGGCTGGATTGCGGGAACTTGAATCGGGCGCGCGGGAACATGAACGGCTCCCATTTCCGCTTTCCGCGTTCGAAGCGACGGCGTCTTCTTATTTGCCGGAACAGATTATGGTAAAGGTTGATCGCGCCAGTATGCGAGCTTCTCTCGAATGCCGGGCGCCTTTCCTGAATCCAGCCCTGATGCAATTCGCTACAAGTTTGCCTCTCGATTATCACTTCAAGGCTGGACTGGGAAAAGCACTGCTCAGGGATGCGCTTCCGGCGTGGGTTCCCCCGGAAATTCGCTGGCGGCAAAAACGTGGATTTACTCCTCCACTGTGCGATTGGCTTCGCGCAGAACTAAAGAGCGAGATGGAAAATAGTCTCGGCTGTGACATGGGAGAACTCCGGGCCCTACTAGATCCATCGCCGGTGAAAGAACTGTTTCGTGAGCACCTGACCGGCTCCGACCACAGCAACGCGCTGTTTCGCTGGCTAGTGCTTGTCCGCCGTTGCCGCGATGCCGTTCTCAACTGAGCATTGTCCGGTTTCGATTTCTTCTCCGGTGAATATAGGATGGGTTATTGAGCGTTTCTAAGTCCTGGTTGCGTTACGGAGGATTCGCAGTCTCCGTTACAACTGCCCGTGTAGTGGGCACGCTGCTTACGGCCACCACTTTTCCTTTTCTGGTGCGGCGCCTTGGTGTTGATGTTTACGGGCTGTGGAGCTATGTGCTCGCCGTATGTGCATTCACTGGGCTGGTGGCGAATCCAGGACTTAGCACTTACGCGGCACAGCAGGTGGCGGCTCGGCGCCAGGCGGCATTCGAAACGATTTCCGATGTGCTGGTGCTCCGCTTTCTGGCGGGTTTAGTTGCCGTGGCTGTGGTGCTGTTGGTCGCAAGTTTTGAAAATTCGACCGGATGTGCGATTTCTTCTTAAGTTCTACGGAATCGCTTCGCTCTTGACCGGTGGCCTCTCGCTCGATTATCTGCTGTCTTCGTTGGAACTGTTCCACGTTCAATCGCTCATATCGATCGTGCAGCAGAGTCTCTATGCCATAGGTATCTTCACGATGATTCGATCTCCCAAAGATGTGGTCTGGGTGCCGGTAAGCATTCTTGGTTCTTCATTCCTGACGAGCATAATTGGCTGGACATTTCTGTGGCGCGCGGGATATCGCTTTAAGCTTTCCATTGCGCCGCGGCGCTGGCCAGTGATTCTGGCACCTAGCCTGCATTATGCGGGGTCCTCGCTCATGTCGAATCTCTACCATCGCAGCGGACAGATTGCGGTGCGATGGTATCTCGGCGAGCACGCATTGGGCTTGTACTCTGCAGTAGCGCGGCTGGCGGATGTGCTGCGCAATTTCCTGCAGGTGATACAGACGGTGTTGATGCCGCGAATGGCATTGCACGCGCATACCTCCGGTGGCCTGACACGGCTCACGCGGATTGCTGTTTCAGTCCTGATCTTCTTCGGTATTCCGCTGGCGGTGGGAGGAATCGTCACCGCGCCGGTGGTTGTACCGTGGTTGCTGGGAACTCAATTTCAGCAAGCAGTGCACGCTTTCCAGTGGGTCGCTCTGTACGTGATCTCCGCTCCGGCAGCAGCGTTGTTCGCCGGGACGATTCTGTATGCGATGGGCCGTCACCGTGCCTATTTTGTTTCCACGCTGGCGGGCGCTGTCACTGCTGTGTGTCTCTACTTTACTCTGCCGCTCTTCTTTGGCGTCGCGGGCGCTTGCGTTGCGTTTGTGGTGGGCGAATTCGCGGTTGCGCTTTGTGCCTACTTGCTCTGTCCCCCAGACGTTCGCGCCGCGGCGAAGACTCCAGTGCTAGGGGTTGCTATCGCTGCAAGTGTGGTCATGTGGGCTGGGTTATGGGTCGCGCTGCCTAGGCACCTGCCTCCCTTGGTGCTGGTCGGGTCGGGATGTTTCATCTACGCCGTTACGTGGGCTGGCATCGGGCGTAATCTGCTGAAGAGAGAAATTCAGGGGACTGCATGACGCTCCCGGGGGATCTAAATAAAGTGGGAGGACCTAGTGTCAGGACCTCAACGCCCGAGCCGAAAATTCGTGGCATGGATCTGGTGCGGCCATCGCTGCGAGATTTTACATATCTTGATTGCCAACGCCGGGCCGAACTGATCGAAGAGCAGGCCGCAAGACTTCCTTTCCAGACTCAGAATCTTCTGGACGTCGGAGGAAAAGGGAAACCCTACGCCTGTTTTTTTTCGGATCGCATCATCCATCACTATGTTCTCGACGTCGCGCCCGCGTACTCGGTGGACGTTGTCGGCGATGCCAGGGTTATGCCGTTCTCCGATGCGTCGATCGACGTCGTGCTTTGTACACAGGTGTTGGAGCACATCCCCGAGCCGATTGCCGTTCTCGCCGAAATTCGACGTGTCTTAAAACCGGGGGGAACGCTTTTGCTGAGCGTGCCCTCTATCTTTCCGCAGCACGGATCGCCCGGCGATTACTGGCGCTACATGCCCCAGGGCCTGCAATGGATCCTGCGCGATTTTCGTAATGTGACGGTGCAGGGGGAGGCTGGGACCATCCCGAGCATTTTTCTGGTGCTCAACGTGTATTTGCAATTGCTGGCCAGCCCTCGTCCGTGGCTCGTCCGATTACTCCAATGGACGGTTTGTCCGTTGAACAATTTAGCCGGGTTGCTGGCGGGGAAAATCTATCGCGGTGACCAATTTGCCAGCAACTACTTCGTGGTCGCTGTACGCTAGAATCAGAATTCTGTTTCGCTTTTCTTTTGCGAATTGGGGCGTGATTGAGTGGGATCGAATTCGAAGCGGATTTTGCTGACGGGCGGTGCGGGTTTTATCGGTTCCCATGTTGCGGAGGCGCTGATTCGCTGTGGGAACGAACTGTCTATCGTGGACAACGTCGACGATTTCTACTTGTCGAGTCGCAAACGGCGCAACTTGCAAGAGATTGAAAAAGTCGGCAGGTACGAGTTTTTCGAAGTGGATATCCGCGATCGCGATGCTCTGCGAAAAGCCGCAGAACGCGTGAGGCCTGAGGTGATCATTCATCTGGCTGCTCGCGCCGGCGTCAGGCCTTCGATTGAACAGCCTTCGTTGTATGAGAGCGTCAACGTGGGCGGGACCGTGAACTTGCTGGAAATTGCCCGTGAGTTTAAAGTTCGACGGTTTGTCTTCGGCTCATCGAGTTCGGTGTACGGCGTTACCAACAGCGTTCCGTTTCGCGAAGACGACCTCAATATTCGCCCCATCTCGCCGTACGCGGCGACCAAGCTTGCGGCGGAGTTGATGTGCTATACCTACACGCATTTATATGATTTAGAGACGATCTGCCTGCGGTTCTTTACCGTCTATGGTCCGCGGCAACGGCCCGATCTGGCGATCCACAAGTTTACGGCGCTCATCGAGTCCGGGAGGCCAATTCCGGTGTTTGGCGATGGGTCGATGGGTCGCGATTACACTTACGTGGACGACATCGTGTCTGGGGTGGTCGCGTCTCTCGAGTACGCTCCGGATTCCAGTCAGTTGTTTGAGATTTTCAATTTGGGGAACTCGCATCCTGTGCGCCTTACGGAATTGATCGCAGAACTGGAAACGGCGACCGGAAAAAAAGCTCTGCAGGAACGTTTACCCGAGCAACCCGGCGATGTTCCGATTACCTGGGCCAACGTCGACAAGGCCAAACGGCTTCTGGGATATGCTCCGAAGACAGCGATGGCGCAAGGCCTGCGAAATTTTGTCGGTTGGTATCGATCGAGCATAAATTCGATGGAACGTTCATGAACGTGCTGTCGTTCTTAAGTCGATCCGTAGCGTTGTATTTTTCAAGCAGTCATTTTTTCCGGGAGCGGAACGTCGGCACGAAGTGTTTTTCTTCCACGCAATCGCAGCACGGGCTGTTCGATCACATAATAAGAAAGGCAGGCCAAGCCCACGCCGAAAAGCAATTTGTATGCGGACGGCCTGGTTTGCGAGAAGAAAAACGGCTCTTGCCACAGGTAGAGGCTGTAGCTGATTCTACCCAGCCACATAACTGGGGCGACATTCAGGAAGCGATAGGGCGACTGGATGACATGCATCACCAGTCCCGCAATCGAACAGTACATGACCGGGTTGAGCACAAACAGATCGGCAAGGGTGCGGGTTCTGGTGTTGCTGGCAAAGCTCGGAATAAAGGCGACAGCGACCAGCATGACCAAAGCGGCCCAGCCGGGAATCTTGGGCAGACGCGAGCTTACGATCGCAAGCAAACAGCCGGCCGCCAGATTATCGGCGACTGCTGGAAAAGTCCCCCAGCCGCCGTCGAGAATATGGAAACGATAGCAAAAAACCCTGTAGATGGGGGCAAACACCATGACTCCCAACAGGATCGCAATCCTGTGCCGATACCACCTTCTCAGCACGGTCGGCCACAGGAAATAGAATTGCTCCTCGACGCTAAGCGACCACAGGTGCGAGACCATCCAAGGTCTTTGCGGGTCAAAGTTTGTTACATATAGAAGCATGGCGGCGATGTCATACCAACGAAGTTCGTGCCAGTAGACGACAAAAGCAAAGAGCATGAAGACGGCTGCCGCGGGCAGGATGCGATAAGCGCGGCGTATATAGAACTCGCGCAGATTGATCGTTGAAGTTTGAGCGTGCTCAGCCAGCAGTAAAGTGGTAATCAGGTAGCCGGAGATAACGAAGAAAACTTGCACTCCAGTGAAAGCATAGGGAGCAAGGAAGCTTGGCATCGGCCCGGCGTGGGTGAGATGGCCAATGCATACGAGGGAGATTGAAATTGCGCGCAGGCCGTCGAGAGAAGGGATGCGTTTCACTTATGCAGCCTAGCATCTTCCATGGCTATGGGGCGAGAGTTTCAAGCGAGGATGTCTTCCTCGCGCCATTGCTCAAGTCCGGCCTCTGCTTGCCGCGTATGCTGCAGCGGATGAGTGCGACAGAGGTGGTTAGCATAACGTGCTGACCCGAAAGGCTGTGATCCTGACGGAGATCATTGCTCCTTACCGTATCCCGGTTTTCAACGCGCTCGCTCGTCGAGCGGAGCTGGACCTGCACGTTGTCTTTCTGGCCGAGACGGATGAGACCCTGCGACAGTGGCGCGTTTACAGGGACGAGATTCGATTTTCGCATGAGGTTCTGCCCTCCTGGCGTTGGCGCGCGGGCAACATCAACGTCCTGTTGAATCGAGAATTATGGCCGGCTCTGAGCAAAGCGCGTCCGCACGTCCTCGTCTGTGGGGGGTATGCATATGCCGCTTCGTGGGCAGCGATGCTCTGGGCGCGTCGGCATGGTGTCGAGTTTGTTTTGTGGTCAGAGAGCAACCGCCACGATGCTCGCAGAGGACGCGCCTGGGTCGAGTGGCTGAAAGCG
>Ga0210385_10000505_pt1 | contig 27648 bp, 23 predicted proteins | sample IncBWH26OmetaG_FD_160107 | JGI IMG/M metagenome (GOLD analysis project Ga0210385, IMG submission 160107) | Forest soil microbial communities from Barre Woods Harvard Forest LTER site, Petersham, Massachusetts, United States - Inc-BW-H-26-O ...
CCGCTCTCGTTCTGGTTCCCGATAACTACAAGGTTGTGGACCACCGGGAAGAGCAACAGCAGAACTGACGACTCGTCACACGCTGAACTGGCGCAGGTGATGGTCGAGGTGTTTGTACATGAGGATGGCCCACTCCTTGGGAGTGAGGCGGCCGAAGAAGCTGTGGGGATGGGTGGTGCAGCCGGCGGGACCGGCGGCGACGAAGCGGTCAAGGAGCGTGGCGACGCGGGCTTGTTCGGCGGCGAGGTCGCGCGCGTTAGTAATGATGAGCGAAGGCGCGGAGGGGGAGTTGCGCCGCAAGGGTTCGTCGTCGCCCATGACCTTGGGGCGGATAAAGCCGCCGATGATGCGACCGATGACGAGGCGATCCGGCTTGGTATCTCCGCAAGCCCAACCGAGGGAGAGGGCGCAGTGCGCGAGGGCCTGTGCCGCGTCCATTTTGCCCCATTGGCGAGGGCTGTCGGGACGGAGCCTGGCGATGCGGGCCTTGACCTCGTCGACGCATCCCGGTTGATAGAGATTCTTCATGCGGGAATTGTGGCATAGCGGGATTGGGGTGGATGGGAATTGTTGCGAGGTGGGGTGGAGAGTGCGGGTTCGTGCAGCTTTCCCGCGTCTCCGACTATGAGATGGATTTACCGCGCAACAAAGACAAATGCAGGCCTTTCGGCTTCTGTCAGAATGAAAAAATACAGGGAATTGGGAGTTCCTTGGGCTATTTCGTGTAGGGGTAAGACGACCAGCGGGAGAGAACCGCCTGAACATCTTCGGGGGTGACTTCGGCAGATGCACCGGGTTCTGCATTTTGGTTCTCGCGAAGCGCCGAGAGATTCTGTTTCTCTTTGCGCTCTTCGTCAGAGTAAAACCGCGCCTTCTCGAACTCGTGATTGGCGATTGCTTCTTCGAGACGATGGGCGATGAAGGCGATTCGCTTTTGAACTTCGGCGATTTCGGGCGAGTGGTTGCCGCGGCGCAATTTGACCATGTTGCCTGCGGCGTCGAGCAAAGCAAGGGCGGTGGCAAGCTGCGACTGGCGTGGCTCGTGACCGGCGGCAGCGGCGAAAGCGGCTTCGAGGGCGGCGCTGGAGTAGGTGACTTCGTGGAATTGCTCGAGGAATGCCTTGCGTGCCTGGAGCACAACGAGAGAAGCGTTGTTGTCGAGCGGACGAACGTGAATCTCGCGGAAGGAGTCAAGGAACCAGGGTTTTGTCTCAGCAGCAGCAGCGAATTCGCCATCATCAGCGCTGACGATGCACTGGATGTGAGGAACGGACGTTGCCCAACGGAGGAGAACTGTGAAGTCGGGAGATTCGGCCTGCGAAGACAATCGTTGGACGCAATCGAAGTAAAGGATCGTTCGCCTCAAGGGCGAAATCGCGACCAGGAAGTTGAGGAGCTCGTCTTGTCCTTTTCCCTTCCTAGCCAAACCTGCCATGAGTTCGGTGTCGACTTCGAAGAGGGCGCGATTGAGTAATCCAGGGGGGACCTGGTCGTCGGAGATACGCTGGGCGACACCATGAACGATCGCGGTCTTCCCTGCTCCGCGAGAACCGATAAGAACGGGACAGTTCCGCTCGCTGTTGGAGAGGACCTCGAGAATGGCATCGATTTCCGCATCGCGCGAGACGATGGGCGGGAGTTTGCCGTCCAATGCCAGCGCGGTCAGGTCCTTGAGCATGCCCGTCTCTGATACGGCTTTGGGACCGGGTGCGTGCCGCTGGGGAGGCTCGGGCGTGAACCGAGCGAATTCCTCGCGAACCTTATCGAGTTGCAGTCCGCGCGATGCGAGCAGTTTTGCGGCAACCGTGTTTTCTTCGCGCAGGAGTCCGAGAAGCAGGTGCTCCGTGCCGATGTGTTTGTGATCGAGCTTTTCGGCTTCTTCAGCGGCATAAGCGAGCACGCGCTTGGATTCATCGGAAAGCGGAAGGTCCACGCTGGTAGACACCTTCTCGCGAATGGTCGTATGGGACTCGATCTCGCGGCGCATGGATTCGACCGAAGAATGGGAGCGAAAAAAGCGGTTGGTCATCGCTTTGTCTTCGCGGAGCAGCCCGAGGAGCAAGTGTTCCGTCTCGATATGCGTTGAGCCGAACTGGCTGGCCTCGTAACGGCCAAAGAAGATGACGCGGCGCGCTTTCTCGGTATACCGTTCGAACATTTTGGGCGGCTCCAGTGCAAGGGTGAATCCTCGCACCATGGGGAGGATTCTATTGTCCAACAAGCGCCGAACTTTTGGCTTTAGCGAGTTATTGCAGCACGGCGAGGACGGCGATGTTGACGGCGATCATGAGGACGGCCATGCCGGGGATGACGAGCAAAGCTTTTTTGAGGCGGGTCGGGTCGGGGCCTGCGATGGCTCCGATGATGCGGGAGCTTACGGCGAGGCCGGCCCAACCGCAGGTGATGGCGAAACCGATGGCGGTGCCGGTCATGCGCGGAAATGCGGAGCCGACGATGGCAAGGGTGGTGGGAAAGACGGGAGCCATGGAGACTCCGGCGATGAAGACGAGGGCGGCCGCGGCGGAGGGTTTGTTTGTCCTGAGCATGAGGAAGGTGGTGATGGCCATGGCGATGGAAGCGGCGAGGGTGACCTGGGCGGCAGGAACGCGGATGAGGATGGGCGAGATGGCAACGCGTCCGACGAGGGGGCAGAGCGCAAAGCCGAGGGAAAGGATATTGAGGGCGCGGGACTCGGGCACTCCCTGGGCGATGAGATGGCGGGCGAGCCAGTTCCACACGCCCACTTCGCAGGAGACGTAGAGAAACAAGAAGAGGCCGAGCAGAAACAGGAGCGGGCGGGCGAGGATAGGCGCGGCCTGGGCGAGCGGGAATCCGGCGCTGCCTGCGGGTGCGGGCATGGGCGTGATGGCCTGCACGATGAACGTGACGATGGCGAAGCAGAAGATGGCGATGCAGAGGCGCTGCCAGTTTTTCTTGAAGAGATTGGCAGCGATGAAGGGAGTGACGAGACCTCCGAGGCCGAAGAAGAGGTTGACGAGGTTGAGTGCGGTGGCGCGGTGCTCGGGCGATGCAGCAGAGGAGAGCGCATTGGCGGCGGTGACCACGATGCCACCGCCGACGCCGAGGAGAAAGAGAAGCGCGACGATGGTGGCGTATCCCGGCGCGCGCGGCAGGGCGAAGAGAGCGACGGCGATGCAGGCGAGGCCGAGCAGGAGGCCGACCTTGTCACCCTGCGTGTCAAGGAGCGGACCGACGGCAAGCGAGGCGAGCATAAGGCCGAGGGCCTGGGCAAAGGCGATGGTGCCGTTCTGCGTGGGCGAGAGGTGAAAGCGGTCTGACAGGTCGGGCAGGATGGTGCCGAGCATGGCGGCGATCATGCCGTAGACGAAGATGGCGAGGATGGCGGCGAAGATGAGCAAGGGCCGGGTCCTTTCAAAAGGCGGCGTGCGGGGTCGTAGGGAAGAATACAGAAAAGCAGGGAACAGGCAACAGTGAACAGGGGAGAGAAAGGCAGGAAACGAGGGAAAGAAGGAACAGGGAACCATGGCGAAGGAGCCAGGGATTGAGAACTGGGGACTAGGGACTAGGGACCAGGGACTAGGGACTAGGGGTTGGATCGTGCTTTGTGAAGCCCCAACGGATAAATATGATGAGTGCCGAACGCTTACTGAGAAAAACTGAGGGCGTGCGCTACCGGCTGTAACATCGGTACGTCTACAAGAAACAGAGCACGTTTTCCCCCACACGTAAACGAATTGAGCGGTATTTGCGTTATCTAGTTAGCGCCTGTCGCGCGGGTGCTTCAGCGTTTTCGCGATTCAGTTGAAAAATCCAGGCAAGGGAGTGGGAACTGTGGGCGATTTGTGGAATGACGTGAAGCATGCGCTGCACCTATTTGTGAAGAGCCCTGGATTTACGCTGGCCGCGGTGTCGGCGCTTGCGCTGGGCATTGGGGCGAACACGGCAATCTTTACGGTTGTGAATGCAGTGTTGCTGAAGCCGCTGGGCTATCCGGACGCCGACCGGATTATGGCGTTCGAGCTGACGAGTCCCGATGGGAACGCGACGATTGCGTCGATTCCGAAGTTCCAGGTGTGGCAGCAGCAGACCAGCGTGTTCAAGGAAGTGGCGGCATTTGATTTTGCCGGGCCGGGATTCAATTTGACCGGCGATCATGCCGAGCAGGTGCATGGGCTGCATGTGACGGAAGGCTACTTCAGGTTGTATGGCGCTCCGATGGCCTTGGGGCGCACCTTTACGCCGCAGGAGGATGCTCCGCATGGCGGCAAGATGGTGGTGTTGAGCTACGGGCTGTGGCAGCGGAAGTATGCGGGCAGCCCGAAGGTGATTGGCAGCGCCTTGCCGCTGGGCGGGGAGCCCTACACGATTATCGGCGTGACGGGAAAGAATTTCCGGACGGACCCGGAAGCGGACTTGTGGGTTCCGTTTCAATTCGAACCGAACAGCACCAACCAGGGGCATTTTTTTCAGGCAGCAGGGATGCTGCGGCCAGGCGTCACGGTGGCGCAGGCCAATGCGCAGATGAAACTGGCGTGGGCCGAGTACAAGCGGAAATTTCCTGCGGCTGCCGATGCGCAGGGCGGATTCCAGGTTGAGCCGCTGCGCGATGCGATTGTGGGCGATGTGCGCAAGTCGCTGCTGGTGCTGCTGGGAGCGGTGGGGCTGGTGCTGCTGATTGCGTGTGCGAACGTGGCGAACCTGTTGCTGGTCCGGGCGACGGGACGCAAGCGGGAATTTGCGATCCGGTCGGCGCTGGGCGCGAGCAGGACGCGCATCATTCAACAATTACTGACGGAAAGCGTGCTGCTGGCAGTAACAGGCGGCGTGCTGGGGCTGGTGCTGGGATTTTTAGGTGTGAAAGCGCTGCTGGCGGTGAGTCCGGCGGGATTGCCGCGGGTGGGCGAAGATGGCGCGGCCGTGGGATTGGACTGGCGGGTACTGGGCTTCACGCTGGCCGTGTCGTTTGTAACGGGAATCGTTTTCGGGCTCTTCCCTGCCCTGGCGACTTCGCGAACCGATTTGAATTCGACGCTGAAAGAGAGCAGCAATCGCGCGGGCACGGGATTCAGGCAAGGCAAGGCGCGCTCGCTGCTGGTAATCAGCGAAGTATCGCTGGCACTGGTGTTGCTGGTGGGCGCGGCGTTGCTGATCAGAACGTTTTTGGCGCTGCATGCTGTGAATCCGGGATTTGACGCGCACAACATTCTGACGATGGAGATGTCGCTGACGAGCGAGCGCTTTGAGAAGACGGCAGGTTTTGCGCAACTGGATCGCGCGGGGCGGGAGCGGTTGAACGCGATTCCGGGCGTGGAAGTTTCGGCGATGACGTGCTGCCTGCCGATCCAGGGGCAGTTTGGGCTGCCGTTCACGATTGTGGGCAAGCCTGCGCCGCAATCCAAAGACACGCCGGGCGCGGGATGGATGAACGCGTCGGCAGACTACTTCAAGCTGTTTCGCATCCCCGTGATTCGTGGGCGGGAGTTCAATGAGAGCGATACGGGATCGTCGCCGTGGGTGGTGCTGATTAACGAGACGCTGGCGAAGAAGTTCTTCCCGAATCAGAATCCTGTGGGTCAACAGATTTTGATTGGGCATGGCGTGGGACCGGATTTTGAAGAACCGGCGCGGCAGATTGTGGGCGTCGTGGGCGATACGCATGAAGGCGGGCTGGGGCGCGATCCGGGACCACTGATGATTGTGCCGAATGCGCAAATGACCGATGGGATGAGCAAGCTGAACGCAGGCATTGTCCCGACGCGCTGGGTTGTGCGGATGCATGGCGACCCGAAAGCAGCACAGGCAGCGATCGAGGAGCAGCTGCGGATTGCGAGCGGAGGATTTCCGGTGGCGCGGGTAAAGACGATGGATGAGATTGTGTCGGAGTCGACTTCGCGCGAGAACTTCAACATGCTGCTGTTGACGACGTTTGGCGCGGTGGCGCTGGTGCTGGCGGCGATCGGGATCTATGGATTGATGGCGTACTCCGTGGAGCAGCGCACGCAGGAGATGGGGATTCGCATGGCGCTGGGCGCGGATCGCGGGACGATTCGCAACCTGGTGGTGTGGCACGGCATGCGATTGGCACTGGTGGGCGTGGTGTTGGGCATCGCTGCGTCGTTCGGGCTGACGCGTTTTCTGGCGAGCTTTTTGTTTGGCGTGAAGACCTGGGATCCGGCGGTGTTTGTCGCGGTGCCGGTGATTCTGTCGGCGGTGGCGTTGCTGGCGGTTTGGCTGCCGGCAGCACGCGCGGCGCGGCTGAACCCGATGCAGGCATTGCGAGTGGAGTAACGGCATTGGATGCAGCGGGCGAAACACTGCTGGGCGAGCTAAGCAGGCGTCTGTGGTCGCAGGATAAGAAAGACGCTGATGAGGACGAGCGCGGTTCCGGCGAGGGTGCGGAGGGTGACGGGCTCGGCGGCGGCGAAGTGTCCGAGGGCGACGGCGACGATGGGGTTGACGTAGGCGTAGCTTGAGACGCGGGAAGCCGGCATGTGGCCCAGCAGCCAGATGTAGGCCGTGAAGGCAACGAGCGATCCGAAGATGATGAGATAGAGGACGGCCCCGGCCGCGCGCAGCGAGACGTGCGGGAACGGGTGTATTTCGCCGATGGCCGCGGAGAGCGCGAGCAGGCCGATTCCGCCGAGCATCATGGTGGCGCCGGAGGTTACCGGACGCGATTTGGGCATGTCGAGCGAACGGTTGAAGATGGAGCCGAGGGACCAGCAGATCGATCCCAGGAGAACCGCGATGCAGGGGATGATGCTGACGGAGCCGCCTTCGATGTGGAGCATGAGGATGCCTACGCCGGCGAAGCCCAGCAGCGTGGAGATGATCGTGGAAGCGTGAAAGTGCTTCTGGCGGAGGATGATGATTTCGAGGATCAGGGTGAGGATGGGGATGGTGGCGGCGAGCACTGAGACGATGCCCGACGTGACGTATTTCTCTGCCCAGAACAGCGGGCCATATTCGGCGACGAACATGACAAGGCCCGTGAGAGCGAGATTGCGCCACTGAATCCTGGTGGGCGGTGTGGCGCCTCTGAGGCGCATGAAGAGATAGAGCGCGGCTCCTGCAATGAAAAAGCGCGAACCCGCGGCGAAGAGCGGCGGCAGCTCCTCAACGGCGATGCGTATGGCGAGGAACGTGGTGCCCCAGAGGAAGTAGATACAGAAAAAGGCCAGGATGATGCGCAGGCGGAAGGATCCCGTGGCGGGGAGGGCGGCCGGATTGGTAACCACTGAATCACTCATGACTGGTTATCACTTTACGGAAGGGACACTAACCTGTCAACATGGCTTGAGGGGTTAGTTAAAGCAATGGTTGTAGGGACAAGAGGCCGGGAATTTCAGCTATTCGGCGGACATCCGGCGCTGGACCTGGTGAATACGCTGGATTGGCGGTTTCGCGCGGAAGGGCCGGAAGAGCTGCTTGCTACTTATGGTGATCTGGTTTCGTTTGCAGAGCAATCGAAATTATTGACGGCGAAGGAAGCGAAGCGGCTCGAGAAGCCGGGGCTGGACGAAGCGGACGCGGAGCGTGCCTTGAAGGAAGTGCGAGGATTGCGTGAGGCGCTGAGCGATGTCCTGTATGCGCGGCTCGATGGGAAAAAGCCATTCCAGGCGTCGATCGATTTGCTGGAGCAGGTGTTCAAAGAGGCGCGATCGATGCAGAATCTGCGCTGCAGCAGCGATGGAGTGCGGTGGGAGTGGCCGGCCGCGGAGAATGAGCACGAGCTGGTGCTGCTGAAATTGGCGCAGAGTGCTGAAGAGTTGCTGACAACGGAGACGCTAGCTGACTTGCGGGCGTGCGCCAAGCCCGATTGCCGCTGGCTTTTTGTGGACACGAGCAAGAACCATACGCGGCGATGGTGCGACATGAAGTTGTGCGGGAACCAGATGAAAGCGCGGCGGTTCAAAGCGTTGCATACAGAAGAGTGAGGCATTGCGCGGAGCCGAAGAGGCGGCAGGCTCCAGTAAACTGAGAGGCGATGAGACCGGTTGAGACGTGGGGATTGGCCGCGCTGGCATGCATGCTGGCAATGGGCGCCGTGGGGTGCGGAACGCCGGCGGCACCGCAGCCGCCATCGCTGAATCTGCCGGATCGCGTAACGGACTTGTTCGCTGTGCGCGCGGGTGGACAAGTGGCGTTGACCTGGACGATGCCGAAGCGCAATACCGACAAGTTGCTGCTGAGAGAGCCGGTGACGGTTCGTGTTTGCCGCCAGGATGGCGTGGGGCCGTGCGTGGATGCGGGCGCGCCGCTGAAGCTGGCTCCTGCTGCGCACGGAACGTTTGTCGATACGTTGCCTGCCGCGCAAATTGCTGGTGCGGCCCGCGCAATGAGCTACTTTGTCGAGTTGAAGAATCGAAAAGATCGCTCCGCGGGGTTTTCGAATGCGGCAGCCGTGGTGGCCGGTGCGTCCCCGGAGCCCGTGGCCGGGTTGAGCGCAGAGGTACGCAAGGCAGGCGTGGTACTCCACTGGACGGCGAGCGGCGATGAAGCCGCGGTACGGTTGCAGCGGACGTTGTTAACGCCGCCGAAGACTGACAGACCGAAAGAAGGATTGCTGACACCCCCACGGGAAGCGCTGGAACAGAACCTGCTAATTGAGAACGTGCGCGACGGCACGGCGCTGGACAAGTCGATCCGCTTTGGCGAGGTGTATTCGTATCGAGCACAGCGTGTTTCCCGGGTGGAAGTGGACGGGAAGACGGTGGAGCTTGCCAGCGACCTGTCGGACCCGGTGCGCGTGGAAGCGAAGGATGTGTTTCCGCCGGCAGTGCCGTCGGGACTGGCCGCGGTGGCAACGGTGGGCGAGGCCGGCGTGGAGACGGCGATCGATCTGAGCTGGTTGCCGGATACGGAGCCTGACCTGGCGGGATATGTGGTTTACCGGCGCGAGGGGGATGGAACTTGGCAGCGGATTTCGCCCGCGGCGCCAGTGGTGGGACCGGCCTTCCATGACACGACGGCGCAACCGGGACACACCTATGTGTATGCGGTGAGTGCCGTGGACCAGAGCGGGCACGAAAGCGCGCGTTCTGCAGAAGCACAGGAGAGCGTTCCGAGCTCCTGATTCATTGGCAAGCGGCTGGAGATCAGTTCATGCGATATTGCAGATTTTTCTTCGAAGATCATGCGCGCTACGGCGTGGTGGAAGAGCGTGCCGGGGAGTTGTGGATTGTGGACCTTGCGCCGGCGCCCGAAGAGGACCTGGCGTACAAGCTGATGCACATGCGCGCGGCCTGGTCGAATCTGGATTTTGAGCCAATTGCGCTGAGCGCGGCGAAACTGTTGCCTGCGGTCACGCCATCGAAGATTGTCTGCGTGGGCCGCAACTATCGCGATCATGCAAAAGAGCTGGGCAACGAAGTTCCCGCGGAACCGCTGCTGTTTTTCAAACCGGCGTCTTCGCTGCTGGCGCCGGGAGGAACGGTGCGCATGCCTGTGGTGGCCGAGCGAGTGGACTTTGAAGGCGAGCTGGCGCTGGTGATGGGCAAGCGCGCGAGCAAATTGAAAGACGATGCGGACTGGCGCAGCTACGTGCGCGGCTACACCATTGCGAACGACGTGACGGCGCGGGATCTGCAGAAGAAAGATGGGCAATGGACGCGAGCCAAGGGCTTCGACACGTTTTGCCCGGTGGGACCGTTTGTGAGCGACGAGGTCGATCCCGAAAAAGGATTGACGGTGGAGACACGCGTGAATGGCGAACTGAAGCAGCACGGGTCGACCAAGGATTTCATCTTCGCGATTCCCGAGTTGCTCAAGTACATAACGGCAGCGATTACTCTGGAGCCGGGCGACCTGCTGTTGACGGGAACGCCTGCGGGCGTGGGTGCGCTGAAGGCTGGGGATCGCGTGGACGTGAAGATTGACGGGCTGGGCGTGCTGAGCAATTTGTTTCAGCCGGAGTAACGAAGAGGCGAGGTTCGATCTCAGGTTTCGTCACACTTGGCCGCGAAGCGCAGGCCGACTTTTTCTTCCGGAACCGGCACTGGGAGGCTGGCAGAGCCTGGGGCAGTGACCTGCTTCGTTCCCTGTCTGGCGCGCGCCCGTTGCAAGCAGATCCCAAACGAAACAAAGCTGAAGAGCGAGGCGATTCCAAAAACGATGGCTCGCGGCCAGTGACGGTGGGTGTCTTTGTAATAGAGCTGTTTTCCGGATGCCAGATCGTAGATTTCCACCACAGGGTGAGCCGCGATGAATTGACGGTTTCCGATGTCGGCATCCTCGGTTCGGCCGAGATAAACGAGCGAAAGGTTGGCGGGACCATTGTTGAGGGCCTGCGAAGCCCGCTGGCTCAATTCAAGCCGCGGCGCGCCGGCGGAGCAATCGTTGACACACACGACGTTCCCCGTAAAGGCCCTTTTGCCACGGTGATAGGCGTAGCGATGAATCGACCATGTTTTGCCTGCGATTCGCAGATGCGCCTGATCCGCGTCTGGGCTATAGGCTTCGTAGGCAATGAAGATGTAGGCAATTGCGAGTCCGAGCCCGATGCAGTGCATTCGGCCGACACGGGAGGGCTGGCCGGTCGCGCTTCGCAGGAGGAGAAAACCCCACAGAAGGACAGTGACGAGGAAGAAAACAAAGGTGAAAGCGTCAATGTCATGTAGGAATGCCACTGGGAGCAATCTTAACTGGGTTTTTTCAATTTCAGATTGAACAGAGTGTTTTTGTAGTTACCCGAGGAAGACAGGGAATTCTTGGGGTGTTTTGTGGGAAAGCAAAACGTCGGGGATACCCGGAGCATCCAAAGGAGGGGTAGACTGGAAGCCAGGCGTGCGGGGTACCGCACACAGTGCCTTCCCCAGGAGGGATCATGCCGCAGAATTTACTGGAGCAGTTGCGGAAGTTTACAACCGTTGTGGCCGATACGGGCGACATCGAAGCGATGGAGAAGTTTAAGCCGACGGATGCCACCACGAATCCCTCGCTGATTACAACTGCGGCGCAAATGCCGCAGTACCAGCCGATTGTGGACGGCGTTTTGATGGATGCGCGCAAGGAGTTGGGTGACAGCGCGACGGACCAGGATGTGGCGAACCTGGCATTCAAGCGGCTGGCAGTGGCGTTTGGCAAAAAGATCCTGGCCATTGTGCCGGGGCGTGTGTCGACCGAAGTGGACGCGAGACTTTCCTACGATACGCATGCAACGATCGAGCAGGCGCGGGCGATCATCAAGCAATATGACGACGCCGGCGTGGGCCGCGACCATGTGCTGATCAAGATCGCCTCGACGTGGGAGGGCATACGCGCTGCCGAAGTTCTGGAGCGTGAGGGCATCCACTGCAACCTGACCTTGCTGTTTGGCATGCACCAGGCGGTGGCATGCGCCGAAGCCGGGGTAACGCTGATTTCGCCGTTTGTGGGGCGCATTCTGGACTGGTACAAGAAAGACACCGGGAAGGATTTCAAGGGGGCTGACGATCCGGGCGTGCAGTCGGTGACAAAGATTTACAACTACTTCAAGAAATTCGGTTACAAGACGGTCGTGATGGGCGCGAGTTTCCGCAACATTGGGGAGATTGAAGAGCTGGCCGGTTGCGATTTGCTGACCATTTCGCCCCAGTTGCTGGCCGAGCTGGAGTCGACGCAAGCGGATTTGCCGCGCAAGCTCGATCCTGAAAAAGCGAAGGGTCTGCAGATTGAGAAGATCCCGATGGACAAGGTGGCGTTCGACCGCATGCATGAAGCGGATCGCATGGCGCACGACAAGCTGAAGGAAGGCATTGAGGGCTTTTCGGCGGCGCTGGTAAATCTGGAGAAGCTGCTGGCGAATCGGTTGTGCGCTCTGGAATCGCGAACGACAACGGTAGCCTAAGTTGTGGATAAGGTGAAGCAGAGGGGCAGCCCAAGAGGCTGCCTTTTTGTTGTTGAGAACGTCTTTCAAGAGGAGATCGGAATCTCCTGTGAGTCACGTTACGAACGTTTGATGCAACAACTTAGGGAGTGACATCGATCACGTTCTATAGCAACATTTGACCTTAGCTTGGGGTTACACCAAGCGAGTTCAGGCGTTTCCAGCTAGACCGGAAGATCCGCCGGTTGACTCAAGACTGCCATTCCCGCAGGGAAAGACGCCTTTGAACCAACGCGGATTGCCGGAAAGCTGAAGGCGTTAGCGGTGGTGACCGTGCACCCGATTGAGAAAGTTCGGAGCGCGCGGAATTTGGAGGAGTCTATGCCGACGGAAACGCATCGCCTCGAACCGATTCTGATGGAAGTAGTGCGCAACACCTACGAGAGCAAGCTGGCGTTTCACGATCCGGAGATCACGACCTATGTGACGCGGCTTCTCTGCGAGTTTTCGGAGCCGGACAGGTTATTCCGTTTGCGGGATGAACAGGGCCGGCCCATCAAGGACGTGCATGCGATGGTGCAGGCTTCCGATCCGGTATTCGGCACGGCGGCTTCGTTTGATGCGGAGCGGGCAGCGCGGAAATACATCGGCGACTACGCGTTGTTTGCCACTGGCATGTGTCATGAGATTTTGCGTTCAGATGAGGGAACGGCGGAAGCGGGGCTTACGCTGGACGAATTGATTGCGATCGGCAGGGAAAGCTACCACATCGTAAGCCAATTCAATCTGTGCGAGTACGAGGGAGAGGCAGCGCTGTTTGCACGGCTGGCCGACCGCTTTGATCGCTGCGTTCTTGGACTTGCACTGGTACGCGAGGAGATGGGCGAACGCCTGAAGTTGAAGACGATCTGCAACTGAGCCGGTTGCAGTCGAAGAGCTGTTGACCCTGCTGCGCCGTCCGTGCGCACGGTGATGCCGGCGAAATTCTTCGGTTGCCCGGGTTGCGGGCTGGGGCGATTTTTCCAATCCAGCAATTTCTTCAATCAGGGCCGCACTGTTCGCAGTCGTGGTTCCCGACTGCCAGCGAATACCGAACGGACTCTTGGCAAATACAACAATTTCAGTAAGCTCAATGTCAAAGCAAGATGAACAGGCAGTGGCTGGAGTCTTTCACGGCTGCGATTGATGGGCATCCGGCCAGGGCCTCATAACGCGAGCCGGCTGCGCGCGCAGCCACAGGAGGCGTGTATGGCAAGCCCGGGTCATCCGCTCGAACCATTCTTTCAGCAGGTTGTGCGCAACAGCTACGAGGGTCGGCTGGGATTGAACGATCCTGATGTGACCGGCTATGTGGCGCGACTGCTCTGCGAATTTTCTGAGGCAAAAAATCTCTACAAAGTGCGCGATGAACTGGGCCATCCGGTGGAAGAACTGGAGACGCTGATGCTGGCGGCCGATCCGGTAAACGGAACAGCAACGTCTTTTGATCGCGAGCGCGCGGTGCGCAAATACATTGGAGACTACGCGTTGTTTGTGAGCGGCATGTATCCCGAGGCGGCTGTTCCGGGAAGGCGCAGGCGCGGAATGCATCCCAGCCTAGGGGAACTGATTCGCGCGGGCAAAGAGAGTTACTTTATCGTGAGCCAGTTCAACCTGTTCGAGTACGAACAAGAAGCGCCGCTGTTTGCACGGCTATCCAACTGGTTTGAACGGTGCATTCTGGGGCTCGCACTGGTTCGCGAGGATTTGAACAAGCGGAAATCGCTGCCGCCTCCGCCGCCGATGGTGAACTGAGCTTCTGCGGTGCGGCGGACGCGCTTCGCGCCCTCTGCGCAAAAGCGGCCTTCGTGCTTTCCCTGGTCTCTGACGACTTCAACGACGAAGACCAGTCCATTCACCCCTACAAGCAAAGACGGCTTCTCGGGGACCGCTTTCGATGGGCCCCCGCGTTGAGGCAATTCTATTCAGACCAAACCGCGAGAATGTTGCCGGCTCCATCGCTGAAGTGAAAGCGGCGGCCGCCGGGAAAGTCGAATGTGGGAACCACGATGCTGCCGCCTGCGGCGACGATGGCAGATTCAGTGGCGTTGAGATCGGCGGAGTAGAGGACGATGAGGGGCGCGGTTTTCGGCTGCTCGGGGAATGCGTCGGAACGGTAGAATCCGCCGTCGATGCCGGCTGAGGGTGCAGTGAAGCTGACGTAGTCGGGTCCATAGTCCACGAAGTTCCAGCCAAAGGTTGAGGAGTAGAAACTCTTGGCGCGCTCGATGTTGGTGGTAGAGAACTCGATGTAGTTGATCTTGTGGTGATTTGCGGTTGAATTCATAAGGCTCTCCTGGGGCTTGGATGCGTGAAGGCGAGAGAGCGACAGCAAACGCGTGAGGCGCAGACGCACTTTTCTTGAAGTGCTCTCATACGCCTCCATCCATATTCCCTCAGCAGGAGAGTGCAGGTAGAGCCCGCTGATTCACAGCAAGGCACGGACTGCCGAGGTCACAAAATGTATCTGCTGAGGTCCTGATCCTTGACGATAGTGGCGACCATTTCCTTCACATATTCGGGTGTGATGGTGAAGACCTTTTCGGGGCCGGATGCGGTCATGCGCTCGGAATAAGGCAGCGGCGTGGTCGACTCGCTTCTGATGGCTTGCGAAAGGGCTCCGGACGGCTCACCCTCGGGTGCGCGGCGGGCGACATCCGGCGCAAGGAAGCTGACGTCTTCAAGCACCTTTTCCATGATGGTGTGGAGGCGGCGGGCGCCGATGTTTTCGGTCGATTCATTCACCTTGAAGGCAAACTCGGCCATCTCGCGGAGGGCTTCGGGATTGAATTCGAGGCGGACGCCTTCAGTTTCGAGCAGAGCGATGTATTGCTTGGTCAGCGACGATTTGGGCTCAGTGAGGATGCGCAGAAAATCTTCGACGGTGAGGGATTTGAGCTCAACCCGCAGGGGGAAACGCCCCTGCAGCTCGGGAATGAGATCGCTGGGCTTGGAGACGTGGAACGCGCCGGCGGCGATGAAGAGAATGTGGTCGGTGCGGACCATGCCGTAGCGTGTATTGACCGTGGTGCCTTCAACGATGGGGAGAATGTCGCGCTGCACACCTTCGCGCGAGACATCGGGACCGTGTCCGCCTTCGCGGCCGGCGATCTTGTCGATCTCGTCGAGGAAGATGATGCCGGTGGACTCGGTGCGCTCGACGGCAACGCGGTTGACCTGGTCCATGTCGATGAGGCGGCCTTCTTCTTCCTGCACAAAGTAGTCGAAGGCGTCGGCAACTTTCATTTTGCGCTTCTTGGTGCCGCCGCCAAAGAGACCGGGCAGCATGTCTTTGAGGTTCATCTCCATGTCTTCAGGGTTCTGGTTGGAGATGATGCCGAACTGGGGTGTGCCACGTTCGCGGACATCGATTTCGATCATGCGGTCGTCGAGTTTGCCCTCGCGGAACTGCTGGCGGAGTTTTTCGCGGGAGCGCTGATGTGAATCGGCGCCGGGAAGGGCGAGTTGGCCATCCTGCCCCGGAGTGGCGGGCGGCGGAGGCAGCAACACATCGAGCAGGCGCTCTTCCGCGTTCATCTCGGCCCGGTCTTCCACTTCTTCGAGGCGCTCTTCGCGGACCATGTCGATGGCGATTTCGACGAGGTCGCGGATCATGGATTCGACGTCGCGGCCGACGTAGCCCACCTCAGTAAATTTCGACGCCTCGACCTTGAGGAACGGAGAATTGGTGAGCTTGGCAAGGCGGCGCGCGATCTCGGTTTTGCCCACGCCAGTAGGCCCAATCATAATGATGTTTTTGGGCATGATGTCATCGGCAAGATCAGGAGGCAGTTTCTGGCGACGCTGGCGGTTGCGCAAGGCGATGGCGACGGCGCGTTTGGCGGCGCGCTGGCCGACGACGTGTTTGTCGAGCTCGGAGACGATTTCGCGCGGGGTGAGTTCGTCGAGCGCGAGGTCCTGTTCTTCAGCGGATGCGGGCAGATAAATGGCCATGATGTCTTCTGTTGATGCTTTCTAAGCGGACCCGGAGGCAAAAGCTGTCCGGAATTCTTTGCGTACAACGAATTTGAGGCCCGACCAGGTTTCATTGATGGCGCAGACCTTGACGTCGACAAACGGGGTCTTGAGGGCCAGGTCGCGAATTGCATTTTCAGTCAAGTCGGTTGCGACTCCGGAAGCTTTTTTGGGCCACGCGACCCAGATCATTCCGTCTGGCTTGATGGTTCGGGTATTGCTTGCGAATTCTGTCTTGAAGTCTGCGAGCGATTTTGGAAACAGCAACACGACGTCGAGATCGTTCTTGAGCCGCGCGCCGGCATAGGAACTCAGCTCTTTGGGCAGATCGGCGGGGGCGCGACGCAGCATGACGCGCTGCCCTTCTTTGATGCCGAGTTTCTGCAAGAGCGGCGTACCCGAGTATCCTGCCATGGATTTCCTGCTTTGCGAGTGCCGGTGTTCAGGCTTTCAGTTCTTCGACGGTGATGCGGTCGTTGGTGTAGATGCAGATTTCGCCTGCGATCTTCATGGCTTTTTCAGCAATTTCGCGAGCGTTGAGTTCGGTGTTCTCCATGAGGGCGCGGGCGGCAGCCATCGCGTAGCTTCCGCCGGAACCGATGGCCGCGATCTGCTCGTCGGGATCGATCACGTCGCCCGAGCCGGAGATGAGAAAGGTCTGGCCGGCGTCAGCCACGACCAGCAGGGCTTCAAGATTGCGCAGCATCTTGTCGGTACGCCAGTCCTTGGCGAGCTCGACGGCGGACCGATTGAGATTGCCGGCAAACTGCTCGAGCTTTGTTTCAAAGCGCGCGAAGAGCGAGAACGCGTCGGCAGTGGAACCGGCAAAGCCGGCAAGGATCTTGTCCTGATAGAGGCGGCGAATCTTTTTGGCGGTGTGCTTAAGCACGTGATCGCCGAGCGTGACCTGTCCGTCGGCGGCCATGACGACCTGGCCATTGCGGCGTACGCAGATGACGGTGGTGGAGCGGATGCGCAGACGGGATGGTGCGGCGATGCTCTTTTCCAAGGACAAGAAAACACTCCAAAATTGCGGCTCCCAGAGGCGAAAAAGCCGCCAGGGCGCAGTTCTCAGTATAGAGCCTTAGTTTCGCAGACTCCTGGACGCTGGATTCGGCAGCCGGTAGAGGACATGCTTCCGCATCGGATGTCCGGCGGGGAGACTCGGATGGTCGAAATCTTCGTGCGGATCGCGAGTCATGCCGAGCTTTTCCATCACGCGGAGCGAACGGAGATTGGCCGGGACAGTGAAGGAGACGAGCGCGGATAGATTGAGGTTCTTAAAGGCGTGATCGACGAGGGCGCGAGCGCCTTCGGAGGCCAGTCCCCTGCCCCAGTGCGCAGCGGCGAGACGCCAGCCGATTTCGACGCAAGGAGTGAAATGCGCTTCAAACGAAGGAACGGCGAGGGCAACGTAGCCGATGCACTCGCCGGTGGCGCGAAGTTCGGTGGCATAGGGCCCGAAGCCGTGCCGTTCAAAGTGAGCTTCCGCGCGATCAATCAGGGCATTGCTTTCGGCGGGCGAAAGCCGCGCGGGATAGAACTCCATGACCTGTGGATCGGCGTTCATGCGTGCGAAAGGCTCGCGGTCCCCGGCGCACCAGCGGCGGAGGATGAGTCGGTCGGTGGAGAGGGGCATGTCCATGCGACGAAAGGTCGGGTTTACTTTTGCCACACAATGCGCCCAGAGCGGATGACGGTCTGGACACGCGCAAAGTTGGTGAGGTTCTGCGCCGGATCGGCCGAAAGGATGGTGAGGTCGGCGAGCTTGCCGGGAGCTACCGTGCCTTTGACGTTGGAGACGCCCATGCGCGCGGCGGGGTTGATGGTGAGCATGGCAAGGACATCGTGCCAGTCGAGGCCACTTTTGCCCAGCTCCACAAATTCGAGGTCGGTCGTGTAGTCGGTCATGTAGCCGACGTCGGTGCCAAAGATCAACTGGCCACCGAGTTGGTGAAACTGCTGCACCTCGGCGCAGATGGGATCCATGTAGTGCGGGTCGGCGGTGACGGTGCTGGCGAACATTTTGAGGGTGGGCACCATGGCCATGTTCTTGTGGATAGCGCTGGCGAGCAAGGCCTGGTCGACGCCGCGGGTGTCGTCTGCGGCATGCGCCAGGACGTCGACGCCGCTGTCGATGGCCACGCGGACACCCTGGAGGTTGGAGGGGTGGGCGAAGACAAGCTTGCCGTTAAGGTGACTTTCGTCGACCGCAGCTTTGGCGATATCGAGCGGCATGGGCAGGACGTGACCGCGCTGGACCCAGGATCCGGTGAAGAGCTTTGTGATGTCGGCGCCGGAGTTGAGATTGCGGCGCACGGTGCGCCGGGCGTCGTCGGGCGTGGCAGGTTGGGGCAATAAGGCGGCCATCCAACCGGGCATGTTTTCTTTCAGATAGAAAGGAACGCCATTGGGTGGATACAGCGCTGTGCCGGCGGTGTAGATGTAGGGGCCTGTGAGCTGGCCTTGCTCGATGCGGCGACGGATGGAAAAGGTGTCGGCGGGGTTGGACCCGGTATCAACGACGGTGGTGAAGCCGCGACTGAGGAGCATGTCGGCGAGCTGGGGGTTGAGCGTGGAGGCGGACTTCCACTCGGCCAGGTTCCACTTGGGTTCAGTGAAGTGAACATGAGCGTTCCAGAAACCAGCGGTGACGATGCAGTGATCACACGGGACCACGCTGGCGCCGGCGGGAATTTCGATCTGTGTGCCAACGGCGGCGATGAAGCCGTCGCGGAGGACCACTGTGCCGTCGTCGATGGCAGGAGTGGCCGGGTCAGTGTAGATGTGTGCGTGTTGAATGACCAGGACACCTTTAGCCAATTGCAGGGGCGGGTGCGAGTTACGGCGGGGGTAAAATTCAAAGACCCAGAGCGCGGCGCTGGCAACGACGACGAGGAACAGGACGGTAAGGATAAGACGACGGACCCAAATACGCATGGAGACACCAATCCTTCCAAACTATACGCATGCATGGGGCTGGCGGTTCGCGAGGGCAGGTGGGCTGGGTAGCGAAGGCCGGCCTCGTCGGGGGTTTCGGGGGGCCATGGGGAATTTTGCTGGGATGAAAGGTCTTTGGCCTGAGACCAAGACTGCGGCCGGTATGCAGTGGCAAGAGGAATGCTTTAGCTTGGAAGAGTGCGGAGTAAGCGTTGCGCTTCGCGCCAAGGAGCAGGCATGTGGAGTAAACCCTTTGCATTGCGGTGGCAATGCGTGTTGGCGGTGGCGCTGGCGGCGTTGCTGACCCGAAGCGGACTTTCCCAGGATCCACACCCCCCGGACAAGGACCCATCCGCAGGGACCCCGACCCTCAAGAGTTTCGAGCAGAGGATAACGACCAAGGTGCTGCCCAACGGGCTCACGATCCTGATTTGCGAGCGGCCTGACGCGCCGGTCTTCAGCTATACGACCTATATTGACGCCGGCGACGTGAACGATCCCGACGGTGACAGCGGCCTGGCGCACATGTTTGAGCACCTGGCCTTTAAGGGGACGAGCGAGATTGGGACCACCGACTACGCAGCTGAGAAAGTGGCGCTGGCGAAGGTGGAAGCCGCGAACGACGCTTACGAAGCCGAGTATCTGAAGCCGGTTGGGCGCGACGAAAAGAAGTTGGCTGATTTGAAGAAGGCGTTCGCCGAGGCGCAGGCGGCAGCCCAAAAATATGTCATTCCCAACCAGTTCACTGAAGTTGCCGAGCGCAACGGCGCGACGGGGCTGAATGCGTCGACCGGATTGGACCAGACGATGTACTTCTGGTCGATGCCGGAGAACCGGCTGGAACTTTGGGCGTGGCTTGAAAGCGGAAGGCTTTCCGACGTGGTGCCGCGGGAGTTCTACAAGGAACGCAGTGTGGTGATGGAAGAGCGGCGGATGCGTACCGACTCCAATCCGTTTGGCAGGTTGCTGGAGCAGTTTGTGGCAACCGCGTACGTAGCGCACAACTACGGACGGAGTGGGATCGGTTGGCCCAGCGAAGTCGGCCAGATTAATGCGACCGAGGCGATGGCGTTCCACAAGAAGTATTACGTGGGATCGAACATCGTTGTGGTCGTGGTGGGTGATGTGAAGGCACAAGAAGCGATGCCGATGCTGGAGAAGTATTTCAGCAAGGTGCCGGGCGGTCCCAAGCCCGAGGACATGACCACGGTGGAACCGAAGCAGTTTGCGGAGAAATCGGTGATCATCCGCGAGCAGACGCAGCCGTTGTACATCGAGGGTTATCACCGGGCGAGCTATCGCGATCCGGATGATGCAGTGTATGACGCGATCCAGGACATCATGTCCAACGGGCGCGTGTCGCGCCTGTATCGCAGCCTCGTGGAGCAACAGCAGATTGCTGCCGAAGCTGTCGGCGAGAGCCCATTTCCGGGCGACAAGTATCCGAGCCTCTTCTTTTTTGGAGCGGTTCCCTTGCCTGGCCATAAGCCAGAAGAGATGCGCGAGGCAATTCACAAAGAGATTGAGAAGTTGAAGTCGGCGGACGTGACCGACGCAGAGCTGGCGATGTACAAAACGCGCGCGCGTGCTGACCTGCTGCGTGGACTGGCGGACAACCAGGGCTTGGCCAATGCGCTGGCCGAGTACCAGACGCGCTATGGCGACTGGCGTGAGCTGTTCAAGCAGCTCGATCGCGTGGACAAGGTAACCAAGGCGGATATCCGGCGCGTGGCCAACCAGGTGTTTGTCGCGTCGAACCGGACCAGTGCTGAGATTGATACAGAAGCCCCGGCTGCCGGCGGCAAGAACGGGGGCGGGCAATGAAGATGACCAGAGTACAGGGATCAGGGAACTGGGATCGGATGATGTTGCGGTGTAATGAGGATTCTTCTCTTTTCCGGAGACGCTCTGCGAGCGGGAAACCTTTCATCTTCGCTTTGACAGTGGCGTTAGCAGGGCTTGTTGCAACGCAGACTTGTTCGCAAGCGCAGCAGGCGAAGCCTTGGGAGAAGATTCCGGTTCCTCCATTGCATGATTTCAAGCCGCACCAGCCGACGCGCATTGAATTGAAGAATGGGATTGTGCTGTTTTTGCAGGAAGATCATGAACTGCCGTTTGTTTCCGGCTCGGTATTGATTCCGGGCGGGTCCCGTGACGAGGAACCTGCCAAGATCGGCATGATCGATCTCTACGGACAGGCATGGCGTACCAGCGGCACCGAAAAGATGAGCGGCGACGCAATGGACGATTTGCTGGAAGCGAAGGCGGCGCATATCGAGACCGGCGGCGATTCGGATTCGACAGCATTGTCGTGGGATTCGCTGAAAAACGACGCCGATCCGGTGTACTCGCTGGCGATGGATTTACTTTTCCATCCCAAATTCAGCGAAGAGAAGCTGCAACTTGCCCAACAGCAGCTAGCCACTGGAATTGTGCGGCGCAACGACGATGAAGGCGAAATTGCAGGCCGTGAAGCCGCGAAGCTTGTTTATGGCGGGGACAGCCCGTATGCGCGCCAGGCCGAGCTGGCGACTATTGGAACAGTGAAGCTGGCCGATCTGAATGCGTGGCACGACCGTTCGCTGCGCGGCAGGCTGATTGTGACCATCAGCGGCGACTTCGATCCGGCTGCGATGGAGGCCAAGCTGCGTGCAACGTTTGAGCCGTTGCCGAAGGTGACGCCCTATCCCGCCCGGCATGAGGCTTTCCACGATCCCAAGCCCGGCGTGTACTTCATCGACAAGGAAGACGTGAATCAGTCGAATGTCGAGATTGTTGGGCTCGGCACAGATCGGCATGGCGCAGACATTCCCGCGCTGGCGGTAATGAATGAGATCCTGGGCGGAGGTTTCGGAAGCCGGTTATTTCAGAAGATCCGCACAGAAAAGGGCCTGGCCTATTCGGTCAGCGGCGGAGTGGGCTTCGACTACGATCACCTGGGCATGTTCGATGTTGCGGTGTTGACGCAGTCTGCTTCGACGGTGGACGCAACTAAGACGGCACTGGATGAAATTCAAGGGCTGACCACGCGTCCGTTCACGGAAGTGGAGCTGAAGCGAGCGAAGGATGGGATTTTGAACTCGTTTCTCTTCCGCTATGACACACGGGAAAAAGTGTTGGCGGAGCGTGAACGGTTGGAATTCTATGGCTACCCCGCGGATTATCTTGAGACCTACAAGGCCGGCATAGAAAAAGTGACTCTGGCTGACGTGACGGCGGCGGCAAAGAAGTACATTCATCCCGACAAGCTAGCTGTGCTGGTAGTGGGCAACGGACCGCAGATTCAGCCGGGGTTGGATACGCTGCAGCTCGGTGCGATCCAGCCGATTGACATTACCATTCCGCAGCCGAAGGAACCGGCAGCAGAGGAGAAGAAACCGTGAGCGAGCAGGAACGGAGCGGCCAGGGCAGCGCATCGAACCTGGCCGTGGTGATTCTGGCGGCGGGCAACGGAGAGCACTTGAAGACGCGGCGGCCAGAAGCGCTGCATGCCGTGGGCGGAAAGACATTGCTGGCACATGCGCTGACAGCTGCGCAATGCCTTGTGGCAGCGCCGGACATTGTTGTCGTCGTGCCTACAGGGGAGACGCAGGTACGGGAAGCCGCCGAGAGTGCGGGCTGCAAGATCGTGGAGCTGGCGGAGAGGCAGGGTAGGGGCAACGCCTTGCAGAGCGCGCGCAGGGCAATTGACAGCTACGAAAACATCGTGGTATTGCCGGCAGATCTGCCCCTGTTGCGTCCAGAAACCGTCGCGAAGCTGGAGCGTTCGCATCGAGCGGAAAAAGCTGCGATGACGATTCTGACCGCGCCGGGTATTGCAGACGAGACGGTGCCGGGTATCTATGCCTTCCGGGCCGACGCTCTGCTGAAGCATCTGGACGAACTACCAGCGGACAGGGCGCGGGGGGAAGTGAGCCTGGCCGACATGGCGGTACTTTTGCGCGCGGCAGATGAAGCAGTTGTGAAAGTTGTCATGAATGACGGGGAAGAGGCGCTGCAGGCGAAGACCATCCCCGAGCTTGTCGCTCTGGATGCGAAACTGCGCGCGGCGACTGCAAGCCGTTTGATGGGCGCGGGAGTGACGATCTACCGGCCGGAAACGTGCGTGATCGATGCGGACGTGGAAGTGGCGGCAGACACGGTTATCGAACCCTTCGTTCAATTGCTGGGCAACACGAAGATTGGTGCGGCCTGCCGCATCCGTTCGTACTCCGTGCTGGAGAGCTGCACCCTGGGCGACAATGTGCTGATTCGGCCAAGCTGCATGCTGACGGAAAGTTCGATCGCAGAGGGTGCAGACATCGGCCCTTTTGCGCGGATGCGCATGGGATGCGAAGTGGGCGAGAAAGTGCACGTCGGCAACTTTGTAGAACTGAAAAAGGCCAAGTTGCAACGCGGGGTGAAAGCGGGGCATCTGGCATACCTGGGCGACGCCGAGATTGGCGCAGACGTGAACATCGGGGCAGGGGTAATTACCTGCAATTATGACGGCGTGCGGAAGCACGTTACGCAGATTGGCGAAGGCGCATTTGTCGGCAGCGACTCGACCCTGGTGGCGCCGGTGAAGATCGGCGCAGGAGCGTATGTGGGTGCGGGTTCCTGCATCACGAAAGAAGTGCCGGCGGATGCTCTGGCACTGGCCCGGGCGCTCCAGGTGGTGAAGGAAGGCTGGGCAGCAGAACGGCGGGCGCGACGGAAGCTGGAAGCCGCCGCTCGCGAAGATTCGAAGCGCTAAACGAAAGGCGGGTGTCGGGGACGATCGAGGTTCGATCAACTTTGACAGGTAACGAATTGAACCGCCGAGGCTGGAACAGTACTTTCGTGCCCGATATCGACGGCAACATAGCTGCGCTATTGTATTGAATACTTTGATACTTTCTAGAGAAGCGCTTGCGCGGTGCCTTTCCCGGAGCGTAAGTTCTTCTTACTATTGCCTTGGAGTCCAACTTGGGGGCCGATCCAGCAGAAATGGGGTCTGTGGATGGCAATGCGGAGTGCGACAGGCATGCTCAGCGGAATTCCCTGAGTCGGCGCGGCGTTTTGAATCGTCCAAAGGTGCGGGGGCGGCAGGAGCTGCCGGAAGCAACACGGAAGAGCTGGGGTTGAGCCCGAAGAGAAGAAGTGCGGGGGCCGGCCGATAGAAGAAGAGAGAAGGAACCTTGGCATCGAACATTGCCAACGTGAGCGGTCAAGACTCCGGGTTGCCGAGGACGGTGAACCTTGACGAGCGCGCGCACGCGGCGCCCAATCAGCGCACGGCACGCATTCTCGTGGTGGATGACGAAGCGCCTGTTCGATCGATGATTGGGGCAACCCTGCAGCGGCAGGGATACGAAGTTGAGCTTGCCATCAGCGGTACCCAGGCGGTGGAATGCCTGCTCCGCAGCCCGTTCGATCTGATTCTCACCGACATCGTGATGCAGGACGGCAACGGCATTGCCCTGCTGGAACGCATTCACGCGGAGCAACCGCAGTTGCCGGTCGTGATGGTGAGCGCCATCCACGACATCAGTGTCGCGATCGACTCAATGCGTCGTGGCGCCTACGACTATCTGCTGAAGCCCTTCGAGCGCGAGCATCTTGTGGCTACGGTGCAAAGGGCGCTGGATCACCGGCAGGCGCTGCAAGAGAGCCACAACTATCAACAGAACCTGGAGCAGGTGGTGCGGGCGCGCACCGAGATGCTGCGCCAGGCGATGGAAGACCTCGAGCACTCCTACGACGTGACGCTGGAAGCGCTGGGCGACGCGCTCGACTTGAAGGACTCTGAGACCGAGGGCCACTCCAAACGAGTGACCGCCTATACGATCGCGCTGGCCCGCGCGATGGGCATTCCCCCTATGGAAATCAAAGTGATCGCGCGGGGGGCGTTCCTGCACGACATCGGCAAGATGGCGATTCCGGATGAAATTCTGCGCAAACCAGGGAAGTTGACCAGCGAAGAAGAAGAGATCATGCGCGACCATTGCACGCGCGGCTATCACATCTTGCGCAAAATTCCGTTTCTGAGCGAAGCGGCTGCGATTGTCTATACCCACCAGGAGCATTACGACGGCAACGGCTATCCGAGCCGCCTGCGGGGCAGCGAGATTCCGATTGGGGCACGCATTTTTGCGGTGGCCGATGCAATGGACGCGATCACCAGCGACCGTCCCTATCGCAAGGCGCGCTCCTTCGACGCAGCGCGCGAAGAGATCCTGCGCTGTAGCGGCACGCAGTTTGACCCTGGAGTGGTGGAAGTCTATCTGCGCATTCCGAACGAACTATGGCATGAGTTGCGCGCCGAGATCAACGGTGAGAACCGGCATTTTTCCGCATTCAATTTTTCCGGCACGCCTGTCATTCATCCCAAGAAATAGATTTCCGTCTGGGGTAACCCCGCAAGACTCCAATTCAGTCACCTTCTCAAATTCTCAGCAGAGCCAGGATGAAAGTGGTTTCTGTGTGCGGCGGTTCTGCGCGCAGCCCTCGTACTTTTGTTTTGCCGCGAGGTGCGGGTATGCCTCTAAAATCGAGCAACACGGCTGACCCATGATGAATCCCGCAAAGACGGCGGTTGTCGCTACCGGACTCGGCGCCTGCCTGCTGGGCGCGGCTCTGCATGCGCAGACGGGCCCCCTTCATGAACAGATTGCGCAGCACGAGCAGAGACTGGCAGACGCACGCAACTCGGATAACAAGCGCGAAGAAGCGAGCGAAGGGAATACACTGTGCGGCCTCTATCGGCAGGCGGGGGACTACCACAAGGGCCTCGACCGATGCGGTGAGGCGCTGAAGATTGAAGAGAATAGCGGCAATCGCGGCAGCCAGGCGGTCACGAAGAATCTGATCGGACGCATTGATACCGATCTTGGCCAGGAAGAGAAGGCGCTGGAACTCTTCAATGAGATTCTTCCGCTTTGGCGCGAGATGGGCAATAGGCCCGGCGAGGCACTGACTCTGAACAATATGGGCCGGGCGTACAACGATCTTGGCCAGCGCGAGAAGTCGCTCGAATGCCTGAACCAGGCGCTGCAGATCTGGCGTTTGGGGTTGAGCGAAGGCAGCAAGGCCGGCGAGGCCAGCACGCTCGACAATCTGGGGCGCACTTACTCCTACATGGGCCAAGATCAGCAGGCGGTGGAGTACCTGAACCAGGCATTGCCGCTGTGGCGCGAAGTGGGCGAGCGGGGCGGCGCGGCGCTGACGCTGAACAACCTGGGTCGCGCCTATGGCGATCTGGGCAAGAAGCAACAGGCGCTCGACGCCTTTGAGCAGAGCCTTGCACTGTGGCAGGAAGTCGGCAATCGGCAGGGCGAAGCAAGCACGCTCAATGAAATCGGCCGGCTTTACCGCGACCTCGGGCAGCAGCGTATCGCTCTCGACTACTACGAGAAGGCGTTGCCGCTCTGGCGCGCGGTGGGCAATCGCAATGGAGAAGCACTCGCACTGAACGATATCGGCCGCGCACACTGGGCGATGACACAGGTGCAAGAGGCTCAGAGCTTTTACGACCAGGCAATGCCCATCTGGCGGGAAACGGGTAACCGGCGCGGCGAAGCTGCAACTCTGACGAACCTGGGGCGCGTTTACCTTTCGCAGGGCCAGGTGGAAAAGGCTCTCGAGACGCTGAATCGCGCGCTTCTGATGTGGCGCGAAGTGCAGGATCGGCGGGGACAGGCGTTCGCATTGAACAGCCTGGGATGGGCCTATGCCGCGCACAAGGAGCGCGACAAATCCCTTGCCAGCGAACTGGCCGCCCTGTCGTTTGCGAAAGATGCCGGCGATCCCGATCTTGAAGGCAACGTCGAGACCTCTCTGATGATTGGCTTCCGCAATGATCACCGGCCGGAAGAAGCCATTTTGTTTGGAACCGAGGCGGTGAATTCGTATCAGAAGATCCGCAAGAACATTGCGGGACTTGATCAGGATTTGCAGGCGGGCTTCACGCTGTCGAAGTCAGAAACGTACCGGATGCTGGGTGAACTGCTTTTGCAAGTCGACCGGCTGGGAGAAGCGGAACATGTTCTCGACCTGCTGAAGGAACAGGAGCTGCAAGAAGTGGTGCGCGGTTCAGCACCGACCGCAGAGAGCAAGACAGAGCCCCTGCCTTTAACCAAGGACCAAGCGACCGCCGAACATGCGCTCGCGGATCCTGAAAAGTCTGCAGAGAGCACGGCGGCCATGAGCGCGGAGTATGCGGAGCTCAAGGCGAAGATGGATAGAACAACAGAGGAAAAGGTTCGCATGCAGGGGCTGGAAGCCAAGATTGAGGCGGGAACGGCGGAGGTGTCGGATTTCTTCAGGAAGACGCTCTACCCGGAGCTGGCGCAAAAGGGAGGCAGTCAGGACGCGAATGCTGTACTGAGCCGCGAAAAGACAGAAGTGAGTCGGCTGCAGACGACGCTGGTGAATCTCGGTCCACACGTTCTCGGCATTCGGTTGCTGCTGGGCGACGACCAGGTGTACGCGCTGATCGTGACCGCACAGGCGCGCAAGAAATATGAGCTGAAGGTGACGCCGAATGCCCTGCGCGACAAAGTGCTGCAGGTGCGGGAAGCTTTGCGCACTCCGACATCCGATCCCTCGGCGGCGCTCGGTGAACTGTATGCGATGGTCGTCGGACCGTACAGCGCAGAGCTCGCCGCGCTGGAGCACGGGCAGCCGCAAAGTGCCAGCCCCGCCACGCTGCTGTGGTCCCTCGATGGAGTGATGCGCTACGTGCCGATGGGGGCGTTATTCGACGGGCAACACTACCTCGTGGAACGCTTCAACAATGTGCTCTTCACACCGGAGAGCTACGGGCACATGGACAGAGCAAAAGACGCTGGTGGATTGCGGGTGCTGGCAATGGGGCTGTCGAAGAGCTATGGAGGCTTACCAGCTCTGCCCGGCGTGCAGCCCGAGTTGGATGCAGTGGCGCATGA